>OJJE01000048.1_pt1 | contig 108027 bp, 122 predicted proteins | sample 1596091 | NCBI WGS metagenome assembly OJJE01 (sample SAMEA4350129, study PRJEB24818) | metagenome | biome: human; feature: gut; material: faeces | place: Denmark | collected 2013-09 | reverse complement strand
GTTTTTCGCATGGAACCGGTCTCCCACCACATCACCCAGCTGTGCCTGTGTGACTGCCTTGCAGCGCTTCGGTCTGTTTTTCGACGGATCTAACGGATACTCCAGATCCACGTTGCAATAGTTCCCGATGGTCAGATTCTCCAGGTACAATCCGTCCCCCTCAAAGTGCAGCATGGTATAATTGCCGATACAGCCGTGGGACTGCCCCTTGTTCGCCGCGATCACCACATCCTCCGGGTGCTCCGACAAACCGATCAGGGACAAATAACTGCATTTTATTTTCTGCTGATAAGGCAGGAAATCTCCCTCTGTCCCCCGGAAGATTTCCCTATCCTCCGGATCATGCAGCCAGTAGACATCCGGCGCCAGATATACCGTCATCGGGGTTTCCGGCGTTCCGTTCTGCAGTGCCCCGGAGGCAAACAGCTCCTGTAATGAGCGGAAGCACCATGCCGCTCCCGGAGCGGCACTGCCGTCTAACAGCAGATGATGTGCATCCAGTTTTTTCATAATCGCACTTTTATCTGTCATAATTTATCCTCCTCTGTCAGCCCTTGACGGAGCCAACCATCATTCCCTTGACGAAATACTTCTGTAAAAACGGATACAGCACCAGGATCGGCACCGTCGCTACTACGATCGTAGCGTATTTGATGGATTCGGCGATCAGCTCAGTGTCCGAATCTCCCATTCCCGACAATCCGCTGCTTAAGATCAGTATCTGACGGATGACTAACTGCAGCGGCTCCTTGTTGTGATCATCGAGATAGATCATGGCGCTGAACCAGGAATTCCAGTGTCCGACGCCGTAATACAGCACCAGCACTGCCATGGTCGGCTTGGTCAGCGGTACCATGATCCTGCTGAGGATCGTAAAATGGTTGGCACCGTCCAGTCTCGCGGATTCCTCCAGGCTGATATCGATGGATGCCATCGCCGTACGCATGATGATCAGATTGAATGTGCTGACCGCTCCCGGCAGCAGAATCGCCAGTCTTGTATCATACAGTCCCAGCTGCTGGATGTTCAGGAACTGGGGGATCAATCCGCCCGAAAAATACATGGTGAACATGATCAGCACCGTGATAACCTTTTGTCCCGGAACGTCCTTCCTGGACAGAAAATAAGCGCCCAGTACTGTCATAACAAGGTTAATCAGCGTTCCCGCCACCACATAAAATATGGTATTGGCATAACCGATCCAGATTCTGGAATCGGAAAACACTTTCTTATAAGCCTCTGTCGTAAATCCCAGCGGTTTGAATAATATCCCCGGATGTCCCATCAACAGGGATGCCTTGCTGAAAGATGCACATATCACATACCAGAATGGATAAATACATATTATCATCAGCAGGATCATAAAACAAATGTTAAATACATCAAAGATTTTCTCTCCGGCGCTGCGCCTGATTGTTCTGTGTATAGTCTTTGTCTTCATCTGCTCCTCCTTGCCCGATACCATTTACCACAGACTTGTATCGCTGACCTTCTTGCTGAAACGGTTCGCCAGGATGACCAGCAGGAAGTTCACCACCGAGTTAAATAGTCCCACCGCCGCGGAGAAGGAATATTGCCTGTCTACCAGACCCATGCGGTATACATAGGTAGAGATCACGTCTGCAGTCTCATAAATGCCTTCGTTGTACAGCAGAATAATCTTCTCATAACCGACACTCATCACCTGTCCCAGCCGCATAATCAGCATAATGATGATCGTTGGCATAATCCCCGGCAGCGTGATATGCAACATCTGCTTCCATCTGCCGGCTCCGTCGATCTGCGCTGCTTCGTACAATTCTGTGTCTACTGCGGTTAACGCCGCTAAATAGACGATAGAGCCCCAGCCTACGCCCTGCCAGATATCACTGATGACATAGATCGGCAGGAAATTTTCCGGCTGGCTGAGCAGATTTTTCCCTCCGTAGTCGAAAAATTTTACCAGAATCTGTGTGATGAAACCCTCCGGCTTCACGAATTCCCTGATCATGGAACAGATGACTACCGTAGAGATAAAATGCGGCATATATGTGATCGTCTGGGTTACACGTGCGAACTTTTTGCTCCGCAGCTCATTCATCAAAAGTGCCAGTATGATGGGTGCCGGGAAACCGAACACGATAGTTGCCAGGCTGATTTTCAGAGTGTTGCCCAATAATCTCTTAAAATAAATACTCTGGAAAAAGTTCATAAAATGCTGTAAACCAACCCAGGTACTGCCGGAGATTCCTCTCCGCGGGCTGTAATCCATAAACGCGATAATCAGTCCGTACATCGGCTTGTAATGGAACAGCAGATAATACAGCAGTACCGGGAGTACGATCAGATACAGCTCTTTCTGCTTCCACATCTTTTTCAATGTCTTCATGGCATTTTCTCCTTATCTCCTTATCTCCTGATTTGTGTCTGATTTATGCCGGATAAGACAGACGGTCGAGCTGGAAGACTCCAGTTCGACCGTCCGGGATATTATCTTTCGTTATATCGATCCAGCGCGGACTGATATATTCCGATCATATCGTTCATGCCCGTATCATTCAGCTGCTTGATATAGTTGTCCCATTCTGTATCTACATCCAGAACCTGTGTATAGAACTTCGCACTATATTCAGAGATAAAGGTATTCATCTGTGTGCTCAGTACGCTGTACTGCTTACTTTCGTCTTCTTTTAAGGTGATGGGCGGAATCAGCGTGCGCTGACTCTCATTACCGTCTGCCCAGTCGTGAAGCGCCTGTTTCTGCTCATCGGTCTCATAATACTGGAAAATATAATTTGCATCCTGTACGAAGGGTCCGCAGCCATTTGCCAGACCATTGTAAGTCATAGCAGTGGATACGCTCCAACCGTTAGGATTGTGCATAATTTCATCGGTATAGGTGGGAATACCGTCTACCATGGTATATGCCTCGCCCTCTTTGCCGTAGTTGATCATGTAATGTCCGGACTGGCTGTAGCAATAGTTCAGGAATTTCGCTGCCAGTTCAGGGTTCTTACAGTCTGCTGTGATCACTGCGGAACCGTTACTGGTGGTCGCATAATCGTAGGAACCGCCGCCGTATAATACGGTGTCACCGCTGTTCATTACAGGGAAAGATGCGGTTGCCATCTTGAAATCCGGATTATAAGCCTGTGGATCTGCTGCCACACTCTTGATCATACTTCCGAGGAAGCTTCCGCCTGCTCCTACGGTAACTGCTGCTTGGTCATTCATGATATAGCTCATGGCAGTTTTCTTATCACAGGTAAGCAGATCTGCATCCAGCAGTCCCTTCTCTACCCAGTCATTGGCTCTCTTCATAAGTTCCTTATAAGCTTCCTGGGTGTAACCGTTCTTGATCTCTCCGGTCTGATCATCCACATACATTCCTGCACGGATGCCGTAGGCACTGCCCATGAATCTCATCAGATATTCCAGGGACTGTACGACCATGGGTTTCTCGATGCCGTATTCCTTCAGTGCGGTCAGCGCTGCCTCCCAGTCGTCCAGGGTCTCTAACTTGCCTGTATAGCCTGCCTTTTCCAGCAGATCGGCTCGATACATGGGTCCGGTGGTACACTGCAGATAAGTGTTACCGCGGATGAACGGGAAACAGTAGTAATGTCCGTCATCATTTTTTACCTCACGGTCTACCGTAGGATTGTCCTGCAGATACTGCCACAGATCTGCTGCCGCGCCGTAAGGCTGTACATAATCATCCAGGATCGTCAGTACTCCTTCTGCCTCTGCCGCAGCCGGACCGCCGGTGTAATTGTTGGTCCATTCCCATACGATAATATCCGGCAGGGAACCGCTGGCAATCATGGTGGAGAACTCCTCACTGGAGCTTCCCTCTGTGGGCTGGATGAACTCTACTTTAATACCGGTCATCTCCTGCCAGTTTTTCGCCCATAAGGTTTCATTGGCGGATGCTGCTGCATCACTTGCCCAGTACTCCATCCAGACGGTCAGGGTATCACCGGTGTCCTCTACGGGATAGGAGACATAATTACTTCTGGGAATGGTAAGCTCATCGCCTTCTTTTTTATTCAGAGAATCCAGCAGTTCATAGGCAGGTGCTGCAGGCTCCTCGGTTGTTGTCTGTTCTTTTTGTGTCTCATCAGATACACTGTTTTCGGAATTGTCTGTGTTGCCACATCCGGTCAGCGTTGCTGTCATGGTAAGAAGTGCTGCCATTAAAATACTGATTGTCTTCTTTTTCATAGATTGTCCTTCCTGAATTTGATATTCGTTTCCAGTTCAGACTGCGCAGTCTTTTGTGTACGCCTTTATCTTACCTGCCCCGTTTTGCTCCTACAAGTGACAAAAAATTGTGTCCACACAGTTGTCTCAATTTTGGGCAAGTGACAAAAATTAATGTCCATCCTTCCACTGGCTGGGTGTCATGCCCTCACTCTGCTTGAAGCTGCGAAGCAGGGTTCTGACACTGCCGAATCCGGACTTCTCCGCCACCTCATTCAATCCGTCATCGGAAGAACTGAGGATCTCCTTTGCCCGCTGAATCCTCTGTTGGGAAATGTAGGTGGGCAGCTTTTGTTCCTTGACGCTTCGGAATGTCTTCGACATCTGCACGGAGGATATCTGAAAATGCTCTGCGATCGATGTCACATTCAGATTGCAGTCCGCAATATTCTGCTGTATGTACAGCACGATCCGGTTACATAATTCCTCTTCCTCCCGGCTGCCCTCCGCCAGTTCCTTCTGCAGATTCTCGCATACCCGGTGCAGCTTTGCGATGAGTTCCTGTTTTCCATGGCATTCCTGTCCATGGAAAAACGAATACTCCTGAAAATCTTCCGTTCCCTCCATGGCTTTCAGCATAGAACACTGCAGGTCATATTCCAGGTAACGGATGGCTTCCGTGCGGTTGCTGATATTTTTATGCTCATTCTGCTGGTACAGATCGCTTATGATCTCCTCCGCCCGCGCAACATTCTGCTGGCGAATCTGCCAGATCAGTTCTCGCTCCGTCTCCAGCGGATAATAATATCCATACTGCGGTTCGACTTTCACATCTTCGTAGAATACCGTATCATCCAGTTCGTAGATCCTCTTCGTCTCCATGGTGTAGATCGCCTGCTGGTAAGCATCCGAGATTCCTTCCCGTCCTCTGCAGATTTCACCTGCCGCTACCGTATAGCGGATATCCATATGCTCATCCATGAACTCCTGCAGCTGGGTCACTGTCTCTAAGGTAATGTCCCGATTCCGTCTGGCATCCTTTTCCGGGAAATTCACGATAATAACCAGCACATCGCTGACGATCATGGGATATACGATGCAGCCGCTGTTCTGAAACAGCTCGTAGCTCACGTTTTCCACGATAAACTGCACGAATTCCAGGTCTTTCTGCTTTTTATGCACCTGGTCCCATTCCTCGCTGCCGTCCCGCTCGATCTCTTCCATATAGAAGAGCAGCGTGGTGAACTGTTCGCCGCACCAGCGGATGCCGCACATTTCTTCCACATAATCCGCATTTTCCGGCAGATTTCCCCTAAGCAGCTTCTCCAGGTATTCCTTTTGGAAAATCAGATTCTGACGCTGCAGTCTGCTGCCTGTCTCCTTCAGGTTCTGCTGCATTTTGTGAAAATAGCCGTCGATCAACTGAAATTCATTGTCTGCCCCGTTTTGCGAAGACTTAATATCCAACCGGTCTAACAGCTTCGCCACCTGGCTGTAATTTCTGCGCAGGAAATAGAGCATCAGCAGGATACCGATTGCCGTGAAGCTGACCAGGATGAGGATTACTCTGCCCTGATAACCTCTTAATTCGTTAAAATAATCCTTTTGGCGGCAAATCAGTATCTTGTAATTGTTACCGCCTTCGTAATAGCGCAGCTGTGCGGTCTGATGCTCCTCCGTCAGTCGGATGCTTCCGGCTTCTTCCGTCATCGCTGCCCGCAGCTGTTCTCTGTCTTCGGCACTCAACACCTCTGCATTCTGGTCAGTGCAAAAAACATCTCCTTCCAGCGCCAGGCACACGCTCTCATCCTGGGAAGGGAACAGGATCCGCTGCAGCTGCGACAGTTCATATACGAAGAAAATGTTGATCTGCGTGCGGTCCCATTTATTGTCCTGTATCGTTCCTGCGAAAAAGACATACTGCCCATTGCCGTACTGCATGGTAATGCCGTCATAGTCTCCCGCTAACAGCCGCTCCCAGTCTTCCCGGGAGATTCCGCCGTACTGACTCTGATAGGCTCTCCAGTAATTCTCCGCCGTATTCGCGGAATCGCTTGCCACGATGTAATCGTCATTAGCAAAATAGAGTAAGATCGCCGCATAATTACCGTTGATCTTCTGATATTCTTTCAACAGTTCACACAATGTGTAACGGGAATATTTGATGGCACTGGTCGTGCTTCCCTGCTCGCCGTGATATGAATTTTTCCCCAGGAGAATCGTATCATCCTGTGCCAGCACCGAATAGGACAAATCCCGCATGGTCTCCTCCATGTCCGTCAGGTTGGTCCGGATCTGTTCCACAATCTTGTCATTCTCCGTTTCCTGATTCTGCACCAGAATCCGCTTTCCCTGCCAGTAGGTGATGCTGTTGCACAATAAAAATACCAGCATAACCACCATATATGATACCATCCATTTCCAGAATACACTGTTTTTGCCCATCGTCTGCCCCCTCGTATTAAAATATCTCAGTGTTTCATTATACGGGCAACGCTGGTCAGAAGTAAAGTGACAGTTTCCTTCCTGGAAGCGACAAAAGATTCCAAAAAACAAGACACCGGACAAATCCAGTGCCTTTTGATTTAAAATCTGCATTAGAAATAAAAGTTAATTTCTGTTTTTCCTTTTTTCTTTTGCCGTGATTTAGAACTTTTTATTTTTTTCCAAAGCTTCTGTTCTTCCTTTTTTAATTCGGAAACAGACATCTTTTTATATTTCTTCGGGATTATCAATACATCATTTTCATACGCAGTCATCCTCTGTTACCTCCTTAAAATAAATGGAAAATTTCTTCTGCATTTCCTTCAGCGCCTCTATCTGTGCTGTGTCTTCATTATATCCATTTTTCAAATAGTCTTCAACTGTCAGTTTATAATAATTTACATTTATTCTTTCCTCTGCAGAATACATATATACTCTTCCATCATGGCATATAACAATGCCTATTTCATAATTATGATCATAATTAGAATTAATATCATCTATACTTGGTGGAAAACTATCCGGATGTGTATGAATTGTAAGAAGATTTTCAGATTTTTTTATCATCTTTTTAATTGTTGTAGTATATAAGATTTTTTTCTTATATTTTGAATCTGTTATTTTACATACTATTTTCCCATTTATTAAATCAATCCAGTACATGTCTTCATACTCTGTTCCTGATCTGTGTAATAGCATTTTCTTAGCAATTTTATATAACAATTTATTCAATTTTTTATCGTTTGATATGTAGTCAAACTTTTTTCTATATCTATTACTGCTAATATAATTATAATCTATAATTGTATTTTTGTTTCTTCCCTTTCTCTGTTGTTCTAATTCGCGCACTAGGCTCCCCCGTCTCTGTATAATATGAATCAATAACACTTTTTCTTGGAAAATCGGCTGAGAATTTGCCTTAAAATTCAAGACTATTTAATCTAGATACTTAGAAAGCTGTTACCAACTTTGAGTATAGTTATAACATATCCGTACCCTTTAGGCAAGAGAATCACTGAGGAAAAATTAATCCGCTGCGGGCGTGAGAAATTCCTGGAAAAGGGTTACGCGGAGGCGAATGAGCGGCAGATCATGGAATATATCTGTGCGCACAGGCAGGAATGCGAGCTGGTGCTGGAGAAATGCTCCGGCAGCAAATACGAAGCCTTCCGGGACGAGGTCTTCTCCAACATGCAGACCGTCTTTCAGGACTATTATGATATGGATTATCGATTATTCCTGACGAAAGCCATCGGCATCCACGCCGATGTGGGAACACAGATTTTAATTGGACTCTATCCGCCGAAATTCCCGCCAGAAAGCAATGGTCTCCTGCAGATCCGCTTCGTCTTCAAACAATTCCAGCTGTTTCGCCACTTCGATTGCAAAATCCACATAGCCGTTTGCTCTCGAAGTAGTGATCCGGTCGGAAGTCACCACATCCTTTTCTCCGGAATGCGTCGATTCTATCCCCTCTAACAGTCCCGCATGTTCTACAACATCCACGCCAGCGCAGATGGCGGCGATCCGTCCGCCCAGGTCATGCACGCTTTTCAGGTACTTCCATACCTCCGGAGTATCTATCTTCTCAATATCACCTCCCGGAATAACCAGCAGTTCCACATCCTTCGGATCCGCAGAATCCAGCCGATCCTCCGGCACTATCCGGTATCCTTCCGTGGTCGTAATCTCTTTCCCGTCCAGAGATACAAACTGCATTTCTTTTCCCGTTACTTTCAGAAAATAATTCAGTATCACAATTTCGTAAATACAACTGGTATCATACAACAATACTACTGTTTTCATCCGCTCTCTCCTTTTTCTCGCTTATAAGTTAATTTTCACGTAAATCAAAAATGTTTTTGCCTGGTTTTTCACGTAAATCAAAAATGTTGGCATATTTTTATAAAAATATCCCGATTTTCATGTCTTTTAATGTATGAAAATCGGGATACCCTAAGTTCCTCAGAATACTACTTTATAACGAAATATCGATTACCGGAGCAGGTGCGACCTGAGCACCGATTCCAGCGGCATCGGCAGAAAAAGATGTCCCGGAGGATCCGGCAGATAAGCTCATGCCGCCTCCGGTGGGAATGACCACGTTGTCTTTCATTTTCTCCAGGTGGTCGAAAACTGCTTTCAGGTACTCCGCATCGGCCTTGACGATGTCTTTCATCTCTTTGTTGCGGTGTTTGATCTTCATCATCTTGAGGTCCGCGGGATCCATCTCCCTGTTCACCGAGACCACGGTATCTGCTTCCACGTCTAGTCCCATCTCTTCCATCAGGTCACGCAGGCTGTCAGACATTTCCTGCATCATCTCAGAAGTAAAGTCGCTCATTTCCGACATAAAATCTCCTGCCTGCGCATAGAATTCATCCATGCCGAGATCAATATAATCGGATATATCATAGCTATCCGCCGCATACTCATACGCAGAGAGATCCCCAGACACTTCATCCGCGGAACCTTCCGCAGACATTTCTTCCTCATTCTGCGCGTTTTCCGCCTCTGCGTCCTGCACATCCTTCGTCTCTTCTTCGCTGATCCGGTCTCCCTGGCAGATTCCGCCGGCTGCCTTCGCCAGTTCCTCTTCTTCCAGATGCTTTGCCTTTTTCTTCGCCACACGTTCCATAGCCTGTGCATGAGCGATTGCTGCGTCGATCTCTTCACTGTCGCTGTCACTGTTCTGCTTCTGCCGTTTCAGGCGCAGGACTTCTCTCCGCGCCTGCCCGGCTGCCTGCTTTGCCGCCTGGGACGTCTTGCTCCGCAGTATCTTGGACGAGATATTTTTGAACTGGTACTTCAATTTCTTCAGCGCCAGCGTCGTGTTCTTCGTCTGCTGCCTCTGATTGCGCAGCGATTCACTGTAACTCAGGGAACTTGTAACGATGGAATCCTGGCTCCAGCTGTTCGCCGCCTGCATCTGGCCGTTCCGGTCATCTCTCGCCAACATCCGCCGGATATCGGTAACAGAGCTTTTATTTTTTGCTCCAAAGATACTCTTCTGATTGTTCTGCGTCTTTCTTCCTCCGGAAAATGCCTGCGGCAAACCGGTATTGCCGCTCCCGTAAACACCTCCGGACTTCCCCATAGAAATCATGCAACCTCACCTTACCCTCTGAAGTCAAAGTTCTGGCCGACCTGCCGTTCGCCTGCGGTCTGCACACTGTCACTCCGTGTGTTGAAATTGTAGGTTTCTATCTTAGACAACAGTTCTTCTATGGAACCGGCGCTGATCGTTACCGTATCCTCTGTGCCGGCTTCCTCCTTGCTGTCTTTTAGCCGTTCTTCCTTTTCTTTCTTAGCAGCCTTCTTCTCCGCAGCTTTTTTCTCTGCTCTCTTCTGCTCAGCCTTTTTCTCAATCCGTGCCTTCTGCTCGGCGCTGGATTTCTTCAATACAGCGAAAAATGACAGTGTTCCTCCATCATTTACCTGCATTCCAAAGCCCTTGACATTCGCACCGGAACTCTGCAGGCTGGTCTTTAACTGTTGTATCTGTGCAGCGGCACCGCTCAGGATTCCCTCATACTGTTTACGGAATTTCTCATCCGTCGCCATCTGTTCGATCTTGTCTTCATCAATGAGGACGACCGTCTTATATCCGTTGGCATATTTTGCAGCATTGGCTTTTGCGTTCTCCTTCTGATCTCTGCTGACCAGAATAAAATCATAATTTCCGTACTTCTTCTTCAGCTGCTCATAGTATTTCGCAGCCTTCTCCGACAACTCCGGCTGACCGATGGTCCTGCCGTAATTCCCAGTCGTTCCCTTCGTCTGCTTTGCTTTGGAAGTATCGGTCGTGCCTGCAGCACTCGTTGTATCCTTCGTTGTCTTGTTTTTCGTATTCTTGCTGTAATCACTCTGCGCAGCATATGCACCGATGCTACTTACCCCTATCTCTGTCATACTTATCTCCTCCTTGAAAATAGATGCCAAATCCGTTTGTTTTCACAGTTATCTTACTATGTATATCGTCTTCTTTTCTGAATACATTGATAGTAATAATGCAAAAAGACCACATTTCCGATCCTTGTCACCGATCAGAAATGCGGTCTTTCTATTATATTTTTTCTTACTGATTCAAATTATTGATCGTATGAGATAACTGTCCGAGAATCTTCTTGATTGCTTCACTGGAGGCTGCCATATCTCTCGCCAGCTTCTGGACCTCCGTTGCTACCACCGCAAAGCCCTTTCCCTGATCTCCTGCCCTGGCTGCTTCAATGGATGCATTCAGCGCCAGGATCTGCTGTCTCTTGCTATAACCGTCGATTTCCTTCGTTCTGTCTTCCGCTTCTGCGATCTGCTGTGCAGCATCTGCAATACCGCCTTTTAATTCTCCTACCAGATTTGTATTTCTACGCTGAGCATAGCTTGATCTCACAAACATGTTGATCACATCTCCCAGCAGATTTGCAGATGCATCTATTTGCTCCTTAGTCTTCACATTTACCTTTTTCAGGGCCTTAATATATTTATCCTCGTCAATACCCAGCTCTCTCGCTGTCTGACGGAACTTCTCCTCATCCGGATTCTCCGGCAGCACCTGTCCTCCGATAATACTGCCCAACACGGTTCCATCCTCCAGTGTGATCGGAATACCAAAATCCACAAGTCCCGCATGGCAGGGATACACACCATGGCCTTCTCTGTCACACTGCTCGCAGCGCTTTTTCCCCTCTGCGCTTCCTCTCGTCAGATCAATACAGAACTCCGTAAAATTATAACAGTCACTGATGTATTTTCCGTCTGCACCCACAGCCACGGTTGCCAGTCCCGTGCTGTTTGCCCAATTCTTCATGATCTGCTCGAATTTGTTCATGTCACAAAAATCCTGAATCTTCATATAACTTCCTACTTTCCCGGTTATCTTAACCGCCGAACGCATCAAAGCCGGTAATATTTGATCCCGGCATCATCTTACATTTACATAAAAATTATACCACAAACCGCAATATTTTTCGCCCTTTTTACCATTTTTACCGATATTTTAACAACATTTTCTATCTATGCTTCCTTCCCTCCAAACGCTCTAAAATAGATGCAATGCGATGCCATCTATTGTATAATTATCTGGATGCAGATATGAGTGCTGATCGTGGAAAATGGAGGTGCCGTTAATTGAAGAAAACGAAGATATTCTTCCGTTGATCCTTCCGATGAAGCAGAAAAATACGTTGTCCTGATCGGCGAAGATTCTGAAATCACAGAAAAACTTTCTGACATTGATCTGCTTGTCATAGATGCGGAATATTTTTCCCAAAATGACATTGCCCGTTTAAGAGAAAATGGTATCCGCGAAATCTACTCCTATATCAATATTGGATCGATCGAGAGCTTCCGGTCCTATGATACAGACTTTGAGAAATATACTCTGGGTGACTATGAGAACTGGCCGGAGGAAAAATGGATCGATGTCTCAGCTCCGGAATGGCAGGCATGTACAGCTTCCAGAGTAGACGCCCTGGTACAGAAGGGTGTGGACGGCTTTTTTGTCGATAACACGGATGTATACTATAACTATCCGCAGGAATCCATCTATGACGGAATCCTTACGATTCTGGACTATATGAACCATACAGGCAGAAAGATCATGATCAACGTTGGGGACTGTTTCGTAAAAAAATATCTTACAACAGAAAAAAACGTTCTCATCGATGAGGTAAACCAGGAGAACGTTTTTACTGCGTATGATTTTTCAAAGGATGTCTATACTAAAAATGATCAAAGCACGCGTGAATACTATACTGAGTATCTGGACCTGGCTATGTCACACGGCTGTACCGCTTACACCCTGGAGTACGCAACGGATCCCGCCATCCGCAGGCAGGCAGCCGCCTACGCCGTGAAGCATGGGTACATCTGTTACATTTCTGATAATATCGGGTTATGTCTGGGACGATAACATATTCCTCTCAAGCGCCATCACAGAAATGTAATGTAACAAGTCTCCATATGCTTTTCCTTTGTCTGTGCATCTGCATCAATAGCTGTGCACAGATCACATTGATAACATATATTATAACCGCCCTGTCCTTTGGTATCTTCTGTCACAGCAAAGTATCCTGCCTTCATCTTCACAGTCTGTCCGTTTAAAAAGTGAATCTCTCTCTGCCAATAACCACCGGATCCGGGTTTATCCACCAGTGGCACCTGCGGATTATACACTCCCGTAGCAGCATAATCCAGCTGAATCTCCGTAAAATAGTTCTTCAGATTCGCCTGGTCTGCAGCGACCTTTGCCTTATGTATATAAGACAGATACTGCGGTGCCAATACTCCCACCAGCACTGCCATGATAGCTATTACAATGATCAGCTCTACTAATGAAAATCCCCCGTTTCCCCTCTTTCCTGTTGATTTTTTCATGACTTTTCTCTCCATTACATTACAATACATCCCGCAGGCATCGGGCCTGCGTATAAGAAAGACCCGCATGGTCTTCCCAGGCAGGTCTTTCTTCCAGTCATATATTCAGTTTTATCAGTGCTTTATTATTCGCAAAGCTTGGAAAATGCATCCGCTACGAACTGAACCTTAGGTCCGATGATTACCTGAACGGAGGTCTTACCGGGTTTCATGACACCGGCTACGCCTGCAGATTTGATCACCTTATCATTCACTGCGGTAATGTCTTTTACTTCCAGTCTCAGTCTTGTGATGCAGTTGTCAATGCTTGCAATGTTGTCCTTGCCGCCGCAGCCTTCCAGAATGGTTGCTGCGATTGCTGCGAAATCATCATTTGCCAGCTCGATCTTCTTCTCTGCTTCTACATCATCATCTTCTCTACCGGGGGTCTTCAGATCCCATTTCTTGATAGCGAAGAGGAATACGAAGTAGAATACAACAAATGCTGCGATACCCAGAGGGATGATCAGCCAGATTCTGGCCGCTGCAGGCAGGCGGGATGAGAACAGCAGATCCATCGCACCTGCGGAGAAGCTGAAGCCTGCACGGAAGCCAAGAGCAACAGTGATCATGGTGAAGATGCCGTACAGTGCTGCGTAGATCACATACAGTCCGGGAGCTAAGAACATGAATGCAAACTCAAAGGGCTCGGTAACGCCGCAGATGAAGGAACAGATTGCTGCGGAAGCTACCAGACCGATCGCTGCCTTTTTCTTGGCGGGCTTTGCACATTTTACCATTGCCAGAGCCGCACCGGGGACACCGAACATCATACAAGGGAAGAAGCCGGACATATACATTCCAAGGCTCCAGGATACATCAGCGCTTGTCTCACCTTTCCAGAAGTGCTGCAGATCTCCCAGTCCGATGGTATCGAACCAGAATACGTTGTTCAGTGCGTGATGTAATCCGGTAGGGATCAGCAGACGGTTCAGGAAAGCATAAATGCCGGCACCGACTACATCCAGACTTACGATAGCTTCACCGAGAGCTACCAGACCGCCGAACAGTAAAGGCCATACGAACAGCAGTACAACAGATGCCAGAATAGATACCACACCTGCTACGATAGCTACGCAGCGCTTACCACTGAAGAAGGACAGCCAGTCAGGAAGCTTGGTATCCTTGAACTTGTTGTAGCACATGGAACCGATAATACCGGCAATAATACCGATAAAGGGATTCGCAATCTTATCGAATGCCAGTGTCTTGGTAGCATCCTCAGCGATGGAGGGCATAATGGTCGTAACAAATCCGGTAGACAGAAGTGTTGTGAGCATCAGCCAGGAAGCCAGAGCTGCGATGGCTCCGGTACCGTCATTTTTCTCTGACATACCGACACCTACACCGATTGCGAACAGGATCGCCATGTTGTCGATCAGAGCACCACCAGCTTTTACGAGGAACAGACCGATCAGATTTCTTACACCCTCGATCGCACCACCCTGCATTGTTGCCGGGCACAACCAGTAACCAATACCCATGAGGATACCGCAGATCGGCAGAACCGCTACGGGAAGCATTAACGCTTTACCCAGTTTTTGAAGAAACTTCATACATTTCTCCTCCTTTACATTATACTAAACCGGAACAGTTCCGGTCAGTTTCATTAGTTGATACGGACGTACCGCTCTTAAGAGATCTGGAGCACGTCCTCGCCGGGAGATACCTCTCCCTCTTTCAGAATACTGATCTTGTTATATTCATCAGTATTGCAGACCAGGACCGGAGTGATGATATGCAGTCCGGCTTCCTTAATCTTCTCCAGATCCGCATCCAGCAGAAGATCGCCCTTTTTGACATGGTCTCCGGCAGCAACATGTGCCGTGAAGGGGGCTCCCTTGAGTGTCACGGTGTCCAGTCCGATGTGGATCAGAAGCTCCGCTCCCTGATCCGTTGTCATGGTGATCGCATGGAGCGTATCAAATACCACGGTCACCTCTCCGTCTGCGGGAGCATAAATTTTTCCCTCAGAGGGGATCACTGCAAATCCGTCTCCCAGTATTTTCTCGGAAAATGTAGGATCCGGTACCTCCGTAAGAGCAACTGCCTTCCCCTTACAGGGAGATCCGATACAATTCCCTTTTCGCTTACCTTTCAAAAAATCTAACATGTGAACTCCTTTCCGTCGATATATACCGCTGCAATGTTCAGTTCCTGATCCAGGAGTACGAAATCTGCCCTCTTACCAACGGATATACTGCCCACTTCATTGAAAATGCCGATCTCCTTCGCCGGATTCTCCGTGGCACACATCACTGCTGTCTCTAACGGCAGACCGACTGTTTTTACTACAAACCGCATACAATCCATCAGATTCGTCGCCGATCCGGCGATCGTGCCGTCATGCAGGGTAGCCAGATTGCCTCTGACGGTAACCGGCTGTCCTCCCAGAGTATATTCACCATCCTCCAGTCCCGTTGCACGCATACTGTCACTGATCAGGATCATGCGGTCAGCGCCAAACATCGCAAACGTTGCACGGATCACTGACGGATGAATGTGTACACCATCACAGATCAGCTCCGGATGACATTTCTCTGAATCTCTCACTGCTCCGATCACGCCGGGCTCCCTGTGGTTCAGCGGCGGCATTGCATTATACAAATGCGTCGCATGAGATGCTCCATGTTCAATGGCTTCCCTTGCTGTATCATAGTCGGAAGCTGTATGCGCCAGTGAAATGACCACTTCTCCTTTGGCTCTGTCGATAAATTCCATCGCTCCCGGCTCTTCCGGTGCGATATCTACCAGCTTGATCAGCCCGTTCGCTGCTTTCTGCAGCCTGCTGAAATATTCATAATCGCAGTGCATGATATTTTCTGCAGCCTGAGCACCCTTTTTCGCCGGACTGATAAAAGGTCCTTCCATATTGATGCCCACCAGGTGGGATCCACCGGAATACTCATAGCTGCCGGCATTTTTCATGACCTCCAGCAATTCATCCTTAGGTATCGTCATGGTAGCCGGGCAGACACTTGTCACACCGACAGAGGCTTCATATGATGTGATGACATCCAGTGCTTCCTTCGTGCCGTCACACATATCTGCGCCCTTACAACCATGGAAATGAATATCCACCAGTCCCGGTATCAGATACATGCCTTTGGCATCCACAACAGCTTCCTCACCTGCCGGATCCCCGGTACAGCTTACGAACCTGCCGTTCTCCACGGCTACATCTCCTCTGACAAACCGATGCTCCTCTGTATATATATTTGCATTTCTGATTCTCATGACCTATCAGCTTCCCCTTTCTTATTCAGAAAGCTTACTAAGCGCTGCTTCGTCTGCCACCAGTGTCACATCATTATGAAGCTGTAATACCGATGCCGGCACCTGCGGTGTAATGGGTCCGAAGAAAGCTTTCTGTACGATCTCCGCCTTGTCTTCGCCGCTGGCTACGATCAATATTTTCTTCGCCTGCATAATGGTCTTGATCCCCATGGTATATGCCTGCTTCGGGACATCCTCTGCCGATGCGAAGAATCTCTTGTTGGCTTCGATCGTAGACTCTGTCAGGTTCACGCAATGTACCTGCTTGTCAAAACTCTCTCCCGGTTCGTTGAAGCCGATGTGCCCGTTATGTCCAATTCCCAAAAGCTGCAGGTCCACGCCGCCCAGTGACTGGATCAGTTCCGCATATCTATGGCATTCTTTCTCCGAATCCGGCTCCATTCCGTTTGGCAGATGTGTATTTTCCACCGGGATATTCACATGGTCAAACAGATTCTGGTGCATAAAATAGTAATAACTCTGATCGTTTTCCCGGCTCAGACCCTTATATTCATCCAGGTTCACCGTCATAACCTCAGAAAAGTCCAGGTCTCCCTTGCGGAACCATTCCACCAGCTGTTTATACAGACCGATGGGTGTGGATCCCGTAGCCAGTCCGAGAACACAGTTCGGTTTCATAATAACCTGTGCCGATACGATATTTGCAGCCTTTCTGCTCATATCTGCATAATCTTTTGCTTTGTATATTCTCATGAATCTCTCACTCCATTTCGCATATTTTACTACGGACATTCAGCACCATGGACGGTGCCACACTGAGTTCATCAATTCCCATCTGTACAAATCGTGTGGTCAGTGTCGTATCCGCTCCCAGCTCTCCGCAGATGCCGACCCATTTTCCATGCTTATGTGCCCCATCAACAGTCATCTGTATCATACGCAGGACTGCCTCATGATGTGGATTATAGAATCTGTCCAGTCTGTTATTCTGCCTGTCGATAGCCAGAGTATACTGTGTCAGATCATTCGTGCCGATACTGAAGAAATCAACATGCTCCGCCAGCTCCTCACTCATCATGACAGCCGCAGGAGTCTCGATCATAATTCCCTGTTCCGGAATTGCGTAAGGAAGCTTCTCTTCCTCCAGCTCCTTAGCCACCTCAGCCACGATTTTCTGAATATCCAGCACTTCCTCCACGGAAATGATCATCGGATACATAATAGCCAATGTTCCGTATTTTGCCGCCCGAAGAAGTGCTCTCAGCTGGGTCTTGAAGATCTCCGGCTGCTCCAGACAGATCCGGATCGCACGGTATCCCATGGCAGGATTATCTTCCTTGCCAAGTCCGAGGTAATCTACATTTTTGTCCGCACCGATATCAAGGGTACGGATGATGACCTTTTTCCCTGCCATCATCTGCAGCACCTGACGGTAAGCATTGAACTGTTCTGTCTCATCCGGAAGAGAATCCCTTCCGAGATATAAGAATTCACTGCGGAACAGGCCAATTCCCTCCGCATCATTCTCCAGTACATATGCCACATCCGATACGCTGCCGATATTTGCATATACATTGACCTTGCGTCCGCTCTTTGTCACGGATTCACGTCCCTTGTATTCTGCCAGCAGGCTTCTTAGTCTCTGTTCCGTCTGCTGTGCCGCTTCTGCCTGCCGGATCTGCTCTTCCTCCGGATCCAGGTAAAATACCGCTTCCCTGCCGTCCACAATAGCCCGGGTCCCGTTATGAATTTTCTCCAGTTCCAACGGTACCCCTATCAGTGCCGGAATATTCATCATACGTGCAAGGATCGCAGTATGGGAATTCGTTGAACCATGTACTGTGACAAAGGCCAGGATCTTACTCTTATCCATCTGTACCGTCTCACTGGGCGTCAGATCATCTGCCACAATGATCGACGGCTCCATGGTACTCCAGTCAATCTGCTCCTCCCCGGACAGATTGCGGACGAGCCGGTTGGAGATATCCCTGACATCCGCAGAGCGGGCCTGCATATATTCATCATCCATGTTGGCGAACATCTCTGCAAAATTATCACCGGTCACTGCCACCGCATACTCTGCATTCACTTCTTCGTTCTGAATCATACTGTGAATGGCATCCTGATAATCGTCATCCTCGAGCATCATCTGATGCACCTCGAAAATGGCTGCATTGACTTCTCCGACCTCCTGCAGAGCCTTCTCGTATAACTGCCCCAGCTGCGTCATCGTACGTTCCTTAGCCGCATCCAGCCGTTTCAGTTCTTCCGCTGTGTTGTCGATATGGATCCTCTTAACGAGACTGTCCTTTTTCTTCAAAACACTGACAGGTCCGATCGCTGTTCCCTTATATACGGATTTTCCAATATATTTTTCCATTTTCTACCTTCCAAACTCTGCCGTGCAGGTCTTCTCCTAGAGGTTCTCACGGAAAAACTTCTGAAGCTCTGCTGCTGCGGCATCTTCATCCGCTCCTTCTATCGTGACTTCCACGTTGTCTCCGTGCTTTACACCCATTCCCATGATCGCCATCAGCTTGCTTGCTGCAGCTGATTTCCCCTTACAGGAAAGTGTCACTGTACTCTGATACTTTTTCGCTTCCTTGGCGAGCAGTCCCGCAGGACGTGCATGCAGACCGATTTCATCCTTAATGATATAGCTGAACTGTTTCATCGGCAACATTCCTCCTTATTTTATATTTCTTGTTTTAAATATGTAGCATATTGTACATACTTTTCGTTCATCTGGTTGATTACATATACATATTACCCATCTTTTTATTGTTTGTCTACATCACTTTTGATATATTGTATATTTTTGAACATTATCGTAAAATTTTGTAAACTTTTTAATAAAAAATTTATAGAAAAAGGATGCCTGCTTATCTGGCACCCTTTCTTGGATCATTCTTTTGGTTTTGTTATTTGCTGTAGTCAGCTCCATTTCCTATTCGACCGCTATCTCCACGTTTTTTCCACTGAAGGCCACTCCATACTTATAGATTGTCTGAATCCCGGCATTCTTCATCTCTGTATCATATTTTTTATCCGTAATCTGCTTCAATGCGGCTTCAGACATATTTTTCAATTCTTCATCACTGCAGTTTTTCCCGGCTTTCAGTTCAATCAATATACCCGGCATCCCCTTGCGGATAGGTTTTAACTGAATATCATACCGGCCGTCACCGGACTCCCTGTTAGAAGTCGCAAAAGTTCCACTCATCAATGCACACAGTCCCAGCATAAACCCATGATAAAAATTCTCTCCGGCAGTATCGAAAAAACTCACTGACTGCGTCAGTAACATTTGGAGCTGCGATTTCAGCCGTTTATGATCACCTGAAAAAGTGGCCTCCTGAATCGAAATGGCTGTGGCCTGTGGAATTATATTTTCCATACGTTGTAGAATCTCTTTGTTATATACCAGAGAAATCTCACGGTTTGGCAATGCAACCTCACATAGGAAATCCCCATTGAAAGAAAGAGATGTATTCAACACTTTTAAATATCCAGTCATAAGCAGAAAGCTATAAATAGTCGATGGATTGCTTTTGATCTGTGGATAGATCACATCCGTATCAATAAATGTGGTAAAAGTTTCACCATTGACCAGAGAAGTGAGGCGGTCATATATCTCATTGTCTGCCACTGCAAGTACTTCACCAATGACATCATTACTTCCCGTAGATACCCAGAAGGGTCTCGGTTCACATTTGTTGCTGAAATAACTGACCACAGACCAGGGATTGAAAATTTCTGTCTTTCCAAAGAGATAGCCAGCATACCACTGACATATTTCGTCGTATTTATCAGCCGCGTCATAATATGCTGCCATCTCCCGGACCTCGTCTGCCGTAAATCCGAAGTAAGCGCTGTATTTGTTGTCCAGCACAGAATTAATAGACAGGTTGTTCATTCCACTAAAAATACTTTCTTTGGCTACCCGCAAAATGCCGGTGAGGAACCCAAATGACAGATGACTGTTGTCCTTAAAACCTCCTGAAAAAAGATTCCGCATAAACCGGATAATCTTGTCGTAATAGTCCTCACTGTGCCCTTGTTGAATGGGAGTATCATACTCATCAATGATGATAACCGGCGCAACATCATAATGGCTGTGAAGCATTGCGGACAGATCAAGGAGTGCCGAAGATAATTCCACCTCTGTTGCACTGCCATTGACCAGCCTTTCATAGACTTTTCTGCTGTATCCGTCACATTTTTCACTGCTCTGTAACTCTTTGTGCCGCTGTGCCTCTTTTGCAAAAATGTCACGAAGTGCCGCAAAGGTCTCTTCCCATGTGTCAAACTTCACGTCCTTGAAAGTCAGAAAGATCACCGGATATCTGCCTTGGTAATCTCTATACTTTTGTCCGCAGGACCATATTTTTTTATCCCGGAAATACACAGAAGTATCTTTATCACTTCTTTCAAAATAAGTGCGCAGCATATCCATATTGAGTGTCTTGCCAAAACGCCGGGGGCGGGTGAAAAGTGTTACCATGGGGCGTTCATCAATAAAGTCTTTTATCATCATCGTCTTGTCGATGTAATAGTACTCCGAAGCCGCAAGGCAATAGTTAGACACACCAATAGGCAGCGGGAGCTTCTGTTCACACTCCCATGTTTGTCCAGGATTCATTTCAGCCATAATGCGATACCTCCACGTATCATTTTACAAATATAGCTTACCTATTTTACAGGACTTTGTCAATTAAGGAAGAAGCAGCCCGGATCTCTTCCGGCTCCGGCATAGAACATAACGCACCTTTTCTGGTAACAACGATGGATGCGGCAGCATTTGCAAATAAAAGCATCTCACGTATATCCTTCTCTGTCAGGGCATCTGTCCCTAATTCCAGAATCCGGCTTAAGACTGCCCCGCAGAAGGTATCTCCGGCTCCGGTCGTATCAACGACATGCTCCTGATGGATTCCCCGGCAATATATTTTCTCATCCTTATAATATGCTATGCTGCCCTTATTCCCCAATGTAACAAACAATATTTTTATGTCAGAGTTGTCCCGGATAAAGGAAACACCTTCCTCCAGACTTTCCTGTGCCGATACAAAGGCAACTTCCTCTTCCGATATCTTCATGATATCACATTGCTTCATTCCATACAGGATACGCTTTCTGGCTTCTTCCGGCGTCTTCCACAGGGAAAGCCGCAGATTGGGATCAAAGGAGATCAGTCTTGAAAATTTAATTTCATCACAGCATCTCACACAGCTCGATCACTTCATGATTGGGTCCTTCAACCTTGAAAAACCGGATGCCTGATTTCCAGTATGGCAGCTGCTCCACTTCCGTGCTGAGGAGCCGGTATACTCCCTGCATTTCACGGAACAGTTGATCCACCTTCTCCACGGATAATGCGATATGATCGATGCTGCCCGTGGCATCTGCGGTAGTCTCGCTTTCGTACACCTCCAGCATCACGTTGTGTATTCTCAGGAAAGCCACTCTGTGTCCCTGATAATTCTCCTGATTTATGATCTCGAATCCCAGAGAACGGTAGAAATCCAGAGTCTCCTGATATTTCTGTGTAGGGATCCCGATGTGCTGGATCCCCTTTATGTGTAATTTATATAAATACTTGTCCATGGCTGATGCCCCTTATCCCTCGATATGATATACTCTTGCTTCATAGGGCTGCAGATGCAGAGTATCTGTGATCTTCGTCCCCGGGTAATTGGATATCAGCAGTTTTGCTGACTTTTCAACGAATTCCGCAGGAATTTCCAGATCCATAGCTTCTCCTGCAAAATTACATACAACCAAAAGCTTTTCCTGTCCCAGGATTCTCTCATAGGCATAGATCTTATCATGCTCAGGATACAGCAGTTCATAGGATCCATATACCACAATCGGATAATCCTTGCGCAGACGGATTACTTTACGATAGAAATTCAGGATGGAATCGGGATCCTCCTCCTGGGCTGCCACATTGATCTTTGTGTAACAGGGGTTAGTCATAAGCCAGGGTGTACCGGTGGTAAATCCGGCATTTTTCTCCGCATTCCACTGCATAGGAGTTCTGGCATTGTCTCTGCCCTTACGATTGATATAACGCATCATGTCCTCTGGTGTGATCCTGCCATCGGATGTATATTCTTTATAAGCATTAATGGCTTCAATATCATTGCATTCCTCAATATTATGGAATACCATGTTCTTCATACCGATTTCTTCCCCCTGATAGACATAGGGGGTTCCCTGCATCATATGCAGGCAGACTGCCAGCATTTTAGCGGATTCCTTCCAATATTTTCCATCATCGCCAAAACGGGATACCATTCTCGGCTGATCATGATTGTTCAGATACAAACTGTTCCAGCCCACTCCATTGAGTCCGGTCTGCCATTTACTGAACACACGCTTCAGTTCTACGAGATCCGGCTTTTTGTCTGTCCATTTGGAACCGTTATCACTGTCCACATCCATATGCTCAAAGGTGAATACCATATTCAGCTCCTGTCTGTCAAAGCCGGTGTATTTGATGGCATCCTCCACAGAAGTACAGGGAGCCTCACCCACGGTGATCACATCATATTTAGACAAAACTTCCCGGTTCATCTCCTGTAAATATTCATGCACATGAGGTCCATTCATCACATAAGGCAGGCGGTTGCCGTATTTGGAGCCCGGAATCGGTTCGCCATCAGGATATCCCTCCACCTTGGAGATCATATTGATGACATCCATCCGGAATCCGTCAATCCCCTTATCCAGCCACCATTTCATCAGATCATAGACTTCCGCACGCACTTTTGTATTACGCCAGTTCAGATCCGGCTGTTTCTCGGAAAACAGATGCAGGTAATACATATCCGTCCGAGAATCATATTTCCATGCGGAGCCGCTGAAGTTGGAATCCCAGTTGTTGGGTGGATTACCGTTTTTCCCTTCCTGCCAGATATAATAGTCTCTGTAAGGGTTGTCTTTAGAACTTCTGCTCTCAATGAACCATTTGTGTTCATCAGAGGTATGGTTCACCACCAGATCCAGCATGATCTTGAGATGATGCTCATGTGCCTTCTCCAGCAATTCATCAAAATCAGCCAGAGTGCCGAATTCATCCATGATATCACGGTAATCACTGATATCGTAGCCATTATCATCATTAGGAGATTTGTAGATCGGGCACAGCCACAATACATCCACACCCAGGCTTTCCAGATAATCCAGCTTAGAGATGATACCTCTCAGATCACCGATGCCGTCTCCGTTGCTGTCGCAGAAGCTGCGGGGATATATCTGATATACTACGCTTTCTTTCCACCATTTCTTATCCATATCGTTATCCAACCTTTCCTGTTGTTCTGTCTTTCTGATATTGTTACTTTATTTTTAGATGCCGTGGGCTTTTGTCCCCTGACATTGATACCGCGCCATCACCCCTTGACTGCACCGTCAGTAACACCCTTCACGATATACCGCTGGCAGCTAATGTAGAATATACGGAAATCACGACCACTACAATCAGGAACACCAGTGCATTTGCCTGTGCCTGTCCCAGCTTCGATTCCTTGAATGCCGTATTATAGATATTCAGTGCGATCATTTCCGTAATGTTGGCAGGACCGCCTGCTGTCAGAGACAGGTTCTGGTCGAACATTTTGAACGAATCCGAAATCGATAAGAACAACCCAATGGTAAATGCCGGTGCCACCAACGGCAGCTTGATTTTCAGAAATGTCTGAAACGCTGTCGCTCCGTCAATTTCCGCAGCCGTTGAACATACCGGTGATTATCATTGCTGTAAGGATACATCCCACTACTTTCTTTTTCATAAGCTATTTACCTCCTTCGCACGTCCTGCATGCTTTTCATACATTACGTTATCCCTATTTTTCGTTTGGTTATGTACATAACTTCTGTATCATCAACATATCACTCTAGTGCAAATATGTAAATAGGTTATGTTCATAACCTATTTAATAGCCAAATGAAAACCTCTTTCTTTTGTACATTTTTGACAATATTTGGGGATTCTGTTATAACTAAAATAGTCTGAGTACAGGAGGAACCTATCTATGACTACTATCAAAGATATTGCCGAGCGCGCCGGAGTCAGCACCGCTACCGTATCCAATGTGATCCATGGGAATACGAAAAAGGTCTCTCCCGCCACGATTGAACTGATCGAGAACTTGATCAAAGAAATGGGATATGTCCAGAAAATGGGACTGAGTGTCCTGAATAACAGCAGTTCCAAAATGGTGGCTGTAGTTATCCATACCCACAAAAAATATGAGGATGCCGTGATCTCCGATCCCTTTTACGGTACGATCATCGGCTTTATCGAAGAAAAGCTGCGTCTGCTGGGTTATTATATGCTGCTTTACTCCACAGATGATGTCAATGAAGTCTTCCGTACTGTCATGGCATGGAATATCGATGGAGTCATTGCCCTGTCCTTCTCCCGCAACGATTGCAATAAGATCTGGCACCTGATCCACAAGCCCATAGTCTGTATTGATGCTTACGGAATCTCTCACGATGATACTCCCGTCACCAACATTGGTCTGGATGACTCCACAGGGGGTGCCCTGATGTCAGAATATTTGTTACAATGCGGTTATGAAAACATACTGGTATGTGCCACCAACGATTATGGTGTGGATTATTCGAGATGGACCGGTGCCAGAGAAATGTTTGAGGAACTGACTGCCGGAAACAAAGAGAAAAAGATACGTCTGATCAATATCGGTGAGACTCAGATCACCAGAGAAAGCTTCTATCAGCAGCTACTGCGTCAGATTCCCTTTCCAACGAAGACGGCGGCTTTCTTTCTTTCAGATTATTTTGCCATTGAGGCCATCAGTTACTTAGGCTCCAAAGGTATCCGGGTCCCCGCAGACCTGGGGATTGCCGGATTCGATGATATCAATTATGCCCACCTTACCGTTCCGAAGCTGACTACCATCCATCAGAATATGGAACGGAAAGCAGAGCTGGCTGTAACAGAGCTGCTATCTGCCATACAAAATCCCATCTACATGGGCAAGGAGGTATTACTGGATGTCATGCTGATTGCCCGGGATTCCATCTAATTTCTGTGCATCCGGCTGCTGTTCCTCCAGCTCCTCATAGAACCGGTAATCATTCTTGCCGTTCTGTTTGACATAATACAATGCTTTGTCCGCTTTTATATAATATTCTTCAAAGTTGTCTCCCTGTCTGCACATGCACAGACCGCAGGACAGGGATGCCGCTGAAGTCTCCGCCGCAGCATTTTTTGCCGCACGAAAGCTGTCAAACAAACTTCTCATCCGCGTATTCATTTCTGCTTCCGATACCTCCGGCAGATAGAACAGGAATTCATCTCCTCCCAACCGGCAGACTACTGCGTTCTTCATGCACTCTGTAAGCGTCGCTCCCACCAGTCTGAGGGCACGATCTCCCGCCTTATGTCCATAGACATCATTTATCTTCTTCAGATTATCCATATCCACAAATCCCAGACAGCCGCCCTGCTTCTGCATTTTCTCAAGGATCAGTGCCTCACCCTTATGACGCATGGGAAGACCTGTCAGATAATCCAGGCTTTCCCTTGCCTCTCTCTGCCTGGCCAGCTCCAGCTCGCGGATGCGGTCCATCGTCTGGATCAGAGTAACGACCAGCAGGACCACCAGTCCGGTTGCGATAAAGATTCCGGACAGAGACACAACACGATACACTGCTGTCACCTCCAGCATGACTGCGATCATGGCAGCCACCAGCCCGATCAGCGGAAGCTTGTAATGTTTCGCTGTTCCCTGGATAAGATCCCTGCAAATGGTGATAAATACCGTCAGGAAGGTTCCTGCGATCACCATGTGGGACAAAAACATTGTCGAGATAAAATCAGCGATATTCAGTACCTGTAAGGCTGTGCATAGTACAAAATTCACACAAGTGATACACTCTGCCACATGATAGACCTTCCGGTACCTTCCCTGCTGCACACTGTCAATATAGAACAGGATCGGAATCGGGCAGATCATCACAACGAAGAAGCACATATTCGACAGAATAGAAGCATTGGAAACAAACAGCTGGCGCAGCTTCGATTCCCCCAGCATCCACACTGCTCCCAGGATCATGCACCATCCCAGATACTCCAGATCAAATCTCGTCTTGTATACAATATCGAGCACCAGACTGATGATCAGCACGACCAGTCCGGCAAACAACATCGTACAGGCGATCAAAGTTACCATAAAATAGCAGTGGAACATATATGCCCAAATATCTAATTTATCCCCACAATATACCGTATTGACGACACCGGAATACTTGTGGGTAAAGGACTGCAGTTCGATCCGCACTTCCTTTCCCGCATCCTTGCCTGATGTCTCGCAGAACACATACCGACTGGCAGAATTTTTCCCAAAGGGCCTGGTATTCTCCGTATCATACACCGTCCTCAGTTCCCCTCCGATGTAAATACGCACATTCTCCAGGGAAGATCTGATGGCGATCGTATTTTCCTTATAATCCTGTGGAAGCACTGACCGTATGACCAGAAGCTCTCCTGCAGGCACATCACATCTGCCCGGGACCTGGATCTCCTGTTCTGTTCCGTCTGCCAGCACCCGGTAAAAGGTTCCCGTAAAAGTAATACTTTCCTCCGTGACCGGTTCCCTCTCACTGGGATAAATGCGCTGCCCTAAAAAAAAGGCTGCAAGCAGCCCAAGGATCACCACATAAAATAAAATTCTTTTATACTTTCGGATCGTATATTTCTCTTCTGTCAACTTTTTCTACCTCATTAAATGATACCGGGGCAGCCCCCGCTTTTATTCCCTTATCGGAGTTCTGTCCATGATCTTTTACCCACTTATCAACAAGTTTATCACACGTAGCTGAAAAAAGTAACTATCTATTTTACCCCGTAAAATGTTTATGGAAAATTCATTCGACAAATCATGCTTTCCGAACTAAAATAGGAATGCGATATGATAATTTCATGATCCTATGAAAGGAGACAACATGATATGAAGAATAAAAAATATTCCATCATTTATAGCAGCTTAACAGGTAATACCAAGGAGCTGGCTGATGCGATCCACGAGGCATTACCTCAGGATGAATGTGAGTATTTCGGTGTGTCCGACACAGTAATCCCTTCTTCCGAACTGCTCTATATCGGATTTTGGACAGACAAGGGAAATGCAGATACCAAGACATTACAGCTATTATCGCAGTTAAAGAATAAACAGATTTTTCTGTTTGGAACTGCAGGCTTTGGTGGCAGTGATATCTATTTCCGGAAAATCCTGAATCAGGTTAAACAGTTCGTTGACGCAAGCAATGTTATCGTCGGAGAGTATATGTGTCAGGGCAGAATGCCGCAGTCTGTCCGGGAACGCTACTTGAAAATGAAGGAAGCGCCTGATCATCCGGCAAATCTTGATGTATTGATCCAGAATTTTGACTGTGCCTTGTCTCACCCTGATGTAGATGACCTGGAGAGACTCAGACAAGCCGTTAGGAACTCATCCTTCTGATAAGACCATAAAATAAGGCAGTCCCACATAGCTGAGTCTGCCTTACTCTCTTTATTTAACATTGATGCCACTGGCATATTGCTGCAGAAACTGTTTCTTTCCGCAGGGTCTGCCAAAATAATATCCCTGCAGATAATCCACCTTCATTTCTTTCATTTTCAGAAGCCATTCTCTTTCCTCGATGCCTTCCGCACATATTCTGACATTAATACTATGTACCATGGGGATGATATTTTTATATAATTTATAATCCCTGTCACTGTTCATCGCCTTGGCAGTAAAATCTCTGTCCATTTTCACGTAACTCGGATTCATATCACGGATACAATGAAGGTTAGAATATCCTGTTCCAAAATCATCGATCACGAAGGAGATCCCGTTCTTTTCCAAGCTTTTACGGAATTTGCAGAACGAAGGTGTCATATCCATAAATCCGCTTTCTGTCATTTCAACGCATAAACATTCCGGCTTTAAAGCATACTTTTGAATCGCATCCAGAATATCCCGCTCCACATTGCCCTGCAGGATCTGAACATAAGAAACATTTACATTCATCCTGAAATCCGGAATATATTTCTGCATTTCACAGCACATTGCTGCGGCTTCGTTCAAAATATATCTTCCTGCGGGAATGATCAATCCGGTCTCTTCCAATAGTGGGATAAACTCCATCGGTGAAACAAACTCCCGTCCTTCTTCCGTTATCATGGAAAAACGCATCAGTGCCTCTGCTCCAATGATCTGTTCCGTCTGGCAATCCACGATCGGCTGGTAGTATACTTCAAAGCCATCATAATGGTTTACAACAGCATTACGAAGTGCTGCTACAATTCTTCCTTTTTGCAAAAAGACCTCATAGTCATCCTGGTCAAAAACATAAAATCCGTTTTTACCCATGCTTTTTGCCTGTTTCAAGGCAAATTCAAACTTTTTGCGGCATTCTTCGGTTCCTTCACAAAATGTTGCTGCATCTATAACACCAATAGAAATAGAAAATATAGCTTGATAATTTTCGGTTACTATGAAATTATGAAGTTTATCTGTAATCTTTTCTTTCAGTGCCACAGCGTCTTCTGCGGAGGAAGCTTCCAGATCCACGATCACATACTGATCCGCTACCAGATGGTAAATTCTCTGCTTGTCTGAAAGGCATTCCTTCATACAGCCGGCTACGCTTTTCAGGATATAATTACCATAATCAGCCCCCTTGGAGCTATTGATCGCTCCGAAATCATCAATTCCTACATGCATGAGAAATCCCTTGGTAATGGGGTCTTTTTGTGCACGCAGGTAATCAAGGAATTCCGGACCCCCAAGCAGTCCGGTGACATTATCGGCCCTTCTCCTGTTGCCGGTCTCATTCAGACACCCGATCAAATACCCCGCATTTCCCTGCTGATCATTGATTACGATACCACGGCAGTTGATCCATACAGGCATACCTTCTTTATCAAGCCACCTGTAATGAAGATTATGTACCTTTTCTCTTCCTTCACATATATCCGCGAGATGCTTTGTAAGCATCTCGCGGTCTTCCTCATACACTACCTTCATAACTTCATTTGCAGCATCTGTCAGGACATTTTTCGACATATTAAACCGTTCCACAGCTGACTGTGAAATCTCAAAGGAATTATTCTGCAGATCAAATATATACAGGTAATCATCCATACATTCTGTAATGATCTGAAATAAGATTTCTGCTGTCTGCTCTCCAAACACTTTAAATATATCATTAATCACAACAAGAACCTTCCTTCCGACAGCTTCACTCTATTCCTGCCATTTTTCTAGGATAACGGTTTCTAAATAACTACACCATTCACGTAGAATATTTTTCTGAGAGTGCAGGATAAAAAACGTAGGCGTAGCGGGCTACGCTGAGGATTTTTAGCCTGTGCTATCGGGAAAATAGGCAAGTGATATGGGGTAGTTTATTTAAAACTGTTATACTAGAATAGCTTAAAGATCTTCACACGGTCTTGCATCTTGGCTGCTCCCTCTGCCAGATTAACACTGATCGTGGTATTCTCTTCTGAGGATGCTGCATTGCCCTGGACCACGCCGGACAGCTGTTCAATTCCCTGTCCGATCTGCTCCAAGGACTCTGCCTGGGAGTTGGCTTTCTCCATGGTGTTCTGTGCAATCTCTGCAAAGGACTCCATATCTGCAATGATCTGATTGAATGCGTCTGCTGTTGTTCTTGTAATGTTATTGCCCTTATCGATTTCCACTAATGTCTTATCGATCAGATCTCTCGTATTTACAGCGGACTTTGCACTATCCGCTGCCAGCTTGCCGATCTGATCCGCAACCACCGCAAAGCCTCTTCCTGCTTCTCCTGCTCTGGCAGCTTCAATGGAAGCATTTAGGGATAACAGGTTGGTCTGGGATGCAATATCCTCGATATCTGTGATAATATTACCGATCTCCTTGGAGATTTCTGTAATGTGCTCCATTTCCGTGAGCAGCTCATTCATTTTTTCTTTTTCTTCGTTTGCTTTATTTGCAGAGGCTTTTACACGTGCAGATGCGCTCTGCGTTTCCTTCGCTGTATCTGCAGCCAGATTCACAACAGTGTCAATGGTGGCATTCAGTTCCTCGATGACTCCTGCCTGCTCTGTTGCACCGTCCGCCAGGGATTTTGATGCATTTTCCACCTCTGATGCATTTGATGATACCTGTTCTGCCAGATTGCTGATCTCGGTCAGGGTACTGTTAAAGCGCTTCAGAATATACAGCAGTGATGTCTTCAATTCTGAGAAATCGCCCAGGAAATCCGTAATGTCATCACCATTTCTGGTCAAGTCACCCTGTGCGATTGCCTTTACCTCCACAGAGATCTCGCTGACATAATCTGCTAGAATACCCATGGCTTCTTTTAGATTCCTGATGGTACCACCCAGCTCATCCTCAGACTCATAGGTAAGCATTTCTACGTTGGACAGTTCGCCCTTGCGCAGGCTGGCAACTGCTGCCTCTATCTGTTCTACCGGCTCTGTAATGGAATTGGTAATGATCTTTCCGATCAGTGTTGTCACTACACCAATCGCAAGACCTGCTGCCACGATCACGACAAATATGATGATGGTGCATACATTAGCCATGGTATTTGCCTGATCTAATTCTACCTGGAACTTGTCACGTAATGTAGTTAATTTCTCAGAAAATGCCTTATACTCTTCATACACCTCTCCGGTCATCAGTTTCGCTGCTTCCTGCTGTTTGCCCTCACGGCTTAAATCCAGAATTTCATCCGAAGCAGCTCTGTATTCTTCCCATGCAGCGTTTGCTACATCGTAATCGTCCTGTCCTTCTTGAGCATCACTGTCTGCAGACATGATTGCCTCCAGGTTCGCATCGGTCTCCTGGATCTGACTCTCCAACTTCTGAATTTCTTCTTCGCAGGAGGTCATAACAGCATCATCTGATTCTACCAGATGCTGATACTGTTTGATTCTATATTTTGCAGTCATTGTTTCCAACTCCTGCAGATCTTCCAATGCCGGAGACCAGACCTCCGTGATCTTCTCTATATTTGAACGGATCACTAATGTCGAGATCAGTGCCACTAACACTAAAAATAACGTCATAACAAGCACTGTCATTCGATATACTTTTAATTTTCCTGCAACCTTTAAATTCGCTATACGCTTTTTGATCTTTTCCATGATAGTTTTCCCTTCCTTTCAGCTTTTGTAAATTTTCAATTCAACTTCTATGTGCTTAAACGTTCGTATTATAGCACAGTTGATTGGAAAAATCTATTAAAAAATATGAATTTTTTTTGCTAAATATTAGTGATTCTATTGCAATAAACTGATGAAAAATTACCTAAATTCTGTCTCCGGCATGTAGGCTTTTCACAATTCTAGTTTGTATTCTGTTTGTAACTATTCAGAGCTGCAAAACTGAGTTCTGCGAATGAGGTTCTGAATAGTTACTCTATTTTTGAGTTCCTTGATGTGAACATAAATTATGCTTCTTGCATAGTTGTTTATTTTCATACATATCGGAATCTGCCTTATCCAGCAACATCTGCAGCGTGCAGATACCTTCATCCGTTGAGTGTGCCCATCCGCATGCATAGTCGATCGGGATTTGATTTTCGTTATTATTCCATCTGTCTTTTTCTCTGCTTAAGCTTTGTAACAGCTTTGCATCATACCTATTATATTTTTGTTTTTCCTGTCTGATTGTATTTCTCTGTTTAACATGTTAACCCCCACGAATGCTCTATGTCAAAATCATATAACAGTTCAATCAGAAAATCAACATCAGGAATGTCTTCCAGGATATGATACAGCATGGAACCATTTTCAAATTCCTGTCTCGTGACCGGGAGCGGCTGCTGTTCATAATAGTGGTGCAGTCTCCATTTTCTTAGGATCTGATCTGTTTTAAAATCTCCTCTTCCTCCGGCATAACTCGAAGTGCGCCTCTTCTGGTGGTAATGATGGAGGCGGCTGCGTTGGCTAACGTAAGCATTTCTTCCATGTCCTGTCTTATCAGATTTTGATATCCCTTCTTCAAAATCTGATGCAGCATACAGCCCATAAAGGTATCTCCCGCACCGGTTGTTTCAATCGTATTTTCATTCAGAAATGCCGGAGCCTCTGCCGTCTCCTCTCCGCAATAAGCACGACTGCCGTCTTTTCCCAACGATAAAAGAATCAGCGGAATCTGGAATTCTGTCCGAAGCTTTCTTATGGCCTTCTCATAATCCTGTTCACCGGTAAACCATACCAGCTCATCATCGGATATTTTCAATATATTACAATGACCCAGTCCATATCGGATCTGTTCCTTTGCCAGTTCCTCGCTCTCCCATAAAGGTTTCCTTAAGTTCGGATCAAAAGAAATCCAGACACCTGCTTTCTCAGCTGCTTCAATGGTGCTCACAGTTGCCGTTCTCACCGGCTCATCTGTAAGAGAAAGGGAACCGTAATGAAAAATCTTCGCATTTCGTATCAGGTCTTCCTTCACTTCTTCCCTGCGAAGCATCATATCCGCTCCCGGCTTCCTGTAAAAGGAAAAATCCCTGTCTCCATCTTCTTTCTTTTGTACAACTGCCAAAGTTGTATGTACTTCTTCATCAAAGCACAAACCTTCTGTTGAAATTCCAGTTTCCTTTAAGGCTTTCTCCAACTGTAATCCAAAACCATCCTGACCAACTTTACCAATAAAAGCCGTTTTCCTTCCCAGCTTTTGCAGCATGGCAAGCACATTACATGGGGCTCCTCCCGGATTAGCTTCAAAAATCGGATTTCCCTGTTCACTATATCCATTTTGTGTAAAGTCAATAAGTAATTCGCCCATTGCTACAACATCATATTTTTCCATTACTTTACCTCAATATCATATTTGGTTACATCCAAATGTGTTGTTCCATTACTTGCAAAGCTTATTCCAGAAGCATCTACCGGTGTATAAATCAGCGAGGTCATTACCTGTTCCCCATCATTTGCGAATATCTCCACGGAAAATCTGTCTACTAAAATCCTAAGATTTATCACATCCTTTTTATCTGAGACATACATACTGCGTGTGCTTATTGTATCCTTCTTGAAACCAGAATGGGTCCGGTCAAATGTAAGTGTTTTTTCATCTCTGTCATAGATTATTTCTGAATAATGCTTTTCATCCACAGCCAGTTTTATTCTAAATTTCCCATATTCCTTCCCTTTAAGAGCTATTTGCAGATCGATACCTCTTCCATTAATGCCTTTCAATTCTGTCTCTTCGTGAATACATACATTATCGTAACTTATAATATTGCTACGATAATTTTCAAGCTCTCGCACTGGCATCTGACAAATTCTTCCGTCCTTCATTGATAACTCTCTCGGAATAGTCATCATACCAGAGTATCGCTGAGTATCCGGATACATTGGATTATCCCATGACTGCATCCAGCCAATCAAAATCCTTCTTCCATCCTCTGTCTCCATAGTCTGTGGTGCATAGAAATCAAGTCCATAATCTACACTCTGTACTTTTTCTCTTGTAAACTTCAGCTTTTCCTTGTCATAATTTCCAATCAAAAATGCTGTATTGTTACCATTGTGGAATTCCAATCCTTCTGCTTCCATTTCCTGTGGTGAAATCATAAGAACCTGTTTCCCATCTAAAGGATAAAAATCCGGACATTCCCACATCCTTCCTATCTTATGTTCACTACGATCTAAAATCCCTGCAAATTCCCATTTTTCCAGCTTTTCTGCACAGAACAACGCAATTTGACCACTTCCGTCACTATGGCGGCTTCCGGCAACCATATAGTATTTACCATTTTCCTTCCATACTTTCGGATCTCTGAAATCTTCCAGACTACTGCCTTCTGGTAGCATATTCGCAGTCACAACCGGATTGTTTTCAATTTTTTCATATTCAACACCATTTCCTATCGCAACACATTGATTCTGGCGGATACATTTTTCTCCATTTGGGGCTGCTTTTTCTTCTACGCCTGTATAAATCAGTATCTGCTTTTCCCCATCTTCAATGGCACTACCGGAAAATACACCAGAATTGTCATAGTCCTGATCTGGAGCCAATGCTGTTGGAAGGTATTCCCACTTGATAAAATCCGTACTTTTTGCATGTCCCCAATGCATAGAATCCCAGTGTGTTGCATACGGATAATACTGGAAGAATAAGTGATGTTCCCCTTTATAGTCAGAAAACCCATTAGGATCATTCATCCAGCCAACCGGGTTGGAAAAGTGAAAAGCCGGTCTGCTCTCCTTTGCTATCTTCGCACTTTCTACTTTTTCATATTTTCTTGCTTTTTCTAACATTTCACTCATATTTTTCTCCCTTCGTTGTCTATCACTATTGTTCTTTTGACAAAGAGTCCAGATATGCATCAAAATATTTCTGTTTGATTTCCAGGTATTCCGACAATCCGTAGTCTTCCATTTTCTGCAAATATCCGTCCCATTCCTCTTCAATTCCGCCATTCAAAATCCAACTTGCCTTCATCTGTTCTGCATATTTCTTGATATCCGTATCAAGCTGTGAAACCCTGTTCGTATCCTCCATGCTCATAAAAACATTTGGAAATACATATTTGCTGTTCATATCAGCAAGATACGTTTCATGCATATTATCAAGGCGCCATTTTGCGTCATCAGGTTCTGTTACATACACGTTGTAATACTCATTCAAAATAGCAAGTGGTCCATTAACTGACTGGTTCTCACGGATTTCAACCGGAGATTTTCCACTAAGATCCATATGTCTTAACATTGGCTCTCCATCTGCATTAGTACTCATTTCGAAAATGTTATCACTATTTTCCTCACCATAAGTACCCCAGTTATTTTGTGCAGACTGAATAGGGTTGTACATTTGATCAATCCACGCAGCTGCAAGTGCTGTATCTCTGCAATTTGAAGTCAGAACACAACGTCCCCTGTCAAATCCACTTGTTTCGCTACCATTCTGTCTTGTTATGTTTACAAGGCCTTCCGGCCCTGCAAGTGCTGGCAGCATTACATAATCTTCATAATTATCAATATTAGCTATATCCCAGGAAAAGCATAATCCATATCTGTGATTCTTTCCTTTTGCCACATAAGTAGACCAGTCTTGCGTAAAAGCCTCCGGATCTACCAAATCTTCCTCTACCAAATGATGCAGCCAGATAATTCCTTCCTTATATCCTTCCTGTACGGTGGTATAAATTACTTTTCCTTCATCTGTTACTGCAAAATGGTCACCTGTGTCTCCATATCCTTTGCCAAATCCATTAATTAAAATAGCCGGATCCTGATCTCCATTGTTAATAATAAAGGACATTGGTATCACGTCACCTGTAATATTGAATTCTTGTTGTAATTCTTTTGCATGATCACGAAAAGCAATCAATACTTCCTCTAATTCATCTGTTGTTTCTGGCATTTCTAACCCCAGATAATCCAGCCATTTCCTGTTTATATATGGAATATCACCAATTGCCTGTATGGCTTCTTTTCCTGCTCCAAGCTGCTCAATCCATGGGAAAGAATATATATGTCCATCCGGAGCAGTACACATTACCCTGTACTCCGGATATTTTTCAAAAACAGCTTGTAAATTCGGCATATATTTATCGATCAGGTTCTCTAAAGGAATAATAATTCCCTGTTTTGCATAACGAAGCAAATCATAGTCACTCATTCCTGCTACAAACAATCCGTCAGGTAATGCTCCAAACTGTGCTAAAGCCAGATTTTTCTTGTCTCCAAACTGATCAGCTACAAAACATGTCCAATTGATATGTACATTCGTTTGTTCTTCCAATCTCATAAATATCGTTCTTTTATTAGGATCCTGCTCTGTTCTGGCAGGTGCATTCGTAATAAATGACAATTCTTTTGTTTCAGGCAATGGGAAAGTAACTTCCTCTATCGGTGTTTGTGGATTGATGTCGGCCTGCCCTACTGCCACTTCTCCACAACCAGCTAATGATATACAGCTAATAGCAGTCAGTAATATACAAATTGTTCTCTTTATTCCTTTTTTCATCTGCGTTTTCTCCTTCCTACTATTTTTACCCTTTAATGGAACCGACCATAACACCCTTGTCAAAGTATTTTTGGAAAAATGGATACATCACAAGAAGTGGAATACTGGATACTACAATCGTTGAATATTTTAGCAATTCTGCCATTTTTGCCATTTCTGCAGTACTTTGAATATCAGCGATCATTCCTGATTGTGGTGTATTTTGTACCAAAATGGAACGAAGTACTAACTGTAACGGTTGCAAATCAGCGTCATTTAAATAGATCATTGCGTCAAAGTAACTGTTCCACATTCCAACAAATCCCCATAATGCCAGAACTGCAATGATCGGTTTACAAAGTGGAAGCAAAATCTGAAAGAAGTACTGTATCTCATTTGCTCCATCAAGCTGCGCAGCCTCCCATAATTCACTGGATACAGACTGATAATAGGTTCTTGCCAATATCATATTCCATACATTAAATGCACCCGGCAAAAGGATTGCCCATACCGTATTAACCAGACGAAGCTGATTCATCAGAATAAATGTAGGAATTAATCCTCCTCCAAAAAACATGGTGATCACAAATAATGCATTAAAAAACTTTCTACCTACCAAATCTTTTTTAGACATTGGATAAGCTGCAAGAAGTGTAATGAAAACAGAGATTGCCGTTGCTGTAATGGAGTAAAAAAACGAATTTGCAAACCCCCGCCATATCATTTTATCTTCAAGCACTCGTCTATACGCTTCCAGTGACCAATCACTCATACGAAAGCTGATTCCCTGATTATTCAATACATTTGGATCCATAAAAGAGGCTATGACAACATAAGCAAGCGGAATAACAATTGCTATTGTAAATAATGCTAATACACTATAGCCCAGAAAAAGAATGACTCTGTCAATTGTACTTCTTTTTATTGTCTTTGATCTGTTTTTTTGTGCTCTCATTGTATGTGTATGCCTCCCCTCTCTATAATCCTTCTCCATCGTTTAATTTTGATACAATTCCATTTACAACAAGCAGTAAAATCACATTGATGATGGAATTAAATATACCCACTGCTGTGGAATAGCCATAATCACCATTCAGCAAACCAATCTTATATACGTATGTTGAAATGATTTCTGACGTCGGCAGATTCATTCCTGTCTGAAGTGCATATGCCTTTTCAAATCCAACGCTCATAATATTGCCCGCAGAAAGAATGAACTGAATCACAATAATATTTTTAATAGCGGGAAGCTGTACATACCATATCTGCTGTAAAACATTTGCACCATCAAGCATAGCAGCTTCCTCTAGTTCTTTACTTACATTTGATAGGGCTGCGGTATACATGATGGAAGCCCACCCGGCACCTTGCCATATACCACTGGCAATGTAGATTGTCCGAAACGCCTCCGGCATTGTCATCCAGTTTGTTGATGTTCCCAGAATTTGATTGAGCGGTCCTACCGGAGATAAAAACATTCTCACCATACCACATAAAACGATAACTGATATAAAATTAGGGGCATAGATCAAAAGCTGGATTTTTTTCTTAATACCAACACTCCGAATCTGATTCAATAGCAGTGCCAATATGATCGGCATAGGAAATCCCCATAATAAACCATATAAGCTTAACTTTAACGTATTCAATAAATAAGACATAAAATCCGGCGAAGATAAAAATCGTTTGAAATAATCCAGTCCTACCCATTCACTTCCTAAAAGACCCAGACGTACATTATAATCTTCAAACGCCATAAGAATTCCGCCCATTGGCAAATACTTAAAAATAATAGTAAAAACAAGTGCCGGCATCAGAAAAAACACATACAATTGCCAGTTTTTCCTGACATAAAACAGTTTCTGCTTCATTGTTTGTTTTCCATTTGTTAAGTTTTTTTTCGCTTCCACTTTTCATACCCCTTTCATTTCTTATCCAACATTGTAACCGGTAAAGTAACCGGTTATTTTTCTTCTTTTCTTAATCTTATCTTGTATTACTTTAGAAGTCAAGCTGTAACTATATTTTCATGATTTTTAACAAACATTGCAGGTCAATATTTATCAGAAGCGCATAACCGGTAAAGTAACCGGTTATTTTTTTGATTGAATAACGATTCTGCATTTGATATAATATAGAATTATAAAGGAGCTGACTATCATGAGCCAAAAAAAAGTAACTTTTGATGACATCGCACGATATACTAATTTTTCAAAGACTACTATTTCACGCTATTTTAATAATCCGGATTCACTTACTTTAAAAAATCAGGAAATCATTGCACAGGCATTAATTGATTTAGATTATAAAGAAAATAAGGTTGCGAAAATACTTGCAAGCGGAAAAACAGAATTTGTTGGTGTTATTGTTCCAAATCTGTATCTGCACTACTATTCTGAGATGCTTAACCAAATTCTTTCTTCTTATGAAAAATTCGGATACAAGTTTCTTGTTTTTACCGGAAACTCAAATGAGGCTATAGAACGGCAGTACATTCAGGAATTATTAGCCTATAACATTGAAGGAATGATTGTATTAAGTCATACCATTCCTTCCAAAGAACTGGCCTCCTATAACATTCCTATTGTCACTATTGAACGGGAAGATGAATATACAAACAGCGTCAATACCGATAACTATATGGGTGGTGTCCAGGCGACAAGTCTGCTAAAAAAATGTAATTGCGATATATATATTCATATAAATGTAGATGTCCCTAAATATATCCCTGCGTATGGACGTATTCAAGGTTTTGTTGATACTTGTAGAGATTGTAATCTTTCCTATGAATTAATTCTTAAAGATTTAGGAAACTCTTATCAAGATAACCAAAAGTCTATTCAGGAAATTGCCAGCTATCTGGATAAAGCTTATAAGGGAAAACGAAAAGGAATCTTTCTTGCCAATGATACGTATGCCAACATGTTTTTAAATTCACTCATCCGATCATATGGTTCACTTCCAGAAGATTATCAAATAATTGGATTTGACAATTCTCCAATCTCCAATGAAGCTGTCATTCCTACCAGTACTGTCGGACAACAAATTGATAAAATAGCCGAAACCGCTATGGAAATACTGGTCGAACAGATGAATGAGCGAAAGAAAAGAAAACCTGTTATTCTGACCACACCTGTTCATAAGGTTATTACTCCAATATTAATTAATCGCAATACAACATGCATTGTCAAATAAGAAGATGTCCAACCATGGCACAAAGTCAATGCTGACACCACCGGAAATTCCGGTGGTGTTTTTTTCATTTCTATCTTACTCTCACATATGATCTTTTTCGGTTATTTTGCGAATAACACGGCACGGGTTACCGGCTGCCAGACTATACGGAGGAATATCTCTGGTCACAACACTTCCTGCTCCTATTACACATCCCTCCCCTATGGTAACACCACCACAAACAACCACATTGGATGCCAGCCAGCAATTATCCTTTATAGTGATCGGCTTCGCATATTCAAGATTATAAAAGCTGCCATCTTCTCTTTTCCTGGCATTACGTTCTTCAGGCAATAATGGATGCATAGGAGTTGCCAATGTAACATTGGGACCGATCATCACATTATCCCCTATATGTATTTCACCTACGTCTAAGCATGTGAAATTAAAATTAGCAAAACTACATTTTCCGAAGGAAGTATGACATCCATAATCAAAATAGACCGGTGCCTGCAAATACGGAAGCTCCTCTGTTGCCGGCAATAATTCCCGCAATATCTGCGCCTGTACCTCCTGCTGATCTTCATCTGTTAAATTATATCTTCTTGTTAATTTACGTGCATGCAAACGTAATTGTTCCAATTCGTTATCCGACGAATCATACAACTCTCCACGTAACATCTTTTCTCTTTCCGTCATTTCTGATAGCCTCCTGATCTCGTTTTTCATATTGTTATGTTCGCTGGTCAAAGTCTCGCATCACCTTGCTGTGATAAAGTCTTTCTTGATATCAAGAAACGCTTTCATGTCTTCCAGGATATGATACAGCATGGACCGGTTTTCAAATTCCTGTCGCGTGACCGGGAGCTGCTGTTGTTCATAATAGCGGTGCAGTCTCTCTAACTCCGATAGCAGGGTTTCCACATTATTTTGTTCTGCGAACTCATCTGCAGTCTGACGTATAAAATCTGCCAGCGCTTTCCCCTGCTCCGGCGTAGTGGTCAGACGGATGATATCTGCATATATTCTTTTCAGTATCACGCACTGTCTCGCTCTCATCTGCATATATTTGTAATAGTAATCATCCTCTGTGATCAGATGATTATTCATATATCGTAATGCCTCTTTTTTCAGATTCACGAGCATTGCATCCAATTCATCAAAACAGCTTCCTGTATAATCCGTCTTGTCCTCCAGTTCTATATAGATCGCCATTCTGCGTAAGATGTACACGATTTTGTCATCCACTGTTTTCTGATAATCCAACAGTTGTCTTCTGCCGTCCGGCATATAGAGATTCCACAGTGTCCCTATCCCCGCTCCGATCACAAGGATCAGAAATTCGTTCAGGATCATGGACGAACTGCAGCTCTTTGCTGAAACATAATGTGTACAAAGCACTGCAATGGGAGCAATCGCTTCCTTCATGTCTAATGCCATGCAGCTAAACAGATATGGGATCAGTACAATACCGAACGCCCACACGTGATATCCGGCAAGTGGAAAGATCACTGCTGACAAGATCGTCATGATCACAAATATGATCATGCGCTTCGCTGTTATCCGCACAGTTTCTTTCTTCGTATCCTGGATCGTCAGGAGAGTGATAATTCCTGCGGCATACGCAAACTGAAGTTGCAGGGCTGCTGCAAGCAGTACGGCCGCTACGGAGCCGGTAACATATTTGATAAGTTTTATGGTTTCCTCAGTTTTTATTTTCATAGGTATGGCTTTTGCAAACTAAATTAACTGTTCATAATTGGCGAAATAACAGGCTTCCCTTCTCTATCCAATAACGGTATCAAACCTCCGGAATAGCCACTTTTTGAAGTATGGTAAATCACATCAATAATACAACAAGGTCTAAACTTCATGGTTCGACACCCATGAAGAAGGTCCTGAAGTCATTTGACAATTGCGTTCCTTGACGTGAACATAAATTACGCTTCTTACATAGTTGTTTATTTTCATACATATAGGAATCTGCCTTATCCAATAACATCTGCAGTGTGCAGGTTCCTTCATCCGTTGAGTGTGCCCATCCGCATGCATAGTCGATCGGGATTTGATCTTCATTACTATTTAATCTGTCTTTTTCTCTGCTTAAGCTTTGTAACAGTTCCCCAATCTCCGTTTTACCTGTATGGTAAATCACAGCCATGAATTCATCTCCGCCATATCTTCCCACAAAATCCTTGTCCGGGATCACGCTGCGTAAAAGCCGGGCGAAATCCATGATCAACCGGTCTCCTGCCGAATGTCCCATGGTATCATTTGCAGTCTTCAGATTATTCAGATCAAACATGATGCAGGCTGTAGGCTCAACGATGGTATCCTGATCTCTAAGCAGAGCCTCACAGGCGCCTTTATTAGGCAGTCCGGTATGGGCATCCGTATATACCCTCTGTTCTAACAGCTTATTTTTCATTGCCATCTTCATAGCTGTCAGCGTCTGCATAATAACCAGAATCACCAGACACAACATATCCAGCGCTGACAACAGTTCTATCGTACGTATCTTTACTGCAATCTTTTCTGAATAATTTTCCGCAGCAAATACCGTTTCATCTGCCATATGAAAATAAATTTCGCTCATATTAACAATATCTGTATTTTCATAGCCATCGCTTCTTACTGCCTCGATTTCTTTTTTTAATTTCTCCCAATAATCACTCTGAACCTGCAATTTATCCTGATATTCTTTATCGTGGAGCTTTACCAGATCATAATGTCCATCCTGATATCTTAATCCGCTCAGAATATCATCCAGATATTTTATCAATTCATCGCTCCGGCTTCCTGTAATTTCTAATTTCACCATGCGCTGCGTGGCTCCACGCACCAGACCTGCATAATTGATCACACGCGCAGTCCCTTGTAACCTGGTAATCTGTACCATTATCATAATAATAAGAAGCACCAGGATCAATATAAGACAGCTTTGTATCATACCTATTATATTTTTGTTATTCCTGTCTGATCGTATTTCTCTGTTTAACATGTTAATCTCCTCGAATGCTCTATATAAAATCATATCATAGTTCAATAAGAAAATCAAAAAGTTACACGAACGTTTAGACCGGTATTATGACTGTGCATCAGACGAGGGGCGATCACGCTGCGGGATACAGATGGATTGAATCACTTAAAATGAAAATATGTTTTTTACCACGAGTCCGTGTTATAATATGAGCAGAAAAGCTGAAAGGAGCATCAACCATGAAAGAAACGAAATACGCAGGAACTCAAACCGAAAAAAACCTTATGGCTGCCTTTGCCGGTGAATCCGAGGCACGCAACAAGTATACCTATTTTGCATCCAAGGCCAAGAAGGAAGGCTACGAGCAGATCGCGGCGCTATTCCTCAAAACCGCTGATAATGAAAAGGAACACGCCAAGCTGTGGTTCAAAGAACTGAACGGCATTGGCGATACCTCTGAAAATCTTCTCTCCGCCGCTGAGGGTGAGAACTACGAATGGACGGATATGTACGACGGCTTCGCCAAAACCGCCGACGAAGAGGGCTTCCACGAGCTTGCCGCACGCTTCCGTCTGGTCGCTGCCATCGAAAAGCACCATGAGGAGCGCTACCGTGCCCTGCTGCACAATGTGGAGACGGCAGAGGTCTTTGCTAAGAGCGAGGTCAAGGTATGGGAGTGCCGCAACTGCGGTCATATCGTAATCGGTGAGAAGGCACCCGAGATCTGCCCTGCCTGCAACCATCCCCAGAGCTACTTTGAAATTCACGCGGAAAACTATTAAAAAAAGAGAATCATCATGGAGCAGAAGTTTTACATTTGCAAACATTGCGGCAACATCCTACCCGGAAGAGATCCGCAGCCGGGGGGAAAAGATTTTATCTGCCCAAATGCGTGAATACGCGTATCTTTTCCCTGACACAATCGAAAAGGCCTCAGAAACATTACATTTCTGAGGTCCTTCAGCACTTTGGATAGTCTACCAAATAAAATCAATCCGTTATTCCTCTACGTGCATTTGATAACCATTGAGAAAATGCCTGGGACTGTTTTTCGGCTGCTTTTATCATATTATTTGCCGTTGTGCCATCCTCTGCTGGTGTAACTAACAAAAACTCTTCTTCGTCGATTGTCACTCCACATAAAATGGTTTGCAGATCTTTGGAGATAATGCGCTGTCTTTCCCCGCATCTCTACCGATACTAATTCGCCATTCGTAAAATCGCTCAAACGCACCAGCATTCCCGTACCGATATATTTATAATCTTTTTCTATTGGTGCATTGTAATATCGTATCCCATAATCTCCCATGCACAATATCACAAGTATGAGGATTCCTCCGAAAATAATTGCTATATATTTTTTCTTATTTTTATTCCAATACAAAATCTTTACCTCCTATACCAACGGCGATTGTATTTTCAAGCATTCTATCTCTTCAATATTCTTTCTAATTGCCTCTTTATCAGATTCAGAAGGCACAAACTTCTCATTGTCATTTTTTACCTCTATTTCTGTAAAAAACAATCCTCCACCTATAATCTCGATATTACTATTTTCCATAAGCATTACCAACTATCCCTTTAACTGTTAGTGTTCCATATGATGAAAATCATATATTTTTCCTTTTCATAAACCGTAACGTAATATTACCTATGTATTGTTACAAAAATACTCCGAAAAATCAATAGTCTTTTGTGGCACAACATTAGCACTAAACTGTCCTCGTATGGCACGGCTTTGCGATTTTCACTGTCACTTTACTATGCTACAATCCCATCTTTGGCTCTATAAAGTGTCAAAGATGGGAGAAGGAGATCTTGTTTTGATGAGTATTGATGCCTTTGAAAAAAGGGAACAGACACTGCAGCTACATGCAAATGTCTTACAAGCCGAGCAGGAACGCATAGACGGTGCTCCTATGTGATTTTGTGTAATTGGGTGGATGGATTGAATAGTGCAGAGAAAAGATAAAAAGAAAAGAGAAAAAGAGAGGGGCCTCGGCACCCTCTCCCGATATAGAAGATTATGCTACCTGTGGATAGTCAATAACTGCAATTTCCTGCATCAATTTCTTTGCCATATTTACAATCGTTTCAAGTCGCTCAGCAACTTCGTCCGTATAATATTTTTCTCCACACTGCTCACATTCAAGGCATGGAACATTCTTAATTACAATAATGCAATTTTTATAATTTACGACGTGTGTTGTTGTACTATTTACGGTTGTACTATTTTTGCAATACATACACATATCCATCACCTCTTTCTTCGTGTCTTTAAATCATCTTCAAATTTCTTTGTATCTGGATAGTACGCTGTTATGATATATATATTTATATTATCACAACCTGCAACAATATGCAAAATCCGTCCATTTACATTATATCCAAAAATCAGACAGCTTGGATTAGGAAAATCATCTGGATAATCCTCTATGATTTCGCGGGCATGCAGAGCTATGAGCATAAATGTATTCCTCTGGCGTAGAGAGCGTTTTTTCCCGAAATACTTTTTGAAATTTGCCTGCACCTCTGGGGCAGTGCTATTCATATTTTCCATTTATCGAACACTATTTCTCTTTTGCTTTTGCTATACTGGCGATATCTCCCACTCCATTCAATACCATTGTCGGAAGATAAGCATAAGTTTTGAGTGTGTCCTTCGTTGAACATCCAGAGAGAACCAATACAGTAGACATACCACTTTCCATTCCTGAAATCACATCTGTATCCATACGGTCCCCAACCATTACTGCTTCTGCTGAATGACATCCAAGCATATTTAATCCAGTTCTCATCATCAGTGGATTCGGTTTTCCACAGAAATATGCCTGTGTTCCTGTTGCCATTTCTATAGGTGCAATCAATGCACGACAAGCAGGAGCAATGCCGTTCTCAATCGGTCCGGAAACATCTGAGTTTGCTCCGATCAGCTTTGCACCTTTCAGAACTAAATTAGTTGCTTTTGTTAATGTATCCAATGAATAGGAGCGTCCCTCTCCCACAACAACATAATCCGGATTTACATCATTCATTGTGATACCTACATCATAAAGTGCATTTAACAGGCCGGCTTCTCCTATCACAAATGCCGAACATCCTGCCGCCTGTTCTTTTAAAAATGCGGCTGTTGCCAATGCACTGGTATAAAAATGTTCTTCTGGCACATCAAGTCCCATCCTAGCCAGTTTCTGATTTAATTCTCGTGGTGTATATCCACTGTTATTTGTCAAAAATAAATATTCTTTCTTTTCATCATGTAGCCACTGAATGAATTCTGGAACACCTGGCAATATCTGATTGCCATGATAAATTACACCATCCATATCACAGATAAAGCCTTTTTTCTCATTAAAATCAATTACTGATTTTCCCATATTCATATATGTCCTGCCTTTCTTTCTCTTTAGAGTATGCCTTGTTCTTTCACTTCAGAAAAATCTGTTTTCTACGACCATTTTAACATTGTATCATCCATGCATAAAATCAAAGTAATTTTTTCTATCTGCAGAACATTTTATGACTGCATATCCTTCACACATGTACTTCGATAGTCACTTGGCGAAATTTTATATCTTTCCTTGAATACCCGGTTAAATGTCCTCTGGCTTTCAAATCCACTATCCAGGCAAATATTTGTAATAGAATCGCTCGTATTTTCCAAGCGATGACATGCATAGTTCAACCTTGCATCATTAAGATACTGATTGAAATTTCTATGAAAGATTTTGGAAAAGAGTCTGGATAAGGCATATTTACTCACACCCAGGTCTTTTGCCATTTCTTCCAATGATAACTTTTTCTTGAAATTTGCTGATATATAGGAAACCGTCTGGTAAATAAGGTCTTTGCTCCCCACATGACTCTTCTCTACTAGATTCAGTTTTCCTATGCAGCGCGCAAACACAATTTGAAGATATGCCTGTGCAACAGTAATATCCGACTGTTCTGTCTCTAAAATTGCATTTATAACCCTATATACCTCTGATTCAACCTTTTTTGCTGTGATGATTGGGTATTCAGGAGCCATGGATTGCATGATATCTGCAAATTTGGCAATCGTAAATGGCGATGCAATCAGATAAGTCACTGTATTTACCCCTGGTGTCAGTACCTGATAGTGATGAATAACATTTGGAAATACAAAGCCTATATCTCCTTTTTCCATATGGTAAAGTTCCTGTCCGACACCAAGCTCTAATGTCCCACTCGTTACACAAACAATCTCCAGTGCATTATGAAGATGTGGTTCAATATGTTTTGACTTCCTATTTATTGCTATGATCTCCTCTTTTGTGTCAACATATTTTAATTGCATGAAATACTCCCCTTTGCAACATTTGTCTATATCTTCTTTCGATTTGGCAAGCAATTCTTTTACACCCATCTTATAATCAACTTGTAAATAAGGAAAGGAGGTGTAGCCGCTCAAAATTTTTGTCAAAACTTCTCAAAACTTTTGACAAAACTTTTCGGGAAATATTTCCGGTATTTATAAGCACGAAACGGAGGGAAAAACCCTCCGCTTTTTTTGACAATAATTTTGTGAATAACGCCTACTTTTCAGAAGCGGCTTCATCCTCATCTTCACACTTGGCAAGTTCCTCTTCCAAGGCTCCAATCTCATCACGGATGACCTGTCTCTGTTTGTGGAGTTCCTGAAGGTCATAAGGTGACTCCATCCCAAGGGTAGAATACTCAATACACTTGGCAATCTTCCAGTCCCCAATATCAGACTCCTGACATGAGAGCTTGGTCTTCAGGTCTCTTATTTTCTGTTCTATCTCATTTTTGCTCATTGTTGTTTTGCTCATCTCTGTGTCCTCCTCCAATAAATGGATGGATAAAAAGCTCATCAAAGAGCTTATCCATACTCTTAACTACATTGTATGAGTCATAGTGGCTCACACCGCCCTTCCATGAGGCATAGGCACATCTCACATCATCAAAGGACATCTCCCCGGCATCCATGAGCTTCCGGAACTTCTTCAGCTTTCTCCGCATCCTTGTGACGGAGTCCTTGCTGATACGTTCCTGTACCTTTCCTGTCTCTGTTAGGTTATATTTGATTTTAAGGAATGTGAAGCCATGTGACAGCTTTACTATCTGTGTTTTCTTTGGATTGATAAAGAGTCCAAGCTCATCACATATCCCTTGTATGTCATTCAGGAGCCCCTTCAGGTACTCCTTGTCTTCATGGATGATGTAGATGTCATCCATGTACCGCCCATAGTATTTCATGCCTTTTACAATCTTGCAGTAGTTGTCTATCCTTGTGGGATAGTATACTCCGGATATTTGAGATATTTGGCTTCCAATACCCACGGACTTTCTCATGTACTTTTCGCCTGTCAGCTTTGCCTTATCAATTTGAGCATGTTCCAAGGCGTTATACAGCGTTTTCATACAGTTAGCATATTCTTCATCAGTCATGTAGGAAACATCCACCCTGAAGGTATCTATGAGCTTCTCAATAAAGCTCATCGTCTCCTTATCACCAATCTTTTTCCGCATTTCCTTTATCAGACCATCATGGACTATATTGTCAAAGAATTTGCTAAAATCAATCAGTAATACATACCCTTCATTGCTCTTGTGTTTCCTGTAGAACTTGTGAAGATGTGTGCTCAACCGTTTCCTTGCAAAATGGATACCCTTGCCCTCCATGGAAGCACCATTGTCATAGGTCAGGTACTTGGAGAGCTCCGGGACAAGCACATTGTCACAGACTGACCTCTGTACCACACGGTCAGAGATGTGCATTGACTTAATATGCCTTGTTTTTCCCCTCTCATGCAGCTTGAACTCATAGAAGTCCTTCTGCTCATAGGTTCCATCCTTCATCTCCTTTTGAGTTTGGTTGATATTCCTCAAAAGGTTCATTTCATACCGCTGTACTGACTCTTTCCACGCTGTTCCCTTCTTTGACTTGTTAAAGGCATCAAGTAGGGAGTTGGCATCATATACAGACTCCATATCATTCATAGAGCTTCACCTCGTTTCTAGCACCAACTGACGTATCAGGGTGCATCAAGATGTTCCCCCATCCTCCCTCTATCAGAAGATGAGCTTCTTTACCTTTCGGAAGGACAAGCTTTCCTTTCCTGTATCGTATATCGGCACATAGCCTACACTTAGTATACATACACGAAATCGGGCGGACTCCACCATCCCCGGCGGCGTTGTTATTATTACTATTACCATTATTGTTACAATTAGCAAACGCCGCCGCCGACACCACAGCACTCAACGGTGGAAAAGTCTCTTGATACAAAGCTTGCCCCGGATAATTATACTTGTTTTTCAGCCTTTTGGGAAGCACCTTCTTTCTGTGCTTTGGCTGCTTCATTCTCCCTGATTTTCTTCAGGATTTTGTTGTCACTCTTTCTCCATCCCTTCAGGAGGGCTATCTCCTTCTCAATCATTTCCACATATCGGATATACTTCTGTGCATCCACCGGGATGATGGATATAATGTATTGCATCTCCTGAAGGAGCTGCTCACAGTTTCCTATGGCATGATTTTGGAAGTTTCTCCGGTCATAGAACTCACTCTCACATACTGGATATATCGTATTTGCCTGTGTGATGTTCATTATCATGTTGTGGAGGATATTCATTATGTTATTCCTCATCTTGTCTATGAGCCATGCCGGATATTCCTCTATTATCGTGGCTTTCATTTCATACTTCTCCACTATTTCCCGAAACTTCTGCTCATCCTCCGGCTCCATTCCCGGCACCCCATACAATGACTTGACACTCCTCACCTTGTCCTTGATGCCAAAGTCCCGGAGGAGCAGCATTGTGATTTCTCTCCGGAGCATTATGGCATTATGATAGAACTCCAAACTGGATACACTTCTTTTGTTCTTCAGAACGCTCAACCTATTTCCTCCTTCCGGTCATCTGCCCCCATACAGGGGGCAGATTAAAGATTAACCGATACAGAAATACGGGCGGACTCCACCATCCCCGAGGGCGCCGTAACAATCACTACTACCAACAACGCTACAATCAGCAAACGCCGCCGCCGACACCACAGCACTCAACCAATACCACCATCTACTTCCGTTATGTCCAAGTCCTGCTACCTTCAGGTTAGGAGCTAACCGGAACAACGGGAACTGAATATTATCACATCCTGTATCATAGAATGATGAACTAAGCACTGTGGAACCATATACCTGTATCTCACTCATAAGTTTAACTAAGCAATCCTTCCACTCCCAGTTGCTTGCATATCCTGTGATGCCTGCTCCTGCGTTTGAATTGCCTGTTGTAGATACTGCTGTTGTCAGCAATTCTCTGTGACTAAGTATATGATTATTTAATGCTGTTTGCAAGGCTGCTGCATATACAGGAAGAACCGTTTTATACATCTTAGAGCCTACATACCCACCTGTTGTCACATTTGTATCATTCATAACTGATTTTGTCTTGAAGCAGTCCTTCGGTACAATCACAGCATGATGTTTTGTGAAGGCTGTATCTCCATTATTCCAAAATACATCAAAGCCTGCCAAGATACATCTGACTGTCTCGGCACCACCCAAGTCTGTAGTGATGCTTATGTCAAAATAATCACCCACATACAAGTCCTTAAAGGTTCCTGCACTGATACGCTGACATATTTCATCCACCGTATACACATTTGTCAGATTCTTCCCTCTGTAGATGGAATTATGAGCTGCTGCACTGTCAGAAAAGACATTGATGAACTGCTCATTGAGGTATTTGTCATTGTCAAGGAGCTGCTGATGTCTCACATTCCACTCATCATAGTGTGCCGGAGTTGTCCTCTCCATTGCTGTCATCTCAAGGACAAGTTTCGGATGCTCTGCTGCTGTTATATTTGCCATTTTCTTCTTCCTCCTTAATAGTTGTCTTCAATGGTGAATGTCACCTCTGTCTCATCCTTACCTTTTGCAAGGAAATTAGAGAACGCCACCACATCTCCATCCTCATCAATGAGTGCCATCTCACTGATGAATGTACCAACAAGCTCATCTTCCTCAAGCTTGATGGTGTACTCATAGGATGTATCTGAAGTCTTGGTTGATGAAGTATAAGGCTTTCTGATCACCTCTTTCTTCAATGCTACATTCTCCGCAAGTGGTACTATCACGGTACCATCCGCATTGACACCGCCGGAACCAAGTGCAATGTGTGTTATCTTTGCAACCGTTCCGGTTGTATGGCTTGCTTCAGCCATCTTTTTTCTTCTGATTTTGGTTATCACGCTTTTTGTTGCCATTCTACAATACCTCCGTTTTTTGCCAAGCATCTATTATCTTGGAACCATCAAGGCTCCATGTTCCATCAAGGAAGATGAGGTTGTGCTCTTCATGCCATATCACCCTGAACTCCCTTGTATGTTCTACACCAAAGCTGTATGCCTGCTTGGTGGTGTATTCTGTCCTCTGTGCATCCATGAGCCGGGAGCCTGTCAGCTTCCAAAGCCCGTTGAGCTTCAGATAATCAAAGTAGTCAATGACCATCCGGTACCGCTCCAATGTCTTCCTGATGCTGTATTCCTCCTCACAAGGCTGCATCCTGTACCGCTGCTTCAGGAGCAGCTCCTCTTCATGCTGATGGTGGAATGTTGTGCTCCATCTCATTTCTCTTGGAGACATCTCTGCATCCACCACATGGCTTCCATCTGTTATCCATGAGCCATCTGTCTTCAGGTATTCAAAATAGTACATCCTGAAGCTGTATGCCGCCTTCAGGATGGCACTCTCTACCATCCGGCAGGCATAATTGTATGCCATAACTGCAAGCCCGGCTTCATGGAGCTCATAAAGGCTCTCATATCGGTATCCTATCCGGGTACCAACGGGAGTCATCTCTGCATCAAGCATATAGCTCCCATCCAGTTTCCACATTCCATCAAGCTTCCTGTAGTCATAATAGAACAGATGCTTCTTATACAGTACCTCAAGGAAGTTTCCTGTGTGTGGCTGCCTGATGCTCAAGTTATACTTGAAGAAGTAGTTGTCCTTTGCACCCACCTCTTTCCACTTCCTGACGGTCTTCCGCATAATGTCAAAACTGATAGGATGCTCCTCATCCGCATCCATCACAATTACTATGTAGAACTCCGCCCATCTGTTTTCAATGGTATCAGACTCCAATGTCCGGCTCCCATCAAGGAGCCAACTTCCATCAAGTGTGAAATGGGAAAAGCCTGTCAGGTCATTTGCTCTCACAAGAACCGGGGAAGTATATCCAAGAGTCCTCACCGCAAGCAGCACTCCCTCATTGGTACCTCCAAGCTTGCATATCTCCTCATACATGGCTATCCTTGAGCGGAAGTTCTCTGGATGTTCTCCTTCATACCGGGTGAGCCTTCTATCAGCTCCATGTACCGGGAGCATTTCATGGCTGCATGTAGCAACCATTCCCTCATCCCTTGCCCGGAGTATGTCTTCCTTTGCTTCATCAAACCTCTTGCCGAACACCCGGCAAAGGATGTACCACTTATTCAGTGCTTTCTTCAGCTTCTTCAGAGGAGTAGTGAGCAGATACCACATGTATTCAATAAAGTTCTCTATCATGGCGGCATCACTCCTTCCCCCTTGCACTCTGTACTACGTTCCGGACAGTCACATTGATGTCTCCTGCCATGATGACCTTGTCCTGTTCAAGAACCATGTCATCAGACGGTTGCAAGATGTCTGTCTTCCTGTAGTTATCAATCTTTGTACTAAGCACTTGGATGATGCTGTCCCTGTATAGGGTATTCATTTCTCCCCTTGTCAGAGCCATCATGTCCTCAATGAGTTTTGTTGCCTGTGCATCCACTCCATCCGTTGCCGCATCTTCAGCAAGGTATATCACAAGCTCAAAGTCCTGTCTCACTACTTCACTGGACTTCACAAGATAGTCCTCATAGTTTCCCTTCAGCGGCTCAATGGCTTCACCCACCTTTCTTATCAGCTCCGGAGAAGCTTCCCCTGCTGCACCTGTGACAATCACATCCACTGTGCCCTGACCTCTTGGATGCTGTGCATCAATCCGGGCATCCAGTACACCGGGTACAGCCTTTGCAGCGTTCCGGAGCTTCTCTTCTATAGTTCGTGTTGCAAGCTCCGCCCATGAGCTCATACATCTGTCACGGAGGTCTTCAAGGTCTTCCTCTTCAGCTCCTTCCTCAAAGAGCCAGTCATCCTCATTTGTCACATAGTCCACACCATCAAGGTGTATCATGGATATGGTTATTCTTCCCGGTGCTATATTGTAATAGGTTCCGGTAGCTTCAGCCTCCACAAGCACTCTTCCTACAGGTTCCCCGGCATCAATGACCGTATTCTCACAGCAATAGAACTTCAGCTCATTGCCTCCGGCATCCGGTTCTGTTTTGAAACAATGTCCTTTTGTTACCTGAAGAGCATTGTTGTATTCACTCCTGTATATGCTCACATAACCTCTTGCTGCCTTTGCCTCCTTCTGCTGTTTGGAATAGTCGGCAGCCTTAATCTTCAGCCAGTCTCCTTCAGCATGTTTGATGAAGCATCCATTCACGATAGTACGGGTAAGCTCTTTCAGCTCTATGTATATGGTCACAAGCATCCGGCAAAGGTGATAGAAGATGCCGCCCTTTTTGAAGTTCGTTATAGGAAAGCCTTCACCCTCAAGCTCTCCCTGTACCTTTTCCATCTCCTCATCTTCATCCGGGAGAGGGATAATCTTCTCCATAATGCTCTCATCTATCATTCCACAATCACCTCCACGCCATTGCTCTCAATGTCAATGTTATATTCACTATTGCTGTCTGTCCTCCGGAAGGCTATCCTGATATGGTATATATGACCGTCAAAGTTCACCGTTGTCTGTATGCTTCCGGCATCAATATAGTCCCTTTTGGACATCTTGGAACGGATACGCTGCTGTATTTCCATCTGTGTGAAGTCATCATACTCTCCCTGCATAAAGTCAAGCAGGCTCCACCCATAGCTTGCATCCCCTTCCTCATCCTCATAGAAGAGCTCACCCTCTTCTGTCATTGCCTCATTCTTAATATCCTGAAGCCAACATTCATCATCCGATACAAGGGCTGTGTCCCCGTTCCCGTCTGATACAGGCTGACCATCTTCATCAAGCATGATGTCTACATCATTTGCACCTGTTATCTGCATCAGAAGCACCTCCCTATGATATAAGGCTTGCACTCACCATACATGAGCACGATTGCCACAATCTCATTCTTCAGGACAGGTATGTCAGTTTTCACCTTCGGTACCTCCGGGAAGCGGATGTCAGGCTGCTTGTTTTTGTCAAGTATTTTGAGAGTTGCTTCATACAGCTCTCCGTTCTGTCTCACAGATACCACCTTTGCATATAAGCCGGGCGGATACTGCATGTGTGGATAGTTCTCTTTTATCTGATTTTGAAGCTCCTGCTCCACAAACATCTTCATCATGTCAGACATCCTTCTCACCTCCTGCAAAATAGATATACATGTGTACCGCTCCGGTATCATCACTTCTCACTATTGTCTTCTCTACTGTTACAATTCCGCTGTATTTGCTGTGCTGCACCTCAACTTCTTGGCTGTGGTGTATCCAAGGGATGGCTATTGTCTCCGCCTCCCAAAGGTCTCCGTACTTATTCAGGGACAGGATGGTCTCTCCCTCCTCAAGTACATATATCTCTTTCTGTTCTTCCTTGGTTCCCCAATAGAATACCTTTTTCTGAAAGAAGAACGGGTTCTTGATGCCCCATGAGCTGTTGACCTCTGCTATGGTATTGATACCGCTCTTTCTGTCAATGACAAAAAGGTCTTTCTTCCCATAATGTTCATCAGACAGCACATAGTCCTCAATCCCTGCACATGCCAATACATACCGGATGACATCCTGCGGCTCACAGTCTACAAAGGATGCCTTGATGGTCACTCTGTCAAGCTTCATCATGTCATCTTTTATCATTATTTCCTTCCAGTAGTCCGTGTCACCGCATCTGACATATCCATCAATCAGGCTGTCAAAGTCATCCTCATATCCAAGCTCAACGCTTGCTTCATCCATATCTTTGAACTTCAGGACTCCCTGAAGCTGTGGTGATAATTCCACCCGGCACCAGTCCATGTGAGACTCTTTGCTTGAGAAACACTCAACCTCTATACCATCCGTCACCTCATAGTCTCCTACTGTCACCCGGAACTCCGGGGATATTAGCTTCTTGTATCCCAAGCTTCTCACCTCCTGCTATTTCACAGCCGCCCTTGCTGCCTTCTTACCTCTGCTTGTGTTCCGGCTGTCCTTTGCCGGGCTTTTGCTTTTTGATTTCTTACTCTTTGACTTCTTTGTGCTCTTTTTAGTAGTCTTTTTCTTTGTGGTCTTCTTTTTCACCTTTATCCCGGCTATATCAGGAGCCCACAGTTCCAATGAAGCTATCCGTTTGCTCTCTGATATAACCTTCTTAGAGGTGAGGTTCTTGAAGTATACCTTTGTGATACCACGGACTGCACAGTCTTCATTGACTATTGGAAGAAGCTTCGGCTTGTCCTGACCATAAGGCTTGAAAAGCCGCTGCATCTCCGTGAGCTGTTCCAATGTGGTAGCAGTCTTTGTGTCCTCAAGCAGTATGTCTATCATCACCTTGGCATTTTCATAGCCTACAGGCTGTGACTTCTTGTATCTGCCCTTCTCATCCTGTGCCACATACACGCTTCCGGCTTCCTGAACCTCCACGCTTGTGACCTGACCTTCAAGATATATACCTCCAAGCTTCACTACCTTTTCCTGCACATACAGCATACCGCCTCACCTCCTATGTTGTTGCCGGAGTAGGGCTGTCTGTCCGGTTCTGTGCATCCTTCAGCTCATCTATCAGCTTGTAGAGCAGAGGCAAGTCCTTAATCTTGCTTATATCTACAGTGAAGCTAATCTGATGGATGGTGGTGCCGCCTTCTTTGCCCCATCTCTCTGATGTGTATGTCTCTTTTGTGGTTGTTGTCTTGCTTTCCTTTTCCTTTCGTACTGATGCAGCCTTTGAGGTCAAAGCACTTGTGATGTTTGCCCCGGTCTGCTGTACTGTATCACCGCTTTCTTCGTTCTCTCCTTTGACTACGCCTTTGACAATCTCTGTCATCTGCTTCCACAGTTCGGATAATGGAAGCACCGCTTCAGCTCCGGCTTCTCCTCCTCCCAAGAGGTTCCCTCCCATTGCTCCAAAGATGGTTGCTCCGTTCAGGATACCGCCTTCCTTGTACCATTGGATGGAGAAGGATGGCAATGAACCTTTTCCGCCGATACCATAAGGTGCCTGTCCACCATTTACACTAATATGTGGCAGCTTCAAGTCCGGAAGCTTCCATGAGAAATTGAAAACTCCTTTGATTTTCTCAATCGTACTGGACACTACAGACCTTGCCGCTTCAAGTTTTGATGAGAAGGCTGACTTGATACTGTCAAGAACTGAAGAGACCGTATCCTTTGCCGCCTGTATCTTATTGCTTATAGTAGAGCGTATACTCTCAAGCTTCCCACCTGTCAGATTGTTTATCACGGAGTATGCTGTACTGAAGGTACCCTGTACTCCTGTCATTGTTGCTGCTACAATTCCCTTTATGCCTCCGCCGCTTGACTGATATGCAGCCTGCATATTGGAGAGCTGTGTGCTTGCATAGTTCTTAGCTGCTAACATTCCGGATGATACTGCATTTGCCACACCGGACATCTTCTCACTGAATTGGTTCTTGATGTTTGTGAGCTTTCCGCCCGTCAGGTTGTCAATGAATGTGAAGCCTGCTGTGTAGTATCCCTTCACGCCTTCTACAGCCGCCGCTGCTACGCCCTTGATGCCGCCGCCATGTTCTTCATAGGCTGCCTTCATATTGCCAAGCTTTTCCTTCACGGTGTCGGATGCAGCTCCTAAGATATTTCCAAAGAAGCCCTTCACCGCTTCAAGCCCGTTTTTGATGGTGTCCTTCATCTTCGTTATGGTCTCGGTTGCATCTATGCCGATTGCCGACAATGCACCACCAACCACATCCAAAAATCCGGATGCAAACCCACCAAGGAATGAGAGGATGGCATCAAAGCAGTTGAAAAAGAAGTCCTTCAGGTCTCCGACTGCTGCGGATGCAAAGCCAAGAGCTCCCGAAAAATCGCCCTTGAATAGTGAGACAATCATGTTCACCACATTGGTAACAAAGCTCACCAAACTTGAGAGGGCATTGGTCAACGGGGTCAGTGCGGATATAATTCCCTGAATACAACCAACGAAATGACCAAGTGCTACCGTCAGGACTGCACCTAAGACAGCACCTAGTACCTCAAGGATTGGCTGCACCGCCTGATACAGTTCCATGAACTTCTGACCTAGATTTTGTAGGGCAGGCTTCAATGTCTGCCATGCCTGCATGAAGGATGATTTCACCTGTTCAAATAGTCCAATCCAAAAGCCACGGAAGGCTTCTGACTTATTCCATAGGACTACAAAGGCGGCTACTAGAGCCACTATTCCGGCTATCACCCACGTTATAGGGGAAGCAAGGAAGGCTGTATTCATTCCCAAGGTTGCGGTCTTCACAAGTCCTATAGCGTTCTTTGCTGACAGGAAAAGCTTTCCAAGGCTTCCTATCACACCCATCACGCTTCCTGCTATCACAAGGAACACTCCAAGCTTCAGGGCTATGTTCATAATGCTCTGAACCGTTTCCTGATTGTTGCTTATCCACTTGGAACCCTTCTGTATCAGTCCGCTCACTTTGTCCATGGTATTGTTGACTGCCGGAAGTAGTCCATTTCCAAGTTCCTCCACATTGTTGTGTATCTGTTGCTTCAGCACTTGGAACTTCTGCTCCGGTGTGTTGTTGATGGCTTCCGCCATCTCCTCCGTCACAGATATTCCGTTTTTCATGCTTCCCTGCAAGTCCTGTATTCCACTGTCAAGGGTCTCAACATTGTTGTATAAAAGGTCTATAAGGGCAACCGCCTCATCCGTTCCAAAGGCTTCCTTCAGTTCCCTCTTCTCTACTGCATCAATGGTCTCCCCATATTTACTCTTCAGCTCTGTCAGGATGTCCGGCATTGATAGTAGCTGATTGTTGGTATCAAGGAAGGTCAGTCCCAACTTCTCTCCGGCACTGGATGCCTGATTGAGGAAGGACTTATACTTTGTTGCTGCTTCAGAACCGGACATTGTAGTCTGAAGCTGTCCCATTATGGCAAGCTGTTCTTCAAGTGGGACATTGGCATTTGTAGCTGTGGCTCCTAGTGCTGATATCGCACTTGCCATCTCGGAGCCGGATGTCTTGTAGTTCTTAACTGCTGTTGCAATTCCGGCGGAGAACATCTCACCAAACTCAAGGTCAGACATATCATCATAAAAACCTTTATAGATACCGTAACCTGTGGCAAATAGTGAGCCCATCTCTTCCGTTGTTGATTTTGTGGCTTTACCCGTCAGGGCTGCCAGTTGTGTGAACTGTGCCACGCCTTCATCCGTCAAGGATGCTATACCTGATTTAATATCATAGGATGCCGTTATGAAGTCCGCTTTGCTTGTTCCTGCCCATGTGTTGGAGAAGCTCTTTGCCGCATCCTCCACCGCCTTCAGGTCTTTCACTCCCAAAGAGGAAAGCTCTCCAAGTGCGTTCTGTGTATCAAAGGTGGCTGTGACTGTTTTCATGGCAAGCCCGGTGATGGTTCCACCTATTCCTGCCATTGCTACCCCTGCCTTCTGCATGGTTCCAAAGGCAGAATTGAGCTTGTCTACACTACCGGATACGCTGCTCTGCACACTGTTCATCTGACCGGAAAGATTATCCACCAAGTTCAGGATGACAGACAATTTGTATACTGACTCCATACCCATGCAACCACCTCCCTGTTGCTTTTTACTTAAAATGTGATATACTATTCCTTACAAGACCATAGAGGTGTATCAAGTCCCACAGTTTCCGGCTGTGGGGCTTTTTTATTCGTCATTACTAAAATTGTCTGCTATTCCTTTTGCTACGCCTGTCTCAATATCTTCAATTCTCATCTCTCTTGCACAGTCCGCTTGACCATACAGCTCAAAGAACTCCTCAAAGGTCAGGTCTTCAAAGCTTTCTGGAAGCAGTTCCTTGGGAAGATAGGTATATATGACCATCTTCCCATAGCTCACAAAGCTGCTCTTGAACCGCTCCTTGGCATCCTCTACAGCTTTTTTACTGATGTAGTGTCTGCCAGTCCAAGCATACGGAGAAGCTTATCTGCAAGGCTGATAGTGATTGCCGGATACTCTTCCACTGTTTCCTTGAGCATGTCTCTCTGCTCATCAATGATGTTGTCAAAAGCAAAGCTCTTAGATGCCTTTGTCACAGAGTTGGACATGGTCTTCACATATCTGTCATAGGATGCTGCCTTCGGCTTCTTGAAGAGGAATGTGAACTCATCCTCTGTCTCATCATCCACCTGTACCGTTGTTACTACCGTGTAGACCTTCTCATCTGAAGCTGCATATTTCTTCTTCAGGCTCTCCACATCTGTCCTCTTCTCTGCATCAGCAGCCTTTCCTGCATTGAGGAGCTGCTCTTCTCTTGTATCATTCATGGTTTATACCTCCGTTTTTGTCATTTATTTTGTTATTAGTTACGCATCAAGACCATTGATTTTGATGCCGCCCATGGCGATACCATCAAGGTCTACCTTCATGGACTTATCTCCCTGTGCCGCCTTGAAGCTACGCTTCGACAGCACAATGTTGGTCAGTACATCCGTACAGGTTGCAGCTCCTTCGTCTGCATAGTTCACTACAATCTTCGGGATAACATACTTGTAGAAGTTCTTATATCCCTTGGACTGGATGACCCTGCACATCTCATTGAAGTCCTCACGGAGCAAGGAAAGCTTGACGGAGTTTTTCTGATTTCCGGTACCATAACCTCTAATCTTTCCGCCCCTGCCATAGATAGGCTCACTCTCCTGCTCATCGTCATAGGAGATTTCCATGGGTTCCATGTTTTCCATGCCGGAAGCTGTGATTGTCACGCTTGACCAGTCATAGACTTTTCCGTTGATTAACTGCTTATTTGCCATCTGTATCTACCTCCTTCCTAAGATGCTGCATAAGGGTTCTCTACTGCAAAGGTGAGGTTCATCTCCCTCACATGTCCCATAGGTACATAAGTGATATTGATGTCAAGCTTCTCATCCACAAGGATGTTGAGGTTCTCCGTGTCAATGGTCACGCTTCCGGAGCTGATGACTTTATCACGGACTGCATCTTCCACAGGTGTATTGAGCTGCTCCTGAATGTTTGTGATGCTTGTCTCAATATCTCCGGGGTCAACCTCCACCTGAAGCTCATCAAGTGCCTTTGCCCTGACAGCCTTGACAAGTCTGTTCGACACCCTGACATCTTCAGCATAGGAGTAGTCACTACCTTCAGGTGACATCATATTTGCAGAGGTCACATAGTAGTCTTCCTTGCCAATGTACTGCCTGATGGTCACATACTTTGCCTTGTCCAAGGTCTCAATATAGTCCTCAATTCCTTCAGGAAGGAGCTTGAGAAGCTTTGCTTCAGAGATAGGGAAGCTCTTCACCTCTCCAATGCTCTGTGACTCTTTGGCTCTTCCATAGAGTCCGGTCACAATTCCTGCATTGTTGATGTCCTGAACCCTTCCATCCATTCTCTGATAACGGGAATTGCTACATACAACCTGCATGTAGATATTGTTGATGCCCTTCCGTTCCTCAAGCATTGCGTTCACATAATCCTCAAGGCTCTCATCTGCCTTCTTTCCTCTTGCCTCACAGACAAAGAACAGAGGTCTCTTGTACTTAGTCAGGAAGTCATTGGCAATCGTACACAGAGAAGCCCACAAAGCCTTGGATGATACTCCAACGATATGAACAAACTCAAACATAAGAGGGCTGTTGATGAGGCTCTCAACCGCACTGATTACTGACTCATTGCTCATAGCCGGTGATGTGGTGGAGAATGTGAAACGGTCTCCCTCCATAAAGCTGTCACCGCCTTCTGCATCCGTGAACTTTGCAGTCAGTCCGGTAGTTGCCAGTTCTGCCTCTCCGGTGATAGGTATTGTCATTTCCTCTGTGAAGGTATTTCCTCCATCCAATGAGTATCTGAAGCTTCCCTCATTGCACTCTCCGGCATCCATTACCTCAACCACAATGTCATAGGCATTGTTAGGGCTTCCCTTTACCTCAAAGGTACCGTATCCCTTTTGGTCTTCCGTGATTTTTCCAATGGTTCCGGCTGTCCCTGCTTTCACCGGGATGCAATAGATTGAGGATGCTCCCCACTCAACCGCATCAATGCAGGCATCAGCAAGAGGTGTGTTGCCAACCTTCTCCTTGATTTTCTTGGCGTTCATTGTGCCACTAATCAGGATAGGTGACTTGCTTTCCACATTGGAAATGCCGATTTTGATTGATGTCCCGGTACCCGTGGAGCTGCTTCTCCCAAGGTTCCCGTCTTCGACTTTTACATTTACATCTCCAAACATTATCCCTTTGCCTCCTTGTCTTTCTTACTCCCGTCAACCGGGGCTTTCCGGAAGGCTTCACAGGCTTCTTTGAACTCTTTCTCTTCCACCCGTCTTCCACTCTTCCATCCGTTTGCTGCCTTCGTTCCTTCAAACACCGCATCAGATACACCAAGTTTCTGCTTGAGTTCCTCAATGCTCATTAAGGATGCAGCCTGTTTTGTTTCTGCCATGATTATTCCTCCTTATCCGACAGAGCCAATGTCCATTGGCTTAATGTCTCTATCTTGATAGATACCGCCTTCAAAAGTGATGTCGAACTGTACCGCTACTTTCGCCTTCAGGATACTGTCACCCTCTTCTACCCAGTCCGCTTCACCTACCACGATATTCACCCAGTTACCATCCACATCAATTCCCTTCTTCAGGTTTCGGAGAAAGTTCTCAAGGATTTCCTCCACCTTCTCCTCTGATGTGTCCGCTATCACTATATGGAGTGATGTGCTCCTGTCCCACAGCTTCACTCTACGCTTCCGCTGCCCCTCTTGGTCTATGTATGTTTTTTTTGAGCCGGAGCGTGCGAATGTCTCACCGTTTCGCAATACTGCACCAACGTGGACTTCGTTTCCTGCCTTCAGCTTTTTCATATTGGTGTAGACCTGACTCTTGATGCCGGAGCTCTTCAGCGTTTCTATTAAGTAGTTCCTTTCCTTTACCATGTCCTACTCCTCAAAAATTTCCTCCAAGGTGTCCTTGATGTCCTGCTCATCCTCTTCACTGATACCCAAGAACGGTCTTGGTGGTATGCTTACTTTGACAGAGGCTACTCTCTTCCATTGTCCACCAATCTTGAATGTGAGGTACTTTTTATTCTTTGCTCTTATTGTCCGCTCATCACCAAATTGGTGTGTGGCAGCCCTGATGTCATTGGTACCTACTGCAAGTCCACTGTCACTCACTTCTGACCGGATGCTTGTTTTGAGCTGTGTGGTCTTGGTGAGCGTCTTGCCGCCTTCCTCCTGTGCCCGGATGGATGGCTTCCAACTTGTACCTTCCGGAGTCTTCTCCTCCGTGAAGCGTTCCACTGTGGAAGTCCTCAATCCTTCCGCTATGGAGTTCAGAACCCCACGGGTCTCAAGGTGGCTCAATCGGTTCAGGCGTTGGAGCAGCTCATCAGTATCTCCGGACATCTCTGCCCTGATTGACGACATCCCATCACCATCCTCTCATACTGTCCCTTGAGAACACCCTGCCTGAAGACTTCATCTTGAAGCCATTGGCTGCTTCGCTGCTTCCTCCTTTTTCCTCAACGCCTATGCTTATGATGCCCTTTGCCACATCAAGCAGAAACTTGATGGCTGCGTTGTATCGGTTCAGGAAGGTCTTCTCCCGGTCACTCTCATCTATACCTGTCCTTGATACAAGGTTGTATACAGATATGTCTTTTGCAAATTTGTTGATGACCTGTGGTGTCTTAGTGAAGGGAACTCTGTACCGTTTGGCAAGGTACCCGTCAATCTCGGCACAAGCATCAGATATAGCAGACTCACATAGTGTTGCAATCTTAGCTTCACGCTCCTGCTCATCTTCTATGTACTCATCTCCAATGATGACATTCTTCATATCATCCTTTATCATTTCAAGAACCTCTCCAACAGTACAGTACATTCCAATCACCTACTTCTTATCCCTGTGCCTGTGCTTCTACTTCTCCGGTAGAGCCATACGCCATCTGCCAAAAACCATATCCTGCATTGCTTCTTCCATCAGCTCCATACAGGTACTCATCCAACATGAAGACATTCTCATCAGTGTCTCTTGTTAAGGATGTGAACTTGATTTTCTTTCTAAGCTGATAGATGAAAGGCTTCAGGAAGCGGTTGGTGCAAAGAAGGAACCAATACTCCGGATGCTCTGCAAGGGCAGGCTCTACATGAAGCTTTGCTGTTCCCTTCAGCACGTTTGTGGTACCGTCAATCTGGTCTGCTTCCAAGATGAGCCTTGCTGTCTCCTCCAATGCCGGAGGTACAACCAAAAGGTCAGGCACAAGCTTCAGGCTCTTGCCCTTATCTCCCTTGATGCTCATAATGGAGCTTCTTCCTTCCATGTAGGACTCCCTTGACAGCTTCTTATTGCTTCTGTTGCTGTAGGTCGCATCACCTACCTTGTGGGCTGTATTAAAGAATGAAAGCCCGTCATAGCACTTCTCATTGAAGCCGCTCATCATAGCACCAAAGACAAGCTCATCCGGCTGCAATGCAGCAGCTTCTCCCATGTTGGAGAAGAGAGGAGTATACACTCCATACTTGTCATCCTCAATGTCATCTCTCGGTACACCAATGGTCATCTCAAACTTTTTGTTCTTGATGAGGTAGTCATAAGCAGCAAGAGCCTGTACTTCTCTCTCACCAATCCACTCTCTCATGCCCGGCATCTGACCAAGCCACTTGTAATCCTGCTCTCCTGTGATGCTCGGTACCACAGTTGCAACCTTCTGATAATTGGACTGTGTGGTATCAAAGCTCTTGTTGAAAGCTGTTGAGTATCCCACTGTAAGTCCGTGTAAATTTGCCTGATTAACAATCATGTTTCATGTCCTCCTTATACCTGTGTTATGTCTACGGTAACGCCATCATCATCTACCTCTAAGATGGTGCCTGCTACACTTGAGCCATCCGCTGTGATGGTCACTGTCTTCTCATCCTTGATGTAGCACTTCTTCAGGATGTCAGTCTCTTTGATGGTTCCATCATTCTCCCATACGAATGTCCCACGCTTCACACTGACAGTCTGCTCACCATCTGCCCCGTTACGGTTGTCACAATATCTCTGCACACATCCGGCAATCAGGAGCCCGGCGGAAGCAGTTGCCTCTACTGCATAACCATCTGAATTGATGGCTGCCATTGTTGCCTCTGTCAGTTCTGCTCCTCCCTTGACAGGGATGTTGAGCATCCGGTTCCCGGTTCTCTCGTTTCCTGCTCTGTTCATCTCTTAGTCCTCCTTCTTGTTGTACTTCTTAATATCCTCCATGGATACTCCCATGTTCTTGAGGATGGCTACATCCACCTCATCAGAGTTGGAAGCTGCCGGAGCATCCTTCAGGTCAAGCTTGCCCTGCGGAACTACTACAGGAGCCTTGTCCACAAAGCCCTTGAAGCCTTCCATATCCTTCAGGGCGTATGACTTAGCCCATTCAGACTGTGCGGCTGTGATTTTTCCTGCCTTCAATGCCTTCTGAACCTCCTCATCTGCATCTCTTTCAGCCATACGCTGCTTGAGTGCAAGGAGTTCAGCCTGTGTATCCGGTGCTCCTGCCTTCAGAGCCATGATGGAAGCTGCCACATCCTCGGTCTTGGCATCCGCCTTCAGTCCAAGCATGGAAAGGATGGTGCTGTTTGCCACCATGTCAGCCCCTTCAGGCTTCGGTTCACCATCTCCCGGCTTCCCATCTCCTTCACCCGGCTTCTTTCCATCCATTTCTTTGAGCTTCTCTGCTGCTTTTACAGCATCCTCAACCGCTTTCTTGATTTCCTCTTCCGTTGCGGTCTCCGGAAGTCCTAATGCCTTTGCAAGTTCCTTTAAGTCCATGATATTTCCTCCTTCTGAAATGTCCTCTATATCAAGGGAGTTCACTAATGCAAACATCCCATCAATAGCAGGTGTGTTTGTAAGTGCAACAGAGTGTATTGCTGTTGCCTTTTGGTCTCTTTTTCGCACCAATACCACCGGGGAGAGGTATCTGTACTCCTTATTCTTCAGGTACTCGGCTGCTTTTGGTGTCCATTCCACCTTTGCAATGATGGCATCTTCACCTTTGTAGAGGTCTTTTATCCATCCGCCTGCCGGAGCCTGCACATCTGACAGTGTTTGGTGCTCATAATCAATGACAAGGTCAAGCTTTCTGTCCTTGAACTGTTTCCGGATGAGCTCAAAGCTCTCATCATCCACATTGAAGTCCCCATTTTGGGAATGTACTCTTCCAAGGGGAAGTATTTTGATTTCTGTAGGCACACCGGAGAGCTCCACGCCCTGTCCGGCACATGCAATCAGCTTTGCCATATCCGCTCACCTCTTTCCTTTGCTTTCTGATAGCGTTATAACGCGTTATAACGCCCCTTAGAGCTTCTCAATGTAAATATCCTTAGATTTACCTATCCGAACACTCACAGCCTCTTAAAAAGGCTCTCATTTTGTTTCACCATCTTCCGGCTGTTTTCTCTCCCTAAACATCTTCCTAAGCTCCGGAGATATATTGGTCATGTCCGGCTTCCATACGGTCTTTGCCGGGTTATTGGAGAAGCCCTTGTCAGGAAACTTTGTGAGTATCTCTCCGGTGGAGTAGTCCACATCATACGGTGCCTCTGTTTCAACATGCAATCCCATCCTTTCAACCTGTTTTTTTGACAAGCTCACCACCATGCAGCGGCACCGGAACCCGTTGGGTGGGTACCATACATCCCATATAGGGTCATCTGCCCGGTACACTCTTCCTTCCATGACTGCATGTGACTCTCTCACATGTCCGTCTCCGGCTGTCCGGTATCTCCAATATGGTCTTAGCTTCATTGTGGTCTCATCTGTCATGCTCTTATAGTGTCCTGCATTGAGGGCGGTCTGCATGTTAGTCCTGAAGATGTTGTCACACTTCCAAGGATTGATGCCCTCATATCCATGCTCCTCAAGGAACCTGTTCATATCTTCCAGGAACTGCTCCTTGGTGGTTCCTTCTTCTGCTGCTTTTGTCAGGCAGTCAAGAAACTCCTGAAGGACTTCAAGACTTGTATATCCTGACACCGTGAAAGCCTTTGCCCGGCTCTCATCAGACAGCATCTTATACTCTTCACTTGTCAGTGTTCTCTTCCCCTTCAGGAACGCCACCGCCTCCTTGAAGACAAAGTCCTTTGTCAGTCCATACAATACATCCATTAGTCCATTGACCTCCCTATCAGGTGTGACAGATAGATGCCCTGCTGTATCAGGTCTTCAAGCTCCGGGCTCTCCATATCCTGATACAACTCACGGAGCTTCTTTTCATCCTTCAGAACCTTTTGCAGCTCATCCATGTCCTCCGCTTTGTCAATCATTTTGAAAATAGGCTTCATCATCTCCCGGAAGATGTCCTCTGATTGCTTATTAGCAATGGAGACGATTGTGTCCACCTGTCTCTGTTCTGCCTGTCCCTCTTCCTGCTTCAGCTTCAGCTCCTCCGTTGTTTCCATTGGTTGCTGCTGTGCTGTCATCATTCCTGCCTGCGGCGGCTTCAGGACTTCCTCACCGTTTTCCGGCTTCGGTATGTTGAATTTCTTGTATATGTGGCTCTTTGGTATCTCAAGCCCCATATCACAGGCAAGTGTCTTGTATATTTCAACTACTTCCTTCTGGTCTTCCACCTCATGGCAGTCAAAGCCAAAGAATGGTATGTTTGCTTCACTTCCATAGTTAAACTCTACAAGCGGTCTGATAATGTCCCGGCGGATTGTCACAGCTAATGACTTTGCATCAGCTACAGTCAGGTCATGCCTGACCTCGTTATGGGTCTTTGACTGTGCATAAGAGCCTCCGCCACTGTCTGATGTGAGTGTCTGTCCAAGGATTGCCTTGCTTATCTGCTCATCACAATACCGGGCAAGCTTCTCATATATCTCTACGCTTGTGGTCTTCTGTGACTCAATGAACTCTATCATTGTGGAGCTCGGCACAATCCCGGCTGCATCCGTTCCAAGACTGATGATGGCTTCCATGAGCTGCTTCTTGTCACTCTCTGATGCAGAAGCATCATACTTACCAAGACGGAGCGGCATACCGAACACTTCACAGAAGCTCACCCAATCCTTGATGTCATAGTTCTTGAACAGGTACATCCATGAGACAACCCTCATAATTCCTGCCCGGCTTGCGTGTCCTGACTTTGCCTTGTACTTATGTACTACGAACTTATTCTCCGGAAGCTCCACACCGGAAGGATACTCTCTTGTGCATACCTTCAGCTCATCCGTGGTACTATCCCACACAAGCTTTTTAGGATGCACATACTCAATATCCTCAATGACATTCCTTCCATCCTCTACTGTCCATGCAAGCTCCATGATGCTGATACCCTTTCCAATGGCATCCAACATATCAATGAGCACTTCATCAAAGTTCTCAATTCCCTTGAGCTGCTCATCTATGAAGTCCGCTATCTCCTTGTCAATCTCATCTTCAGAGAATGGCTGCACTTCCCAATCAAGACCCGTCACAGCAAGCTTTCTTGTCTGCATCTGTGAGAAGAGGTGTGTATCCTTTTCCTCCATCTCCTCAAAGAGCTCCATCTGTGCCCTGACATTCCCTTCATCAGCTTCCCGAAAGATACGGGCAAGCCTGCGTGGTGTCAGTCCGTTGGATGGATAATCAGAGAACTTGTCATTGACATCCCCAACCGCCACTCTTGCGGTCACGGGTCTTTTTGTTCCTGTATCTACATCCGGATTGAAGGGTACTCCTCCGCCCCGGTTCCTTTTCTTTCTTTTTGCCATGCTGTATCACACCTCCTAGTAGGCACCTTTACCCATCCGGAAACGTCTCCGGAGGACTGTCTTGTAATTTGCTTTTGATGCTACCGCCTTGACTGTCTGTGCAAGCTGCACCGCCATCTGAAGACCATCAGGAGCATCATCATTCTTTCCCATAGGGAACTCCTGAAGCTGTTTCAGGAGTGTCTTGTGCTCCCGGTTGAATTTCAGGTACTTGTTCTTGATGACAGGCTGCAATGACTCAATACGGAGTACCTTGTTGACCGTTGACTGTATCTCCTCTATCGGGATATACTCTCCTTCCTCGGCTGACTTTGCAGCCATGACCTCCTTGAAAAAGTATTGGAACTGGACAACTTCCACACCAAACTTGTAGAAGCCCTTCTTGCAGTCCCTCTTCAGTCTCCGGTTCATCTCAAACACATCCTCAATGATGACATCCGGCTTCCTTTTCTCTACGGAGGCATCCACCACATACATGTACCCGGTCTTGGTAGACAGGGCAAGGTTGATGATGGAGCTTGTATCTGACTTCTTATTCTTTCCAAGTGACGGGTCATTTGCACCTACAAAGACGAACTCCGGACTTGAGAAGTCCATGAGCTCCGGTTCATAATAATCGAACCATTCAGGATTGAATGTTGCACTCTCCGGGTCAATCGGGTCATTCTGAAGCTCTGAATTGAAGGATGCTGTACCTTCGGATACCTTAATCTCCATCAGGTCATAGTAGGACAGCTTCTCTTCCCAAAGGACTTCAGCTCCAAGGAGCATCTCTTCCTCATGGGCTTCATAGAAAGTCCTTGCATCCTCCTCATGGTTCTCATTGAAGAGGTTGGTGTAGATGCTTTCCCACTCATCCCACAACTTTGTATTGACTGCCTCTGATATGACAGCCCTGTACTTCTTGGTCTTATATCTTGGGTTCTGAAGCACATTGTTGAGCAGGGAGTCATAGTGGAGTATGGTACCTATATACATGATGTCTGTGTAGGTATCCCCTGCTTTTGATACTGCTTTGTCAAACCAATTCTTCAGCTTACGCCTCTGCTCCGGTGTGTTGACATTCTCATCATTCTCAATATCATCCAGTACAATGAGGTCAGGTCTCCAGTTCCGGTGTCTTCTACCTCTGACCTTCTTTCCGGAGCCTATTGCCTCCGCCTTGATGTCTGTCTTGGTCAGTATCACTCCGGTTCTCCATGCCTTGTCTCCCTTCAGGGAGCCAAAGTCCATGATAATGTTTGCATTGTCCTCAAGCTCTGTCTTGATGTCATCAAGAAAGCCTTCCGCCTGTTCTGAAGAGTCTGACAGAATGAGAATGTAGTGCTTGTATGCGTACAGGATGGCATGGAGACTGTCTTTGAATGTGAAGTTGGTTGATTTTGCATGACCACGGGGAGCTGCCACCACCTGACGGGAGCCCTTCAGTCTTGATATGACCTTTGCTTCCTTCAGAGGGTTCCTTCCTTTCATTACTCCCCGGCTCCATATCTCATCAAGCTCCTCATGGAAGTGTGGTGACTTCCGGATGAAGTAGTGTGGAAGATACGCCCTTCCAAAATATGACATGTCAAAGGCAGCAAGTTCTTTTCTAAGTCCATGCTCTCCCATGAGCTCCTCCCCGGACAGATACCTCTCATTCAGTTTTCTTCTTTCCTCCTGATGGTCTGACCCACGGAGTACATATTCCTCAAAGAGCTTGGTCTGATACTCCTCATTGTTCTTGATTTCTATATCTTCCTCTTCCTCAAGCTCCCTCATCCAGTTGTCAATATCAATCATCTTCCATCATCCGCTCCTTTGCTTTTGCCAGTATCTCCTTGAGCTGTGCTGCTGACTTCTCATCCTGCTTGATGACCTTCAGCATCTCGGACTCCATTTCACGGAAAGCAATGTCAGCCTTCCTTCTCATGTCCTGCTTCACCCTGTCCTTATATACCTTTGTCCGGGACAGTGAAGCAATGAGCCTTCCTGCCTTATCAAGTGGCATCTCATTGAACTCTTCCTCTGCGGTTGCCACCTTGTTCAGGAGCCCGTTCATGGTCAAGAGTATGGCAGCTTCCGTGTAGTCCGCTTCCGGGTTCTCCTTCACCACCTGTATCAGCCTGTCAGTCTGTGCCTGTGCTTCAAGAAGCCTCTGCATGGCGTTATTTGTCCGGGTGGCATATCTGCCTACACTGGACTTTGATATGTCATAGCCCTCTCCCTTCAGGAATTGGCTAATATATTCATAGGTATTGGATGTGTCAGCAAGCATCACATCCACTTTCATCCGCAAGTCTTCAGGGAGCTCATCAATCTTTGAGGTTATTCTCTGCTTGGTTCTCTTATCACCCATCAAATATCAACCCCATTGTCTTCAATCGTACCTTCCGCAAGGTCTACGCCTTCCTTGGTGAGCTTGATGACTGCATCATTGGCATAGGCATTGTAGGCTGTGACCTTTTCCTCGGTAAATTCGATGTATCCGGCTCCCTGAAGATAATCAAGATACTTGCTGATGTCCGGGGATATGATGAGCCCGGCTGCTATCATGGCATTGGATAACTGCCTTGTGAGGGCTGTGTTGTTGTATCCCTTCACCAAGCACCGGATGATGTATCCCCTGATTGCCTTGTTCTGCTTGATTTCTGCTTTTTCTAAGTCATTCACGTTGTTCACCTCACTCTTTTCTGTTACTCTGCATTAGGAGCTTGTCAATCTTGCTGTCAATGCTCCTCATTCTGTCCTCCACTCCGTTCATGGAGCGGAAGAAGTCTTCACGGAGTACAAACGTGGTAGCAAAATCACCCTTTATATCATTGAGTTCCTGTTTGATGTTCGCTATATCCCGGTCTGTCTCCTCTTCCAACTTGTCAATTCTCTTATTTACTTTGTCATCATTCTCTTTAATCTGCTTTTTTATCTCCTCTGTGCTGCTCTTGAGGTTGTTGAACCACCCCTTGATGAAGAAGGTTATCACTCCAAGCCCAAGAGTGATAACCCCTGCCATCACATCAGAGAACGTGATAACATAATCCATAGGCTACTTCTTTCTGATGAGCTTTTCTGCAAGCTCTGTGACCCTTTCCCATCCATCCATTGACACCAACGCCACAATGAAGGCAGCAATGAATGATGCAAATACCATGAACCACTCAATGGCTACCCCATAATATGCCGCAAGTCCCAACAGGCAGACCGGGCAGAGGATGAGGGACAGGATGATGACCGTCAGGGCTGTAGGCACCTTCTTGTCAAACCATGTCCACTTTTTGAGTGCCTCCGTAATGATGGAGACGATAAACGCCATCACACCGATAAAGAGGACAATCTGTGATACATCCACTGTAAAATTCGTCATACAAACCACTCCTTTTCTGTCATTTTTTTTGAGAATAATGCACAAAACAATAAGAGCATGTACTAAGTACATGCTCTTATCTTATACTCATTATGAAAGACTCTTTAGGGGAAACATTTTCGGAAAATCAATCATCATTATTCATGTCAAAAATGCTCATCTGTCCTATCATTGGCTCATCCTTCAGTATGTTTCCTATCTGCTTGGTTGTCAGATTATACTTCTCTGCAAGCTCCTTTGAGTTGTATCCGTTCCACTCTTTCTTGATACGCCTGTTTCTTGCCGGAGCTATGATGTTCTCTGTCTTTGGAAAATAGAGCTCATCTCCTTTGGCATACTCACTAAGCTCAATGAACTTCTCAATCCCTATGATGTCCACCACAGGGCGGTAGCTCTCTGAAATATCCTCTAATGTGGTCTCTTCAATGAGGGCTCTTGTTAGTTCATCTGCTACCATTATATCCTCCTTCCTACTATTATGAGGCTTTCTTGGTGTATGAGAGGCTTATCCATCCGGCTCCGGACTTCAATCTGCCCCATCCATTCTTTTCCTCCACAATAGTGTACTTGTTCTTCTTTCCTGTCACTTCACGGATGGCTCCTACTACACTGTATCCTGTTCCTGCACCGGAGCGGATGTTCAGTACATCACATGTGGTTGTGATGAGATACGGTGTGAATGTTGTGCCTGTGGATGCAGCTACCTTCTTGGTGTATGAGAGGCTTATCCATCCGGCTCCGGACTTCAATCTGCCCCATCCGTTCTTTTCCTCCACAATGGTGTACTTGTTCTTCTTTCCTGCCACTTCACGGATAGCTCCTACCACCTTGTTATCCGTTCCTGCACCGGAGCGGATGTTCAGCACATCACATGTGGTTGTGATGAGATACTCCTTGAAGTCATCATCCTTCTTGGTCTCATCCGGCTTCGGACTTCCATCTCCTGCCTGACTGCTTCCGGTTTCCTTAATTGCATCCAGTATCTTCAGTATCTTTTCACCATATCCAGCTCCTGCCGCCCATCCTTTGCTCTTCGGGTTCTCCTGTATTCCAAGATACTCCACATAAGGAGCACATCCACGGGATACAAGGTCAAAGCGTTGGTCAACACATTCCTGCTTCAGCTTCGTTGTATTGGCGTATGCCTTGAGGTGTTGTATCTGTGCCCGGATGCCAAGCTGTGGCGTTTTGAAACTGTTTCCTGTCTCTCCGTTCTGTGTCACTCCCATACCACAGAAATTATTCTGTGAGAGCTCCACAGCACTTCCGGAGAAGGTGAAGTTGCCTGTCTCAAGACAGCTCTGTGCAAATGCAATGTCACCACGGATATTCTCCGCTTCACCTTCAGACAGATACAGAGGTATCATATCAAGTACGCTCTGTGCAACGCTGCCATTCTTTGCCTTGATGTATGCTGTCATCTGCTCCGCTGTAGCTTCAGATTTTCCGGTTATCTTGGTCATGCTGTCCTTCTGCTCTGTCCCTCCTGAAATAGCTTTCTTGAAGGCATCCCATGTGTGCTTTGTCGAATTATACACATACGGATTAGGACATATCTTTCCGGTCACATCATGGTGACGGATAACATTGGAAGCAGGAACTCCATACTTCTGCATCAGATACTTAGTCAGTTCAATGGCAGCATTGACAGTTGCCTCTTCAAAGTACCAATCCTTGCTTTCCGCTGACTGACTTCCTTTGTTGCGGACACACATCTCAATGCCTATAGAGTTGCTATTCCTGCACTCTGCATGTTTATAGCTGCTTGCTCCACAGTGCCATGCAATGTCCTCATCCTCAACACTCTGCCATACCTCTCCATTAAAGCCTACAAAGTAGTGTGCTGATGCTCCAAGATACTTACTTGCATAATACTTACAATTTGCCTCTGCTCCTCCAAGAGCCCCTACATAATGGATAACAATGTACTTGATACGCCCTGCGTTATCCTTATTTGTGAAATTGTACGGGGTCAGGAGCTTCTCAATCTTTGGTGCTGCCATTTCTACACACTCTCCTCTCCAAAAAATCCCATGCTGTCAGGGTCTAAACTATTGCGGAACTCTTTGAGTTCCTCTTCCGTCATGTTGCTCACTTTCTCCTGAAGCTCTGCTCTCTGCTCCGGAGTTATGTCCTTGGTGTATTCACTAAGGATGTCCTTGCTCTGTTCTGCCATGATTAGTCCTCCTTTTCCGTGTCATCATAGTCTAATGTGATGGATGTCTTGGTCTCCACAAAGATGCTCTTCCGGATGCCCTCAATGATGGCATCAATCATCTCTTCCGGAAGAAAAGCTTTGATGAGTTCCCCGTTCTTGATACGGTAGATGTACCACAGCTCCACGTCAAAGTCCGGAACTGTTTCCCCTTCAGGAACCAATACAGAGATGAGAGTCTCCTTGTCCTTCTCAAACTCTCCCTTCAGTTTCTTCAGGAGGAGCTTCTTCTGCTTGTCATCCGGCTTGATGCTCATTTCATCAAGGAACTCCTCAAGTGTGGTCTCAAAGGTGTAGTCACCTGTGAAGATTGCCTTCATAGCCTTCTCAAATTTGCTGTCAAATTTGTAGGTTGTCTTGGTCTCCTCTTTGACCTTCATCTTGTATACTCCCTCACCCACAAGCTCCTTCAGCTTGTCCGGGTTCAGGATGTCAAGGCTCATGCTGTCTGTGATGGCAGCACTACCCTCATCACCGTAAAACTTCACATACTTCACATTGTGGTCTTCCATGATAGCCAATCCTCTAGCCTGAAGCTCCGCCTTGTAGCTGTTCATCATAGCCCGGCTCTTCTTCTGTTCACGGTCAAGCCACACACATGCTCCAATGAGCTGTTCATTGGTCATGCTCTTCACTGTCTGCTGTTCCATTACTGTCCTCCTCCTAACTTCTCAAATGCTTTTGTTGCACAGGCTTCACAGATACCCTTCCCATGAAACTCATGCACATCCTCTGTCGTTCCGCAAAAATTACAACGGAGCGTGTACGGTTTTATTCTGATTTCACCCTGATGCTCTTCCACAATCATAGGGTCTTTTGGCTCAATGCCAAGTTCTCTCCTCATTGCCACCGGGATACTGATTGACCCGTGGCTTGTCATCTTCTTGTAAGCTGTACTCATTTGTCTGCTCCTTTCTAGGCATCCAAGATGTCCTTGATATAGTTGTACTGGTCAACCAACTTGTACTCATGCTCACCCTTTTCCCTGACCTCTTCAGAGAACTCACGGAGCCTGATGGCAAGCTTCAGAACTTTGGCAGCTCCTACAGCCTCAAGTGAGGCTCTTGAGCTCATCCCTTCTCTCTGACAAAGCATGTAGGAGATGGCATCCATGAGGTAATGCTCCCATATAAAGCAGTCACTACTTCTGCCATTCCACTCTTCCCTTGCTTCATCAATGAACTTCTTCCGGTTCAGCTTCGGCTTATCCGGAGGAAGCACCCCTTTGTCCTGCATCCTCTTCTTGAGCTCTGTCCTTGCCTGCTTCTCCTTATTGGTCAACCGTTTATTCTTCGCCACTATATACCACTCCTTCCTCTTATGAGCTGTCATCCGGGTCAAGTTTTCCTGCCCGGAGCTGTTCCTCTAGCGTTTCCATTGCAGCAAGATGGATGTCAAGCATGTTGTTCTTCACATCATCCATATCCAGTCCACGCTTCAGACCTTCCATGCCAACGAACACCTGAAGGAAGCCTGCTATCTGTGCCAACTCCTCAACACTGATGTCCTGTCCCTCAAAGTTGACCTTGTCATCCCTGACTGTCACTATTAGCTTGCAATCCCTCATCCTGCTCCTCCTTCTCCTTCTGCCTCTTCAACATACTCTTCAGAGCTTCAATGAGCTTTGAGCATTGCTGATAGTTCAGCCACTCAACCGCACTGACACCAAACATCTTCTGACACATTCCATTGACCCTTGCAGGCTTGTCCCATCCAAGCTCTTGTGTGAGCTTGTATATCTTCTTCCGTTGGTTCTCTGTGACTTCACTTCCGCTGTATCGGTTCCTTCCACGCTCTGACTTCTTAGCAGAGTCCTTCATGTTACCAAGTACACGGATGACAGTCTGAAGCTCCCTTTTGTTGAGAGCCTTGATACTGTCCTTTCCTGTATGTGCCTGAACAAGAAGATGCAGCTCCTCATCCGTGAGCTTCAGCTCCGGACTCTTGGCAATCCCCCACACCCTCTTGATACTTGGCTGTGATGTATTTCCTGCCATACTATCCTCTCTTTCTCTTATCGTTCCCATTCTCAATGACTCCGCCTCTTGCATACTGCGTCAGGAATGTAGGTATCTGTATATCCTTTCTAGGCTCCGGGATAGTATCTGCACACAGATTGATGTCACAGTATCCATGCTCATTGATTGCTTCATATACGCTCTTCATAATATGTTGAGCAATCTGCTCTTCCTTCTCTCCACTAAGTGCAATCTTAATCTCCTTCATAGAACTCTCTCCTTCCTACAACATCATCATGTTGGATGCTTCACTCACAATCTTCATGGTTATACGGGTCTCACCCTTCTGCTTCAGGATACGGAGCACGTTGTTGAGCGTTCTGTCCAACAGACGGAAGCATCCGCTTTGTGTGTTGGTTGCCCGGCTTATCATCTCACCCATGGCAGCCTCATCCACCTCATATCCTTCAAGGTAGTCAACTACTTCATTCTTTGACAGTCCCTTCAGCTTGTAGTAGAAGTCCATCCTGTTAGCAAACCGGGCAAGATTGCCCTTCAGCTCTGTCTCAAGTCTCGGCTCTCCTGCTATGACAATGCCTACATTCGACTGGTCAAAGATACCACGGAGTATCTCCATCTTCTTCTGTGTGTACTTGTTGATGAGCTTGTCTGCCTCATCAATGATGAGTAGGAACCCTTCATTGGTATTGAAAAACTCACGGATGCGGTTGACTCTGCTCCATATCGTTCCACCGTAACCCTTTGGGAGTCCTATACCGTTCTCAATGGCTTCCACCAAGTCCCGGCAAGCCATTGTGTCATCACACTCAATGTATGCCACCCTTGGAAGCTCTGCATATTTCTTCAGGGCGTGTGTCTTTCCCTGACCGGACTTTCCAACGATTATCCCAAGCCCCATGTACTCCTGACATGCCTGACACACACCAATGGTCTGCACAAAGTCTCTGCTCTCAAAGAACTCCACCTTCTTCTTGAGTGTGCCTGCTCCTGTAGGTACGCTGTTCTCCGGTTCCTGACCTTCAGCAACGCCTCCGGTAGCGGCAAGAAACTCTCTGACCTTCTTCTCAAGCTCTGCAGGGTCACTTGCATACTTCCCATTGAGGTACTGACTAAGTGCTGCTCTTGAGTAGTTCATCTTGAGAGCTGCCTCTGCCTTCGTCATCTTCATCTCCGCCAGTCTCTCATTCATCTGCTCTGCCAATGTCTTCTCTGTTTTGTAGGTATTCAATGCTTCCATGTTTACAACCTTCCTTTCCTTCAACCTTATTTCATATTTTCCAAGTACGCCGCCGCAATCGAAAATGCCAACCACGCCAATTCAACCAATGCTATAACTGCCATAACCACAAGGGCAGCTCCAATCAATATCATCCTGACCATATCATCCTCCTATAGCTCTAAGCTTCTTGAGGGCGTTTTCTGCCTGCCTGCTCATGTATTCGCTGTCCGCTTCAGGCTCTTCTCTCTTCTCGGCTCTGAAGCCCTGCTGATAGGTTCTGTCTGTAGGTATCGTTATGACCTTTGCAGCCTTCTCCTGCTTCTTTCCACCTATCATCAGCTCAATACCACCTGTAGTCTCATTGAAGCCAACATACTGCTCATTGAGTTCCTCAAACGGTCTCCTTGCCTCTTCAAGTCTTTCCCGGTCACGCTTCTGCTGTCTCTTCTGCATCTTCAGGTGCTCCTCAAGAGCTTTCTGTGTAACCTTCGGAGCTATCTGAAGAAGCTCCTGACAATATGCTTCACAGATACGCTTGCCCTTTTGGTCAAAGACATACAGGACAGCCATATCATCCGGGTCATACTTGATGTCAACCTTCCGCCCGATATAGTCACAAAGCTCATCAGAGCGGTACTCATATCCCCACTTGGTAATGCCAATGTTACGGACAAGCACGTTCTCTGACTTCATCATCAGCATGGTTGCATAGCTCTTAGGCGGTGCCGCCTTGAAGTATCTGTCCTCATTCATAAAGCAGTCATAAGGCTTCTTATAAGTCTCTCCCATCTTCTTCAGTCCGGAGTGTTCCGTGTGCATGTAGACCGTTGTGAGCCATTCATGCCACTTCTCATAGAACTCTTCCAGTGTCAGGAGTTCTCCTCTCTCAAGCATCCGCTTGATGTCCTTATCCACCTTGTCAGAGGTCTTTGAGCCTGTCAGTGTTCCGGTGTATGACTTCATCCAACGTGTGAACTTATTGCACACGGTACGGAAGAACCTCTCAATCTGACCTTTGCTCCATGGCTCATAAGGAAGAGCCCTGTGGTCATCCTTGATGCCTATACTCTTGTAGAAGCCCATTGTCTCATTGTCAAAGTTCATGCCGCTCCGGTCATTCCTGTCTCTTCCTGTCATGGTCTTGGCTGTGTAGTCCTTACCATTGTCTATGTAGAGATACTCCGGAACTCCGCCCGGCTCTGAATATATCATTTTGAGTAGGCTCTGCTTCAGGATGTCAGAGTTGGCATCCTTGCACATCACATCTCCCATGATGACCCTGCTCCTCATGTCTACCCATGCAGCCAAGTGTGGCTTGATGGCTATAACCTTGCCATTAGGCTGCTTGTAGCTCACCCAACAGTCAAAGGTATGCTCATCACCCATGACAATCTGCATCACCTGAAGCCCCTTGGTGTCTCTGCTTCCTTTCACCATGACCTTATTCTTGTACTCACGGGTACCACGGGATGCAAGGAACCAAGCGTTCCTCATCCCCTCATCCTCCATGAGGTAACTGATGTACCTTGTCACCGTCTGATAGGATGGTATCTTCTCCCACTTGTTGATATTGGCAATGGCTGTCAGCTTCTCATACAGCATCTCACGGGTTCCTTGGTTTCGGGCAAAGTCCTCATTGAACCATATATTCTTGATAACCTGTTTGACCTCCGGCTTGATACTTGGAAAGCATCCGGTTTCTTTTGGCTTCCGGCACAGGCAGAGAACCTTGAAGAACTCACGCCCTGCTCCGTCTTCCTTCTCAAGCTTGTCCGCCCATGCGGATGCTTCAAGGTATGCCTTGGTGTATCGGTAGAGTGTTCTCTGACCTTTTCCAAGATACTTCTGTGCAAACTCTTCAGCGTACTTTGTCCGGTCTCCTTCGTCATACTGAAGGAACTTTCTGACCACGTTCCCAAGCTCCACAGCCTTGTAGTATCTCTCCTTGTAGTTTTCAATGTACCAATCAACATCTGTATTCACATACCATGGAACTTCCGGCTTCTGCTCATCCTCTTTCTTGTCCGGAAATTCTTCCGTGAAAGATTTCAGCTTCTCCCGTTCCTTCCATGCGTTCCTTGCCTGCTTTGAAAGTGAGGAGACCGCCACAAGTACCACATCTTTTCCGCCATTCTCTGACTTCTCGGTCTTGGTCACAAAGGACTCTTGCTTCCTTAATACCCTCTTGACCATTGTGTTGTACTTAACTCTTTCCAGTTCAGCAGCTTCTCCCAATGTGACATATACTTCAGCCAATCAGCTCACCTCCTTCATGCTGCTACCTCAATATCCAGTATCCTTGATATTGCCTCAATGTATTTTTTTCCACTACGCTCACCGACTAAAATCTTATGGATGTACTGCTTATTGCATCCAAGCAAAGCAGCAAGCTCCACCTGTGTCATATTCTTGTCTATGAGCCTTTTCCTGACCTTCCGCCCAAAGGGTGTCAGTCTCGTCTGCTTTGTTGCCATCTGCTCACCTCACATCACAGCTTGTATACCCTCATACCGCAACCATTCAGGTCACAGGTGTATCCTTTTTCTATAAGGGTCTCAATGACTTTTGGAGCCGCCTCATACAGGATGATACCCTGACGGACTGTGCCGCCTACTGTGTATCCTATGGACATCCTGATGGGGCTTGTCTGTTCCTGAAGCTTCAGGAGTATTGACATCAACTCCACATCACTATCCTTGTATTTCTCCATTACAGCCTACCTTTCCAACCAATTACAGGCTCTTTGATATAGTCCTTGTCTTTGGTTTTCCTCCAACCTTCTTCAGAGATACCCGGCTCACTACTTCCAATGAGTCCGGAAGGTTCTTGACCACAAGCCAATTCTCCGGCACCAATCCATGAGCCTTCATTATCTTCTTCTGTTCCCTTGTGGGAGCCTTTCCGTTCTTCATCAGTAGCTCACCTCCGTCCCCTCTATAATTTTGTCAATTATATTGAGAGCGTTTTCCTTTCCCTCAATCTCTGCCTCAAGCTCCATCCGGTTCTCCCGGAGCTGCTCAAGCTCTGCATCCAACTTCTCTCTGTGCTCAACCAATGCTTCCATTTCATCACTTGACAGGTTCAGCAAATGCCTCATCTCCTCTCTATATATTTGAACATCAGGGCTTCAAGCTAAAACTCCGATACTGACAAGCATCCGCTTTGTCATCCTTCTATCACGGTCATAGAACTTCTGCCCCTTAATCTCCTGATTGACATAGAATGTACCGCACAGGTACCGCTTTATCATCCAAACCTTGTCCGGGTTATACTTGTCTTGTATCCTTGTTACCTTCATAAAACCTTCCTTTCCCTGATGCCACTGTCTCATTCTTCAACTCTTAAAGTAGGACAGGACAGCTCTTCTATCTCTTCCTGTATCCGTTGCACTTCTCTCTGTGCGTTCCGGAGGAGCTCATCAAGCTCATGGGCTTTCTTTGCTCTTGGAAGTATGTCATGGAAGATTGTCATACCAAAGCTCTTATACAGTTCAGCAACTTCATCTTTGCCGGATGTGTTCCGGATAGATGGATGCCACATGTAGACTTCTTCAATCACTTTGTACTGCTCATCCGTGACAGTTCTTTCAATTCTTTCCTCAAATTCCTGCTTCTGCATCCTGCACCTCCTTCATTCCTTCATAGTTCCATTTTCTGATACCCTGAACCGGGTGACTTTCTTTGTGCCGGAGAACTCCGACTATTGAGATTTACTAAGTTTTTTGATATGATTTATCTTGGATTAGTGGGTTACAAGTAACCCTTGCAAGGTTTATTATATCTTCCTATTTGCAGAATGTCAACACTTTTTCTGCTTTCAGGAAGAATATATATTCCAATTTGCAGAAAGAGAGGTCATCATGGAATTAGATATGATGGGAATTGGTGAACGTATTAAAACAAGAAGAAAAGAATTGAAACTCTCTCAAACAGACATATATGAGAGATGTGACATCACTTCAGGAGCATTGAGCAAAATCGAAAACGGAAAAACTACGCCTTCCGTTATTGCATTTTATAAGCTTTCACAAGTGTTAGAGTGTGATATGAATTGGTTGGCAACCGGAATATCTTCCAATATGCAGAAGTCCAATATCTGCAAATTGGAAGAGGAGCTGTTGAATGGTTTCCGGGAGCTTCCTGAAGATGACAAAGAGGAACTCATGGGCTTATTGCAACTAAAGCTCCGGAAGGTGAAAAAAGAAAGAGATGTGACTGCAAAATCATCCGGATTGATGGGTACAGAAAATGGTGACATGGTTGGCTGATTTTTTTATGCTTTTTTGGGTTACTTGTAACCCTTTTATTGTCACTTTGCTTTTTAGGGAAGCAATTCCCGAAAAAGTTCATTTTTCCTTGAAAATAAGCCAAAGTGACAACTTTATTTGCAAGGTTCCAATTTGTCACTTTGATTGCATCCAGTCCCGGCTCTCCTGTTCCGTGTACTGATTGCATTGAGTAACGCCTTTTTTTCAAAGCGTTACTTTCAAAAAACCCTTATTTTATGGGACTTTACGAAACAAACACGCACATTGACAACACTTAATCAGTAACGCAATAACGCCACGTTATAACGCTTGACCTATTTTCAGAAGAGGATGCCTGATGTATAATGTCCTTACAACCTAACTTTGAGGTGTTGTGGATAGAACAAGTGCTCAAAAACCAAGTAAAACCAATGCTTCCAAGCACTCTATCCACTTCCCTCCCTTCCAAGGGCACAAAAAAAGCATCCGAAACAGCTTATTCTCAAATTCGCTGTCAAAGATGCTTCATTTTTTCTCTATGAAATTCGCCACAAACCTTGATTTCACGGGGTTTCCCGTCATTTCCCACCTCTTCACGGATGGTCTCACGTTAGAATGTCCTTTTTGTCAGATATTCTGTTAAGTTACAGGAGGAATTACAAATCTAATTCATGTCCGATTTATCTGTTACTTCATCTGCAGCAATTCCTTTTTCTGCTTTCAGTTTTTTATTTGCATCTTCAACATTCATTCTTGAAAGTGCAAACATAATCAATACATCCAAGATTAACGGAAGCCAAAGATACATGAACTGCATCATATCAAGTGCAGACTGTGGCTGAGTTGCATTTGTTCCGACATATCCACTGAGCTCAAGCATCCACCCAACAACAGCGGTTCCAATACCTCCACCGATTTTTACACCAAGAGAAGTACAAGAGTACATCGTTCCATCAATTCTCTTTCCCTGTGTAAGATAAGTGTATTCAGAGCAGGATGCAATAACAGCATTCATATCTCCCTGCCATGGTCCCTGACCTAAGGCTGCAAGAGCTGTAAACGCCATCATCAGCGGAACACTACCCATATATCCGGCAACAACAACAAGTGCTCTACCGATGACTGCTAAGACATAACCTCTTAAGTTCAGTTTATACATGCCTTTCCACTTACCAACTAATGTCGGTGTAAAAATCAGGGCAATAATCAGTGGAATATTTACTGCCCATGCAAATTGTCCAAACAAATTCTTATTTTTCAGTACCCATGTCATGTAATAAATGCCAGCTCCAATCATGGCACCATATAATTGCTGTAAAATATATGTTCCACAAATCATCATGTAATATTTGTTTTTGACAAGAAGCTTGAATGCCTGTACCATTCCATACTTTTCATTATCATTCTTTACTTCTCCTTCATTAAGTTCCTCCTCCGGAAGTTCCTTAACAGAAAGTGCTGAAATCGTATTTACGACCAGACCAATGATTGCATAGATAATAGCAACCGTTCTCCATGCCGCAGCATCTCCACCGCATTTATCTACAAATCCAACTGTAATCGCCTGAATCAGAAGACTTGTTGAAAATGCAAAAATAAAACGGTAAGATCCCATCTGTACACGCTCTTTGCTGTTCTTTGTAATCAGTGACGTAAGTGCTGAGTAAGCAATATTGTTTGCTGTATAAAACACGCCATTTAACAGTGTATATGAAATAAAGAACCATGCATATTTAGCCGTTGTTCCCAAACTGACCGGTACTGTAAAGCAGCAGACCAGCGTAATGGCACAACCAATATATCCGTATAGCATCCATGGCTTCGCTTTTCCCATTTTACTGTGTGTTTTGTCAATCATTGATCCAAAAAATATATCCGTGAAACCATCAAATAGTTTTGATACGGCAATCAGGGTACCTACAACACCTGCAGCAAGTCCTACTGAGTCTGTCAGATAGGGCATCATGAAGGATGTCAGGAACGCATAGACCACATTTCCTGCGATATCACCCGATCCGTATCCGATTTTGTTATACCATTTCAAATACTTTTTTTCTTCCATCGAATTTCTTTGCTCCTCATCTTCATCACACTTAGAATCTCAATATGCCTAACCGCATGATATCTAATTCTTTTTTTTCTCTGTTTTGTCTGATTGCTCTGTATATCCGGACTTTACATTACAATCAGACTCTCTTTCCTTGTTTACGGGTTACATGAAACTTTATTATCCCTTTACATACGGCATCAGTGTAAACTGGAACCGGAATAATACATCATCAAATCGGTACTGCTCCAATACAACCGGTCCACAACTATTAGAACCAATGCCATTTAATGCGTAGTCAACACAAAATACCACACTATCTGATTCTATTAATTCATAATTATGCGTTTTCTTCTCAAGTTCTTCCTGTGTATAATAAGAAGCATTGAATGAAAATGCCTTTTCTGCGGATGCCACAATTCCATATCGGCTGTTGTTAAGCTCTACATATTCACAATCGTAATGGCTTCCATTTTCCTGTGGACGGATATAGTCCTCATGTAAATCCCCTACATTTGCCCGGTACAGACCGTGACTCGCTGCCTGATGCTTGTCACGATAGCTCTCCTGCGGTCCCATTCCAAAGTATCTGATATCTGCAAGTTTCTTATCCAGGAACATCCTCACACCAAATCTCGGAAGATCTGGGAATTCTCCATCTTTTGTTGCTTCTATGTCTGCATCAATCTTTCCTGAAGCATCTATTTTCCATGTAATCGTCACATCAAGAATCTTCTGCACTGTCTCTGCCACAACAGAAGCATGGCTTACAATCTTCACACCATGTTTTCCCTGCACAACCTCTGTCGTATAAGCTCTTGTATAAGCCTTGTCATAGTGGGCTTTTTTCCATTCAGCTTTGATATACATATCGTTATCTGTTGGTGCTCTCCAGATATTTAATTCCATCGGATGGTTCAAATATTCCCTTCCTGCAAATTTCATCTCTGTAAAGAGTGCAGTACGTCGGTCGATGGTATACGCAAATTCACGACCTTTGATGTGAATCTGTGTATCATTTTCATTTACCTGTAATTCAGAGTCCACTGCTGTCTTTTGCATCCATTTCTCTGCAAGTTTACATTTTGCATCATCTTTACTTACCTCAATTTCATCAAATCCAAGAATATGGTCTTCATCCAACAGTGGCAATTCTTTTTTCAGATGGTAAATAAGTTTTAAATAACATTTCCCATTCTCTGGCACACTGATCTTCAGGTTTGTTTTTCCTTCCCCGTGTGGTACCACAGAAAATTCCGAAAGTATGTCTTTGCTGATCACAAGACCATCCTGTGTCAGTTCATAACTGATCTTCACATAATCTTTCACGTCATCAAAATCCATGTAGTTGTGAAGCACCAGCTCTCCACTTTCTTTATCATAGGAAACAACTCTTACAGGGCGGTATACATTCTTGTATTCCAACAGTCCTGTGTGTACAGTTCTGTCCGGATATACCAATCCATCCATACAGAAATTGCCGTCATGGATCTCTTCTCCATGATCTCCTCCATAAGCATAGATTGTCTTTCCATTCTCGGCAGTACCATGAGCAATCGCATGGTCACACCATTCCCAGACAAAACCACCACACATTTTATCGTTGGCCTGAATCATTTGGAAATAATCTTCAAAATCTCCAGGTCCATTTCCCATGCTGTGGCAGTACTCGACTAGAAGGAATGGCTTGCTTCCGTCCTTGTCCAGATATTCCTGAATTTCGGAAAGTGCCGGGTACATCCGGCTGTACACATCCAGATTGCTGTAATCATATGTTTCATCATAATTACGGTATCTTGCACTCTCATATTGTGTGATGCGGTCTGGATCATAATTCTTTGTCCATTCTAGTGCTTTTTCAAAGTTGCAGCCATAAGCACTCTCATTTCCCATTGACCACATAACAATACAGAAACGGTTTTTGTCACGTTCCACCATGAGTTTTACACGATCAACGATTGCCTCTTCCCATACCGGATCATCTGCAATCTTCTCATTCCATCGCTTGAACCGATTGTAATCGGTGTCTTCTTTTCTGTAAATCATAAATGGACCATGAGCTTCAATATCTGCTTCATCTATCACCATGAATCCATACTTGTCACACATTTCATAGAAAAATGGTGCGTTCGGATAGTGGCTGGAACGGATCGCATTAAAATTATGCTGCTTCATTAACGTAAGATCGGTTGTGATCTGTTCCAGACTGATTGTAAATCCCGTAACCGGATCGGAATCATGTCGATTGACTCCACGGAATTTAATCTTCTGTCCATTTAGATAAATGACCTGGTCTTTAATCTCTACCTTTCTTAATGCAATGTGATCCACAATTACTTCATTTTCTGTTTCAAGAATCAGTTTATACAGATATGGATTTTCTGTATTCCAAAGTTCCGGACTTGCGATTTCTAATACAGCTGTTCCTTCTTCGTCAATACTTCCTAGTGCTACAACTGCTCCATTTTTATCTTCAATCGAAATTTTTACATTTGTTGGAGAGTAGAATTTCACATCAAGTTCTACCTTTGCAAGTATATCCTCAATCTTTGATTTTATATGATAATCGCTGATTGCCTGCTCTGGACGTTTCAAAATGTACACATCCCGGAAAATACCACTCATACGGAATTTGTCCTGATCTTCCAAATAAGAACCATCACACCACTTCATTACCAACACTGCCACCGTATTTGTTCCATCCTGAAGTACATCTGTAACATCAAACTCACTGGTCATATGGGAAACCTGGCTGTATCCTACATAAGAACCATTGATCCATACATAAAAGCAACTGTCTACTCCTTCAAAGTTCAAAAAAGCTTTTGATGCCTTCTCATCTCTACTGTACTCAAAATTATGTACATAGGCTCCACACGGAATATCCTGCGGCACATATGGTGGATCAAATGGAAACGGATACCGGATGTTTGTATACTGATGTGTATCATATCCTGCCATCTGCCATACACTTGGAACCTGAATCTCATCAAAATTTTCTGTATCATAATTCTTCTCAAAGAAAGAGTCCTTAATATTATAGATGCTGGTAAAATACTGGAATTTCCAAGTTCCGTTTAATAACTGCATACGGTCTGATTCTTCCCTGTGTTCCACCAAATTATCCATTCTTTTGGATGCTGGAATATAATAGGCTCTGGCTGGCATTGTGTTTTCGTGCAGTACGTTTAAGTTTTCATAATAACGTGGTACAATCATAAATAGCTCTCCTTCAATACATATACTTTTTTGTTTTTTGCTTTTCTAAAATAAACCTTAATGCTTTACTTATATGCTTGCATTCCTTTGTTATGTTATATATAGCTTATCTTATTCTGCAAAATATGTCTATGAATTGGATTGGATAAAATATGCACTAAATGATACAATAATAAAAAGTGTGAAAAGAGGTGCTGCTCTATGTATATGAATACCGGTTATCTGAATCACTCCCACATGGATTTCAAAAACAAAAGTCGTCCACTGATTGTAGGAAGCTGTGGCACTTATCGCCTTTCCAGCTATCCAAAATTGCCAACCTACCGTCCAAAGGGACGCCTGGATTATCAGATCATCTATATCACTGCTGGTTGTGGGCATTTTCATTTTGACAATGTAGATAACGAAACGATTGTTCCCGCCGGCAATATTGTGCTGTACAGACCGAAGGAACTTCAGAAATATGAATATTATGGAGAAGATAAGACAGAAGTATACTGGATTCATTTTACAGGTAGCAATGTAAAAAATATCTTGCGTCAGTATGGATTTCCGGATAAAGAACGAGTTTTCCAAATCGGCACATCTATGGAATATGAACGGATTTTCAAGAGTATTATCATAGAGCTTCAACACTGTCAGAACGACTATGAGGAAATGCTTGTTCTTCTGCTTCGTCATCTGCTAATCAATTTCCACCGAGAACTGACACGGGAACATATTCTGAAAAGCGAATACCTGGATCAGGAAATGAACACTGCAGTGACCTATTTCAGCGAAAATTATAATCAGAACATCAACATAGAGGATTACGCAGCCTCACGAGGAATGAGTGTCAGCTGGTTTATCCGGAATTTCAAAAAATACACCGGTTCCACACCAATGCAATTCATCGTAGAAACCCGGATCAACAATGCTCAGATGCTACTTGATGCAACAACCTATTCCATCAATGAAATCTCTAAAATCGTCGGATATGATAACCAGCTATATTTCAGTCGGCTTTTTCACAAGCTGAAAGGATATTCACCGAGAGAATACCGAAAGCTGAGAAATAAATTCTGAAATCCACAAAGAGGATACCATCGAATCATCAAAACAATGATTTGTGGTATCCTCTTCTCACTTTTGCAATTCTTATTTTACAAACTCACTCCTTGTTCACCATATATCAGTGCAACCAGCTATAAGGAGATCTGTTTCCTTTCTCCTGCTTTTCGGATTCTCTTTGTGGGATATTACCTTCCGCCGCTTCCTGCGTCGCATACAACCTGTTTCCCCGCAACCTGATGCCACCACCGTCCTCAAACCGTAGCGTATAGAACTCTCCACTTTTCTTGGTTACGGTTGCCTTTCTCACAAATCGGTTACTCTCTAGGAAGAATACTGTATCCCAACCTCATACTTCATAGCTTATCACCTCAAGTTGCTACTTCTGAATGATTCCTTTATAAAATGTTACCGCATCTGCCAGATCTTTATCATCGGGGTGTCCTTTTGCAATCCCTCCAATCAGCTTGAATGGTCCGAAGGTATCGTACCCCTTACAGGAAAATTTCCCGACAACCTTCCCCTGCTTGCTTTTTACAACTTCTTCTATTGACTGGAATGCCGCACTGCCACCACAGGTGCAGAGCAGAAATACATTTTTATTTGCCGGTAAATTGGCTAAAGCGAAATTTAGTACTGTCTGATGAAATTTTCCATAATATACCCCGGAAGCAAAACCAATCAAGTCGTATCCTGACAAATCTCTTTCTTTTTCCTTCGTGGCATCGATCAGATCTACCACATTTTCCCCGGCGATTGCTTCCACCACCTTTTTGGTATTTTCATGGTGCACCGATGCATAGATAATTGTTGCTTTCATGTACTCATTCTCCCTTGTGTAAATCCATCTCATTCTGGATCCAGGTCATAATCACATCTACCAGATACTCCTGTTGCACCTGGCTCAGTTCCCGCCCTGGCTGCATCTTATGCCATTTCCGTATACACTCTCTGCAACATGTTGCCGTTGCGTGCTGTGCAGTTCTTTGTCATGCCCAGCCTCTATTTCCGGTTCTTATATTCTGCCTTCATTTTTTCGATGGGATTGATTCTCTTAATTTGCTCTGCTTCCACGACATCCTTATCCAACTCCATCAGCTTGTTTACCCTCATGTGCCGGTTATTGTGACTGTCTTTTTTGCTGGCATTTTCCCACGGCAGCTTTCCCGGTCCATTATACACCTCGTATATGTTACCGTTCTTCTTCATATACAATACAATTAGATAGTCCGGTTCGTGGTTGATTACAATATCATCCTGCTGCGAAATCTTAATCTGTACCTTTCGTCCTTCGATTTCCCCATCATGAATTTCTGCAGATGCCCTGTACAGTTCAATTCCATAATAATATGCAGCCATCACTTCGCCGATACTTCCTACCAGATGTCCGTCCAGGGTAAAGTGTCTTCCAGGGAACTCTGCTTCCAGCTCTGCTACGATTTCTACAAGTTTCTGCACCTGCGTTTTAACGGCATCCATTTTTTCTTGTGTGTAAACAATCTTATCCATTATACGTTACCACCTGTATTATTTGCCTCCACAATTGCTACAGTGACATTTTTCACTTACATATTTTTCGATGCTTGTACCCCTTCAGTCTGATCCCTTTTAGTCTGCCTCCCGATATAGGTAAACCATACCATAATACACTTCCATCCACAACTATTATAGGAAATTATAGCACAATCTGTCTGATCTTACTTTGAGCAGAGCACCCATCCCCAGAAGATGATAAATCCAAGCGGGGGGAATATCAGCGATACTAAAATGGCAAGGATCACGCAGATTGCTGCAACAACTCCGGAACAATCAAAACTGTGTCCATAATTTCTGTTATCACAGTTACAATAAGCTCCTTCACAATGGCTGTCATGGTGAGCGTTGAAATCATATCCGTTATTCATAAATCCCATCCTTCCTTAAATTTAAAGCTTTGTTTGTTTTGTTAAGTCTTCTGATGCTATAAAACTAGCGTTTTTTGTGTCCCATATTCTGTACACATAAAGTGCTATCCTCAGTGTAATTCAAGAAAAAATAAGAAATTTCACAGAGTGCAGACAGGAGCAGACACAAATGACAGTGTAATGGCTTTGCTGTATAATGAGGAGGAATACACATGGAAAGTAAAAAGACCTCTTTCTGGATCACATATCGGGATTCGGATTCTTCTCCCACAGATTCAGACACCTATGGGAAGTGGGTATGTACCTTTACTGACAGATCAAGGATTGCCCAGATCTGTCAGGATGCTGTGGCGGAACACATCATACCCGAAAGCAAGTACACGGATGCAGACGCGGGACAGTGCTGTTTTTACTTAAACGGAACAGATCTTGCCACGCAGGAGAAAGTTTTACGATACCTGATCCTAAACGGAGTGATTCCTGAGACAGTTTATGGGAGACTTGACAATATTCCTTTTGAACTGGAGCAGAGTACTGGCGGGGCTTCGCCTGTCCCATTCTGTCTGGATCACTTTATGAACCTCTATACCGGAGAATTTATTATTTAATAAAGGATGAATTAACATGAGCGTAGAATTAAAATTACCACCGATCTATCACAGAAATGGAAAAGACTGTTATCTGGATCCGATCAGGCAGAAGTTAATCTATATCACGCCGGAGGAGACCGTCCGGCAAAAAGTAATCTCATATCTGACAGATACCCTGAAGGTGCCTTCCGATATGATCGTTGTAGAACAACACCTTTCCCATTATGGACTGAACACAAAGAAACGTGCCGATATTGTAATACACAAGCCGGATAAGGACAGTTATTTACACGGCGGTTCAATCAACTTAACAAGTAACACACCTTTCAGTATAGTAATCTAACATAGAAACTAATCCAAAACGGGTTAGTCTTTCTTTATTTATTGCAAAATTCATAACTCTTCGCTGACAAACATATGCTATTCGATTACCCGTATAGGCTGTAATCCTTGCTGTATCCTTATCTACTCCGAGTTTTATCAAGTTATTTATGCGGTTCTGCGGGGTTTTCCATTGTTTCCAAATGCACATGCGCAGTCTGCAACGAATTCTTGCGTCCATCTCTTTACAAAGTGTTTTCATACTAATCTCCATTCCGCCGCCTTCAGCCGGCGGCACAAATAGTAATGAAAGTGTTTTAACTCTTTACGTTGTGCTTTAAAATAGTTTGTAAGAAGCTACACTACAAAGCACGGGAGGATAAGTTGTAACAACTTTCTTCGTTTTAGACAGCATACTAATCAGTGTAAGTTCTGCCTTTTCAAGCACAAATAAGTGGTATTATGAATCCGTACACTAAGAATTGTTTAAGCACCTTGGTTTAATTGTGTGGCAGTTCAGTCAATGGCTTCTTATTATTTGTGAAAGGAGTCCGTCTATGAAAGTTATTTATCCGCCACATTTACTCTGCTACTACAAAAGTGATAGTTATTAGATTTCGTTGTTCTTTGCCAACTTATCTCTCGTAGCCTAGCCTTATATGTGATTTCTGTCCGTCGGACCGGAGATTTGCTTACAGCTTCCTTCAGATTCCACCTCACGGTGGACACCCTTGCTGTTCGGCTATACACTTCCCACTATCTGGGCGTGTTCGGGACTTACACCCGTTAGAGCGCGCCCATGGCGCGCAAACAAAGAAAAGAGAGGGGCCTCGGCACCCTCTCCCGATACAGAAGAAAAATGTTGCCCCTCTCATAAGTTCTACCTTCTACCTTTTTATTGTCTCAACAATATGAATCATTTTCTCTAAGCATTGTTCAAAAAAGAAACGATAGCTTTCGCAATAATAATTTGCATATTCTCCTTTAGCAACATCAAATTCCCTATTTCTTCGACAGCCCCCTCTGCATAGTGTATGGAACTTACATTCTATGCAGTCTTTTGCAGACTTTTGCGACTGCTCCACAAATGCAATTGATTTTCGCTTTTCATCAATCTCTACCAAACGGTCACTATTAAAATTGCCTAGTCTGTATTCATCTAACATATAAAAATCGCACGGATACACACTACCATCGGCTTCCACCACATTCTGTATACCACAGATTCCTCGTTGTTCGCAGGATTCCGGCTGATATCCAAGCAGAATTCCTATATAGTTTTCAAATTGTCTTATATAAGGATGTTCTCCATTTTTCCAATCCTCGTACCATAAGTTAAACAACTCTACTAAAAACCGTCCATATTGTTCAGGTTTTAAGGCAAATGAACTTTTCCCCCTAATTTCCCCCAACGGATCCAAACATGCAATATACTGTTGATATTTCCATCCCTGCCTCTTATAATAATTATATATTTCCGTCGCATGATAAGCAGCATTCTGTGTTACTACCGTCAGAATATTGTAATCCACTCCATATTGATCCATAAGATCTGCCGCAGACTTAATCCGATCAAATGTAGGATTTCCATTTTTGTCATGACGGTACATATCATGAAGCTGTTTTGTACCATCTATTGATAACCCAATTAAAAATTGATTTTCTTTGAAAAATTTACACCATGCATCATCTAGCAGATATCCATTCGTCTGCAAAGCATTATTCACCCGTATTCCATGCTTGTTATAATGCCTCTGGTATTCCACAGCTTTTTCAAAAAAAGTAAGTCCACGCAAAGTAGGCTCACCACCTTGATATACATAGCTTATTAACCCTTCAGCATGAATCATAGTCTTTCTAATAACATTTTTTAGTGTTTGTTCTGACATAAACCCATACGAATCCTGTGACCTTTTTTTCATTTCATCACAATAGAAACAGTAATCACATTGCATGTTGCACATCCCTGATGCAGGTTTTATCAGTACGCTGATTGTCGGCATATCATCCTCCCTATATTTTTCTTATATAAGTGCTACTAATACTTTTAATACCCCAGCCAATATCATCACAAAAACAGGATTCCATTTTGTTTTCCTAAGCAGTACCACACTGATTGCAAAAATCAGCACCATGTCCCATTTAATTCCATCAATGTTGATAATGCCACTTCCCCAAAAAGCCGTGACAAGTATCAGCACACCTGCAGAAGCGATCATAGAAACCACTGCCGGTCGCAGGGAATACAATATTCCCTGCAGCGTGTCCAAATTCCGATATTTTAAATACAGTTTTGCCAGAATTGTAACTATAATGCATGACGGCAGGATGCAGCCGAGTGTAGCCACAACCGCTCCGGGAATCCCTGCGATTTTCATCCCTACAAAAGTTGCAGAATTAACAGCTATCGGTCCCGGTGTCATCTGTGAGATGGTGATCAGATCCGTAAACTCTGTCATAGTCAGCCACTCATGAGTATTGACCACCTGTCCCTGGATCAGTGGCATGGCTGCATACCCGCCTCCAAAGCTGAACATTCCTATCTGAATAAAGCTCCAAAACAATTGTAAATAAATCAATTTTTAGTCCTCCATCCGGAAGTAAGCGTTCTGATCACTCCGATCAATCCACAGGTGATGATAATATAAATGACATTCACCTCAAAAAAGCATGCAGCAATAAATGCTCCTGCCATAATGGCAATAGACAGTATATCCTTTTCCTTTATAACAGGTGTCCCCATGTCTAACGTTACAGACGCAATTACCGCACCAACTCCTGCCTGCATTCCTTCCAGCAACTGGCTGATCAGCCAGTTACTCTGAAAGGCTTGATAAAACACGGAGATCACCGTAATAATAGCAAAAGGCGGTAGCACCGTTCCAAAAATAGCCGTGACAGTCCCCGCTATACCTGCCAGCTTGTAGCCTACAACAATGGCTCCATTGACAGCAATGGCTCCCGGAGAGGATTGTGCAATAGCCACCAAATCCAACATTTCGTTTTCTTCTATCCAGTGACATTCATCCACAAACTTTTTCTTCATCAAGGTTACAATAACATAGCCTCCACCAAAGGTGAACGCACTTAAATATAGCGTCGATAGAAACAGTCTCAATAGTATTTTTTTCTTGTTTTGTTCTTTCATGGCTAGTCTCTCAATATATTTTAAAATACTACATTACCTATATGCAGAAAACGATGCGATTTCCTTTATAACTAAGTCATCGCATCATTTTCTGTACTCTCTTAATTTATGCACTTACTTCAATGTCTCGTAATCCGCATCCGTGTAGTCTTTCGTCGCATCCCAGTTAGGAAATTCCAATGAACTATAATCCATTCCAACTGCCTCCGAAGCACGCTTCCACTCTGTAGTTGTATCATTTGCCAGTGTCTTTAATGCACTGTCATAATCAGTAATACTCTGGGAAATAATGCCCTGCACAATTGCTCCTAAGCTAGGCTGTACATCCTTTACTTCTGCATAAAAATCATTTGCTTTCTCATCTCTCTTTACTAAAGTAGGAACTACTCTGGATGTTTCCTCTGCAATTGTGTAGTATTGTTTCATATGCTCATTGGTCATGTATTTTTCATTGATTTCCGGAATACAAGACACAAAACTTCCACTTTCCACATTGCTCTGCTGATATCCATATTGTTCATCATACAGTGCCATTAAATATTCAGCTGCTTCCTTGGGATGTTTGGACTGCTTATAGATACCCATCCACGGAGATAATTCACCTGCCTGAACATAAGTGTTTGTTACTCCGTCAGGAACAGGAACTGCCATAACTCCATAATTCAAATCCGGATAATTTGCATCCCACTGGGATACACACCACATTCCCTGGCAGAGGAATGCCGCCTGTCCCTGTGCAAATAATTCTCTTGCCTCCGGAGCACTTATATTGATAGTATCCGGATGAATACTTCCATCATCTACCAGACCTTTAATAAATCCAAGTGCATCATTCATTTCCTTGCTGTCGTAAGGCGCCACTCCATTATCCGTCAGCACTTTCTGCGTTGCAGCTACCTTACCACCAGCTGCTGCAGCCAGGGATCTTGCCATAACGTCCATACGGTTCATCTGTTTTCCGCCATCAATCAGACCATAAACATTGCCATTCCCCATCTCTGTAACTTTTTTACAGGCTTCTCTAAACTCTGAATATGTTGTGGGAACCTCCGTAACACCTGCCTGGTTCAAAATATCCTTATTATAGAAGAATAAGCACTGAATGATTGGCATCTGTTCTGTAACTGTATACCATTCATCCCCAATATCAGTAACTCCCTCTGCAAAGGCTTCCGGATCAAATTTATTTCGGAATTCATCGGTTACATAATCGTTAATCGGCTGGAACCACCCTTCTTCTACCGCTGTATTTAAAGTAAGTCCCACCGGAATCGGAAACAAGTCAGGTCCCTCACCAGATTTAATCATAGTAACAATAGTATTTTTGAATTGATCTACTGTAAGCATAGTATATTCAATTTTAATATCAGGGTGTGCTTCTTCGAACTTCTTATGAAACTCCTCTCTTTGCGTAGCAGATCCGTCGCTCCAGTCAACAACCCGAAGTGTTATTTGTCCATCGGTGTCCTCTTCTGTTGCTGCTATGACACTTGCATTTTCGCCTGTTTCATTTCCATTACCTGTTGAGGGCATTGCACCACATCCTGCCAGGGTTGTTGCTGCAATTATAGCAGTCAATAACAGTGTACCAAGTCGTTTTAATTTCATTTCTTTTTCTCCTCTCTTTGATATAAATTATTGTTTTCAATTAACTTTTAACAGCTCCGGCAATTCCTTCCACAAAATGCTTCTGCATTAAAACAAATAATATAATAACCGGGATTACAGCTATAGAACCTCCTGCAGCAATGCCTGTCCAATCAACAGTATTTTCTCCTTTGAATGCATATAGCCCAACCGCAAGTGTCCTAGATGACGGATTATTCAAAGTTAATACCAAAGGAAGCATGAATGCATTCCAAGCCCAAATGGTTTCCATAATGACTACTGTCGTTGCGACAGGCTTACACAGCTTCATCATAATATAGAAAAATGTCTGAAAATAATTGCATCCATCTATCTTAGATGCCTCTTCCAACTCATTTGGTACAGATTGAAAGAAGCTGGTAAACAGAAGCAAAAAGATAACATGCGCTCCTCCTGCCTGTGATAAGATCAATCCAAGCTTGGTACCTACCAGATTCATTCCTTTGACTACTTCATAGGTCGGTATAATTGTACTCACCAGCGGAATAGCAATACTGGCCAAAAAAACTGCCATGCATAGGTTTCTGCCAAGAAACTTATAACGTCCCATAGCATATCCCGCCATCATCGTCATAATCAGCACTATGATAACCGAAAATGCTGTTACAATAATTGTATTGATAAAATAAGTGCCAAAATCCGCTTTCTGCCAGATACGAATAAAATTGTCGATTGTCGGCTGTACCGGAATCAATCCCATACGGTTTTGGAAGAACTCATTCTGGTCCTTAAACGAGGCGGAAATCATCCATAAAAAAGGATATATCCAGAAAAATCCAACGCAAAGCAGCAAACCATGTTTAATCACAGATTTAACGATATGAATCTTTTTTTCTTTGCTCATCTGTTCCACCCCCTATTGTACATTCTTCTGTAGACGGTCTTTCATTGCATTCAGAAGTATTCCTATTATTATAACGGCGCCTCCAAAGAACAGAGCTGCTGCACTCGCATAGCCAAGTCTTGGCATTCCAATCTCACTTGAAAATGCGGTTCTATATACATACGTTGCGATTACATCTGTTGCATAATAAGGGCCACCTTCCGTCATTGTTTTCACAATATCAAATACCTTCAAAGAATTTATGGCACATAATATTGCAATAATTCCTCCTGTGGGTGCAATCAGAGGCAACACAATATGGAAGAAAGTTTGTCTTCTGTTTGCACCATCAATGGTTGCCGCTTCATATACATCTTTCGAAACTCCCTGCAGTCCTGCCAGCCAGTAAATCATATATGTTCCGCAATCCTTCCAAAGCGAAATGATTACCAATGTAGGCAGCGCATACTTTGCGTTTCCCAGAAAATTAATCGGGTTTTTCAGAATATGTAGTGTGACCAAAAGATGATTGACCGGTCCCTGAACTCCCAAAATGAATATCATGATAATTCCCACTACAGAAGCAGTCGTAACTACAGGAACAAAATACATTGTACGGTATAATCCACGTCCTTTCATTTTTTCATCATTTAGCAGATATGCAAGGAACAAAGACACCGCAAGTTCTAACGGAACTATCATTACCATGTACTTAAAACTATTTATAAAAGCATTCCAAAACAATTCATCATGCATCAGCTCTTTATAGTTTTGTAAGCCGATAAACGTTGCATTAGATGTCATTCCCGACCAATCCAACAGTGAATACTGAATACTGCATATAATCGGATACCCTTGGAATAAGATATAAAATCCAACTGCCAGCGACATAAACATCCAACACCATAGATTTAACTTTAATTTTCTTTTAAATCGAATTCTTCTTGTTGCTGCATCGACCGCATATTTTGTCTTTGTCATTGTTCTCCCCCCATTTCATATAAATACTTGCTTCTGACAGCTTCTTTTATAGGTAACCCTGTATCGTAGTCCAACTGACGAGGCTCATATTCCTCATTTTCTCGTTGTCTTGTAAACCCTTCGTTATCCCAACTTGGAGTAAAATTTTTATTCCAGGGTCTAAGAGACCATTGATAACCACGATAAAGATCTCGAGTTGCATTCATATGGGTGACAAGTTTTCTATGATATTCCAGAATTATCTCCAAGTATTCCGGATTATCTATTTCATTTACCATTTCATCTGGATCCTTTTTTAAGTCGTAAAACTCATCTTTGTCAAGCAGATTAATTGCCAATTTATAGTTCTCCGAAATGACACCTCTCATAATTTGAAGCCCACCAAATCCATCATGATCTATCTCATATCTGGTAAACTCTGTATAAACTTCACTGTTTATCTTAATTGTCGTATCGTATATCTGTGGAAGCATGCTCTTTCCTTCCAGTAACTTCGGAATATGTAATCCAAAATAGTCCATCACTGTCGGAGTAATATCAATATGAGATGCCGGTGTTGTAATTACTTTTCCCTTTTCACCACCTTTAATGATCAGCGGAATATTAGTCACCTCATCATAGATAGCTGCGTTTTTAGAAAACAGCCTATGTGCCCCCAACATGTCTCCATGATCAGAGGTATAGATAACCATAGCATTGGGCATCTTTTCTTTAATCACATCCAGAACTCTTCCCATTTCATAATCAACAAAGCTGTTACATCCCAGGAATAATGCTAATCCTTCGGAACTTTGGTTGATCTGTTTTTCATCTGCTGTCAGCTTATCCCCGGCCCACAGTTGTTGCATTAAAGGTTTATTTTTCAAGTCATCTGTAAATTTAGCAGAAGGCTCAAATTTAAAACCTCTGTACATGGTATTATAAGGTGCAGGACATAACGACGGTCCATGAGGTTCGTCATATGATACCGTAAGGAAAAAATCTTCTTCTTTGTATTGATCCAAAAATCTGATTGCGCGATCCGAACATCTATGAGCATATGTAAATTCTTCTGAAAAATCCGGTTGAAATGACTCATTTGGTTGCCTCGAACATACACGTTCATTTTCACTCAGCTCATTCAGATAGCATTTCATATCATACCAGTAATCTGCATCCCAGCCTTCGGGACAACAACCTAATCCAAAATAATCCCCACCATCCAAATGCCATTTTCCTATATATCCACATTTAATGCCATTGTCCGTCAGTCTTTGTCCAATAGTCTTTACATTTGCCCCCAATGGAACTCCGTTCGTTACCATTCCATTTGAATGAGGAAACGTGCCTGTAAAAATTGCACTTCTTGCCGGACCACAAACCGGTTGACAAGTGTATGCATTCTCATACCGAATTCCCTCTTGCGCCAGTGCATCTAAATTTGGCGTAAACATTTTTTTATTACCATAACATCCCACCATGTCTTTTCTTGTGGTATCTGTCATTAATAGAATTATCTGTTTTTTCAAAAGGTCACTCTCCTTTTCTGGATTTGCGCTGTTTTATATAGATATATTAGCATATATTTATTTACATACTATTAACATAAATGCTTTTAATATGGATTTTTCTGCATTTGTATGTTATGATTACGTTGTTTATAAAGGATGGAGTTGATGTAGTCATATGATAAATATTAGCGGTCATTTAAGAGAAGAAAGAAAAATTACAGGTTATTACAATCAAGATGTTCCTCTGATAGTGAATTGTTGTGGGAAGCAGGTCTTTCAGACACAGGATTACTTCTGCAATCGTAAAAATGGCAGACTGGATTACCAAATAATATACATTCACCGCGGAAGTGGGCATTTTTATTTGAATAATGAATGGATTACCTTATCGGCAGGAAATATTGTTTTATATCGTCCAGGCATACCACAGTATTATTCCTATTATGCAAAGGAAAAACCTGAGATCTACTGGATACATTTTACTGGTAATGAATGTGAAAATATATTAAAACAATACGATATAAAGAATTGTTATATTGGTGAAAGGCTATATTTGAAATTACTCTTTCAGGATATTATCACCGAACTACAACTAAAAAAAATATCTTATGAAGACATTGTATTGCATAATTTTTATATTCTCCTATGCTTTATTCATCGTTCCTTTTATAGTATCTCCAGACCTTTGGATAATGATTTTTCCTTTGACAGGCTACTACTTGAATTAAACTCTAAATATGCAAACAAATGGTCTGTGGCTTCCATGGCTGATTACTGCAAACTAAGTCAAAGTAGTTTTTCACATATGTTTAAGGATCGTATGGGTATGTCCCCAATGCATTATCTAAATTACCAGCGCATTGAGAAAGCCAAAGATTTTCTTTTGTCTAATTCCATGACCATTTCCAATATTTCGCGTTTGGTAGGTTTTGATGATCCGCTTTACTTCAGCCGTGTATTCAAAAAATATACTGGTGCATCGCCACAAGCTTATTACCAAAATTTGGTAAATACTAATACACCTGACTGGTTTCTAAACAACACAACACCACAATGATTTTTATTATTTATAAAAATATTACATCCGACGAAGTACTATGTTTGAGAAACTCACTATTTCTATCTGTATAGTTCACCTAAAGCAAAGGAGGTTACAATGATACTACATTATTCAACGGAGGGCTCTTTATCCTTTAAAAGCATTTCCTCAGAAAGCTTGGTAGTGGCCTGAGGATTACTCAAGAATTCCGCAAGAATGAATCGAGCCTGCGCTTTCATTACATTGCCTCTTGCGATAATCTCATCCTCAGCTGCATTCATCGCCTGTTCATCAAACGTAAGTTCTCTTTCAATGCCCTCTTCCATATAGTGTTCCATTTGTGCAATGGCTGCATCGATTTCGCTAATTTTTTCATCGATCTCGATTTTCTCCAACTCGAGGCACTCTACTTTTCTTCGAATTTCATCATCGCTGACATAAGCAATGGCAAAACCCAACAGCGATGTAATTAAAGGGCTGATTGATAACAGAGTTACCACCGCCATACTTTTTCGCCGTTTTTCAGAAATCTCTTGTACATTTTCCGTACCGTTTTCAACCTTTTCCTCTGATACAGTATTTTCAAGAGTCATACTCTGATTTTCTTGTTCATACATATCGCTATATGCGAAGCGCAGATACACTGTCCCACCATAGACAAGAAGAAATCCTGCCACGAATACAGCAAACATTGTTAATCCGTGTTTCGTAGTCTTGTATATGGCTCCATGTAGAAATTTTGCGATAACAAGTGGAAGGATATTTAACACCACCGCAACACCAAATGCCATCACTATTGACATCAGTGCACTTTGTAAAAAACACTCTTCCATAATGGAGTATAGGACAGTTCCATCCATAGCAGAGAAAATCGGTACCAAAAGAAGATTGGCTTTTTCATTACTCCACCATGGCATTCCTGTTTTCTGAAATTTTTTTCTGGTTTCCTTTCTGTCTGGATATGTAATCATCTCGTTTAAAATCGCACAACCACCATGATTAGTCATTGTTCTCCTCCTCTTCAGATAAGCGGGTTCCTGACCATAGGATAAGTCTGTATTTCATAAGTGCTTTTTCATTTTCTTCTCTGTCTGCAATGCATAGTTCACGCTTAGACATCACTACACAGTAGTCCCCTTTATGCATTGCCATCAAATTCTCTGTTATCAATCGTTCATGATCACATCTCTGAACCCTGATAAACTTCAACGCTTCGACTATAGTCCTCTCTATAATGGCATCCATATAACTGCTATTAAACATATCGGGGTTTGCCGCTTTTAAGAATGCTTTGCATATCCCTTCAAATGTCTCCTCTAGCTCAGTTAACTTTGGTGACAATTGATAGTCTTTAGGAGCAAGCCCCATATTAGGTGCATACATAGGAATTTCTACAGCTGACGTATTCAGTTCATTCGGCTCATTAATACTTTTTTTAGAAAAAATCGGTCGATTAGTTTCCTTGGTTTTTCTTTTTCTCACTTTCATATTTACTTTTTACATCTCCTTTCATAAATTGAGTACACGGTCGATCATCGTGTGTAGCTTTTCCTTATTGGTAACATAGGCTTTCCTTCCAGGAGAATCTTGATATTTGATTTTGGGAAAATTCTCTAATTTATCTTTATCAGGGTTTTGGCATAAAACGCCGCTCCAATACCTACAGATTCTACTATTAAGCAATCTTTCAGCTCTTTCCTGATAGTGAACCAGCATTTCATCAACGATATCTGATTCTGTCCGAATTTTTGCCAGTCTCTTTAAAATTTCCTCTTTGCGTCGCTCTTCCAATGCATAATTTGCAGCTACAGCAGCTTTCTGTCTCTGCGCTTCCTCTCCGCATCCTTCAGGCAGTTCTCCTCCTTTATGTGACTCCATAAGTGAATATTCTACCAACAATGAATTAGCCTCTTGGATCATAGGTGCTAATTCGTTTGTCGTTTTCAAGAGCAGTTTTTCTATGTGTGCGTTATAGCTGTTCACCTTTGCATCAATGAAAGGAGTGGTATGTACTTCTCCATTACTACATACTTGGTTTTGTCTCGCATCTCGCTTTCCAACGCTCTTCTCAAATAGAGTCTTTATTCCCGGAATCCTAATAATTACCGGATCGAGGTAATAGTATTTTTTTCTTTTCATAAGCCGCCTCCTGTATATTTTCTTTCTTTATTATCATTTTTTTATTTCTTCCCCCATATTCGAATAACGGGAATGTTTTATAATTATAGCAATCCTATTATTTTATTTTTTCATCACTACATTGGCACTCTTTTGCACAATACTGGCACGGCTTTGCGATTTTCACTGTCACTTTACTATGCTACAATATGAAATGTGAATAACTGGTATTATTCACACGACGCAGGAAAGACTCCCCCTTTTAACTTTCCTGCGTTATTTTTATGCGGGAGGTGACAAACTTGAACATCAAAAAAATAATCAGATCCGAAAGGGGTGACGTATCCTACATCAGTACCTTTGTCTATATCCTGGTCGCAATGATTATGGTGGCATTTATCTTAAATGTGTTCCACATCATATCCGTAAAGCAGGAAATGGATCATATTTCTGACCAGCTGGTAAAGCAGATCCAGTTAAACGGAGGCACGAATGCTGATACCGGTGCCCTGTTTTCCTATCTGGCTGCACCCCTATCAGAAGTCGAGGGTCTAACCTATCAGGTAACCAGTTGCGGAAGTACCAACAGAATCCAGATAGGAACTCCCTTTTATGTGACAGTAACCGGAAGATGTTATCTTGGTGGATTTTGGAAACTAAACCTGGTTCCGATTGACATAAAAGCAAATGGTGCCGGAGTCAGCGAACATTACTGGAAGTAGGTGAATCATGAAAAGCAGAATCAAAAATGAACGCGGGGATATGTCTTTTTTCTCCATCTTTCTTATCCTCGCCATCAATATGCTCCTGTCCTTCGTCCTGCTCTATGCATCCGTGCAGATCAACTGCATCAACATTCGTAATGCAGCCAAGATGGAGCTTAATAACGTGAGTGCCAGAATCTATGCAGATACCTTTCACTCCCAGCGGGAAGCCAACCTTACTTCCTATATGGCTGACATCAATTTAAGCACCGCCTATAAAAATGCCTTACGGGCCGGTTTTATAGAAGGCATGAAGTCAAGGGTGAAACTTACGAATGATGATTATGACGTAGAAAACATTGATCTGACGTTTCACCAGTACTCCGAAAAAATCGAATACGTAGCCTCTTTTGACATTACATATCAGATTCGGATGTTTGGAACATCCTTTCCTCCGATCCGAAGGCACGCAGAGCTTACGGGGTCCCACAATACAAAATTTTGATTACCTGTAAGATTTGTACCCTGACTTACGTATATATAATTAAAGACCAAGAAAGGAGCAGCCTATGAAAAAGAAGAATATTGATAAAAAAGTCGCACTTTCCATTGGGGGATTAAGTGTGTTATGTCTGGGACTTCTTTTCGGAGCCTGGTATTTAAGCCATGAACCGGAGGAGTCCTTCACTCCTGCCGCTCAGGAGGTGGAAACCCTGGCAGAAACCTGGGATGATAAATTAGATTCTGGTATTCCGGAAGCATCCATCAAAGAGGAATCTCTTTATACCGGTGAAGTCTCCGATAACACGCAGACTGTAATCTCTGAAGATGAAAACGGATCTAACGTAGATCTATCCGGAAGTGTGACAAAAGAGGAAGCCCAGGAGACAAAACCTACCGAGAAACCGGAGCCCATTGGGGATACCACAAATAAGGGCGAAGTTCCTTCCTATCCGGAAGAGGTTCCTGTAACGGCACCAGAAGTGCAGGCTCCTGCTGACAATTCAGAGAGTTCCCATCCCGGACAAGTCTATGATCCGGTATTTGGTTGGATTGATACCGGTAATACTACTTATGATGTGGTTGACAGTGATGGAGACATCAACAAGCAGATCGGCACTATGGGAGAATAACAAAACAACTAAGACATGGTAATCACGCCATGTCTTTTTTATTGCAAAGGAGATCTTATGAGAGCAATCAGGAAATACTTTTTTCCACTGCTTCTATCCCTAACCATATTTTTATCCACAGGCATTTCTACTTATGCTATGGGTGATGGAAATATTGATGGAGGCGGTGGATCTTTTGGTACAGGATCCGAACTAAACGTCTGGCGAAATAACCAGGATGGTGTTCGGGTTACAGTCGTTACCACGGGAGGCAGCGTTGTTGCTACTCCCATTGATTTATCAAACTGCAACATTTCCTCCACGGTGTTAAACTTTGGGAAAGTGTCCAAACTGCAATATACTGCAGGCTCATCGCTTTCCATGAATGCCTCCTACACCTACTCAAAACCAGCCGTCGCTCTACCTAGAATCATCAGCGGATCCGTGAACAAAGCCAGCATTGCAGCCATAAAACGCTACTTCTGTTCAGAGTATGCTGCTAAATTTATCGCATCCAAAACCGGCATTCCTTTTGAGAATCTGATTAATGGGGATTACAAATTGGTGATCGAACCCATTGCCTACTTCACGCACAATGGAAAAAACTATGCCATGACAGCAACGGAGGCTGCCCTTTACAACAAGTTATCCGGAGGTGCATTAAGAAGGGTGCTTCCCTCCCTGACGCACCAGAACCTGCCACTCGCGTTGTTTTTAGAAAAATCTGATCTCGGATACCCTGCATGGACTGGAAGCACCTCTGGAAAAGTGTCGGATGATGCCATTATCTCTTCCCTGGGCATCGGCATTGTAAGCTACAAAGATGTGCCTTCCGAAGAGCTGGAAGCCCCGGACTATACGTACCGTGTGGATACGGATGTTATTTCCAGCATTATGTTAACCAGTGCCACCGAAGTAAACCCGAAAAATCCGGCGAAAGCAACCTTTTACATTAATGGCGGCACATACACCGTATCCAATATCGTTATGCCTTCAGGGGAGACGGAAAGATCTTCTATAAGAGGAAACTCCCGGACGACAGTATGGACATTGCGATTCTGCTGCTGATCCCGCTTCCGATATGTGCGGCATAAATATGGGTGCGGATCAGCTGGTCAGATAGCACCTTATAGATCTCCAGGGCATCATTGCTGCTTAAACCTTCAAACCGCTCATCCGCTGCAATCCTGTCCTCTGTCTCGATCAGATTGAAAAAAATATTGGTCATTAAATCATTGATGATCTGTGTTCTCAATTGCTACCTCCTGTGGTCCTCGCCCACTGACTTTATGGATGCTGTCGCTCCCTCTTCATACAGCATGAAATGCATCCTCTTACAGTTCTTCTGCGTGCCAAGTACCTTTTGATCTTCCGATGGAACTGACAACTTAATCATAGCAGTTGAACATTAATGCAAACAAAACATAAAAGTCTTAAAAACATCTATCGCTCTACACTATATCTTATCTGAATTTTTTGCAAAAAGCTTTTCCATAATTTATATAAAATTTACGTTAATATTCTTTTTGTACTTACAAATCACTTTGAAATCTGCCATTTTCTGGTGAATCTTGGTAATTATTAACAATTATAATAATAATTCTCATTATCATATTCTACATCCCGGTCTATATCATTTCCGGTCGAAACAAGTTATACTATAAGTGTCAAAATAAATATTTTTTATTAGGCAAAGGAGAAAAGCTATGGAAATTAAATTTTATTTTTGTGATCATTGTAAAAATGTTGCTATAAAGGTTGTAGATCATAAGGTTCCCCTGTTCTGCTGCGGGGAAAAGATGACCGAACTGGTACCCGGCACCGTGGATGCCGCAGTGGAGAAGCATCTTCCCGAATATACGGTAAAAAACGGGATTGTCTCCGTACATGTCGGCTCCGTGGAGCATCCGATGACCCCGGAGCACTATATCTCCCTGATCGCCGTGCAGACAGACCGCGGTGTGCAGTATAAGAATCTGACCCCGGATATGGCTCCGAGAGCAGAATTTGCCCTCTGCGAAGGGGAAACTGTGGAAGCCGTGTATGCTTATTGTAACCTCCACGGTCTATGGGAAGCGTGAGCCTATGAATACTAACAACGTAGAAAACTACAACGAACGTTATTCTCCGGAAAGAGAGACCTATGTGATCAAAAAGGATGGGAGTCTTGAGGCATTTCATGTCCAGAAGGTGATCGATGCTATCGGAAAAAGTGCTTATCGCGCACTTACGAAGTTCACTCCGGAAGAAAAGGAACAGATCTGTGAATGCGTCATTTCTCATATAGATGCTCTGGAATCCACACAGGTACCCATCTCTGTCATGCACAATATCGTGGAAAATGCCCTCGAGCAGGTACGTCCCATCGTAGCCAAAAGCTACCGCGATTATAGGAACTATAAGCAGGACTTTGTCCGGATGCTGGACGATGTCTACAAAAAAAGCCAGGCGATCATGTATGTGGGCGATAAGGAAAATTCCAATGCAGATTCCGCACTGGTCTCCACAAAGCGCAGCCTGATCTTTAATCAGTTAAACAAAGAGCTTTACCAGAAGTTCTTCCTGACGACAGAAGAGATCCAGGCATGCAGGGACGGGTATATCTACATCCATGATATGTCTGCCAGAAGGGATACCATGAACTGCTGTCTGTTCGATGTGGCGCATGTGCTCTCCGGCGGCTTCGAGATGGGGAATATCTGGTACAATGAGCCGAAGACTCTGGATGTTGCATTCGATGTCATCGGGGATATCGTTTTAAGTGCTGCCAGCCAGCAGTACGGCGGCTTTACTGTCCCCAGTGTGGATCTGATCTTAGAGCCTTATGCCGAGAAATCCTACCGCAGAGCCCTGGCTAAGTATGAGCGGCTGGGTGTCGCTGCAGATCTTGCCGAAAAAGAAGCTCTTGCGGATGTGAAGAAGGAGTTCGAGCAGGGCTTCCAGGGCTGGGAATATAAATTCAACACCGTGGCAAGCAGCCGTGGGGACTATCCTTTCATTACCGTGACAGCCGGAACCGGCACCGGACAGTTTGCCAGAATGGCTTCCGTTGCCATGCTGGAAGTCCGAAGGGGCGGCCAGGGAAAAACCGGACATAAGAAGCCGGTGCTGTTTCCGAAGATCGTATTTTTATACGATGAGAACCTCCATGGCCCCGGTAAACCTTTAGAAGACGTGTTTGAAGCAGGTGTTGCATGTTCTGCCAAGACCATGTATCCCGACTGGCTGAGCCTGACCGGAAAGGGCTATGTCGCAAGTATGTACAAGAAATACGGTAAGATCATCTCCCCCATGGGCTGCAGAGCATTTCTGTCTCCCTGGTACGAACAAGGCGGTATGCACCCGGCGTTTGATGGAGACGAACCGGTATTTGTGGGACGCTTCAACATTGGCGTGGTATCCCTGCATCTGCCGATGATACTGGCAAAAGCAAGAAAAGAGAGCAGAGACTTCTACGAAGTACTGGATTACTATCTGGAGCTGATCCGTAGGCTCCATATCCGGACGTATGCTTATTTAGGGGAGATGCGTGCATCCACGAATCCTTTAGCATATTGTGAGGGTGGATTTTACGGTGGACATCTGAAGCTTACGGACAAAATAAAGCCCGTCCTGAAGACAGCAACTGCCAGCTTCGGGATCACTGCTCTGAATGAGCTGCAGATGCTCTACAATGGGAAATCACTTGTGGAAGACGGTGCTTTTGCACTGGAGGTCATGGAACATATCAACAAGCGCGTGGATGAGTTCAAGGAAGAAGATGGCAATCTCTATGCCATCTATGGAACACCTGCTGAGAACCTCTGCGGACTGCAGATTAGACAGTTTAGAGAGCAGTACGGTATCATCGAAGGCGTATCTGACAGACCTTATGTCAGCAACAGCTTCCACTGCCATGTCTCCGAGGACATCACTCCGATCCAGAAGCAGGATCTGGAGAACCGTTTCTGGAACTTAAGTAACGGCGGCAAGATCCAGTATGTGAAATATCCGATTGGCTATAACACGCTGGCGATCAAATCCTTAATCCGCCGCGCCATGGATATGGGCTTCTATGAGGGGGTAAATCTCTCACTGTCCTACTGTGATGACTGCGGACACGAGGAGCTGCAGATGGATGTGTGTCCGAAATGCGGCAGCAAGAATCTGACCAAGATCGACCGGATGAATGGATATCTGTCCTATTCCAGAGTGCATGGTGATACCAGACTGAATGCTGCGAAGATGGCAGAGATTGCCGACAGAAAAAGTATGTAAATAAAAGATATCTTGAAGGAAAAATTGCAATCAGATAGGAAAAAGGATAGCGCTTCCCGCCATGCGGTTACGCTATCCTTTTTCTATTCCTAAATATTTCCATCTGTTTGTGGTTCTAAAATAACCTTCTATCAATAAAAACATAAAAATCGGGAAAGCTATTCTTCCTAATACGTCAAAAATATCACTTATCACAAGCAATATTCCTCCATTTAAATTAGGATAAATCAAAGCCTTATTGACATGATCTATGAGCATAGACGTAAAGGCGATATACTTTAATTGTGCTCCGGATAATATTTTTCGTCTGTTCATTTTCGTTCAAATACATATTCCGATTCAGATGACAAATCTCTTCTGAAAGTATATCCAAGGCTGTCAAATTTTCGTATCTCTTCAGGATTCTCAATTTCTCTTTCTGCCATGAACCGGACCATCTCCCCTCGGGCCATTTTGGCATATGTCCCTTTCGTTACCAGTTTATTTCCCGATAACTCACAAAAGGAGACCGTAATATAGGTATCCTTAGGTGTCAGATACTTTTCTATGCATTTTGAGTATTCTTTTGATGCCAGATTAATGATAACCCTGCTGTCATCAATCACTGAACGATATAATCTCTCCCCCCAGTAATCATACAGATTTTTTGCATCTCCTATCCCGACCTTTGCCTGCATTTCTAACCGGTACGGTGTCACCCCATCCATTGGTTCCAAAACCCCATAAAACGCAGACAGGATTCTCAAGTGCTTTTGTACATATGCAAGCTGTCTATCCTCAAACACAGCTGGTGCCATATACTGAAATGCGATTCCTTCATAGGATAATACTGCCGGAGTAAGTCCACGGTACAGATCCATAGTTTCCAGTCTGTGAAAGTTCTGTTCGGCAATCTTATCGTTACATTTCCAGACTGCTTTCAGCTCTTCTTTGGATTTGCTTTTCATCCAGTTTAATACTTCTGCTGTCTTATCAATATAGACAGGCAGTTCAACCGGTGCTAAGTTATCGGTATCTACTATCATCTTTTTTGCAGGTGATAAAATAATCTTCATTATGCCAATTCCTTAAGCATATTTTCAGGATCATCTGCCGCCTTGACTTTATCATTTGCCTTTATAATGATTCCCTGCTCATCAATAAGATA
>OJJE01000042.1_pt1 | contig 111523 bp, 88 predicted proteins | sample 1596091 | NCBI WGS metagenome assembly OJJE01 (sample SAMEA4350129, study PRJEB24818) | metagenome | biome: human; feature: gut; material: faeces | place: Denmark | collected 2013-09 | reverse complement strand
GAAAAAAAGGAAAGAAATGGTACTACCGCTTCTATGTAGAAGATGCAAGCGGCAATCTGGTTCAGAAAGAATACGCTGGAACAGAAAGTAAAAGTGAAACGGAAAAACTGCTCCGTCAGGCAATGGATGATTACGAAAGCAAGAAATTTGTCGCAAAGACAGATAATCTTACTGTAGGAGAACTTCTTGATATGTGGGCGGAAGAAGAACTGAAAGTCGGAACACTCAGCAATGGTACAGTGGAAAATTATCTTGGTGCAATCCGTTGTATCAAGAAACATCCGATTGCAGAACGCAAATTAAAAACCGTTACTGCTGAACATTTACAGGCATTTCTCGATCTGCTTACATTCGGTGGGGAATTTCCAGATGGAAAAGTGAGAAAAGGATACAGTAAAGATTACATCCATTCCTTTTCAGCAGTATTACAACAGGCTTTCCGGTTTGCAGTATTTCCAAAACAGTTGATTACTTTTAATCCTATGCAGTATATTAAGCTGAAAAAACAGGCAGAGGATGTGGATTTATTCTCAGATGATGAGGTAGAAGAAGGCATACAGCCTATTTCCCATGAAGATTATGAGAGACTGATAGAATACCTCAAAGTAAAGAATCCACCTGCAATCCTGCCAATCCAGATCGCATACTATGCGGGACTTCGTATCGGTGAAGTTTGCGGATTGACATGGCAGGACATCAATCTTGAAGAACAATGCCTGACCATTAAAAGAAGTATCCGCTATGATGGCACAAAACATAAAAACATCATCGGACCGACCAAGCGAAAGAAAGTAAGGATTGTTGATTTTGGCGATACTCTGACTGAAATACTGAAAACCGCCAGAAAAAAACAGCTTAAAAGCCGGATGCAGTATGGTGAACTTTACCACCGCAATTTCTACAAGGAAGCACAGGACAAAAACAGAGTGTATTATGAATATTATCATCTGGACGGAACCGAAGAAATCCCGGTAGATTACAAGGAAATCTCCTTTGTCTGCCTGAGACCGGACGGATGTCTGGAACTGCCAAGCACACTCAGCATTGCCTGCCGATCAGTTGCAAAAAGGCTGGACGGATTTGAGAATTTCCATTTCCACCAGTTGCGACACACCTACACAAGCAACCTCCTCTCAAACGGAGCTGCCCCAAAAGATGTGCAGGAACTGTTAGGGCACTCTGATGTCAGTACCACAATGAATGTCTACGCCCACTCTACAAGAAAGGCAAAGCGGAACTCCGCCAGACTTCTTGATAAAGTGGCAGGCAACGACTAAATAAAAAATTCCCTTATTTCCCTTGCTGATTCCGCATAAGGTCAAAAATAAGGGAAAATACATATCATTTCACTATTTAAGGGGCTGGAAAGCCCGTAAAATAAGGAAAGTTCAAGAAATCTCTCCACAAATTCCGATTTGTTACTCTCATAATATCATATTTTTTCTTCAATTACATCTACATAATTTTAATACACTGCCATTCGACTTGCTTCTGTAACCAACATCCGGTTAATCTTCTCATGCATTGTTTCCTTTGCATCTTCATTGAAATGCTCAATCCTTTGACCTGATCGGTCATTTTGGAGTTTTCCGATGAACTCAACTGGCTAAAGCCATAATAAAAATACCGCACCGGTTGCTAGCAACCGTGCGGCATCTTTATTGAAAAATTATTTAGACAGGGTATGCACCGTTTTTGGTGTCAGCCTGGGTCATATCAACCTTTTCCTGCTGTGCCTGACGATATTTGAAGAAGTCGGTAGCAACCTGAGGGAACAGAGCGTAGCTTAATACGTCCTCATCCTGCTGTTTCCATTCCTTCATTTCGCCTTCCAGCTTATCCATCTCGTTGTCAAGCAGATCAGCGTAACGGCAGGTGATTCTCTCCTCACCGGGGATAACCTTGTCGATAACTTCCTGGCTCATGGGCTTAACGGTCTGACCGTACTCACCACGAAGCACTGCCTTGGTCTCCTTGGTAGCCATCTTGTAACGCTCACCGAGCAGTACGTTGAAGACTGCCTGAGTACCAACGATCTGAGAAGAAGGAGTAACCAGAGGGGGCTCACCCAGATCCTTACGAACCTTGGGGATCTCCTTCAGTACATCGTAGTATCTGTCTTCTGCATTCTGCTCCTTCAGCTGGCTCACCATGTTGGAAAGCATACCGCCGGGTACCTGGTACAGTAGAGTCTTAATATCAACACCCATAACCTTGGGATTCAGCAGGCCATTAGCCAGGCACTCATCTCTGTAAGGTCTGAAGTAATCAGCGATCTCAGCCAACAGGTTCTGATCCAGACCGGTATCATAAGGGGTTCCCTTGAAGGTCTCAACCATAACCTCGGTAGCAGGCTGTGAAGTACCCATAGCGAAGGGGCTCATAGCGGTATCGATCACATCAACACCGGCCTCTACTGCCTTCAGGTAAGTCATGCTTGCAACACCGGAAGTATAGTGGGTATGCAGCTGGATGGGAAGCTTGGTAACTTCCTTCATAGCCTTGATCAGTTCAGCAGCCTTGTAAGGTACTAACAGACCTGCCATATCCTTGATACAGATGGAATCTGCACCCATCTCTTCGATCTTCTTGGCCATGCCGGTCCAATAATCCAAGGTGTAAGCATCGCCCAGGGTATAAGCCAGAGCAACCTGTGCTTCACCTCTGCCTTCCTGTGCCTTGAACTTATTGGTAGCATTTACTGCTTCCTGTAAGTTGCGCAGGTCATTCAGACAGTCGAAAATACGAATGATATCAATACCGTTGGAGATAGACTTCTGTACGAAGTAATCTACCACGTCATCTGCATAAGGTCTGTAACCTAAAATGTTCTGTCCACGGAACAGCATCTGTAACTTGGTGTTCTTGAAGCCGTCACGCAGCTTTCTCAGTCTGTCCCAGGGATCTTCCTTCAGGAAACGAAGGGATGCATCAAATGTAGCACCGCCCCAGCACTCTACGGAATGATAACCAACTTTATCCATCTTATCTACGATAGGAAGCATGAATTCGGTCGGCATTCTGGTAGCGATCAGAGACTGATGTGCATCACGTAAAACAGTTTCCGTAATCTTAATCGGTTTCTTTTCAATTTCTGACATTACGAATATCCTCCATAATAATATAATCTTTAATTAGCTTTAAAATACTCCGAAGATTGCCATGAATGTACCGGCTGCTACGGCAGTACCGATAACACCTGCCACGTTAGGTCCCATAGCATGCATGAGCAGGAAGTTGGTAGGATCGGATTCCGCACCAACCTTCTGGGATACACGTGCTGCCATTGGAACTGCGGATACACCTGCAGAACCGATCAGAGGATTGATCTTGCCGCGGGACAGTACGCACATCAGTTTACCGAACAGAACACCTGCTGCGGTACCGAACATGAAGGCGATCAGACCCAGAGCTACGATTTTCAGTGTATCAGCATTCAGGAATGCTTCTGCACTGGTGGTAGCACCTACGGAAGTACCTAACAGAATAACTACGATGTACATCAGAGCATTGGATGCTGTCTCAGTCAGCTGACGAACAACGCCGGACTCACGGAACAGGTTACCCAGCATCAGCATACCTACCAGAGGAGCTGTGGTGGGAAGGATCAGACATACAACAATAGTAACAACGATGGGGAACAGGATCTTCTCCAGCTTGGATACCGGACGAAGCTGACCCATCTTGATCTTTCTCTCCTTCTCAGTGGTGAGAAGCTTCATGATAGGGGGCTGGATAATGGGAACCAGTGACATATAGGAATATGCTGCCACCGCGATAGGTCCCAGAATCGCCGTCTGTCCCAGCTTACCAGCAAGGAAGATGGAGGTAGGGCCGTCAGCACCACCGATGATGGAGATGGCTGCAGCTGCCTTGTCGTTGAATCCCAGCCAGATCGCACCGAAGTATGCTGCGAAAATACCGAACTGTGCAGCTGCTCCCAAAAGGAAGCTCTTAGGGTTTGCGATCAGAGGACCGAAGTCTGTCATGGCACCTACGCCCATGAAGATCAGGGACGGCAGGATTGCCAGTTCATCCAGCTTATAGAAATAATACAGTAAGCCGCCGGCACCGTTTGCTGCATTTTCAGGGTGCAGCATGATATCGGGGTAAATATTAACCAACAGCATACCGAACGCTATCGGGAGTAAGAGCAGCGGCTCAAACTCATGACGGATAGCTAAATAAAGGAAAAAGCATGCAACCAGAATCATGACATAGTTTCCCCAGGTCAGGTTAAAAAACGCCGTCTGATGAATCAGGTTGTTAAGCGTACTAGCTATATATTCCATTTGATGACCTCCTGTTGTTTATAGAGCTGATAAAAAAATTAGTTCAGAGTTGCCAGAACTGCACCAGCCTCAACAGTATCACCAACTGCAACGTCAATGCTTGCAACAGTACCGTCTTCGGGAGCTACAACGGGGATTTCCATCTTCATAGCTTCCAGAATGATGACTGCGTCACCCTTCTTAACAGCCTGTCCAACACTTGCTTCTACCTTGAAGATCTTACCTGCTGCACCGGCCTCAACCTTGATGCTGCCTGCTGCGCCGCCTGCCTTGGGAGCTGCTGCGGGAGCCTTGGGTGCTGCCTTGGGAGCTACGGGAGCCTTTGCTGCTACGGGTGCTCCGGTAGATGCGCCCTCTTCTACTACTACATCATATACGTTGCCATTTACGGTAATGGTATAATTTTTCATTTTAATATCCTCCTACGATTTTAGATTATCTAACTTTGCGGATAGAACGAACTACAAATCCGTCAGTGCTTGCCGCGCCTTCACTTGCTGCAATTGCAGCTGCGATTACGGCTACCAGCTCAGTGTCATCTGCCTCTGCTTCTTCCTGTGCAGCAATCTGAGTTACTGCATTATCGATGCCCGCGCTCTTTGCTTCTTCCTTCTTGTCCTTTTTGCTGAATGCAGCCTGGATCTTGGGAATGAAGTTGAACAGGGAAATGATCAGTGAGATCATGATCAGCATTACGAATACAGTTCCCATACCGATCAGAGTATTCAGCGCAGCCTTGGTCATCAGACCCCCCATGGATTCTACGGGATTCAATGCTGCTGACTCCATGCTCAGGAACATATCATTGCTGAAGATCACTTCTGCCTGTGCGTTCTGGTTTGCTCCGGTCACATCTACATGTACAATGATCTGATCATCATCGATGGTAGCATCTGCATCACCGACAGCAGTGATACCGCCGATGGTTTCCTTCGCGGAATTGAAAGACTCGATAGCAGTCTTGTATGCATAACCGTCAACAGTGATACCTACATTTTCCTGTACCAGGTATGCCACTTCATCAGCGGTATACTCGGAAAAGCTCTCAAGGGTAGCTTCGTCTTCAAAGTTCTCAAGAGAAGGGATCACATACTGGGTAGCGATCTGGATCGCAGTATCCATCTTACGCTGCTCGTAATCCGTATAGGTCTCCTCACTGCCGCACGCCGTCAAACCAAAGATGCAGGTAATCATACATACTAAGCTTAAAAATTTCTTCATTTTATAATCACCCTTTCTTATACAGTTCCGTGTTTCTTGGCAGGACGGTCTTCACTCTTGGTGAATAACATCTCAAATGCGCCGATCACATATTTTCTAGTATCAGCTGCATTTACGATCTGGTCCACATATCCTCTCTTGGCTGCACTGGTTACATTCAGAGTCAGAGCTTCGTACTCTGCAGCCTTCTCATTGATCACATCAGCGCCCTGACCATCATACATGATCTTGGCAGCAAGCTTGCCGTCCATAGCACCGATCTGTGCATCCGGCCATGCCATGGTGATGTCAGCACCGATTGCCTTGGAGTTCATTACCACATAAGCGGTTCCTAAAGCCTTGCCGATCACAACGTTTACCTTGGGAACGGTAGCGTTAGCGAATGCGTAGGTCAGCTTTGCAGCAGCCTTGGCAATCGTCTTCTCGGAAGCTAAAGTTGCCTCGTAACCCTTGACATTGGTCAGAGTCAGTACGGGGATACCGAAAGCATCACAGAAGTTCACGAACTCGGCAGCCTTCTCGCAGCCCTCTGCGGTCAGTACAGCGTCTAACTTCTCTGCTACTTTGCCTTCCTCGTCGCAGATCTCGGAACGGTTAGCTACCGCACCTACGGTAACACCATCGAGGCGTAAGAAACCGGTTACCATATTTTTAGCATATCCGGACTTTACTTCGAAGAAATTGTTGTCATCTGCCAGAATGGACAGAGCAACGGAAGTGTCGCCGACACAACCTGCGATCTCAGGGTTCACACGATTCAGATCATCGGTGCAGTCCTCTAAGAAGCTTGCATCATCTTCGTTGTTGGCAGGCAGGAAGCTTACCAGCTCTCTTACCTTCTCCAGAATGGTTGCTTCGTCAGCTACCACATCAACGATACCGCTCTCTTCTGCCTGGAACTTAGCGGAAGAAGAATCACACTTGGTGATCACATTGCCGTCCAAAGCGTTGGGAGCATTCACGAACAGCTTGGCGTTCTTCTCTTCCATGAAGGTGAAATCCGTCATGGTAGGGAACAGACCTAAGCCGCCGCCACAGGTTCCGAATACAGCGGTGATCTGAGGGATCACGCCGGAAGCCATGGTCTGCTTTAAGTAAATCTCACCGAATGCAGCCAGTGCATCGGTTGCCTCCTGCAGTCTTAAGCCTGCAGACTCGATCAGTCCGATCACAGGTGCTCCGGTCTTCATAGCTAGATCGTAGAGGTTTGTAATTTTCTTGGCATGCATCTCACCAATGGTTCCGTTCAGTACGGAAGCATCCTGGCTATATACATATACAAGATTACCATTGATCACTCCATAGCCGGTAATACAACCGTCAGAAGGAGTTTCATTGGGTTTCAGATTGAAATCCGTAGCTCTTGCGGTTACAAGTCCGCCGATTTCAACGAAACTGTTGTCATCGAGTAAAGCTGCTATTCTTTGACTCGCTTTTGAAGTAGTGCTCATATGTTTCAGCCCTCCGTTGATAATATAATAAAATAAATATAGAAAACTCTATTAATATAGAAGCACAAATGCCCCCATGATTAACAGTCGTTAGTATAACATAAAATCTGCAACTCGCAAAGAACGAATTGCAGATTTTTACAAAAATTATACATTGTTCCTTATTTTGAACAATTTCCCCGTCATTTTTTCATAGGGGATCTTACCAGAAAGCGCAAGAGTATCTGCCTGCCGCACCATAAGAGGTCTATGGCTTCCACATCCTTTGCTGCGATCAGGCGCTCTCTGCGCCATACCCTGCCATCTACCAGATAGCTGATCTCTCCCACATACACTCCTGCCTCCACGGGAGCCGTAAGGTACTGTTCCTTACGGTAGAGAATCTCCACATTCTCGTCAGAGCGCATTAAGAGTCCATCCACGCCTTCCGCCTCCGGATCCGGTTCCACTGGCAGTAGAACCTCCTCTGTCAATGCATCATTCTTTGCCCAAAGCACCGGAATCGGCACAAGCAACTGTTCTCTGCCCGAAAACGGTTCTTCTTCAAAGCTTCGATACATATAGTTCTCCAATCCATAGGTAAACAATTCCCTGCTGTCGCTCCATTTATAGGTCTTATGGTTCGGCCATCCGCAGGCAAGCAACGCCACGATCAGGCATTTTCCGTCCCGTTTCAGGGCTCCCACATAGCAGTATCCCGCCTTATTCGTGAATCCGGTCTTGCCGGTGAATGCTCCATCCATCATCTGCAAAAAAGCGTTGTGATTGTGACACTGAAAGGATCGCCCATTCTCCGTAAAACTGTAATCCTGTGTCCCTGTGATCTCTAAAAACAAATCCCTCTGCGGGGAAGCTTTTATGCAGTACCTTAAGATTTCCGCCAGATCTTTTGCTGTGGTATGGTGTTCCTTCTCTAATGTACTTCCGTCCGGCAGCGTCAGAGTCTCCGTGGCATCCAGCCCGTTTGGCGTGATGAACCAGGTATCTTCGCAGCCGATCTCTTCCGCCTTTTCATTCATTGCCTGCGCAAATCTATGTAATGCCGCCCTGCTCTCTTCGCCGGTATGTTCTGAAATCTCCCTCATCTCGCCCAACAATTTTGCGCCGATGTATTCCCCCAGCACCACAGCAGCATCGTTATGGCTTTCCAGCATCAGGGAAAACAATAATTCTCTCACAGTATAGTGCTCTTGGCATTTCACATACAGCTTTACCTTGGGCATAGTGGCTGCATATGCCGAGACACTGACAGTTTCATCCAGGTTTGCATTTTCCAGCACCAAAATACAGGTCATGATCTTGGTGGTACTCGCCATAGCCATGGGCGTAGTTTCGTTTTTTCCATATAGCACACGTCCCGAGTCCGCATCCAACAGCACCGCTCCCTGTGCATACAGCATAAGCTCCTGTGGCAGATTGGCTTCCCCCGTCTCATACAGGATCCCGGATGTCGGTTCGTGTTTTTTTATAATATCTTCACGGAATTGTAATCCACATAGACTTTCCAGACATATAATTCCCGCAAAAAGGGCACAAAAAAAGCCTCGCATAATCGTTGCTCCCAAAACAGGGTTACTTATTATTATGAGGCCGGTTCTTTGTCCTATTCAATGATATGATGTCGGGTCATTTATATATTCAAAGTAAGCTGTACTTCCTGTTCCGCCTGCTGTTTGAATTCCTCCACCTGCACCGGATTCAATTCCGGCAGCTCTTCCAGACTCTTCACGCCAAAGCAGCGTAAGAACTGCTCCGTGGTACCAAACAGTAAGGGTCTTCCGGGAGCATCCAGACGTCCCAGTTCCGTGATCAGATCGTATTCTAACAATTTGTTAATGGCATGGTCACAGCTGACGCCTCTGACTCTCTCGATCTCCAGTCTCGTTACCGGCTGCTTATAAGCGATGATGGACAATGTCTCCAGTACAGTATCCGTCAGAGTCATTTTTCTCGGAGTCTTCGCGATCTTGATCAGATATTCGTACATATCCGCCTTAGTGCACAGCTGTACGGAATCGTCGAACTGCGTCAGACCGATGCCTCTGTTCTCTTCCTCGTACCGTGCCGCCATGTCTTTTAATATAGACTTTGTCGTCTTCACATCCTCCCCGATCACTTCCGCAAGCCTGCTGATCTCCACGGAATCTCCCATGGTAAAAAGGATGGCCTCTATCACTGCTTCTGCTTTACTGCGTTCCATGCTAAAACCTCACTATATTCTAAACATTAGATGTGATCATAATATCATCAAATATATTTTCCTGGCTGATGTTGATCTTACCGGTCTTCATCAGTTCCAGAATGATCAGGAATGTAACGATCACTTCCATTTTGCTGTTCTGCTTCTCCAAAAGCTTCCGGAAGCTGAAGGTCTTATGTTCTCTGGCATAAGCCTCCACGTACAGCATCTTGATGTCCATATCTACCTCGTCCTTCTCGATATTGCCGTACTGGCTGCGGACGGGGTCGATCTTGTCCTCCTGCTTCTTCACAATGGATCTGAAGATCTCATGAAGCTTGTTCAAATTCATATCACCGATGAGTTCTTCGTAATCTATGGGCTGTCTGTAAGCTTCCACTTCCTTCGGAAGTCTCTGCTCTCTGTACATATTCCTGGCAGCATCCACCTGGCGGTCTCTGAGTTCAAAGGACATGTATTTGTACATCTTGTATTCCAGCAGTTTCTGGACCAGTTCCGCTCTGGGATCTTCTTCCTCGCCGTCTTCGTTGACTTCCTTGGGCAGCAGCATCTTGCACTTAATGTCGATCAGTGTCGCCGCCATTACCAGGAATTCGCTCATGACATTCATATCTTCCCGCTGCATCTGTTTAATGTAATCCAGATACTGTGCCGTGATCTCTACGATAGGAATATCATAGATGTCTATTTTATTTTTCTCGATCAAATGAAGCAATAGATCCAGTGGACCTTCAAACGCTTCCAGTTTTACAGATATTGCCATGTGATAAAACTCCTATTTCCCCTCGTCAGGCATAAGCTCCACTTCTAAGATCTCGCCCGGATTAAACAGCCGGATCGGGATTGTGTGCATTCCCAGTCCTCTGCTTAAGAGCATTCTGCTCTTCCCTATTGTAAACTCTCCGCCATCATATTTTGGAAAAAGTCTGATATTGGGAGACACCACACCTTTGCCCCAAAAAGGAACTCTCACCATGCCGCCGTGGACATGCCCGGATAACACCAGATCTGCACCCCAGTCTGCGTATTTCGGAAAATAATCCGGGTCGTGCGCGATCAATATATTGAAATATGCTTCGGAGGGCTGTCCTAAAAGCCCCGGCAGATATTCCGGATTCATGGGCTGTATCCCAAAACGTTTGTAGTACAGCCTGTCTATCTCAGAACCATAAATGCAGATCCCGTATTCCGGAAGAAGCTGATGCTCATTGACAAGCCTGTGAATACCGATCTTCGTAAGAGCCTCTTCATACCGTCCCGCCATATCCCCATAATTTTCGGGATATAGCTTCAGGCGGTGTTCATGATTGCCGTTACCGTAATAGACAGGATACTTCTTTGCAAGCTCCGTAAGGAATCCCACCGCCACGTCCAGTGTTGCCTTTGGCTTCGCCGTCAGCAGATCACCGGCGATCAGGACCATGTCCGGTCCGATCTCATCGATTGCCTGCAGCAGCCTCTCATTTTCTTTTCCGTATCTCTTATTGTGCAGATCCGCCAGAACCACTGCCTTCACAGACTTTTTGATTCTCTGATCCCGCAGGGAATAATGCCGCACTACAAATCGGTTACTGTCGTACAGCATTATCCACAGCATTATCACAAGGATTACTGCGATCACGGTAATCACTACATCCAACTCTTTTGCCCCCATGGTATGTTGCCAGATTATTGCCAATATGTTTTTTAGTATAACATATTTTTCTGCCTTACAAAAGATAAAATTCCATTATTTTTCGCAGGTAATCCTTATAAACCGCCTTCGCCACCGCATTTTCATACAGAATCGGCACGCTGCCGATCTCCACGCCGTTCAGCAGATAGACCGCCCTGCCTGCCGTATCTCCTTCCGCAAACGGTGCCATGGCAATCCCCGGCAGTTCAATTCTTTTCTCCACGCCGTCTAACGAATTCCCCTCTGTATCCAGATACCGGAATTCGCTTTGGTATTTCACAGGCACCGTATCCTCTACACCGCCCTGCACCCGCATATTCGGCAAGATATCTGTATTCTCATCCAGATACAGATCGCTTATATTAAAACCGTAGCTAAGCAATGTCCTGGCATCCTTAAAACGTGCCTTATAGTCCGGTGCCCCCATGATCACCGCGATCAGATCAATGCCATCCTTCGTTGCCGTGGCGGACAGACAGAATTTTGCTTTGGAAGTGGATCCGGTTTTCAAGCCCGTAGTAAACGGATACTGTTTCAGCAATTTATTGGTACTGTTTAACGTAAATTTAGAGCTTCCCTGCCTGGTCTCATGGGTGATGTCCTCCATCCAGATACCTGTATATTCAAATATTTTCGGATATTTTACCGTAAGCTCCCTGGACATGACTGCGACATCCATTGCCGTCGTATAATGACCGTCGGAATCCGTCAGACCGCAGCAGTCCTCGAAATGGGTATCCGTCATGCCAAGCTCCGCAGCCTTCGCATTCATCTGTTCCACGAAAGCCTCTTCGCTTCCCGCTATGTATTCCGCCACCGCCACACTGGCATCATTGCCCGAAGCAACCGCGATACATTTGATCATGGTCTCTAAGGTCTGCACTTCATTCTCTGCCAAAAATACCTGGGAGCCTCCCATGGAACTGGCATAGGCACTCACCGTCACCGGATCCTCCAATTTGATCTTTCCCTGATTCAGAGCTTCAAAAGTCAAAAGCAATGTCATGATCTTGGTAATGCTGGCAGGGCTTCGGCGTTCTCTTGCATTCTGCTCAAAGATCACCTTCCCGGTGGAGCTCTCCAGAAGCACCGCGCTGGGAGCTTCGATCGCTGCCGGTTCCGCACATACATCGATTCCGCTCCACCAGAATACCTGCATACTGACGCTGAAAAGTAAAATCCATGTGCAGATATATTTTCTGATTTTTTGCATAAAAAAGCCACACTCCCCTATCCTTTTCTAAAAGATATGGTCGTGTGGTCCTGTATATACCTGCAAACCTGATGTTTTACGTCTTACCATCTGGCGATCAATGCCTGGCAGCGTTCCTTCAGTGCTTCTCCCTTACTGCGGACGTCAATGTCGAATACCTTGATCAGTTGTACCGTATAATCGATCGCTACAGCAACCAGAATCACCTGGATCATACGGGTCCCTATCTGTAGCTGTACCCTGTCAATGATATGATACATGGCATCATGGACAAACTGCACGATGCCTATCGCATAAAATCCCCAGGCGACGGTACTCTCCAGGCAGATGATCCCACGATAATTGAAGGGCTTATTGTTATAATCCCACCATAGCTCTCCCAGGAAACGGATCATACCGACCCCCACCAGATATTCAAAGACTGTTGCCAGGATAGCTCCCAAAAAATATAATTCCACAAGCTTATCACGCAGAGGACTTAAGATCAGATATCCCAGCACTCCGCCAAAACCATAGATCGGACAGAACGGTCCCTTGCCGAATCCCCGGTTGGTAAGCTTACGATTACATAATGACATATATGCAGACTCCAGTGCCCATCCGAGAACACTGTACAGTACAAATGCTGCTAACAGATGATAGATATCTGTTCCCAGTATTTCATAACTCCACATTTGATTTCCCTCACAAGTACAAAGTCCCCGGTGATCACGCCGAGGACTGTTGTTTAACATTAGTTATATTTACGTTTTCTTGCTGCTTCAGACTTCTTCTTACGTTTTACGCTAGGCTTCTCGTAATGCTCTCTCTTACGAATCTCCTGCTGGATACCAGCCTTAGCGCAGCTTCTCTTGAAACGACGTAAAGCGCTATCTAAAGTCTCGTTCTCTTTTACGATTACGTTTGACATCTTACACCCGACCTCCCTTCAGTCCCTTCAAGTAACATGACTGACTGGGTTATTCTAATGCGCAGTTGTTCTACACACATTTGATATTATAGCATAAAAAATACATTCGTCAACTACTTTTTTGGGGATTTTCAAAATCTTATTTAAAAAACTTATCATAAATTCCAAACAGGAAAATAAAGATTACGATCAGGGGCAGTCCGTAGGTCAGATAACCGCGCATCCAGTCGTGGACTTTTAAGCCCTTGCCGGTATTTACTTCTGCCTTATAGTTCTCCCATCCCCAGCCGTATCTGGTCACGCAGAACAGCAGGTATACCAGGGATCCTAAGGGCAGGAACAGATTACTTACCAGGAAATCTTCAAAATCCAGTACTGCTCCGCCGAAAATGGAGAAACCATCCCAGCTCCATACATTATATCCCAGTACGCAGGGTACGGACAATGCAATGATCAGGAACAGGTTCACCAGAGAAGATTTTTTGCGGCTGGCACCGGTCAGTTCCATACCACAGCAGATGATATTCTCGAACACAGCCAGCACCGTGGACAGTGCTGCAAACGCCATAAACAGGAAGAATAAGCTTCCCCACAGGCGGCCGTAAGGCATGTTGGCAAAAATATTCGGCAGGGTTATGAAGATCAGGCTGGGTCCTGAGGTCTGATCCACGCCGTAGGTAAAGCAGGCGGGGAAAATGATCAGTCCTGCGGTAATTGCCACAAAAGTATCCAGTACCACAACTCTGACGGACTCTCCCATCAGAGAATGCTCCTTGCCGATGTAGCTTCCGAAGATCGCCATGGCACCAATGCCAAGGCTTAAGGTAAAGAATGCCTGGTTCATGGCACCTACCAGTGTAGCGACCACACCAACTTCCTGCATACGTCCAAAGTCAGGTACCAGATAGAACCTAAGACCTTCCTTTGCTCCCGCCATGAAGAAGCTATTGATGGCAAGTACTACCATGATGGCAAGCAATGCGATCATCATGACTTTCGTCACGCGCTCCAGACCGTTCTGCAGTCCACCGGCACACACAACGATACCGATGATCACCACCAGTACCATCCAGAACATCATGACCCCCGGATCTGCAAGCATCCGGGGAAACTGTTCCGCCACCGCATCCGCGGAAAGTCCGGAAAGTCTGCCGGTAGCCGTCATATAAAAATAGTGTAACATCCAGCCTGCTACCGTAGTATAGAACATCATCAGCAGATAGCAGCCTGCCAGTGTAAAATATCCGTGGATATGCCACTTCTGTCCAGGCTTCTCCAGTGCCTGGTAAGCCTTTACGGGACTTTTCTTACTTGCTCTTCCCACAGCGAATTCCATGGTCATAATAGGCAGACCCAGGATCACCAGGAAGATCAGATAAAACAATACAAATGCGCCACCGCCGCCCTGGCCGGCCATGTACGGGAACTTCCATACATTGCCGATACCAATGGCACAGCCGGCAGACAACAGGATAAAACCTAAACGGGATTTCAGATTCTCTCGTTCCATTATGCGAGCTGACCCTCCAGTACTTTAGACGCTTCCGCGATCGCTGCGGGAATGCCTGCGGGATTCTTACCGCCGGCCTGCGCCATATTGGGGCGTCCACCGCCGCCACCGCCTACCAGTGCGGCAATTCCCTTGATCAGGTTACCTGCATGAGCACCGGCCTTTACAGCACCGTCAGTTGCCATAGCGATCATATTTACCTTACCGTCCTGTGCAGACAGCAATATGACAACGCCTTCGCCAAGCTTATCCTTGAGCTGGTCGCCCAAGTCTCTCAAGCCATTCATATCCACACCGTCTACACTGGTTGCTAAAAGCTTTGTGCCCTTCACTTCCACCACCTGATCGAGTACATCGCCCAATGCAGACTGCGCCATCTTTGCCTTCAGGGATTCGTTCTCTGCGGTCAGAGTCTTCAGATCTGCCTGCATATGCTGGATCTTCTCAATCAGGGCTGCAGGAGTTGCCTTGGCTGCTGCGGCTGCCTTATTGAAGCTCTCTTCCATTGCCTGATAGTATGCCATCACATTGGCACCGGTCAGTGCTTCGATTCTTCTGACACCGGCTGCGACACCGCTCTCGTACAGGATCTTGAAATAGCCGATCTCTCCGGTGTGCTTTACATGGGTACCACCGCACAGTTCTCTGGAGAAATCTCCCATGGATACCACGCGGACGGTCTCACCGTATTTTTCACCAAACAGAGCCATAGCTCCGCTCTTCTTCGCATCTTCGATATTCATGACATCGGTAACGACTGCAATATCCTCTGCGATCTTCTCATTGACCAGAGCCTCTACCTTAGCGAGCTCTTCCGCAGTCATAGCCTGTCCGTGGCTGAAGTCGAAACGGGTTCTTGCGCCATCCTGGTAGGAGCCCTGCTGTTCTACATGGTCGCCCAGCACGATCTGCAATGCCTTCTGTAACAGATGGGTTGCGGAATGGTTCTTACATACGCTCTTTCTGTTGTCGGTATCCACTGCCAGCTCTGCCTTGTCTCCCACAGTAACTGTTCCGGATACAACCTTACCCACATGTCCGATGCGTCCGCCTGCGATCTTCACGGTCTCAGTCACTTCAAAAGTACCGTTTTCGGTGCGGATCACACCAAAGTCACCCTTCTGTCCTCCCATGGTAGCATAGAACGGAGTAACATCAGTGATCAGGGTACCGGTCTCTCCCTCATTTAAAGACTTCACAAGTTCGGTCTCGGTGGCCAGTGCTACTACCTTTCCTTCTGCGGTCAGTTTATCATAACCTACAAATTCACTGGTGACCTTCTCATCCAGTCCATCGAATACACCTGCGGCGGTGGTCAGCTTCTGGGAGAAGTTCTGTCCTTCTCTTGCCTTCTGCTTCTGCTCTTCCATGGCAGCGGCGAAGCCTTCCTCATCTACGGTCAGGTTCTCTTCCTGTGCCAGCTCTACGGTCAGCTCCAGAGGGAATCCAAAGGTATCGTATAAGTAGAATGCAGACTTACCGTCGATCTCCTTTTTACCTTCGCTTCTCTTCTGCTCCAGGATCTTCTGCAGCTCCTTCATACCGTTCTCCAGAGTGCTCTCGAAACGAGCGATCTCCTTCTGTAACTCGGTCAGGACGAACTCTCTGTTCTTCTTCATCAGAGGATAGCTCTCTGCGTAGATCTCATCGATATACATAGCAGCAATGTGCAGCAGCTGCTCTGTGGTCATATTTAAAGTACGGCCGTGTCTTACCGCACGACGGATCAGACGACGGAGAATATAGCCGGCACCTGTATTGGAGGGAAGCAGCTTCGCCTCATCACCGATCAGCATAACACCGGTACGAAGATGGTCTGCCAGGATACGCATGGATCTGGTCAGCTTTTCATCCGCATTGTATTTCACACCGGAAGCCTCTTCAATGTAAGCGATCACCGGGGCAAACAGGTCTGTCTGGTATACATCTCTGGTACCGTTTAAAAAGGCCAGAATACGCTCCAGGCCCCAACCGGTATCCACGTTCTTCTGCTTTAAGGGGGTCAGATGACCGTCATGATGCTTCTCATACTGCATAAATACATCATTACCCAGCTCCGTGTATTTACCGCAGTCACAGCCGGGTCCGCAGTTCGGTCCGCAGTCCGGTCTGTCTGCAATATAGAACATCTCACTGTCGGGACCGCAGGGGCCGTATTCCAGTCCCCACCAGTTGTCATCGGCAGGCAAATAATATACATTCTCCTTCTTGAAACCGGAAGCGATACGGTAGTGTGCGCCTTCCTCATCTCTGGGTGCATTCTCGTCACCGGCAAATACAGTAGCAGCCAGATGGTCGGCATCAAATCCGAATACCTGTGTCAGTAGTTCGAAACTCCACTGGCAACGCTCTTTCTTGAAATAATCTCCCAGGCTCCAGCTTCCCATCATCTCGAAGAAGGTTACATGGCTCTTGTCACCTACGGAATCGATATCGTTGGTACGAACGCAGCCCTGCACATTGCAGAGTCTGGTACCCAGAGGATGCTTCTGTCCCAGCAGATAAGGCATCAGAGGCTGCATGCCCGCTACGTTGAACATAACACCGGTGGATCCGTCAGATACCAGGGATACTGCTCCCACATCTACGTGACCACGGTCTATATAAAATTGTTTCCAAGCTTTTCTCAGCTCATCAGAAGTGAATTGTCTCATTCTCTCGGTCTCCTTGTCTAAAAATTACACCTTTCGGAAAATAAACCTACATTTCTACATTATAATGTTATCGTTTCGCCGCGTCAAGGATAAAACATCACTCATCCTCGTCTTCCAGGATCTCGTTCAATGCCTCTCTGGCCTCCTCGATCTCCTCTTTTTTGCCCTTTTTCAATGCAGCCTCGAAAACAGTGATATAACGATCCAGTTCTTTTCTCCGGTCTCCCAGTGCTTCCTCATACATCCGCTCCGCTCTGAGAAGCACCAGACGGTTCTCCTCCAGGTCTCTGGGCTGGATCTTCAGGTAGGACAATTCTTCCATTCGCTTCTGGATCTCATCATCCGTCATCTGGTTGTCCTGTCCCTTGATGATCATTTTCTGGGTCAGTCCGGTGGATACCACCTTGACTTCCACTTCCAGCAGGGAATTGATGTCATAGGTGTAAGTCACATCCACGGCTTCACTGCCTCTGGGCCCCTTGGGAACATCAATGTTCAGTTCTCCCAAAAACAGATTATTTCTGGCGAAACGGCTCTCTCCCTGCAGTACCCGGACGCGCACCTTGTCCTGATTGTCTCTGACAGTGTACAACTGCTCCGTATGACTGGCAGGGATCACGGTGTTGCGCTCAATGATGGGACAGAAACGGCCGTCTTCAAATTTGCCTTCCTCGTATTCCACCACGACTTCCGTTCCCAATGTAAAGGAGCATACATCCGTCAGAATGACTTCCTTTACCTCCGCCCGGCGTTCCTTCATGGCCGCCTGGATCGCCGCGCCCAGTGCCACGGCTTCGTCCGGGTTCAGTCTTGTATCCGGGAATTTGCGGAACAGCCTGATCAGGAAATCCCTGACCACCGACAGTCTGGTGGCTCCGCCGATCAGCAATACCTCATCGATGTCCGACAGCTTCAGTCCTGCATCCGCCAGACTCTTCTTCACCGGTTCCCTGATCTTCATTAGCAGTTCTTCGCACTCTTCCTCATATTCTTTTAAGGTGATCTCTGCCGTTTTGTTCTCTTCACCCAGCATAAGTTCCATGGTCACCGCAGTCTGATCACTGATTCCCCGCTTGGCTTCTTCTGCCTTTTTATAGAGACGCACCTGTTCTTTCTCCGACAGATGCTTATAATGCAGTCCTGTCTTTTGCAGAAAAAGTTTCGACATCACTTCCGTGAAATCTTCACCGCCAAGATAATTGTCTCCAGCTACCGCCCGCACCTCCAGAATATTGTGATACAGCTCCAGAATTGAGACATCAAAAGTTCCGCCGCCCAGGTCAAATACCAGAAATCTGGTGTCTTTTTCTTTTTCGTACAGGCCGTAGGCCACCGCCGCTGCGGTAGGCTCCGAGATCATACGCTCCACCTTCAGCCCGGCCAGTTCTCCGGCCCGCTTGGTGGCTTTTCTTCTCTTGTCGTCAAAATAGGCCGGTACACTGATCACGGCCTCTGTGACTTCTTCCCCCAGATAGACTTCCGCATCTTCTTTCAGATAACGCAGGATCATGCTGGACAATTCTTCTGGGCGGAACTTTTTGCCGGACAGGTCATAAGTGCGATCCGTTCCCATGCTGCGCTTAAATGCCTGCGCCACACTGTCGGGATAGAGGTTTCTGCGTTCCTGTGCCGTCTCCCCCACATAGACATTGCCGTTCTCATCCACGCTGACCACAGAGGGGGTCAGATGTTTTCCCAGACGGTTGGGGATGATCACAGGTTCTTCCTCCGTAAATACTGCCACCAGACTGTTGGTGGTTCCCAAATCGATTCCGACTATCATATGTTTTCTTCTCTCTTCATTTTAGTTTTTTACTTCTTCCCGAACAGCCTCTGCCAGAATCCCCGTTTCTCCGGCTGTGGCTTTTCCTTGTGAAAAGCGGCTACGGCAGGATCCGTATCCTTCGTCACCTGTTCCGAATGATACCAGTGCCAGATGGCCTGCAATCCCATTCCGGGATGTTCCTGCATCTGCTCTTTCAGCCGCTCCAGCGCTTCTTTCTCCCGGCCCTTTTTCAGCATCTGCAGTATCCGTACCATCTCCAGTTCCTCGCAGACGGGATGTACACAGCCATGGCAGAAGGAACAGTCTTTGTCCAGTTGCAGGAGCGTATCCTGTTCCTCATCGGTGGCCGTATAATATCCCGCCAGATATTCGTGTACGATCCGAAGCTTCGGATATTTCAGATACACATCCTTGCCGCTTTTATCTTCTCTTTCCATGCAGGCTTTCAGCGCCTGTGCATAGTCAGCACCTTTCTTCTTATCTCCGTACAGGATGCATGCCAGGATCAGGTCCGCAATGTCATCCTTTTTGCTGAGATCCTCCTTATGGAAGATCAGTGCCTTATCCATATTCTTGATGGCCACTTTTCCGGAACCACAGATCAGCCCATACCATCCCAGATGGAAAAAGTAATCTTCGAAATACTCCTGAGTATTCCCGGTATTTTTCCCAAGCAGTTCGATCTTCTCCGGCCACGATGTCAGAATATTTCCGGCGATCGTCTTTTCCCCGCACCAGACACACAGATCCAGCTTTTCTCCTGCCGCATCCAGTACATTGACGAATGCCTTCTCCAGAACTTTTAATCCCTCCGTAGTCTTGTCATTGCAGACCAGACATCTGGCGAAATCCCTCATACGGTTCCGGTCCCGTTCTCCGGCACTTCCCGTCATCTCACGGTATCTCCGGTAAAACTGTTCCGCCATTTCCGTATTGCCCAGCAAAAAATAAATTTCTGCCTGTTCCACAATCAGTTCCGGCCAGGCATGATTCTGTGTTCCGCTCTTTTCATAGAAAAATACACATTTTCTCAGGCAGATCATGGCTTCATCGTATTTGCCGCGGCATCTGTGGATCCGTGCCAGTCCCTTCCAGGCAAAAGGATTGGCCGGGTTCGTGGAAAGCGCCTTTTCATAATCCGCTTTTGCCGCCTCCAGACAGCCTGCCGCATTATGAAAATCTCCCCGCTCCACCAGTAAAAATTCACAAGGGTAGGCATACAGATATTCCGTAATGATCGGAAGTCCTCTCCGATAAAATATGGTCTTGCCCGCTTCCAGTTTGCTCAGATATTTCTTCCGGAATTTATCTATGGCGTCGTTCATCTGTTCCTGGGGAAGCCCCGTATTGGTCAGCTGCCATTCATAGGCATCCAGGATCACACTTTTGACATTATTATCCTTCGCCTGTTGTAACAGTTCCTTCAGTTCCTCCGGATGTGTCAGATCCATGTACACCTTTGCCATCATTTCATAGGCCTTGACATAGGTTGGAAAATAATTTAGACAGGCTCTGCCGTTTTGGATCACCCCTGCTGCATTCCATTGCCTCTTCGCCGCTTCCAGTTCGTTGGCATATGCAGTGTAAACCTGATAATCCCCGATCAGTTTCTGGGATATCTCCGCACAGCGTTCATACTCTTCCATCTCCACATAGATCTGTGCCTTTTCGATCAGCATACCGATATCCTTCGGTGTTCCGGTCTCGGCTTTTTCCGCTTCCGCAATGGCTTCGGCGAATTTTTCCGGCTGTACATAGCCATAAGCCCGATAGCACTGCATCCGGATCATATGTGACTGTCGGATCCGGTCTCTGTCTTTTTCCTCCTCTTCGGCATCCGTATCCCGGAGGATCTTTTTCTCCAGGCTTTCTTCCCATTTGGCTGCCGTGGAAATTGCCTTCTCATATTCTGCCGCTTCTGCCAGCAGTTTTGTCATAAGTCCCAGATATTCCTCACGCCTGTCCGCAGGAACTTTTGCTTCCAGCTCCCTGACCGTGCGGATTCCCAGATCGGTCCTGCCATCCTGCAGATAACACCAGCCCAGATCCAGTCCCAGACCGGGATCATGGTTCTGCGCATATTCCCGTTTCATTTCCCGTTCCAGTTCGGTGTTGATCTTCTGCAGTGTCTCCAGAAATGTGTTGTCTCCGCCTACGGAAAGAATCTCTTCCGCACATTTTTTTGCCTCTTTATAGTTCCCCTGCTCATAATACCAGTCCGTCAGGCGCAGGTTCGCCATGTAGTGTTTCGGCAGCTTCTCCCGAAGACTCTCATAAATAGCAGACGCTTCTACGCGCCCTTCATTTCTCCACAGTATTTCCGCCGTATTGTAAGCGATCAGATCATCCTCCGGATATCTTGCAGACAGTTTCTTTAACAAAGTAATGGCTTCTGCGGTCTGTCCCTTTCCTTCATAGAGGGACGCACGGCAGATCTCCATAACAGGGTGGGTAATCCCCAGAGCATCCCCACATCCGATCATCTGCTCCGCTTCCTGTAATTTTTTCTCCTGCAGCGCCTGATAAGCTCTGTCATAATATTGCAGAAACTGATCGTAATCCGCATCTTCCGCACCACGAAACTCGGAAAAATCCACTTCTTCCCCGGATTCGCACTTATGTACCATATAGCTTACAAACTGTGCCGGAAAGCGCTCTCTGAAGGCCCCCGCATTCTGTACAATGTGGATTTTCTCATCCAGAAGCTTCCAGATTGCGGTCGGCAGCTTATAATGTTCCATCAGAAAACGAAGCAGATAAGTGGTGCAGTTTTCCTCTTCCTCCAGAGAAAGAAAGTCATCCGCCTCAAAAAGCGCTTTCCATTTTTCCACATCACAGCGGTCCGTAATATTCTCATAGACCTTCCGAACACCACGTACCCACTGTCCAGCCGGAGTATCGTCCTCCAGCGTCGGTTCCGCCTCCTCGTTCTCTTCTGCATCCGGCGTTCCGGCATAGCGGCAGGCCTCCTCATAAGCCATCCGCAGTCGCTTGAAGCCTTCCGGATCATCCTCCGGATTCGTTACCGTCAGCTTGTCACGATAGGCATTCTTCAGTGCCCTTTCGTCTTTTGTCTGTTCGATTCCCAGAATCTGAAACACTTCGATCGGTTCCACGCTGTCCCCTCCACTGTAAGTATCAAAGTTTTCGTACCAATAGAAAAAGATATTGAAAAGGAGCAGAAAAATCTTTCTGCTCCTGAATAGTGATCTTAGAATGTAAACTTATCTGCAAAGTAAGCATCCAGATCTTTGATAGCAACACGCTCCTGCTCCATGGAATCACGGAAACGTACGGTAACGCAGCCATCTGTCTCGGAATCAAAATCGTAAGTTACGCAGAAAGGAGTTCCGATCTCATCCTGACGACGATATCTCTTACCAATGTTTCCTCTGTCATCAAATTCACAGTTATACTTCTTGGAAAGTTCTGCGTAAATCTTCTCAGCGCCCTCGTTCAGCTTCTTGGACAGAGGCAGCACACCGATCTTCACGGGTGCCAGTGCCGGATGGAAGTGAAGCACGGTACGCATATCTCCTCCCTCTAACTCTTCCTCATCGTAAGCAGCGCACAGGAAAGCCAGAACAACTCTGTCCGCACCCAGGGAAGGCTCGATAACGTAAGGAATATACTTCTCCTTCCTCTCATCATCAAAGTAAGACATATCCTCACCGGAGGTATTGGCATGCTGGGTCAGATCGTAATCGGTTCTGTCCGCAATACCCCACAGCTCACCCCAGCCGAAGGGGAACAGGAACTCGATATCGGTAGTTCCCTTGCTGTAGAAGCACAGTTCCTCGGGAGAATGATCACGAAGTCTCATCTCGTCTTCCTTGATACCTAAGGACAGCAGCCAGTCACGGCAGAAGCCTCTCCAGTACTGGAACCACTCCATATCAGTACCCGGCTCACAGAAGAACTCCAGCTCCATCTGCTCGAATTCTCTGGTACGGAAAGTGAAGTTACCGGGAGTGATCTCATTACGGAAGGACTTACCGATCTGTCCGATACCGAAAGGAATCTTCTTACGGGAAGTTCTCTGTACATTTTTAAAGTTAACGAAAATACCCTGTGCGGTCTCGGGTCTTAAGTAAACTGTATTCTTAGCATCCTCGGTAACACCCTGGAAGGTCTTGAACATCAGGTTGAACTGACGGATATCGGTAAAGTTATGCTTGCCGCAGGTAGGGCAGGGAACCTCATGCTCCTCGATGAAATTCTTCATCTCTTCCTGACTCCAGCCGTCTACACTGCCTTCGATGGCTATACCGTTCTCCTCACAGAAGTCCTCGATCAGCTTATCCGCACGGAAACGCTCATGACACTCCTTACAATCCATCAGAGGATCGGAGAAACCGCCAAGATGTCCGCTGGCTACCCAGGTCTGGGGATTCATCAGGATCGCGCAGTCCACACCTACATTATAAGGGCTCTCCTGAACAAACTTCTGCCACCATGCCTTTTTTACATTATTCTTCAGCTCTACGCCAAGATTACCGTAATCCCAGGTATTTGCCAGTCCGCCGTAGATCTCGGAACCGGGATATACAAAACCTCTTGCCTTTGCCAGAGCTACGATCTTCTCCATTGTCTTTTCCATGTCAGTACCAAACCTTTCTTACTCTATATATTTGTATTGCTGTATAACTTACTTTTTCATCAGTATCGTAACGACACCATCGGACTGGGAAGCATCCACATAGCCATCCTCACCCATGACCACGCCCTCACTGATATACAGTACGGGGTATGGACAATAAATGTATGCACTGGCATTCGTGATGATCAGATGTCCCTTCTCCAGTGCTTTCTCCAGCTTGTCCGGATCTGCCGGAGTGCCATCCGCTGCATTCACCAGCTCCTTGTTCACCGGACTTCCCTGTGCCAGCGCTTCCACTCTGGTTCCATAGAACAGATCCTGGTCGTTATATTCGGCATAGCTGTCTGCGCTGTCGAATTCCTGCACAACCTGCACCATGGCTCCGTCGTCTAAAGCCTGCACTGTCTTCACAGTCAGCGCTTCTTCCGGTGTATCCGTATGTGCGGCATTGAACTCTTCTGCCTCGTTCTTCACCATCTCTTCCAGTCCGTCTAAGCTGTAGAAATCTTTATCAAAGGTATTGACCAGGTAAGAGATCACCTTCCCGTCCTTCTCCACCACCAGAGACGTATTCACGACCTCCTCGGGAAGCTTCGCGGTCTGACCGCAGCCGCTTAAGGACAGTACCAGAATTCCCGACAATACTGTCGTAAGACACTTCTTCATTCTATTCTGCCTCATAAATGAGTCTCCTTTTTTGGCATCAGCCATAACCGATTTTAACATAGAGTTTTCAGTATTTCAAGACTTTTGAACGACCTGCCCATGAAACGCCTGCGATATTCCGATGCGATCTGTGAAAGTTCTGACAGAACTTTGTCCGATACAGTAAAAGTATACAGTTTCTCCACGGGGCTCTCCGCTATGTAATTCAGCGCATACAACGTAGATTCTTCCAGTCTCCGGCCTTCGGGCGCTCCCGGATATTCCCCGTTCACTGCGATGGATTTCAGTTCAAAAATACTGCGGATCAGTTCATTGGGAAGAGACGGTGCACACAAAGCTCTCAGCGACTGATACAAAAGCTTCAGCATTTCTCTCTCGTCATTGTTCTCCTGGCAGTAATAATCCGCCACCTCTGCAAAATACATGCCGTAGCAGGCTCCCACATAGTCCGTCATCAGTTCTTCAAAATAGTTCTTAATATCCGCTTCCGATACAGTATAGGAAGTCCTTCCCTCATACAGACGAAAAGTACCAAAAGCAAAAGGGTTGGTCGCTGCCGCCAGCCGGTTGCCCGGTCTTCTCGCCCCTCTGGCAAAAGCAGTGATCTTCCCTTTTTCTCTGGTAAGCAGGCTCACAAGCCTGTCATATTCACCGAACGGTGTCTGTTTTATTACAATTCCTGTTACATACAGGGATTCCTGCATGATCTGCCCTCCCCGGCGTCAGGCTTTCACATCCTTCCGCCCTGCAGTCCGGCAGGCAGGTGTCCGGCGTATCGGAAGAACTCCTATTCTCCGCATTCTGCAGATAATTCAGGTAATCCTCCACTCTGCCGGTATGTTCAAATTGCTGCCAGTAATTTATGAACTGCATCTTACGCATCCCCCTCTTTTTATCAGTTTATCGGTGTATCATCCTCTGTAAAAATAGGGTCTGCAAATTTTGTTTTTCTATTCGCCCATCTCGATGTCTTTCGGATTATATCCGAAGTTTTTGAGTAAGATGTCGCTGTCTCTCCAGTCCTTCTTCACCTTCACCCAAAGCTGTAAATTGACTTTCATTTCCAGCATATCTTCGATCTCCGGGCGCGCCTGGGAGCCGATCTTTTTCAACATCTGGCCACCTTTACCGATGATGATGCCCTTGTGGGAATCTCTCTCACAGATAATAGTGGCCTCGATGTCGCAGATCTTACCTCTCTCTTTCATACTTTCCACGGTTACGGCAATACCGTGAGGAATTTCTTCGGATAAAAGTCTGAGTGCCTTCTCTCTGATCAGTTCTGCCACGATCTGGCGCATGGGCTGGTCGGTGATGGTATCCTCATCATAAAATGCAGGACCATACGGCAGATACTTCAAAATACACTGGATCAGTACATCTGTGTTGTCACCCTTTAATGCGGACACCGGGACGATCTCGCAGAAATCCAATTCCTTGCGATAAGTATCAATAAATGCCAGAATATCATCCTTTTTCACGGTGTCCGTCTTATTAATGACCAGGATCACAGGAGTCTTGGTCTTCTTCAGTTGCTCGATGATATGACGTTCTCCGGCACCGATGAAATTCGTGGGCTCCACCAGCCATAGGATCACATCCACGTCATTTAACGTATGCTCCGCAACATTCACCATATAATCGCCCAGTTTGTTTTTCGCCTTGTGGATACCGGGGGTATCCAAGAATACGATCTGTCCCTCTTCCAGGGTCAGTACCGTCTGGATACGGTTACGGGTGGTCTGCGGTTTGTTGGATGTGATGGCGATCTTCTGTCCGATCAGTCGGTTCATCAGAGTGGACTTACCTACGTTGGGACGTCCGATCAGTGTGGCAAAGCCGGATTTATATGCCGGATTTTCGTTCATTTTCTATTTCTCCTGTTCTTGTCTTTTTCCCTGACACTTTTCCTTTTTGGTCAGTTGCCGGTCAGTCCGGCTTATCTTATGTTTCCTTACTCATTACTTTTTTGGTGCTTCCGATGCGCTACTCTCTTCTGTACCTGCCGCATTTAGCTGAGTCTTCTGCTTTTTCGCATCCTCTTCAGCTTTTCTCTTCTGTTCCTCAGCGCGGATGCGCTTCGTGCGCTTTTTGATCTTCTTCAGGATCAGGATGATGATAACGATCACGATCGCCCAGATCACCAGATAAGGAATATGGATCACGAACCAGATCGCTGCTTCCTTTAGTCCCTCGCCGATATTTTTCAGGCTGTCTACAAATCCAGTGGAAATGCGCTCCCAGACGGTCTCTTCTTCCACAGGTGTATAGACTTCTACTTCATCAATATAAAGGTATACGGTACTGTAGTCAACCTGGTTATCATAGCTGCGAAGCTGGGATTCCATGCTTTCTAACTGGTATCTGACATCGGACAGACGCTGTTCGATGGTAATAATATCTTCCACACTCTCTGCCTGCTCTAAAAGCTGTAATAATCTCTCCTGTTCGGTCTTAAGGGCATCCCGGTGGCTTTGCAGATCCACATAGGTCAGCGTCACATCCTGTACATTCTCCGAACGGCTGGTCACATTGCCCAGCTCTGAGACCGTATTCTGGAACTCCTCCAGTCTGTCCTTCGGGATGCGGATGGTCAGATTGGCATTCCTTGTAGAACGATAACTATAATATGTACTGCCGTTATAGGCATCCAGACTTTCGATATAGCCGCCGAGCTCTGTTACTTTATTCTCTACCGCACTTAACAGCTTATCATACTCCCTGGTCTCGACATCCATATTCACGGTCTTGATCAGCTTCCGGTCTGCTGTGGCTGCAGTCTCCTCAGGCACTGTATTACCTGTGTCCTGAGCATTTTCTGCGGAATCGTACCCCTCTGTCATGCCGAATCCATCTTCATAAGCGGACGCCTCCGGTGCAGCTGCCTCATTGGAAGCAACAGAATAATCCGCATCCATGAGATCACTGATGCCGTAACCGCCCTTCGATGAGCTGCCGCAGGCGGTCAGCGATAATATCATGCCGGCAGTGAGTAACCCTGTAATGATCTTGGTTTCAAAATTTCGTTTTTTCATAACCCTCTCCGTTCTGCGGACGGCATCCGGACACCCTGCCGGATCCGCCTGCTGTTGACTTTTTATTGTTCACCCCTATAAACGAAATAATATCACAAAAGTTCTTTAATTTTTTGCTGTTTTAAAATAGATTTTCCACCTTCAGGAATCTGTCCTGTTCTTCCTTTACCTTAGAAGCCGTGCCTACGACACAGAGCAGATCCTCCTGCATAAATGCCCGGATATGCGCGGACAGTGCCCGGATATCGTCTACGGTAGCAGACAGCAGTTCCTCTCGTTCTCTCTGTAATGCTGCATCGTCCAGTCCCGTCATATAGGCACTCAGGGAATACAGTCCCTTTGCTGCCGGATTCATAGGCACATCCAGATCGCTGACTGCACCGATGATATACTGGGTCATGGTGCGTTCATCCGCGGTAAATTCTGCGATGGCATCCGCTGCCTTTTCATATATATCGATCGTTCTGCCCAGGTTCGGATCTCTGTAGGAGACAAAATAGCTGTCACCGGATCTGCCGAAGCTGCACATACAGCCGTAGGCGCCACCCTTTACGCGGACATTGACCCACAGATATTCATAGCCCAGCATGACCTTCAGCACTCTTAAAGCTCCTGTATAGTTCAGTCCGCTCTTGCGGAAATTACCGGCACGACATACATAATTGACCTGTCCGGAGGTTAAGAACCCTTCGTTCTTCCGGGAGACCTCCGGAATATAATGTTCTTTTTCCACGGATCCGGTATAGAGTGCAGCCTTGAAAGCTTCCACCGGGGCATCCAAAAGTCCCACTGCCTTCTCTTCACCGACGAAATCCACCATAAGATTCTCCGGACGGAAGATCATTTTTAATAACGTCTGTAAGATCTCCACCAGTTCTTCTTTTTTCTCGTCAAAATGTGCTTCCAGGTCGGTGATCCGGCGATAGAACGGAATGCCGGAGATCTCCTCACTGACAGCTCCGGGAATACTGCCGTAGGACATGGCTCTTCCGGCTGCCACGCTGTGTCCGCCGCTCGTCATCTGTGCCTGCATGCGGGACTTGCCCTCCGCCAGGATCTCATAGAGACGCTTGGTGTCCGTGAGATCACTGGTCATGACGATCTCACGCATCAGATCGATGGCATCTGCAATACGATCATAGAACACCTTTGTCTTCAGCTCCAAGGTCAACGTAAATTCATCCGTATCCTGCAATCTGCCATAGACATTATTCACCGCAGCCATGCCGCCGGTGACCAGGTTCATCTCATTATAGAGATCTCCATACGCATAATGCTCGGTATTCAGCAGCCCAAGACAGCCTTTTAAGATGCCGATATACGGGAAATATTTTCCGGGGATCTGATCCAGTCTGAAAATCAGACGTAAGTATCCAATACCGTTTGTAAACAGATCATGATATAAAAGTGAGGTATCCCCAATACTCCTTACCTCGTTCACCGGGAGATTTGCCTCTTTTTTCATGTCTTCCCGCTTCAGCAGAGGAATCTTCTCCAGATCTTCCTTCGCATCCTCACTCTCCTGGAACTCGGTCAGCTTACGGAAGGTCTCTTTTACAGCTTCCAGTTCATCTGGACTCATGGCCGCTTTCACCTGTGCCATTTTCTCACGCTGCTTCTGTTCCTGCTCCTCTAAGAGTCCCGACTTCGGCTGCAGGATCACCACGCTGCGGTGCGCATTGTCCAGCAGGTATTTTTGTACCAGGCCCTCAAAATATCCGCTCTTAACTTCCTTTCTAAGCTCGGCAAAGGTATCGTTCGCCTCGATATGAATGAACGGAAGTCTGTCGTCATACAGCCAGCTGTCCAGCACCTGTAAGCCATACATCAGTCCCTTGGGATAGGAACCGAAATCTGCCTCTCTGTATTTGAATTCATAGTAATTGATACCGGCAAGCAATGCCTTCTCGTCGAAGCCTTCCGCCGCCAGCTTCTTTAGTACTTCTTCTGTTACCTGTAAAAAGGCCTGTTCTTTTTCTACGGAAGTGTCCTTCGCCACAACACTGAAATATGGCTGACGGATACCGTTCTCGTAAATGCTGTAAACATCCTTGCCTATGCCGCGGTCTACCAGTGCCTGCTTTAATGGCGCACCCGGTGCGGAGCACAGCGCATAATCTAGGATCTGAAATGCAATGTAGAGCTTCGGATCCAGGCTGTCACCGACGCAGAAATTCTGGGACAGATAGGTATTCTCTTCTTCGTCCTCTCCCTCGCCGATGGGACAGTCTCTGACGATACGACCGGGCTTATCGAAAGCCGGCTCCTCGGTCACTTCGGAATCCACCTTAAGAGCATCGTAAGCAGACAGATAATGTTCGTCGATAAAGGTCAGCTTCTCCGCCATATCCATGTTACCGTAGAGGTAGATATAGCTGTTGGAGGGATGATAGAACTTCCGGTGGAAATCCAGGAACTCTTCATACGTCAGCTCCGGGATCACCTCCGGGTCACCTCCGGACTCACAGCCATAGGTGGTATGAGGATACAGAGAGTTCATGATCTCCCTCTCCAGCACATCATCCGGAGAAGAAAATGCTCCCTTCATCTCGTTGTAGACCACACCGTTGACCTTCAGTTCTTCCTCGTCACCTTCCAGCTCATAATGCCAGCCTTCCTGCCGGAAAATGGATTCATTTTTATAAATATTCGGGTAAAATACGGCATCCAGATAGACATGCATCAGGTTCTGGAAATCCTTGTCATTACAGCTTGCCACAGGGTATACAGTCTTATCCGGATAGGTCATGGCATTTAAAAAAGTGTTCAAAGAACCTTTTACCAGTTCCACAAAAGGATCCTTCACCGGGAATTCCTTCGAGCCGCATAATACGGAGTGCTCCAGGATATGTGCCACGCCGGTGGAGTCCTTCGGGGTGGTACGGAAACCGATGTAAAATACTTTGTTTTCGTCGTCATTGGATACCAGTGCCACTCTTGCTCCGGTCTTCTTATGACGGCACAGATAAGTCACGCTGTTGATGTCCGGGATCTGCCGTTTCTCTATGATCTCATATGTGGATAAATCTTCTACTCTCATTTTTGTTTCCTCTATTATTCTATCTCAGTTTAATTCTGGCTTAAACGATTTCTTCGTGCTGCGCTCTCTCGAAATCGTAACGCCCATTCGCAATTCGGACTATCGTCCTTCTTGCTCATGTTCGTTTGCTCCCCTCATAGAAAGCCTTCGCTGCCTGCAAGCAGTCGCGTATGCTTTCTATGGGTGAGCTTAATCTATCAGAAGCCTGCCAGTGCCAGCTTGCTCATGGAGATCTCCTGGATCACGACGCCCTTTGCCTCTTTTTCTTCCGGAGTCATAGCGGTCAGTTCCCGGATGTTCAGCTCCTTCGTCACATACCGTTTCTTCCCTCTGCCAAAGATCCCCTTTTTCTCCTCGATGATATTGATCTTCACTCTTGCCTTGATCCGGTCGTAGATCTTGACCAGAAAGCTGTCCGGCTTCAAATAATACAGATGGGTCTCCAGCGTATCCTCGGGATCCACTTCCTTTTCCGCTAAAATATAGCGTTCCACGATCAGGCGGAATTTAAACGCCACCTCATCCTGCTCCAAAAGCTCTGCAAAAGTATATTTTGCACCTATGTAGACTTTTGCCGTGTCCTGCAGGCTGTATTTATAATTCTCATAAACTGTCTTTTGCATTGTTGTCGATATCCTCAATCTTGAAACCGCTCATACGCACCGCATCCTCAATCATTTTGCGGGACATGCCGGTCTCCTCCATCAGTTCCTCTATGGTCACCTTGCGCTGCAGCTCCTCTGCCAGTTCTCTTGCTTTGTCCGCCACCTTGTTGACCTTGTCTTCCACGCGCTTGTCGATCTTAGAGTTCTCTGTGTGCTCGGCAATGTACTCTTCCATGGCATCCATGATCATCTTGCCAAGCATTCCCTCGACTTCCTCAGGCTTCTCCAGACTGCCTAACATAGTCACTCCGAAGGAAAGCGCAAGATTCCCTTCACCTACCAGATCCTCTAACATGACACCCTGTCCAGCGTAAAGCTTCGCGATCTCCGCCACATCCGCCAGATAGATCTCGATCAGACGCTGCTGGGCGTCGGTCTCCCCCGCCATGGCAGCGATGGAAAATGCCTGTTTCTCTCCATCCGTGTAGACAGGCAGAGCTGCCACTTCATCCAGATATTCCTGTAAATAATCCTTTTCCTCATCCGTAAGGAATTCGTCAGGATCCATGGGCTGTCCGATACCTATTTTATGTTTTAACAGATAGTCAAATACCATCTGCAATTGTTCACCGCTTAAGTCAAGTTCCGCGAAGGCTTCCTTTACCTGTTCTTCGCTGATGCAGTTTCCCTGCTCTTTGGCAGTCTTGCGGACCTCCTCTAAGGTCTTGGCAAATAATACTTCTTTGTTCATATAGGGTCTCCTTTATAATAACATCACTATCTCCACACTTCGCGCATTGCCTGCGAGTGGTCATGCATCTGCCTCTTGCAATAATACACTTTCTCCGTGCTTCGCACTCTCGAAAGTGTACATCCATTCGTGGTCCGGACGTTTCGTCCTTCTTGCTCATGTCTGTTCGATTTGCTAATATCCGCACGGCTTTGCAAATCTTTATTTCACGTGCTCGTGTGTAAACAGATGATACTGGCAATATTCGTAATTACCGTTGCATTTAGAGCAGAAACGGAACTCCAGGCTCGGATCGTCCTCTTCCGTCCTGCCACAAATCGCGCATTTATGTCTCGTAACTTTTGCCCGTCCGGCATTTGATTTTTTCTCGAACTGCGCCCTGCGGTGCATCTGCTTCGGCGAGATGCGGCTTCTGTGCATTCTGTAAAAGTATAACACAAAATTAAGTAAAGATGCTATAATCGCAAATTTGGTGAACACACCACCTTTGATCACGTAGTACAGCATTAAGACTGCATCCAGGATTCCCATCCATTTTACCTTCACAGGGATCACGAACATCAAAAGCACCTGCATATCCGGATACGTTGCCGCAAATGCAAGGAAGATCGACAAGTTAATATAATATGTGCTGAAAGCATAAGATCCACTGTAAAAATATGCGGATGCAATTTCCGTAGGCAGACTGCCATACATCAGATACACCACGCCCATACACAGGAAGCTGCCGACTACTGTAAACAGGATTCCCGAGAAAATATAGACATTATACCGGTAGGTTCCCCATGTGCGCTCCAGGGTGGTACCCAGACTATAATAAAAGTATAGCATAATTACAGTAAAAATATCTAAGCTGTCAGGAGGCACGATCACCCAGGTCACAAGGCGCCAGATCTGCCCATGCAGGATCCGGTAAGGATCCAGTGTCAGATACCCTAGCAGATTCACACCTGCCGCACTTCCCAGCAGTTCTATTACATATCCCGCCACATAACTTAAGATAAGGATCAGTGTCAGATTCGGGATCGCATATCTGCCGAATTTTTTCTCAAATTTGCTCATAAAGTCATTTCTCCGTTTCTATCTAATTACCCATTCGTTTTTCTCTATCGAGATTGTAACATCCACAGGACAATAAGTAAACCGCACGTTCAAAAGTTTATAGAATTCCTATTTATTTCATTTTTTCTTTACACAATTTTAACGACAGCGTTTTATCTTTGTTCGTTGCATTATGTTTTTTTTTGTCGTATAATGAAAAAAGTTTTGTGAAAGAAAAGTCGCATATATTAAGAAGTAATTCTGTAACTCATCATTGACCTTCTGAGTGGTTACAGCATTTTATCAGGAAGGATGTATCACATGAATTCACAGGAAAAATACGCAACGCTCGGCATAGATATCGGTTCTACCACTGTCAAGATTGCGATTTTAGATGAAAACCACAATATTTTATTTTCCGATTATGAGCGTCACTTCGCCAATATCCGGGAGACTCTGTCCGGTCTCCTTAAGAAAGCCTATGAGCAGCTGGGAGAATTGCAGCTGCACCCCATGATCACAGGCTCCGGCGGACTGACGTTAGCCAATCACTTAGGCGTTCCTTTTACGCAGGAGGTCGTAGCTGTGGCTACTTCCTTGCAGGAGCTGGCACCCAAGACCGATGTAGCTATCGAGCTTGGCGGTGAGGATGCGAAGATCATCTATTTTGAGGGCGGTAACGTGGAACAGCGTATGAACGGCATCTGCGCCGGCGGTACCGGTTCCTTTATCGACCAGATGGCAAGCCTGCTCCAGACGGACGCTTCGGGCTTAAACGAATATGCAAAAGATTATAAATCACTCTACGCCATTGCTGCCCGCTGTGGTGTATTTGCCAAGACAGATATCCAGCCGCTGATCAACGAAGGAGCTACCAAGGAAGACCTGTCCGCTTCTATTTTCCAGGCTGTGGTGAACCAGACCATCTCCGGTCTGGCATGCGGTAAGCCGATCCGCGGTCATGTAGCATTTTTAGGCGGACCGTTACATTTCCTGTCTGAGTTAAAGGCCGCTTTTATCCGTACCCTAAATCTGGATGACGAACACATCATCGATGTGGACAACTCTCATCTGTTCGCAGCCATCGGCTCCGCATTGAATGCGAAGGAAGATGTCTGCATCAGCCTGTCCGATATGGTGAAAAAGCTGTCCTCCGATATCAAGATGGAATTTGAAGTGGAGCGCATGGAGCCCCTGTTCTCAGACAAGGCTGCGTATCAGGAGTTCGTAGAGCGTCACAGTAAGCATCATGTAACCACCGGTGATCTGCAGTCCTATCAGGGCAAGGCATTCCTTGGTATCGATGCCGGTTCCACCACCACGAAGATTGCACTGGTGGGTGAGGACGGCTCTCTGTTATATTCCTTCTACTCCGGCAATGACGGAAGTCCGTTGAAGACGGCGATCCGTTCCCTGAAGGAGATCTACTCTCTCCTGCCCGAGGGTGTGGAGATCGTACGCTCCTGTTCCACCGGTTACGGCGAGGCGCTGATGAAGGCTGCTTTCCTGTTAGATGACGGCGAAGTAGAGACCGTGGCACATTACTATGCCGCTGCTTTCTTCGATCCCAGCGTCGACTGTATCTTAGACATCGGCGGTCAGGACATGAAATGCATCAAGATCAAGAATCAGACCGTAGACAGCGTACAATTAAATGAGGCTTGTTCCTCCGGCTGTGGTTCCTTTATCGAGACCTTTGCGAAATCCCTGAACTACACCGTGCAGGATTTTGCTCAGGCTGCCCTGTTCGCAGAGCATCCCATCGACCTGGGTACCCGTTGTACCGTATTCATGAACTCCAAAGTAAAGCAGGCACAGAAGGAAGGCGCTTCCGTAGCGGATATCTCCGCAGGACTTGCTTACTCCGTTATCAAGAATGCTTTATTTAAGGTGATCAAAGTCTCCGATGCATCAGAGCTTGGTAAAAATATCGTGGTACAGGGCGGTACCTTCTACAACGATGCCGTTCTGCGCAGCTTTGAAAAAATTGCAGGCTGCAAGGCCATCCGTCCCGACATCGCCGGTATCATGGGTGCTTTCGGTGCAGCGCTGATCGCCAGAGAGCATTACGAGGACGGTTATGTGACCACCATGCTGGATTATCAGAAGATCTGCGACCTGCAGTTCGAGACCAGTATGGCAAAATGTAAGGGTTGTACCAACAACTGCCGTCTGACCATCAACAAGTTCTCCGGCGGCCGTCAGTTCATCTCCGGCAACCGTTGCGAACGCGGTATCGGTGGACAGAAGAATGCCCACAATGTACCGAATTTATACGAATATAAATTACATAGATTATTCTCCTATGAATCCCTGGATGTCGACAAGGCTCCCAGAGGTGTGGTAGGTATCCCCAGAGTACTGAATATGTACGAGGACTATCCGTTCTGGTTCACATTTTTCACTGAACTGGGATACCGCGTGGTACTCTCTCCCAGCTCCAACCGCAAGATCTACGAGCTCGGTATTGAGTCTATCCCGAGTGAATCCGAGTGTTACCCGGCCAAGCTGGCGCACGGGCATGTGACCTGGCTGATCCGACAGGGTATTAAGTTCATCTTCTATCCTGCGCTGTTCTATGAGCGTAATGAGTTCGAAGATGCGAACAACCATTACAACTGCCCCATCGTTACTTCTTATTCCGAGAATATCAAGAATAACGTGGAGGAAATCGCCGGCGGTGAGATCACGTTCCGGAATCCGTTCATGTCCTTTAGAGATCTGGGAACGGTAACGGATGCCCTGACGAAGGAATTCACCGAGATTCCCGCTGCTGAGATTGCTGCCGCCTGCGTAAAAGGCTGGCAGGAGTTGGCGAATGCGCGCCATGATATGGAGAAAAAAGGCGAAGAAACGCTGGAATACTTACGTCAGACCGGCAAACGCGGTATCGTGCTGGCAGGCCGTCCTTATCATGTGGACCCGGAGATCAACCACGGTATTCCCGAGCTGATCACCTCCTACGATATGGCAGTGCTTACCGAGGATTCCATCTCCCATCTGGCGAAACCGGAGCGTCCTCTGATCGTATCTGACCAGTGGATGTACCACTCCAGATTGTATGCGGCTGCAAGCTATGTGAAGACGGTAGAGAATCTGGATCTGATCCAGCTGAATTCCTTCGGCTGCGGTCTGGATGCCGTTACCACCGATCAGGTGAACGATATTCTCTCCGGCTCCGACAAGATCTACACCTGTTTAAAGATCGATGAAGTCAACAATCTGGGTGCGGCGCGTATCCGTATCCGTTCCCTGTTGTCCGCGATCCGTGTCCGTGAGAAACTGGGCAAGCACCGCACCATCCGTTCTTCCGCTATTGAGAAGGTACCGTTCACCGAAGAGATGCGTAAGGACTACACCATCATCTGTCCGCAGATGTCCCCGATTCACTTTGAGATCTTACAGCCTGCGTTCAATGCCTGCGGTTACAATTTCGTCGTATTGGACAATGACAACAAGCACTCCGTGGATGTAGGTCTGAAATACGTTAACAACGATGCCTGCTATCCTTCCCTGCTGGTAGTCGGACAGATCATGGAAGCTCTGCTGTCCGGGAAATATGACCTGAACAAGACCGCCATTATCATGAGCCAGACCGGTGGCGGATGCCGTGCGACGAACTATATCGGCTTCATCCGCCGTGCCCTGAAGAAGGCAGACATGGAGCAGATCCCTGTCATCTCCCTGAACCTGGCGGGTATCGAGAGCAATCCCGGCTTCCATCTGAATGCAGATCTTATGCTACGTGCAGCAGTAGGTGCTGAGTTCGGTGATATCTTCATGCGTTGTGTCTACCGGATGCGTCCTTATGAAGCAACTCCTGGTTCCGTGGATGCCCTGCACAGAGAATGGCTTAAGAAGGTACAGGATTTCGTATCTGCGAAGCATATCAGCATAGGCAAGTTCCGCAGAATGTGTACCGAGATCATCCGTGATTTCGATGCGATTCCGGTACTGGATATCAAGAAGCCCCGCGTCGGCGTAGTCGGCGAGATCCTGGTGAAGTTCTCTCCTGCCGGCAACAATCACCTGGTGGAGCTGTTAGAGAGTGAGGGTGCGGAAGCTGTGGTTCCCGACCTGATCGACTTCATGCTGTACTGCTTCTACAACCAGATCTACAAGGCAGAGCACTTAGGCACCAGCAAAAAGACCGCGAAGATCTCTGCACTGGGCATCTGGGCGATCGAGCATATCCTCCGTGGCTCTGCCGTGAAGGCATTTGAAGAAAGTAAGCATTTCGATGCACCCACCAGCATCTACAAGATCGTCTCCTATGCGGAGCCCATAGTATCCATCGGCAACCAGACCGGTGAAGGATGGTTCTTAACCGGTGAGATGGTGGAACTGATCAAGGAAGGCGTACCGAACATCGTATGTACCCAGCCCTTCGGCTGCCTGCCGAACCACGTTGTAGGCAAGGGCGTTATCAAAGCCCTGCGGAAGGCTTATCCTTCCTCCAACATCGTGGCCATCGACTACGATCCCGGCGCCAGCGAAGTCAACCAGCTCAACCGCATCAAGCTCATGCTCTCCACCGCCCAGAAGAACCTGAAAAAGGGCGAGGGTGTGGAATAAAGAAACTATTTTTGATATGTGGCGGTGGCTACACCCGCAGCAGGGATTCGCAGGATCCCTGCTGCGGGTGTTTTTGACATCCCAATTATTTTCACCGATTATTTTTTCTTAACAAATCTCTTTTCAAGCTTCCGTATATCATGCTATAATGTGTTTTAGCATTAAGTAGCCGCCGTCTTGATTTTCTGCATGGTTTCATGCCGCACAAATCATAACACTAATTGCTCGTGCGCAGCGCCTGTGACATCGTCATTTCCGCCTGCATGTAGTAACATCTACGGCACAATACAATATGTGCAGTTCCTTGTTGGTCATTTTCGCTATAAGCTGTTTTTGGGCTGTTTTAGTACAAAATTTCTTATATTTCTTCTTTTTTTGTATCAAATTTGCCTTTTTTATTCAATCTGATACAATCCCCCCTTTTTTCACTTGAAAATCCGTTGTTTTTGTATTTTTTTCCGCTATTTCGCCCTATTTACACCAAAACATTTCGAAAGGAGTTTGCATGATTCAAAATTTAGACGCCCACCTTAACAAATTACAGACACAATGTGACTACCTGCGTCACAAGCTTTCTACTTTTCCGGAAGGAGAATTATCTATTCAAAAAAATGGTTCTTACCACCGCTGGGTTATTAGAAATAAGGAGCAGTCTGTATATTGCTCAAAGTCAAATCGTTCTCTTGCGGAAGTTATGGCTTTAAAGAAATATTACTCTCTTCTACTGTTTGAAACCGAAGAAGAACTTTCACTGCTGAAATCCTATAAGAAAAAGCTTTCTTCCTCTAGCCTCTCTAAGCCACTATCCACTGACTTGTTGGCCGACTCCTCCCCTTATTACCCATTACTGCAAAGCTATTTTGCGAAGGACAAACTTCCTGTGTCTGCGCAGAAATGGTGCGCGGAAAGCTATGAAACCAATTCTTCTCATCCGGAGCATTTGATCCATACTACGCTGGCCGGGCATAAAGTCCGTTCAAAATCAGAAGTCATCATTGCGAATCTGCTCTATACCAACCATATTCCCTATCGATATGAAGCGGCGCTGCCGTTAAAAGAATTCACGGCTTATCCGGATTTTACGATTATGCATCCGGTTACGAATAAAATCTTCTACTGGGAGCATTTCGGTATGATGGATAATGCGCCTTATTGTGATACTGCTTGTAATAAGCTGAAAACCTACTGTTATAACGGAATCTTCCCATCCATGCAACTGATCACCACTTATGAGACAAGCAAATGCCCCATTTCCACAGATCAGGTGCAGCAGATCATTACACAATATTTCCTCTAAATCCATAATTCCCTACATGAAAATTCTCTTGACATTGACTAAAGGTAATCAAGAATATTCAAAAAGCCTCACAAGATGTTGCTCCATAGTGAGATGGGCTCCGCGGTGTGATTACTCCGCAACATGATCACTCGCAGCATGATCACTCGCAGCATGATCACTCGCAGCATGATCACTCGCAACGTAGTCCATACGGGACGTTTTTACGTATGGGAACACATTTTCTATACAGAAAAAAGGACCGGTTCGTCCGGTCCTTCCGATGAAACCACAATATGTTATTATGATACGTTTGCTCTGCGGCTCTCAATATACTGTTGTAAGACTTCCGTGACTTCCTCCGGTGCCAGACCGGCATCTTCGATGATGTCACTCACCGCTTCCAGTTCCTTGCGCCTCTTCTGTTCAAACATTTCCTCTAATTCACGCTGTTCTGATTCTATGCGAATGTTTAACGCATTGATCAACTCCTGCTTCGCCTGGATCTTTTCCTCCAGGGATTTTCTCTGTCCTCTTGGCATATACTGTGTGCTCCTTTCCTGATGGCAATCCTATGGATCTGCGGATCAAGATTCCTGCCGCGTGATCCGAAAAAGCATGACCATTCATCAGGGATCACAGGTTCCGTAGGAACTATTATAATCTATCATGAATGGCCTGATATGTTACAGTATATGGACAAGAATGTAAAAATATACCATGTATCCGGCAATATTATCCTGTTCCGGAATGGTCTCGTGAATCTGTCAGCAAATATCATGCTCCGGAACGGTCTCGCGAATCTGTCAATATATTTACTCTCCGGAACAGTCTTGTAAATCTATCTGAATATTCCGGCTTGGATGTTCCTGATGTCTAGTGCTCAAGTAACCGATTAGCAAGTATATAGGATACAAAAAATCTCACCAAGGTAATCCGGTTAACGCTCTGCAAAGCGGTTCTGGACTTGACTCTGGTGCTATTCTTGTAAAAGATAATCAAGCAAAGGTGGTTTCCGTGTCCAGAATGCAGGTTTCCACCACAACGGAATCACGGTTTCTTGACGCAAGAATATTCATCTGTCAATATATATCATTCTTCGGAATGGTCTTACGAGTCTGTCAGCAGATATCATGCTCCGGAACGGTCTCGCGAAATCGCTCGAATCCTCATTTCAAATTATCCACCGCTGCTTTTAACTTATTCAAGGCAAGTTCCAGCGTAGCTTGGGGGCAGGCGATGTTCACGCGCTGAAAAGCGGCTCCGCTGGGTCCGAACATGGATCCTCCGTCCAGCCAAAGTCCTGCTTTGTCCACAATGAACTGATCCAGCTCCTTACCGGTGATTCCCAGTTCACTGCAATCTAGCCATACGAGATAAGTGCCTTCCGGCTCCACCAGATGAATCTGTGGAATCTTCTCCTGCAAAAAATCCCGTAAGAAATTCAGATTCTTAAGCAAATAAGCTCTTAACTGCTCCAGCCAGTCTTCTCCCGCACGGTAAGCTGCCTCACATGCCACCACACCTAAGGCATTGGGCTCATCATAGCCGGTTTTGTCAATTTCTGCTTTGAATGCCTTACGCAGATTTTCATTTGGGATAAAAATATTGGAGATCTGTAAGCCAGCCAGGTTAAATGTCTTGCTGGGTGCCGTACATGTCACAGTAAACTCCGAAAAACGGGGATCTACGTTGGCGAACACTGTATGCTCGTAACCGGGATAGACAAAATCGTTGTGAATCTCATCGCTGACTACGATCACTTGATGTCGCAGACAGATTTCTCCCAGCTTCTGAAGTTCCTCTACCGTCCACACTCTGCCCACCGGGTTGTGAGGATTGCACAGAATAAACAGTTTTACATGTTCCTGCTCAAGCTTCCGCTCAAAATCTTCAAAATCAATCCGGTATCCATTCGCTCCGCTCTGTCCGGTCGTTTTCTCATAAATCAATGTATTGTCTACTACTCTCCGGTCATTGTCACGGATAATATTGGTAAAAGGATAATACACCGGATTCTGAATCAATATAGCATCTCCCGGATCAGTAAATGCCTTAACCGCTGCGCCGAGAGCAAATACTACACCCGGAGTCTTCACGATCCATTCCCGCTCCGTCTTCCAATTATGATTCCTCTCCATCCAGTTCATCACAACATTGTAATAAGCATCCTTCGGCTGGGTATAGCCATAGATTCCATGTTCTACCGCAGCATGAAGACTTTTCGAGATCTCTTCGGATACCGGGAAATCCATATCCGCCACCCACAGGGGCAGCACATCCGCCGGCTTTCCTCTCTCCACCGCAAAATCATATTTCAGACAATTCGTTCCCTTCCGGTTCGTAATCTTATCAAAATTGTATGTAGTCATACTTAATCCTCTATCTTTCATAACTGAATATTCCCATAGCAAGAAACCAAAACAGAACCACTGTCAAGCCCGAAGCCACCTTAAGAGGCTTTAGCCGGCTTTATAGATTCTTCCAGACCTTCTGCACGCCCTGACACGTTGCATCGTTGCTGGCCCTCTGTGAAGCTCTCCGCGGAGCTGGCTGAACTACTATGTATACCAGGTTACACCCACACTAAGCAAAGGCCTGCTCTAAATCTGCCAGCAAATCATCGATGTTCTCAATTCCCACTGACATTCTCAGAAGCTTCTCATCCACTCCCAAAGCTTCACGAACCTCTACCGGTACATCTGCATGGGTCTGCTTCATCGGATAGGTCAGAAGACTTTCCACACCTCCCAGACTCTCCGCAAAGCGGATCAGCTTAACGCTCTCCAAGATTTTAACAGCTTTCTCCGGGGAATTCAACCGGAATGAGATCATTCCGCCGTATCCGCTGCACTGTCTGTCGATCAGCGCCTTATCCGGTCTCGAATCCAGACCGATATAATATACCTTCTCCACCTCCGGTCTCTGTTCCAGCCAGTGTGCAATCGTCAGGGCATTTTTCTGATGCTGCTCCATACGGACTGCCAGTGTCTTGATACCTCTGAGTAACAACCAACTGTCAAACGGAGAGAGACAGGCACCTGTCGTCTTATAAATATTGTTCAGCTGCTGGTACAGGGCATCATCCTTTACTACCATGAATCCGGATAAAGTATCGTTATGGCCTTCCAGATATTTCGTACCGCTGTGCACTACAATATCTGCTCCTAAGGTAAGCGGCTTCTGAAAATACGGGGATAAAAAAGTATTGTCAACGATCAGAAGACAACCATGCGTATGCGCCAGCTCTGCGATTGCCTGAATATCTGCGACCTTCATCATAGGGTTGGACGGAGTCTCCAGATAAATCACCCTCGTCTCAGGACGGATCGCCGCCTTCACGGTCTCCACATTTGAAGTATCCACACAATCTACCGATATTCCGTTCTTATGGCTGATCGTGTTCCAAAGTCTCAGCGTACCGCCATACAGATCATCCGTAGCAATCAGATGATCCCCGGGAGAAAAAATTTCCATCAGTGCAGTGATCGCTGCCATACCGGTAGAAAATGCAAGAGCCTCCGTTCCCTGCTCTAATAAAGCAACCGTCTTCTGCACTTCATCTCTGGTAGGATTACCGCAACGGGAATAATCATATCCTGTGCTCTGCCCCAGTCCCGGATGAGCATACGCCGCATTCTGATAGATGGGCATGCTGATGGCTCCAAACGGATCCCTTCTCTCATTACTTCCCTGGACACATATGGTCTCTGCTGCAAATGCCATCTTTTTCTCCTCCTATGCCTATGTATGATGTCTGGGTCAAAAGCCCCACGGCTTTGATACCATATTTTATATTCCTACTGTTCCAGTAGGTATAGTATATATTTAGCATAGTAAGAAATAAAAGTCAATATCTTTTTACCAATAAAGCTTCATCTGTTCTTCTGCTTCCTTTTCTGAAATATTGAGTTTATTCTTTAATTTCTGCAGCGTATCTTCGGTATCATCCACATTTTTATCCCCGGACAATACCCGTAGCATTTTGATAGTAGCCTCTTTATGAACTTTTTTTGGTCTGAACGATATGCGTTACCTTCTGCAAGATAATCTTCCATGGTATTTTGCGACATCTTCCAGTTAATAGTGCAATGTATTCGTACTGTCTGCATATAGGCTCTCCGTTGCAGCTGTAAATTTGAATATTTCCCTTATCAAATTCCACACTGAACAAACGGATATTTTTCTACCAATTCAGTGTCCATTTCCATCATATTCAAAATTCTGCTGGCTGCACCGGAAGGATGATTTGTCCCCGCTTCCCAAGCTTCCACTGTCTTCTTGGTCACACCAAGATAGCCTGCAAAAGTACTCTGTGACATTCCTACAGAATTTCTAATATTTCTAACCTGCTCCGCTCCATATTCCTTAACAGGGATAATCGTCACTGTTCTCCTGTTTAATTTCTTGCCTTCTGATTGTGCATCTTCTATAGCTTCATTTAAGCCAGTCATGATACTCTCATATACACTCTTCATAGTCTTAACTCCTCTTTATATATTGTCACGAAGTCTGTCAATATATATTTTAATGTTATTTCGTTCCTGTTTTGACAAATTATCCTTCTGATTTTTTGAATATACCGTAATTAAGTATATGGTTTCTTCTATGACAAAATCGACATAGCACACTCTCACACCTCCACTTTTCCCATGGTGTTTAAATGCAAATCTTGCCTTTCTGAGCCCACCTGTACCCTGCATAACTGGATATTTGTGAGGGTTCATCATAATATCAAATTCCAATCTTCTCAAATCATCATCTGTAAATCCAAATCCATCCCAATTTCGAGAAAATTCATCTGTTTGTATAAATGTTCTAGTCATTTTCCTCCTTTATATTACCCTATATAATAGGGTACGTCAATAATTTGTCCTATTAACATTGTAAAAAATGAATTTCACGGCGATATGCCTTGAACTGCACACAAGGTGCGATAAAATGATGCCCATATATGATGAAATCCTAATATATGGTATCTTCGAAATCTTATCTATACAGACTTTCTATAGATGAGCTTACTATATCACAGAAGTATCCATTCTGCAAGGGAACCCGGCAAAACAAGTGCTGAAAAACTACACAAAAACAGAGCTGTGGAAATTGGCTATTTCTCACAGCTCTGCTTTTTGTGCAATATTACTTTTTAAAATACTAATCCAAAAGTTTAATCCAGTTCGAACAGCTCCTGGGCGCTGATAGTGATGCCGTCGGTATTAGCGGGAGTGGTTTTTGAACCGTTTTCAAACATAGTGTAGACCCGAACGTATACTTTCATTGCCTCGGCGTCGGATTTGATAACACCGGAATCCTCATTGAACAATCCCATCTCCGACAACGGATAAGTCACTGTATAGGTCAGGTTGTTGCCAACCACATAGTGACCGTTTTGAACCGTTACGGCATTACCCGAAGTATCTTTTACAGAAGACACATTCAGCGGAACTACCTTTTCAGTGATTCCTTCCACTGTCTTTGCGTCGGCAGCCGTACCGGCGGATCGGTAGAATTCTACGCAGATCTGCGGGTTACCGCTTAAGATATTATCATCTTCCGCTATGAACTTCACACTGACCACATCTCCTGCCTCGGTAGATCTGATGTTACCCTGATCTGCCGCCTTCAGGATCGTGTTGTTCGCAGGATCGCTGATCACATAGATGGATTCCATGTCATAGCCATTATCATCCCTGAACGATATGCGAGGTGCTGATACACCGGCATTATATGCTGCAATGATCGTATTGACGAAAAGTTTCATCTCCGCACCATTATCCGGTCTGGAATGACCTGCTCCGGAATAGGTAACATTACCCATGGTATAAATGTAATAATTATTTACGACATCATTGGGACAAATGCTGTAAATATTGGTAGATTGAACATTTGAGTCATAAATATCCGACAGACAATACCATACTACAATATCACTTCTTCCATCACCATCACGATCCAATTCCATATTGGGCTGCAGCCACTGATAATGCGTTGAACTTACCTTCAGACTCTTCCGCTGATTGATTTCTTTTATTTCGTCTTTAGAGATCAAATAAGGATACTGTGTAATCTGTCCTTCATTCACCTGTGTCGCTTTCAGAGCCGGTGGGGAAGCACCTTCCAAACAGTAATCTCCTTTCAGCATGTAGCTGGCCTTATTCCATCCAGCATCCCAATACTTTCCCCTAAATCCGGCATCATATAATAACTCATTATTTACAGGGAAAAGACTGCCCTTATAGGACTTATTGCCTTGTAAACTATCCAACTGTTTCCTCAGGAATCGAGTTACCGTGTATTTCGTAAGCCCTTCCTTCTGATTCAGGTTAATGTCTGTATTTGGTATCTTGAGAGTATCATACTGATACGTATTCAAAGTATCCAGATATTTCTGGTAGTGTTGTCTCTCGGTATCGTTTGGAGCCCAGGCCACCATCTGCTTATAGTATTCCTTCAGTTCTCCGTATCTGTCCAAACCTACGGAAGCCCGGATGGTCTTATTGAATTCATATCCCCAGTACCATCCGTTATCGTTACTCTCAGCGGTTCCGTTATCGTTATATTGCCGCCTGCTATACATATCATTGATATATGACGTGGTATCATGCGTAAACAATACACTTCTTCCGGACTCTATATAGTCACGTACTGCCCGGCCTACCGCCAGATTTTTTCTGGCACCACTTAGTTTGTCCGTATACAAATTGGTATGACCATCCTTCTGACTTTCTGACACATCATACCACCGATAATCATAACCGAACCGGTAACTATCTGCAAATCCTAAGATCAGCATATCATAGGTCTGAAAATATTCATAAGACTTCACATAACAATTCTCTATATCTGTATCACTGATATTATAATCATAAATATGCAATCTATCTCTTAACAGCCCAATTACCGATACACTGTCTACCTGAACATCCCAGTCCTTAAGATTACTTATATAAGTTTTAAAATTACCATCGTTTGCCAGATCCCAATTATTACCATTATCCGATTTTAACTGTAAAATCCTGATCTTTTTGCGTTCTCCCTGCACTTGCACAGCAGTATATCCGGATTTTGCAGTTCTGACCAACGGATCAGCATTATCATAAAATACAATTTTCCATGGTATGACACCCACATAATCATCCGGCAGCTGCCGCATTACTTTATATACATTTCCGGTACGCAATTCATAATGCGCAGAACCATTGTTATTTATCGGCTCTACTTTATTCCATGCATCACCGTTCCTAATATATACATTGATTCCGGTCAGTTCCTCTGAATTGCTGCTATTATTGCCAATAGCATCTGATCCGAGGAACCGTCCATCAGAGTTCTTATCAACAAACAGCTTACAGTCATAAGAAGCTGTTACCGATGAAGCGACTCTATTGTCCAAGGTAAATATATACTGTAGCTGATACTTACCATCAATCGCAGACAGATACGTCTGGTTTGGATCATTCTGGTTGTCACCATAGGACAGTTCCTCCGGATAAGGGCGTTCGCCGGAGATATTTGTTACCCAATCCACGGATAGCTTAGACAAATTCAAATAATTACAGAATCTACGTTGACGTTCCTCAAGATTGGAAGACTCCGCCAATAACTGACTCTCTGCAAATACATTCTTCTGCCAATAGAGATACTCGCCGGTTGTTGCATCCTTAGCTGACACAATCTGCTGTACAAACTGATAAAAATAGGAATTTTTATCCATAGTGTTTGTAGATGCAACATCCTTGGCATCATTCAAAAATGCATCCGCAATTACCACAGGATACCCGGCCTGTACATACTGTAATAATTCCTTATATTTCGTGGAATTCATGTCATTACCGGGACCACGATATGTTGTTGACTTGTTGTTTTTATCCTCACTATTATCATTGATCTTATGATTCAATGACGCATCCTGCAATCTGTGCTGATCATTGTAGCTTTCACCGGAATAGTCATAATAATCTCCCACATGAGAATAAATCAGACCATCCATTGTAGTATCATTATATTTCGTTTTCCCATTTTCTGTATTCATCGTCCCGGTCTTTGCACCAAGATAAATCATATCATACTGTTCATTTAGATCCTCTATTTTACCGATAAACTCTGCGGACGCCATTTTACGGATATTGATCTTGCCGGTATAGGTATCTCCCATTCCCATAAATTGTTTAATGGTTTTGTCCAGATTCGCATCAAAATCATAACATGGTTCCAAATCCAATACCGTAATCTCAGATTTCACTGTCACTCTGTGCATATACCAGTTCAGAATGTATCTTGTAATGGATGCTTTCGTGATTTTTTCTTCCAATTTAGTGGAAGTGTTCCCATTCTTTTCCGCCAGGAAATTCTCATACTGAATCTCTTTCAGGACGGCACTGTAGATCCAAGCGCTTGTAGCCGTTCCCGAAATATCTGTCAGATAATCCGAAGCCACATACGCTGTATTACCAGTGCTGTTATTATACAAATAAACATTTTCTGTCAGGAATTCTTTCAGTTTATCAAGAGTCAGATTATCGGAATTTTTCTGACCTGCCGCTGTTCCTGCCGCCTGGATAATCTTATTTACTTCTTTAATATAATCGTCTTTGTCTAACCCCTTTGTCCAAAAGCTGTCTTTGTTTGCAATAGACTCCGCAAGCTTTGTATTTGTATCGGATACTCTCAGCAATGTCAGTGCCAAATTGGCAAGTTCCTTATTTTTTACAGTTACATTATCGGTATAAAAACTATAGTCCATGATGACAGGAACTCTGGCAGAATCCGAACGTGTTCCCTCAGCATCAATGATACCAAAAGCTTTTTTCGCAATATATCTTGCAACCGCAGCTCTGGACTTTTTGTTTACCGTAGAATCATCTATCTTCGTATAGGTGCCCTTCCCTGACAGATAGATCAGATCCACGCTGTCCAGATCCACGCCATAATAAGCCTGTTCCTCCGGATTCACCAGTTTCGCCAGTTCCTCCACTGTCAAAGTTGTCACTTCAATCTTCAGTTTATCAATATTTCCACCGGTACCGGAAGCGCTGCCGCTCTCATACCGGCTGGTGCCGGACAGATTCAGAACCTGTTTCTTGAACCATTCTTTATTGTAGAAACCACCGTCATATGCTACAGTATCCAACGCATCCTTCGCATTATCACCTATAAAATCATAGCTGTTTAATGCATTGTAGCCTGATTCTCCTTGACGATAAACCTTCATAGTACCGCTGCTTTTCAGCACATATTTACCGTTATCATTTCTCTGATAAGAATCGATCAGTTTGTAGTCCCCATTACCACTGGATAATGTCACCTTAGACACATAATAATCACCTGAGGTGTTTTCCGTGAAATGAACAAAATAGCCATCCGCAAGATCAGACAGTGTATAACTTCCCCCCGTTCCATCCGAATTTGCCGTCCATTTTGCCCATAGAGTAGGTGTGGTGTTGGCCATATTCAAAATATAGAGATTGTTGTCCTGTTCGGATGATGGAACAGAAGCAGTCATTATCTTCTGTTCTGATGAAGGTTCAGAAGCTGTCATTATCTTCTGCTCTGAAGTCACAATATCATTTCCGGATGTGCTTTGTACGCTGATGGTCTGCATCTCATTACCGGACTCCGCTGCTGCGTCATTCCCGGATGCAGATGCTGCCGTTATCAGTCCCGAGTTCTCCGCTGTTGTCGACTCTCCCTGATTTTCTGACGCTCCGGAAGTATCTTCGGAAGTATCTTCAGAAGTTATTGCAGTGCTCTGGATAGCATATCCTGCTGGCAGTTTGCTGCCGTATACCACCTTACCAAAGTAAGTGTATACATCACCAGTCCTTCTATACACTTCCCTATTGACATAATCACCTGCATTAAAAGCCGTATTATTAATATCGTTCATACTGCCGTCGGAATTTTTATCGTACGGAGTCAGTGCATATTTCGTCGCTGCAAGAGCCGTCTCCGCTGGATCTCCGATGGTCATTTCCAGATTTCCTCCGGCAGCATCGGACACTTTAGAAAATACAGGAGATACACTCTTTTTGTTCTCGTTAGAAGCTCCGGAAGCCTCGATCGTACTATACCGGTCATAACGTTCATTGCTGTCTCCCGCTGCAAACAACCTATACACCGCTTCCGTCTGTGTATAGGTATACTGACCGCTATTCTTCGTATTTTTCACAAAAGAGCCTCGGATCTCTTCGGTCCGGCTTCCGCCCTCACTATAAGGGGAAAAGCTTACCGGACCATTGTTTCCTGCGAGATCCCCCAGTCTGTTATTGTTGATCGCAGCCATGGCGGTTTGTCTCTCTGATGCTGCCGGAAGTTCCGAAAGCTTACGTCCATCAGATACCGGTTCCTCGCCACCGATCAGATATCCGATGGAAGCGTCCTTTTTAGAAGGCACGATCTCTAAAATGTGAAAGGTACCGTCCGAAGATGCTACCGTATCCTGTACCAGCTTCTCAATGCCGGGCAGTGTCATCTCCTGTGCACTTACTTCCATAGAGCCATAGCTCTGGCAGACTCCGGCTGCCAAAGCTATGGTAAGGATTCCTGCTATGTACTTTTTTGTGTTGTGCTTCTTATTGTGTCTCATTTATTTTCCTTTTGTAATACCATTAAGAAATTACGTTTAAACATATAATTCTTTCGCTCTTTATTTGCATCTACATTTATGCTGTCCATGAGGAACTTCAACTCTGTCTTTTTACTATCCCCGCCACGCTTCAGGTCATCAATCTCGCTCTGATGTTCCCGGGTATATTGTTCTGTATACTGTTTTACAATTGCCTTGTCAGCTTCCTTATCAGCTGTCGTTTTGTATGCATATACAGTAACAATAAGGTATTTATTGTTCTCATTTCCGGTTACTCTATAACCGATCCAGCTTCCGTTTGTCTCCCAGGGTGAAATCGTTCCGAGCTCCGTGTCATCTGCCAGAGCTTCATCCCCCTGAATAATGGCATCCATATCTACAACAAACGGTGCAATCAGTTTATTGGCATCATTTTCAATACCATACATATCCAATCTCAGAGGCGGATCGTAATAATGAGGCACCTTTACTTTGTACACATGCTCATTGTTATCAAACAAGAATTCCACCTTAGGTACCAGAATGATGGTCTCCGCGATCAGCTCCTTGCCATCCACAGACCAAGCCTGAAGTTTCAAATGGTAGTCCTTGTTCCAGTCTACGTTCTTCAGCGCCCACACTTCTGTAGAGGTTCCCGTATTTTCTGCCAACAGGAAATTCTGATTATTGTCGCTGTCATGGGATCCATGATATGCGCCAAGACCAACCAAATAGGATTCTGTCACTTTTCCGTCCTGATTTACGAAAGTATTATCTAACTCAGCGGGCATATCCGCAAATCTCCACAGCACATCCTTAGGCTTGTTATTATCATCTGTATAATTCACAATCGAAACTTTAATTCTACCGTTTCGATTCAGCACGAAACCATTCTGACCCAGTTTGTTCTTGTCTGTATCATTTTCATCGATATCTGCAGAAATATAAGGTTTATCAGCGCTCTGTATCGTGTTCAGCGGAGGAATCACGATATTAATTCCCAAAATTACAGTCACATCTGCGGAAAGCTTTACCTTTGCCTCTACATAGACTACTGTATCATTGTTATTGCCACATTCCAACTCTGCCTTAAACTGTCTGCCGTCAGCATCCGTAATTCCCGTGATCTTATAAGAATGATTATAATCTTTCGGCACCGACCATTCAATCTGCGGAAAACCGTTCAGATAGTCCGCCCAGGAAGGAAGACATTCAATAATACCCTTGTATCCTACCTTCTGTGTACTGCCTTCTGTGAACTCATACATAAATAAGTCACTTGCAATCAGGGTTGCATCATACTTGTCAATAATATTCGATTTCTCAATTACAGTAACCAATGCTGTTGCCGTTACCGTTTGTCTCTTGTTTACAGTACATGTAACTGTAAGTACAGCAGTACCAGGCGTCTCATTCTCACTGACATGAAGTTCCCCTGTCGTTGGATTGATCCAGGTGTCATTTGACGTAGCACCATCTAGTTTCCATTTTACGCCGCCGTTCTTCACTTCATTAGAAGAAGCCTCCAGTTCATAGCTGAATGTAAAGACACTGTTCTGCTCTACAGTAGCTGTTGTCGGATCAATCTTCAAAGAGATATACTCTATTACAGATACTGTTGCCGTTGCTTTCAGTGTCGGATCAGCTACTGCCGTACAGGTTACAAGGAGTTCATTTTCTCCCAGATCCTCGTCCTCTTTTACGATTAAAGTGCCGTCCGCTTTAATAGTACTCTTACATGCAGTGCCATCTGCTTTCGTAACTTTCCATTCCACACCCTGCGCTACTGCCTCTTCATCACCTGAAAGTGAATATTCAAACTGTTTGCTGCCGCCAAGTGCAACCTCTGCATGCTCCGGCTTAATCACTAATCCGGAAATCCAACTGTAATTAGCGCCGGTCTTCTCCAGGTCATTTCTAAGCTTAATAGTCTCTGCGATGTCATAGCTTCTGTCCTGGTAAGTGAAGGTCATATTCAGGATAACTTTCCGCTTGTCCTTCACCTGGCTTAAGTCTACGCTGAAGCTTGTGACATGCTCTGCCATAAGTGCCGGGGTCGCGGTGGTTGGATCTCCTACGACGAGATTGCCGTCCGCATCCGTTGTATTTTTCACTTCATAGAGGTATACCTGATTCGCAGTCGCATAATCCCCTGACGCGGTTCCCTGCCAGCGGATCATATAGGTATTCTCGTTATTGACCAGACGCAGTTCGCTGACATGGGCTGTGGTGATCTCATTACCGGCTGCATCCTTGGCGGTACTGCCATCCAGATCTACTGCTGTGCCGGTATGATCCGGTGTGAAATTAATATCCTTCTCCACATCAATGATCAGGTCGATCATCTGATTCGCTGCAAGCTGTGCTTCTTCCTGCAGGGTCAGTTCCTTATTCCCCCGCAGGTAGGAATTGTTGCCTGCGACGATAAAGGCGCCCACAGATCCTGCCACAATGGTCATGATTGCCAGGGACACTATCACTTCTACGAGAGTGAATCCTTTTTTTCCGATACGCATAGTCAACCTCCTTATTTCTTCAGGATTTTGCCGGTTCTGCCGACTGTTGTGATTGTTATCGTTCTTGTTCCGTTGCTGATCACAATTTTCTTACAATAGTCCTTTACCACATCTGCAGCAGCGCAGGTCTTCTCTTCAAAAGCTCCCGATGCTCTGTTGAACACCAGATGCAGTCCATCGGTTGCGGACGCATAAGGTAATGTACCTTTTAATTGTGACAGATTGTAGGGAGTGGAATCGTCATCAAAATATACTTGTATTGTGATGGGCTCCTTCCCCACGATTCTATCCGAAACGATGTTTCCACCCTGATAGACCCGTGCCCGGTACTCGCCGGTGCTGCTATCTTGCAGCAGCACAAACTCCACCTGGTTCTGTTCTTTTCCCAGGGTCAGCACTCTTGCTCTCTCCAGGGTCGAAACGATCTCATCCGCACATTTTGCAGTTTTTCTTCCGGTGAGTGTTCCCACAGACAATCCGATGACTCCCACCACGATCGCCATGATGGCGACGACGATGATGAGCTCCACCAGTGAGAAGCCACCGTTTTTATTGTTTCTGCCAGTTCTCATATACGATCAGGTCTCCTAAATTAATATCGCTGTTCAGGTAGGTCTTATTGTTATTCTGCAGGTAACCTTCGCCGCCGATCAGGAAATCCACTACATGATATTCCTTCTGACCGCCGCCGGAGCCTGTAACCTCCTTGGAATAGGTCAGCGCACGAAGCACTGCTTCCTTGTCCGGTGTCACTTTCACATTCTGTCCTAACAGGATATTGCCGCCTGCCAGGATCACACCGTTAAATTCTTTGCCATCCTGTATCTTCACATCGCCCGTCGCGATGATGATACCATTCTTGAAATCCGCATGTCCCGCTTCGGGATAGGTATAATCACCATATACGATGACTGCCTTGCACTCCGGATATGCAGTACTTCCAAAATACTTCTCTGTATCAACAACCAGTCCTGCGCCACGGACCACACCGGTAAAGCTTGTGATCGCGTCCGTATTTACCAGATTGCTATATACATTGGCGGCATCCGCTTTTTCGGAAGGAGTAAGCTGCTCATATCCATCGATCAGCTTCTTGCAGAGTGCCTTGAATTTGGAATCATCCGCTGCCAGCTGCTGCTTATAGCCGATGTTGCTCTGATCACTGCCTAATGTGGCATTTTGCAGGTTGCTGCTGTAACTGCCTGTAGCCTGATCCTTGTCGGCCATCACCACATTACCTGCCAGGTGCATGATATAGGCACCGGCACTCTGGTTCCGGATCTTGATGCCATCGGTGTAGATGCTGGCATAGGCATCCATGGTACTCTTATTTACCTTATAATAATCCTGAAAATACCGGTTGGCAGCTTCTCTCCCCGCCTGGGTGGAGCTGTCAAAGGACACGTAATAATACACAATGGTGATCTTGCTGTTTAATCTCTTATAAAAAGTACGTACACCCTGACTGTCGCTGCTACCGTTCGTAATAAACTTCGTAATACCATAGGAAGCAAGGCTGTTACCGCCCAGCATACTGCTGGCAGCATTAAAATCAACTGCCGTATTCCCCATAGTATCTGCCTGCTCCTTAGTCACGGGATTAGAACGCTGTTTTACCAGATCTGCCGGTACCAGATATGCCAGCTGGTCACTTTTGACTGCAATGGACTGCCCCATCAGGATATCCTTGCGGTCAGAGGCACTGCCATTGAGATTCCCATCCGCCTCGGTGAGATTATCCTTAGCAGTTTTCGTGGCAATATAGGTATTACCTGCCAGAGTCAGATTGATCAGACCGCTCAAATCAATATCCGTTCCGGTACCGTTGACTACGATGGCACTGCTGTCACCGTTCTCCCCGGTGCCGAAGCCTATATACTGTCCAGAGTAATTCTCATCCACCAGACTGCCTGCGGTAAAATTATTATTTGCGCCGTCTATGCGCAGATCTCCCGCTACATAGACATCATTTCCTTTGAAATTCATATTCGCGCTGCCGGTAGATGTCGCTGCTCCGTGCATGGTGATCTTGCCTGCCCACAGTTCTCCATAGCTGTCGGATTCCAGTTTCGCGCCCTTGCCCAGATACAGTTCTGTAGCCGCTACCATACGCTTATCATCATTTTCCTTACCTGTCGGCTCTGCCAGGGTCAGGGTCACATTTGCACTGTTTGTATCATCCTCATTCCCCACCAGTACCTTGTCCGCATAGAAGCTTCCGGCGATCTTCGCGTCGCTTAATTTGCCGCTCTCCGCTACCACCTGAATATTCTTCTGTGCCACCAGTGACATGCCGGTCAGTGGAGGCAGGCTTACTGCCTGTGCAAAGCTCATATCCGGCATTTTCACACGGATATCCGTCTGGATCACAGAGACATAACCATTATCATTGGTATAAGTCACCTTTAATTTCTGAAAAGATAATCCGTCCGTGAACAGGGTAAGCTGTCCCTTAGGCAGATCGCTCACCGCATCTCCGGAGCCGTTTGTGCCCGTCATCTGCTCGGCGCCGTCCACCATCCGTATTGTATAGGAATTGACTCCGTCACCGGTCTGCAACACTGTATTTTCCTTCACTTCCGGTGACAGACTGTCAAACAGTTTCTTCAGATCATAGTAATTTAAGCTGGCGGTATCACTGCACTGATACGCCTTCTGCATACTGCTTAAGAACGCATAGCGGAGCTTACTCTCCTTCTCGGATACGGAAGTGTCATCATAGTTCACCAGAATCTGCGTGTAGGCATCTCCCAGGGACGCGGACACCTGCTCTTCCATATGGACACGGATCTCATCCAGCACTGTCTCTGCCGAATAGAAGTTGTCCTTCGCCTGCAGGTTATTTGCCTTCATCTGATAGTTCAATAAGGACATATACATCAAAACACTGGCCAAAATGCCGATAAAGGCCATAGCTATGATCACAACGACCATTGCCGAGCCCTTATCGTCTGTCTGTTTATGTAATTTGAAGTCTCTGCCACGTATCTTCATGGTTCTTACGCTTCCTTCCGGATTCTCCTGTTATTCCGTTACCGTTCCTGTCATAGTAATGATCGGGCTGCCGTCTGCTATCTTATCCTCTGCATAGACCTTCACTTCCATGTCGTAAATTCGGTCCTGCGCCCTGGCCGGTGTCAGATTCGTCACTGACATGATGTTCTTCGCCAGTGCATAATTAAGTCCCGTTCCGGCTCCCGCGCCGGTCATGCTGGAATTCTCAAATACATATGCCGTAAGTCCGTCACTCTTATCCAGCAGATTCGTGCGAAGTGTTCCCGCAGACGTCTGTGTTGTGCCAGAGGTTGGCATCCAGCCGGGCCATGCTTCCCGCAGTTCCAGAGATATCCCATACTTACTGCGCATGGTATCATAATCTGTCGCTAAGACATCCCTCAACATATCTATTCGGTCCTGTCTCTCGGTCTGCTCCACTACCAGCAGATTCGTCTCCACATTGTCCGGATTGTTGAACACTATCCGGTCTATAATGGCAGGTCTTCCGGCATCGTAGTGCGCGCTCTCCACACGAGGCTGTACACAGACAATGATATTCGCCAATTGATTGCCAAGCTCGCTGACATCATTCACCTGTGCTGCACGGCTGCGCACACTGTCTTCATTGGAAAAAATTACATAATCCGCTCCCGTCTGCGGATAGTCCGCAGATCTGTCCGTTGCAAGGATCGTGGGATCACAATGATACGTTGTGGAAGCTGTGACAAGATAGACTTCTGTCTCCACCGTAGCTCCCGTTGCCAGCGTTACGTTGATCTTACTGCTGTCAATATTGATTTCGGTCTTGCGTGTTGTATGCTGCATGATCTCTGCTGTATAGAGTCCACCGCCGAAATAAGAATAAGCTTCCTTGGCACCGTCCGCCGCTTCGCTGTAGACAGCATTCAGATTACCCGCCAGGTTACTGATATCTACCCGTGTCACATTGTTCACCGCACTGTAGGCTGTGGGATCCACCTTCACCACTACATCATAAGTACCGGAAGTGGGGGAATCGTCCCGGATCGTGTAAGTCCAGATGCCGGTCGTGTCGTCTTTTACTGCGGTATTGGTAAATCCCGCAGGTGAAGCGCCCGTGTAAATATCAGACATTTCCTCCAGAGAATGTGCCTCGAACATTTCCATGACGTCCTCAGCGATCGCCGTGGCATGCATCGTGGTACGGGACTTTGCATTGGTCCTTGCCGATGTCACAAAGCTGTGCAGCAGTGGCACTACAATGATTGAGAGGATCACAATGGCGATCAGAAGCTCCACCAGGGAAAAGCCTTCATTATTCAGTTGTCTTTTCTTCCTATGCTTCTGCATTACGACAACTCCCGATTAGCAAATCTATTAGTTCACGTTTCCAAATATCGTCTGTACACCCATAGGCATATCTGGAATATAGGGTTCCCCATATACCTTATCCGTGCCCAGCAGATAATACGTATTCAGGTTCATATTGCCGGACAATTTTCCGTCATCACCGTTATAGCTGATGTTCACGCCCTGGATGCTCTGACGCTCCTGCTGATTGTAAATATATCGAACCAGCCCTTTGAAATCATCATAGGTACATTCGATACTGATACCCAGAGGGACCTCATACATATGAGTCTCCGCATAGGTGGTTCCCTCTGTGGAGACAGGGGATGTAGTAACCGTGGTCGTATCTGTGCCCGACACTGCGGCATCTGCTTCCGCTGCTGCGGTATCCGCTGGTGCATCCGCAGTTGCAGCCGCCAGGGCAGAATTGTCTGCGGAAGCCTGTGCATCATACGCCACTTCTCCTATGGTTCCGAAAGAGATGTTTGCTACATAGGTTCTTGTGGCTGTCTCCATGTTCTTCACCATCATAATGCTGTCTTCCGGTAAAATATCTGCCGGAAAACGATTTTCAAACCCGGTAATATATGTCTTCATCTTCTCGGTAGCAGCCAGATAATCTGCCTTACGCTGCTCCAATACCTCCAGTGTAGACACCTGGGATCTTAATGACATATTCTGACTTTCCATAGCATCCGACAACTCATTGAATTTCGCATATACAAGGAAATAAGTCACCACGACCAGAAGGACTCCCAGTACCGCGATCAAAAGCTGAATTTCACTCTTTTTTACTTTCATCTCTTATCCGCCTCCTACTGTGCTGTGGTACCGGTTGTATCTCCGGTGCTTTCGGTCTCTTCGGTATCTGCGTGGATATCCGCATAAGTACCTGTAATAGAGAAAGTAACCGCCGATTCTCCCAGTTCATTCTGCGTGTCTGTAATATTGCTAATCTGAACATCCTGAATACTCTTCATATTTCTGATATTCAGAATCGTTCTCGCTGCTGCAGCCTTACCTTCCACAGTTACAGACATGCTGATTCCCGTCTGATCCGAACTGAAGCTGTTGGTCCAAAAGCTACTGGGTAATATCTGCTCCAGCTCATTAATGAACTCTACGAGATTCTCATTGGGATTCTCGGTATACTCATACAGATATTTGTATTTATCATACTGTGCTGCCGCTGAGAGGTATTCATTATATACCGTCTGCGCGGGCTGTAATTCCTCAACCCTCGCCTGCAGAGCCACATTTTCTGCCACGGTGCCGAAGTATCTGGTCAGGGAAGTGACTGCCATGGCGATGGACAAGATCACGCCCAGCACCAGGACCGCCACACTGACGAAAGTGTAGTTCGTGCCGCTGACTACGGTCATGCCCTTGCCCTTCTGCTGGCTCTTATCGATCAGTCCCACGGGGGCAAGTACTGCGCCCAGGCAGGAAATATAGGCTGCGGGTCTGGTGGAACGGATGGCCTTGCTCATACCGATCTTGTCATCCATATCGGACAGGGTATGTACCTTGCGCTCTAGGCAGTTGGTGAACAGCTTGCTCATGCCGCTGAAGCTGCCGCCGAGGCCGGTGACGTAAGTTCTCTCAATAGGTGTATTACTGTTTCTGGAATCATAGAAATCAATGACACGGCTGACGCCGACGATCAGGGGCTCCAGAGAAGAGGTGATCTTCTGTCTGGCTGCTGTGACTTCCGCATTGCCGGCATCTTCGTCTTCCCAGCGTCCGGCATTTTCCTCCCAGAGCTTATCTCCCGGATGGAGTACTCTGTTCAGGCAGGTCTTCTTCTGGAAACGCTCTACCGCGCTCATGGGATCGCTCACGGCATAGGCACCGGAAGCGATCATGGTCTCGATGGCATCCTGCACGCCGTATGCCACGGTTCTCTGCAGCAGCACCTTGCCGGCGGAAAGCACGGTCACGATGGTGCTGTTCTCGTCGATCTTGATCATCATGGTAACGGTTTCGGTCTTCTCGTCACGAAGGATCTGGTACAAGCTGTTGCTGCTGTAATCGAAGCACTCAACCTCCCAGCCGCACATCTGAGCCAGCTGGTAATAGCTGTTTAACAGCGCCTTGGGCACTGCTAATGCCATGACACGCAGCTTTCCTTCCTCGGTCAGTCCGCCTGCCAGATAATGTCCGATCTCATACTGGGTCAGATCCACGGGGAAATAATCGTTCGCGTTGGTCTTCACCAGTGCCTCGATCTTGCTCGCCTTCACGTTCGGGATCTGTACCTCACGGCTTGCCACTCTGGTAGAAGAAATGGTGAAGATCACTTTCTTCGTGCGGATGCCGTTCGTGCCCAGTGCGTTCACCAGGTGATCCGCATACTCCTGCGTCGGCTGCAGCATACCGTCCACCACGACGCCTTCCGGGGTCTCAACGGTCAATACCTTATAGACCTTCGGTTTCTTCACCTTATAGTCGATCTCGCAGATCTTCGTAAAGGAGTTACCGATCTCAATACTCAATACGCGATTGTTCATTGCCATGCTTCTACCCTTCCTCTTATCGGTTCTTTATCGTATTTGGGACAGAAAAAGTGTCCCAAGAACTTTCTAATCTCATATCAGATGTAAGTACCCAGTCTCAATGATACAGACCCAGATACCACTGTAAGAATTCATTACCCCACAGTACAGCGACTGCCACCCCTGCGGAGAGATACGGTCCCATGGCGAGCACATGTCCTTCGCCGCTTACTTTCATACGGATCAGATGGATCACGGAACCAATGATACATCCCAGTAAAAATGCGAAAATAATCAATTTCCAGCCGAGCAGCAGTCCACAGACCGCCATCAGCTTCACATCACCGCCGCCAATGGCTCTGCCACCGGTAGCGTAGTACAGAATAAGTAAAAATACACTGACACACAGGAAGCCGATCAGGAAATCCAGCCACTGTGTATAGTGGAAGGCTCCATGGATCAGCCCCAGTGCCAGTATAAATAAGTTAAATCCCACAGGGATCTCATATGTTCTGAAATCAATCACACTTAAAGCAAGAAGTGCACTAAACAACAAGCAGTAGACTAGGGAATCCACGCTCATCCCATACTTCCAGAATACGAGCAGGTACAGCACTCCGTTCAGTGCCTCGATGATGGGGTACTGAGCGGAGATATGTGCCTTGCATTTCCGACATCTGCCTCCCAGCGCCAGGTAGCTGAACAGCGGTACGAGGTCGTACCACCGCAGCTGATAACCACAGTTCATGCAGTGAGACCTGGTGGTGACAATATTCTCTTTTTTTGGGATACGGTAGATCAACACATTGAGGAAACTACCGATCACGATTCCATAAAGGAAAATCACTATGTAGAGAAGAATTGTTGGGAGCATGTCAGGTGCCTTTCAACATTTTAATTACGGTGTTACTTTGATTCCAAGAGCCTGTGCTAAATCGGAATTATCTGTCGTAAATGTGGGTACATTATTAGCATCAACAGCAATTGTTAATACAGCATCACCATACTTGGTGCTCTTCGTTTTTAATCCGGAAGGGTCTGCAGAAGCATCTTTAAGTACATCAGCTGCATTTGTAGTTGCAAAAGCAGGAGCTGTATTTACTGCAAATGTAATTGTACCAGCTGTTAACTTATGAGTAGCCTGAGAATCCGATGCATTTACCTGTAATGCTGTTAAAATAGTCTGGTAGTTATCAAGATCAGCAGATTCTCTGGATCTTTCAACATATTTCAAATACTGAGGTGCCAGTACACCAATCAAAACTGCCATAATAGCAATAACGATGATCAGCTCTACCAGGGAGAAACCTTTGTTAGTTAAGCTCTTCTGTTTCTTGTTCATAATTACATTCTCCTTTTTATGTGTTTTTTAATTTCAGGGTAGTAAGTTTTCCGCCCCATTTATTAATTATCGTCCTGTCCCTACACAGAACGGATAATCCAATATTATAAATTATCCAATGCTGCATACATAGATACCATAGGTGCCATACATGCCGCAATCAATCCGCCTACTACGATTGCCAATACAATAATGATCATAGGCTCCAAAGCAGCCATCAAGGACTGAATTTCCATCTCTACTTCTTCATCATAGTAGTCTGCAATCTTGTCCAACATTTCTTCCGTACTACCGGCTTCTTCACCGATGCGGATCATCTGGTATACCATAGGAGGAAACAATCCACTCTCCTGTAATGGTCTGGATAAAGGCATACCAATGGTAATTTCTTCTCTTGCATCCTGTAAGGCTTCTTTAAAATAGATATTACTCATAACTCCGGATACGATATCCACAGCTTCAATCAACGGAACACCTGCACCCATCAGTGTACTCAGGGTTCTCGCCATCATAGCGGCTGCCGACTTCACGGTTAGTTTTTTGAAAAGCGGCAGTTTCAAAGCAATCTTGCCAAATACATGTTTTCCGGGATTCGTACCTGCAAAATATTTAATTCCAATTGCCGCCGCAATAATAACCGGAATAATAATAAACCAATAATTTTGTATGCCATGGCTCAAATTCACATAAAACTTAGTAATCCAAGGTAAATCTGTTCCCAACTGACTAAACATATCTTCATAGGAAGGGATTACCTTTACCAACATTACAATCGTCACAATGACAGCTACAATACAAACTACCACTGGATAAATCATTGCCTTTTTCAGCATTGCCTGGGTCTTACTGTTTTTCTCCAGCTGCACCGCCACTCGGTCGAGTGCCGTTTCCAGGCTACCGGATGCTTCACCGGCAGCCACCATGTTCACCATGATCGCCGGGAATACCTTCGGGTGCTCTGCCATGGAGTCTGCCAGGGTCTCACCCTTTTCCACGCTGATGCGGACTTCCTTCAGTGCATCCTGCAATCTCTTGTTCTCTGTCTGTTCGCAGAGCATTTTCAGGGATTCGAGGATGCTGACGCCCGCTTTGGTCATGCTGACGAACTGGCGGCACATGACGCTTAGATCCCTGGCCTTGGGCCATCCGCCGATCTCGATATCGATGTCTTTTGTCAGGAAGCTCTGTTCTCCCAGATCGATAACGGTCAGCTCCTGCCTTCTCAGTTCTGCCATTGCCAGATCTTTGTTATCCGCTTCCAAACTTCCCTTTACTTCTTTTCCAGCCTTTGTGATGGCCTTGTAACCATAGGTCGCCATGTGCCTTCCCTCCAATTACGTCTCTATCTTTAACTGTCTCCCCAACTATGTAAGACGGGCCCCGGTCCTAAAAAGGTCCAGGTATTTGAAAAATTTTTATAAATTTTGATAAATTTCTATAAAATATTGCGGTTTTTATAGAATTATACGTCAAAAGATACCTTTACCATCTCGGAGAAGGAGGTGGTGCCGTCCAATACGTAGTCCGTGGCACTCATACGCAGAGTATGCATTCCTTCTTTTAATGCTTCTTCCTTTAATATATCGGCACCTTCCCGCTTGCTGATGATCGTCTTCAGCTTCGGAGTGATCTGCATGATCTCGTAGACACCGATACGACCCTTGAAGCCGGTATTGTCGCATTTGCTGCAACCACAGGGTTCGTAGATGGTTACGTTTTCCTCTTCCTTCAGGCCCATGAACTCTTTTTCATCCTTGGTGGCCTGCTTCGGCTTTTTACAGAAGGGACAGAGTCTGCGGACCAGTCGCTGTGCGATAACGCCGATGACGGAATCTGCGATCAGGTAGGATTCGATACCCATATCCTCCAGTCGGGTGATGGTGCTGGCGGATGAGTTGGTATGCAGGGTACTTACGACCAGGTGTCCGGTGATGGATGCCTGTACGGCGATGCTGGCGGTCTCCTGGTCACGGATCTCACCGATCATGATGATATCCGGGTCCTGTCGCAGGATGGAACGCAGTGCCGTCGCGAAGGTGAGGTCTGCCTTGGTGTTGACCTGTACCTGGTTGATACCGTCGATGTTCGCCTCGACAGGATCTTCGACGGTGATGATGTTCACGTCTTCTTTGTTCAGCTCACTCAGTGCGGTATACAGGGTGGTGGACTTACCACTTCCGGTAGGTCCGGTTACCAGGATGATACCGTGAGGATTTTTCAGAATGTAGTCAAACTGTTTTAATTCGTAAGGTTTGAAGCCTAACTGGCTCTTGTCGCGGTTCAGTGCACTCTTCGCTGCAAGACGCATTACGACTTTTTCCCCATATACGGTAGGCAGAACGGACACACGGATATCGTATTCCACACGGTCTACGATCTGGGTGATACGTCCGTCCTGGGGTTTTCTCTTCTCGGAGATATCCATGCCGCCGATGATCTTGATACGGGCGATGATGGCGGACAGTACGTTGACACCGTATCTCGCTCTCTCATAGAGGGCACCATCGATACGGTAACGGACACGGATGATATTTTCCATAGGTTCGATATGGATATCGGATGCACGCTGGCGGACGGCCTTTTCGATCATGTCCTTGACCAGCATTACGATGGGGGAGCTGTTGATGTTCTCCTCCGTGGCGATATCTTCCACCACATCCAGCTTTTTCTCTTTGGCGTAGGCAGCCAGTGCCTCGGTTACTTCTTCCTGACCGAAATATTTATCGATCGCCAGCATGATGCTGCGGGTGGTGGCTACTACGGGCTCTACCTGGAAGTTGGTGATGATATTGATGTCATCGATGGCGTTGTAATCCAGGGGATCCGCCATGGCGACCATGAGAACGTTGAAGTTATTCTCCTTGTAGGCGAAGGGGAGGACCTTGTTCTTCTTCAGGACGTTGACCGGTACCAGATTCAGCACTTCCTTGTCCACAGTGGCGCTCTGGAGATCGATCATATCCAGATCCAGCTGTTTGCTCAGTGCTCTCGCCAGATCATCCTCCGATACGATGCCTTCATCTACCAGGAATTCTCCCAACTTCTTGCCCTGACGGGCGGGATTGTCCAACGCCTGCTGCAGCTGTTCATTCGTGAGAACACCGCTGTTTACCAGTAATTCGCCCAAACGGACCTTTTTTCTGCCTAATTCCATGATCATTCACCTGTTACTTTTACATATTTGGGATATCTGCATAATTGTAGCATTTTTCGTTACAACTTACAATTTTTTTGGCTCAACACTAAAATATTATAGCATATTTTAGATTTATGTAAATTGTTTTTAGTACTTTTGTTGCAATTTTTCTGCAAGCAGGGTTAAAATAGTAAAAGGTAACCCTTGAAAGGAGAATGTTTATGAATTATGTATATCCTGCTATATTTTATCCGGAAACCGATGGCAAATACTCCGTTATTTTTCCGGATCTTAATGATCTTGCTACTTACGGCAACAATCTTGCCGATGCATTTGTCATGGCACAGGAAGCCTGTGGTCAATACTTATTCACCTCTCTAAAAGACGGTGAATCACTTCCCAACCCTACAACAATTAATGCAGTGAAATCGGATGATCCCACTGCATTCATAAATCTTATCTGTGTAAATTTAGATAATTATGCCCGCGCCTATGATGATAGGGCTGTTAAAAAGACCTTAACTATTCCGGCGTGGTTAAATACTGCCTGTGAAAACTACGGCATCAATTATTCTAAAGTTCTCAAAGACGCCTTAATTGCTAAATTGCAGCAAGTACAAATGTAATCTTACAACAGTGTCACCGCGTATTCACTGTCGTACATTTTCTTCAGATTTTCTACGCTGTTATATTTTTCACCAATGCAGAATTCCTTGGACCAGGTCATGTAGTAGGCCCAGGGGATTCTGCTTTTTTGCAGAAGATCCACATCGGGAAGGTAGCATAATAATCGAACATCAATCGGTATAAGTCTCTTGCGACTTTCGCGCCCTTTGCTCCCCACCAGAACCAGGTGCCGTAGGATTCGTGGAAGGGGCGCCAGAGGATGGGGATGTTCTCGTCCTGGAAACGTCGCAGGATGTCTGCGATCACATCCATGTCTGCGTAGAACGCTGCGCGCTCCGGGGTGCCTTCCTGTAATACTTTCGTCGCATTGAAATCGGTATGCTCGGTGTAGAAGCTTTTGTCTCTACCGTGCCTTTATTCTCTTCCACTTCCGTCAGGCATTCCGGGGAAGCGTCTGCATAATTGATATTCGGAGAATACCCAAGCAGCTCGAAGCCACGCAGCTTGGGCTCTTTTCCGGTGGTCTGCCGGATATAGTCAATCTCCTCACAGGGGATTGTCTGGGTGTGCTGACCGGTGATGATCTGCTGTTCCGCAGTATTTTTGAGGTATTCCAATAATTCTTTTGCTTCTTGTGTAGCTTTTGCATCTGCTGTTGTCATATATTTTGCATTCCTTTCATTTTCTGTAAGCATTATATCTGCTTATCCGGAGCTAATAGCAATTTATCTATTACCGGATGAATCATACTTGTTTCTATTATTATATTTATCGCACAAAGCTTTTTGCCTGCGTCCTTACTGGATGCGCCACAATGGTATGCCTGTTCGGTAGGTTCACCATAATCCAAAACTATCAATCTATCATGGCAATCTGCATTCGGTTTTATTCTGAGCGGAGGATATTCTTGTAAAAAGTCATTTACTACCGCCGTTGACAAAAAACCTTTTTTACCATGACCATTTTCTGTAAATAAAACAATTTCTACACCCTCTTGTTTCTGTGATAAAAGTTGTAAAGTCTTTGTATTCACATAATTATCTACCACATAAATGCTCTTTTTAGCCTGCTGATATATATCTATGTACGCAGCATCTGCCTCAAACTTTTGTCCTTTGTAAATAACAAAATTTTTAAAATCCTTCTCTAAAACAAAGTTTTCACTGAGAGCGTCTATACTTCTTTGAATATTATCAAACCTGTCTTCAGATTTGTTTTTCCAATCTACAATACCTGCAACCTGCACGGATATTTCCGAAACTTTTGCCGTAACAAGTCGCAACTCCGATGGTGTAACAAATTGTTGATTTTGCTTTATATAATGACGCATCTCACGAAATGCACGCATAATAAAAATACTCTGCTGTTCTGCCAGTTGTCCTTTCAAAACAGTTGCGAGCATGTATATTTCCTGCTCAGTAAAAGCATACGGCATTTTCTTGATATTAGTGCCCCTTTTATCTCCCTTTTCATTCAAAGTCACAATTTGTGACTTTGAAAACTCTTTTGGCACTTCTTCCTTTTTTAGTTGAAACATAAAATCTTCTGGAAATCTGTCAATATTTCTTTTTACCTGCTGATTTAGTGCCTTGACTTCATAGCCATAGAATTCAGCCAAATCATAATCCAACATCACTTGCTGACCTCTTATGACATAAACTCGATTACATATATCATCTATTGTCATTAATTCTGTATTATCTGCCATAGCATTCCTCCTACAAATTGTACAATAACCTGTGGCACAATTATCAACAAATCATCTATCACTTACGTTGTCTTCCTTATCATCCTTATTTCTTTTATCGGCCAGCTCCTCTATTTTAATCTTATATGCCATCAACCGCAGAAGATACTGTGGAACCCTTCTGTTCCCCAATTCCCAATCTGTTTCCGTCATATATGGAATTTCAAAATACTCGCAAAATTCTTTTCGGTTCATTCCAGTGCTTTCTCTTAATTTTCTTAATTCTTCTCTTGCTTCCATAAGTTCTCCTTTTTATGCATTGCATAAATTTATTTAATATTCTTTAATTCATATGGTCAACAATTTATTACAAAAAAGAAGGTATAGAGACTAATTTTCCGTCTCTATACCCTCAGTTTATAACAAATTGTCAATCATTATAAGCCACACGCCGGCTCTATACTTCCTGATAATCGTTACCGGTGTCGTTCTTCTCTACATTCTCTACATTCTTTGCATCGTCTGCCTTTTCCTTGGCAAAGCCCTTTGCCAGCATCTCGTTGATATCGAGTCCGGTGGACTCTTTGATACCGTCGGTGACCTGGGTCACGGTGGTCATGATATCGCCTGCCAGCTTGCTGGAATCGCCGCCGAACATCTTGATGGAATCTACGTTCATGTAGCCCTTAGCCACAGCCTCTGCGATCTTAGGCAGCTGCTCGAAGTATACCTTCAGAGTATCTAACTCCATCTGCTGTCTTGCTGCGTCGCCGTACTGTTTCATAGCTTCTGCTTTTTTCAGAATACCGGCTGCCTCTGCCTCTGCCTTCGCCTGGATGGCTTCTGCTTCTGCTTTACCTTTGGCTGCCACAGCGGCTGCCTCTGCCAGTCCGGCTGCCTTGACTGCCTCTGCCGCCTGCTCCTTGGCGAATCTCTCTGCCTCGGATTTTGCTTTCTCAGCTTCTGCCTGTCTCTGGATCTCGAAGAGTTCTGCCTCCGCTCTCTTCTGTCTCTCGTACTGCTCGGCATCTGCCTTCTGCTGTGCTGCGTATTTATTCGCTTCTGCGGTCTTCTTGACCTCAGCTTCCAGAGCTTTCTCCTTGATGGATACTTCTCTCTCCTTTAATTCCAGTTCCTTCTCCTGACGGGCCAGGTTCGCGTTCGCTGTGGTGATCTCTACGGTCTTACGCTGTTCCTCTTCCTGAATCTTATATGCTGCGTCGGCTTCTGCCTTCTTGATATCGGACTCTTTCTTCAGTTCTGCTTTTTTGATAGCCAGTTCGGTCTGCTTCTGGGCGATCTCGGTCTCTGCGATGACCTGTGCATCATTGGCATCCTTCTGCGCCTGTGCTCTGGCGATGGCCACATCTCTGTCTGCCTGTGCCTTTGCTACGGAAGCGTCCTTCTGGATCTGGGACATGTTATCCTGTCCCAAAGCAGTGATCAGGTTGTTCTCATCCTCGATCTTCTGGATGTTGCAGGACTCGATCCAGATACCCAGGGCATTCATATCCTTCTGCGCCTTCGCCTGAACCTCGTCACCGAAGGTCTTACGATCATTACACAGCTCCTTCAGGCACTGGGTACCGATGATCTCACGCATGTTACCCTGCAAGGAATCGGTCAGCGCATCGCGGATCTGATCTTCGTTCATGTTCAGGAAGTTCTTCATGGCTGCGTTAGCCATCTCGGTGGTGATCCTCTTATTAGAATCGGCACCTGCCACTACTTCCCCTTTGGCATTCACGGTGACATCTCTCTGGGTCAGGACTCTGACCTTAGCCACGGCGTCAATATCTACACCGATGAAATCCTTGGTGGGGATATAGCCGTTGGTCTTGATGTCGATACTGATCTGCTTCAGGATCAGTTCATCCTTTTTCTCCAGGAAGGGGATCTTGATGCCGGCACGTCCGATCAGGACCTTGGGCTCTCTCTTGATACCGGAGATGATGTAGGCTTTGTTCGGTGATGCCTTCACATAACCGGATGCCAGGATGGCCAGAATGGCAATGGCCAATACGACGATTGCGATAATACCAATGTTAATTTCCATATGTACTCCCTCATTCTTTCTGCTTTCGTAATATATGAAAAGCTGCTTGTATGATATGTATTTTACCATACAGGCAGCTTGACGAACAGTGATATCTATTATTTTTTCATTATTGTATTATAGCAAAATGTGCACGATAACTTTCCTCCGGCGCCTTACCGGATCTGAGCCAGGTCGTAAGGTGTGGTCTGGTATACGTAATAGTTCAGCCAGTTGCTGTAAAGGTTATTGCAATGAGATCTCCACTGTAACAGTGGTCTCTGCTCCGGGTCATCATTTGGATAATAATTATAGGGAATCTGTATCGGCAATCCCTTGTCCAGGTCTCTGTGATACTCATTGTTCAACGTATAACGGTCATATTCCGGGTGCCCTGCCACGAAGATCTTCCTGCCTTCCTCTGCGATAGCCAGGAATACGCCGGCTTTCTCGGATTCCGCCAGGATCGTCAGATCCTTACAGGCATGAATGGCTTCGGAAGGAGTCTCCGTATGGCGGCTGTGCGGTGCCAGGAAAATATCATCAAAGCCACGCACCAACGGTATTTTCCGGTTGGATACTTTGTGCTCGTAGACACCGAACAGCTTCTGTGTCAGCTGTCTCTTGTTAATACCATAATAATGGTAGAATCCGGCCTGCGCCGCCCAACAGATATGTAGCGTGGATGTCACATGGGTCTCCGCCCAGTCCAAGATCTTACAGGTCTCCTCCCAGTAATCCACCTCTTCAAAGGTGATATCTTCCACTGGTGCTCCGGTGACGATCAGTCCATCGAAGGTGCGGTCTTTGATCTCATCGAAGGTGGTGTAGAATTTATTCAGATGGCTTGCAGGGGTGTTCAGTGACACATGGGTCTTGGTGTTCATGAAGGTCACATCCACCTGCAAAGGGGTATTTGACAAGGCTCGCAGCAGCTGCAGCTCCGTGTCCTGCTTTACCGGCATATTGTTAAGGATCAATACCTGCAGGGGACGCATGTCCTGATGCAGAGCACGGAATTCGTCCATGACGAATATATTTTCGTTCTCCAGTATCTCTTTGGCAGGCAGATCGTTTTGTGTCTTAATAGGCATTTCATTTTCCTCCAGGTCTACTTATTCCTCGTAAGGAATATTATAAGTCTTCAGGAAATCCTCCTCTGTCAGGATCGGGACCTGAAGCTCTTTCGCTTTTTTATTCTTGGAAGAAGTCGAGGTAATGTCATTGTTGATCAGGCAGGTGGTCTTCCCCGTCACACTGCCGGTGACTTTACCACCTCTCTCCTCGATGACTTCTTTCAGATCATTACGGCTGGCGTAATGGTTCAGACTTCCGGTTACGACGAAGCTCATACCGGATAATGTCTGTGCATTTTCATCCACCTGAGGCACCTCAATGGTCAGGAACTGTTTCAGATGTTCGATCTGTTCCAGGTTCTCCGCATCGGACATATACTCCGTAAATGCCCTCGCAAGTACCTCTCCCACACCGGGAACTGCGCTTAACGTCGCTGCATCCGCTTTCTGCATTTTCTCCAGATCATAATCAAAATATCTGCAAAGCACCTTGGCATTGGCAACACCGATCCCGGCAATTCCCAGTCCATAGATCAGCCGGGGCAGCGTCGTATGGCGCGCAGCTTCAATACTGTCCATCATATTCTGATAGGACTTCTCGCCGAAGCCCTCCATCTGTGTGATAACTTCCTTATAGCGATCGAGCCGGAACAGATCCGCATATTCATGGATAAATCCCTGATCGATCATTTTCTCCAAGGTTGCTTCGGAGAGTCCGTCGATATTCAGGGCATCACGGCTCACAAACAGGGTGTATGCCTTAATCTCCTTCGCCGGGCATTTCTCGTTGGTGCAATACAGTGTCTGTACTTCATTCATCTGACGGATCTCGGTGGGTTGTCCGCAGACAGGACAGACCTTCGGGATCTCCACGTTGTCACTGCCGGTCAGATTCTCCGCGATCTGCGGGATGATCATATTCGCCTTATAGACCGTAATGTGGTCTCCAATTCCCAGCCGAAGGGAACGTAATATGCTGATATTGTGCACCGAGGCACGGCTGACTGTGGTGCCCTCGAGTTCTACCGGTTCGAAGATCGCCACGGGATTGATCAATCCGGTGCGGCTGGCGCTCCATTCGATCTCTTTTAAAGTGGTCTCGCGAAGTTCATCCGCCCATTTAAAAGCAATGGAATCTCTGGGGAATTTCGCAGTTCTGCCCAGGGACTGTCCATAGCTGATGCTTTCATAAGTAAGTACCAGTCCGTCGGAGGGAATATCGTAGTGTTCGATTTTGTGTTCAAAATCTTCAATGGCTGACAGAATATTTTCTTCAGTCACCGCCACATGTTCCACCACTGCAAATCCCTGCTCCTGTAAAAAGGCAAACTGTGCTTCCTTGGAATCGTGGAAGTCCACATCGTCCGCTTTTACCAGGGTAAACGCATAAAATCTCACGTTACGTTTTGCCGTGATCTCGTTATTTAACTGTCGTACCGAACCGCTGCACAGGTTTCTCGGATTCTTATATTTTGCCTCTGCATCTGCGATCTCACCGTTGATCCTCTCGAAATCACTGTAAGTGATAACCGCCTCGCCTCTTAAGATCAATTCTCCCGGATAGGAAATATTTAACGGCAGATTCTTAAAAGTACGTGCGTTATTCGTGATGACCTCACCAATCTCGCCGTTTCCTCGGGTTACCGCTTTTGCAAGTTTTCCATCACGATATGTGAGTACAATGGTGAGTCCGTCCAGTTTCCAGCTTAAAATTGCAGGATTCCCCTGCAGCCACTCCCGCAGTTCTTCGCGGCTTTTCGTCTTGCCCAGAGACAGCATGGGGCTAGCGTGACGCTCCTTGGGAAGCTCATCCACCGCTTCGTAGCCCACATTCACCGTGGGACTGTTCGCCAGGGTAACACCTGTCTCTTTTTCCAGCTCCACCAGTTCATCATAGAGCTTATCATATTCATAATTGCTCATGATCTCCCGGTCTTTGGCATAATAGCTCTCCGAAGCCGCATTCAGTTGTTCTACCAGATATTTGATCCGGTCTATCTTGGAAGACTGCATATTGTGTTCCTGCCTTTAATAGATTTATTTACGATTTAACATTCCGGTGTCTGTCAGAAGCGTTTCCAGCTCTTCCCCTGTGACCTTGCGCCACTCTCCGGGCTTCAGATCTCCCAGGCGGATATTCATGACGCGGATTCTTTTTAAGGATCTCACTTTCGCTCCGCAGGCTTCGCACATCCGGCGGATCTGCCTGTTGACTCCCTGAGTCAGTATGATCCGGAATGTATATTTTTCTATTTTTTCTATCTTACATTCTCTGGTAGTGATATCCAGATCCTTCAGATAGATGCCTTTTCTCATCATCTCCAAAAAATCGGGTGTTATTTCCCGGTCGATCTTTACAATGTACTCTTTTTCATGGCGGTTAGCTCCCCGCATCATGGCATTGATGAGTTCCCCGTCGTTGGTCAGAAGGATCAGTCCTTCGGAATCTTTGTCCAGGCGTCCGGCGTAAGTCAATCTCTCCGGGCAGCGGATCATGTCCATGATCTTTTTCTCCGCATGTGGATCCCGCTCCGTGCAGACGACGCCTACCGGCTTGTAGAAAGCGAGGACTTTGCAGGTCTGTTTCCCCTGCAAAACCTTCTTCCCCACCTGTACGGTATCCGTCTCTTCCACCTGCTGTCCCATTCCCGCGACCTGACCGTTGACCAGGACTTTTCCCTGTTCGATGAGTTTGTCCGCATCTCTCCTGGAGCATACACCGCACTGTGCCAGATATTTATTCAGCCGCATCCTGCATCCTCTCTGCGGCATCCGCCGCCTCGAAATCGCTAAGACTCTTCACCTTGGGAATTCCGTTACCGTTCGCCACGCCGAGTTTTGCTGTCTCGTCCGCGAGTTCATTGTATTTTACCTTGGAATGTGCCGGCACCTTCGTGAAGCAGATCTGTATCTTCTGTCCCCAGCCTCTCATGGTCTGTGCGTATTTCTGTGTCAGTTCATTTTTGCTCTTCCACGCACCGGTGACCCATTTCTCGATCCCTTCGTAATCGTAGCGGATCTCAATGGCTCGAAATCCACTGTTTAAGGCAAACCGTACCGCATACATGGCTCCCAGCATCTCTCCGGAGACATTTCGTTGTTTCAGGGAGTCCGGATTATCGCCGTTACCATATTCTGTATAGATCCGTCCATCGGGAAGGATGAAAATACAGCCAAAACCGTATTTTTTCAGTGCATCCTGATAGCTTCCGTCCACGTAAGCCAACAGTTCTCCCGTTGCGGGGCAGTCCTTTGGATCTGCATTTTCCGGATATCTTCCCAATCCCTGCCACTGTGCCATAGTTTCGTCTGTCTCCTTTTTTGTCCGGTCTGTCGTATTTATCGGATAAAGTTGGTCTTCTGCGCCGGTTCTCTCTCCGGGAAGCTCACACCGGCAGCTTTTCCTGCTTCTATACATTTTAACAGCCACGCCATATTATTTCCCAGGGTACGCATGGTCTGCATGCCTTCCAGATCCTGTTTTACCTCTTCGGGGGTATTGCCGTGTACCTGGTTCCAGTACTGGCTGGATACCACCGGCATACAGTTAATGGTAAAGTATTTGTTCAACTGATCGAAAGCTGCGGAGGCTCCGCCACGTCTGCAGCTGACAACGCAGGCGCCGGGCTTGCCCTGGAAAAGTGCGCTCTTACCGTAAAAAGCCCGATCTAAGAAAGAAGTGATCATACCGGATGCCGATGCATAATGCACGGGAGATCCGAACACGAATCCATCTGCGGTCTTCGCTTTTTCTACGAATTCATTGACGCCGTCCTCACGGAAGCATTTTCCGGTCTTTAAGCAGGCACCGCAGCCGATGCATCCGGCGATGGGCTCTACGCCTACCTGAATGATCTCTGTCTCGATACCGTTCTTCTCCAATGCACCCGCTACTTCTTCCAGTGCGGTATAGGTGCATCCCTTCGCATGTCCGCTTCCGTTCACCAGTAATACTTTCATATCATATCCCTCTTTTTCATCATTTATAATATGTTCTGTTCTTGCATGATCTGTTTTAGCATGCTACTATATCCGTAAATTAAGCGGTTTTAAGAAAGGAGCCCTCATGCCGTCTAAAATCTCTCACTATTTACTGTCTATACTGTGTATCGGATGCCTTATTTTTCTGATCAGCCACTACGGAGTACAGCTTTATCAGGTCTCCGGTAGATCCATGGAGCCTACCTGCCATTCCGGATCTTTTTTACTGGTACAAAAATTTGGCATTCCCGAACAGATTTCCCGTTTTGATATTATCACCATCCGTTCAGAAGCTCTTGACAACCGAATGATTCTAAAACGTGTGATCGGTCTTCCCGGTGAGACTGTTCAGATCATGGACGGAACTGTCTATATCAACGGTTCTTCTCTCTACGAGCCCTATTTTTCAGATGCTCCGGCTATAACCGATCCGGGAAACGCCTCTGTTCCCATAGTTTTGGGCAGCAATGAATATTTCGTATTAGGAGACAATCGTCCGGAAAGTATAGACAGCCGTTCTGATAAAATAGGACTCATTCCTGCCGATTCCATCACCGGAAAAGTAATTAATTTAACTTCTTTTTAAGAGCCGCTACCAGTTTTTCATTGTCCTTTTCATCTCTGATCGCGATCCGGATATAATTTCTGCCTTCAAATCCTTTTTTGGTGGACAAATCTTTAATTAAAATATTATCTTCATCCAGGAGATCTTCTGCCAGCTTTGTTGCAGATTCTCCATTTGTTAATTCACAGAGCAGATAATTAGCCTGAGAAGGAATCACGCGTAATCCCCGCACTTCTGCCAATGCATTTACGAAAGCTCTTCTTTCCTGTCGGAACTTATCCATAGCTGCTTTATAATCTTTGGCATATTTTTCGTAGATCTGAAGATAGAATTCTCCAAAGGAATTAATATTCCATATAGAGACATCCTTTTTCAATTTTGCAATCATTTCTTTATTATCTCCTGCTAAAATTCCCAGACGGATGCCCGGTACTCCATAGCTCTTGGAGATACTCTTCATTACGAACAGATGAGGATATTGTGTCAGAACTGCCTGTTCCAGAAGAGAACTGTCAGCTTCATCCGCAAAGTCCACAAAAGATTCATCCACAATGAGGCAGATCTCTCTTTCTTCTGCCCACGCTGCCAACAACAGCACATCTTTTTTCGGTATATAATTACCGGAAGGATTATCGGGATTGATCAACAGCAATGTTTTAATATCTTTATCTGCATAGTAGTTCATCAGATCCTCTGCCGAATAAGAATAGTCTTCATTCGATGGCAGAAAAGCAATGACATCCTCTGCATTTTTGCGATTCGGATATTCTTCAAAGGTAGGCTTTACCACACCTATTTTCCCCGGCAGCTGCTCCATAAGAGACTTGATCAGTTCGCTTGCTCCGTTTCCAACAACAATCTGATCCTTATGTAATCCGAAATCCTTCGCAGCAATCAGGCTGTTTACACCCATTCCGGAAGGATACTCCGTCAAAAGTGTCTCAAAATTGCTCTTCATTTCATCAACAAGCTTACGGCAGGGGAAGTACGGATTCACAAGATAACAGTAGTCCAACAATTTAGGATATCTCCAATATCCGCCATAGCGGCTCTGCATTCTCTTCAGACGTTCTTCCTTCGTGGCAAACAAGGTCTCTGCGATGTCCAGATCCTGCACATCATCTATTTCATACCATTTTTCTCCATTCAGCTTAACAGCCTTGATCTGGGGATCATCCAGGAATGTAATGACCTTCAGCACCTGTTCGTAATATTCATTTGTTCCAAGTGCCTTACAATATGCTTCCAAAAACGGAACATAATGCTTCTGAGAGAATTCTTTACTGAACTTATATAAATTTACCGTTTTATAGTATTCATCTGTCTTGCTGAAATCAAATTCTCTCTTACTCAAAAAAGCTGTAATATTGTCATCTTCATCCAGCGTAACACAGGTTCCGTCCATCCAGCTCTCAAACTTATCCACCAGTGTCAGAGACGGATACGGATGATCTACCAGTTTACGGATCACGGCTTCTTCATAGACAAGATCAGATTCCAGCAACAGGGTGTCATCCTCTGTAAGTTTTTCCTTTGCAAGATATAAGGAATAGATATTGTTGGTCTTATAATAGACATCATTATCAATAAACTCTAACGGGGTTTTGATATTTAAGCTTTCGACATAACTTTTCAGTTTCTGCCCTTCATAGCCGATGACAAACACAATGCGCTTAAGCCCAAGTTTTTCTAAATGTCCCAGTGTCTTTTCTATCATGGTGACACCGTTTACTTCGACCATACATTTGGTGGCATTGCTTGTTAATTCCTTTAACCGTTTTCCCATTCCCGCTGCTAAAATAATCGCCTGCATACTCATTCTTCCCTTCTTTTCATTTGCTTGTTTTATTTATCAAAAACTTTTCCTGTCGGTACCATGGTTGACATATCCTGCGCATGCCCTGTCTGCAAATATTCAACCATGTAATACTCATTGCCAAACGAATAATATAAAAAGCGCCTGTTCCTGCTATCTCCTTCCTTCCAGTCAAAAATAGCATCCGACTGCTCTCCATCCATCAATCTTTCATAGGCTTGTGAAAGATCCTCATAGCTGACCGGAGCTTGTGATACCTGCATAGTATCATGATTCTCTCCTCTTCCCTTTGCCATAAAAAGTGCCGCTTGTCTCATAAATTGATCTTCATGAGTATAATCACCATTATACCCATGATCAGCCATAATGATCAAAGCTGTATTATCAAATGTTCCGCTTTTTTTCAATTCATCGATATACATTGCTGCCAAAGTAAGTGCTGCTTCCGTATTCTGGCGGTATGTTCCGTCCTTTTCATCAATCACATTACAATCTTTATCAAACATAAACGGTGTATGTGCTCCGTCCAGATGAATAAATTTAAAACGTTTCTCTACCGCATCTGCTGTTATCCCGGATTCTTCCAGGTTATTTTTAAACTGAAGATTCAATTCCGTAAATCCTCTATACCCACACTCAACAACGATTTCTTCATCAAAGCCCGCCTTTTTCGTTACGCAGAAGCGCTTCAGATCAAAAGGCGCATAGCGGAAACCGATCAGTTTGAGTTCTTGTTTTGCCAGACGTATCCAGGAATTCACTTTATATTTCGCAATGATTATATTATCAAAATCCGAAAGAACACTCTCGTCCTGCGTATGAAGCTCGTCTTCATACAGGTCGATCAGATAGCCCCGCTGCTTAAGCCCCTCAAACAACGGAGACTCCGTATACACTTTATTTACATACTCTGTAAAGGGTTCTTCATTTTCATACCAGTCGCCTCCCAGAATAAAGGGGATCGATCTCTTGGTGCAGGAATACGCACCTGTCATATTTTCAAAATAAGTAAAATCCGAAAAAATGTCTCTGTATTCCGGATGTTCTGTAAGCAGATCCGAAAATTCTCTGGAATCAACACTGTCTAACAACAGTATTACAAAATTCTCATTCTCTGACATCACAAATTCGTCTTTTTCTGTTACATATAGCTGCGTTGATTGTTTGATCGGAGGGTTAGTAATCACAACCCCGATTCCCGTTACCAGCAGCATGAGTGTCAAAAAACTACTTACAAAAATAACGAATTTCTCCAGCCACTTGTTTTTTAACAGAATAAACAAAAGTACAATGACCGCACCGGTCACTCCCCATAAAATAACTGATTCCCGGCGAAGTGCCAGATAATCATTCCAATTGATATTGGTGCCATCAAGGGGTGGCAGATCTGCTATCAGGAAATTCCCCTGTATATACGTGCAGACCAACAGTAGTAAACCTCCTGCCAATCCGATTCTATACAGCATAGGATGTATCAACAACAGAACAACATAGAAACATACCATAAGAAGCAGACCGGAAATAAACATTCCGAATATAAGAAGCAATAATTTTCCAAAATCAAACCAGAATTCATCCAGATTCGTACAATATAATTCTATCGGTGCATATAAAAATAAAATAAAACTAATAGCCAGGGATAAAATCATCCCCGGCATTATGTTCTCTTTTGACAGTTTTTTCTCAGTAGTGGTTTTATGCACAGTCTGTCTCCCCCTGTATTCTTATCGATTAAATTCTCTTCCGGTAAGAACCATTGTGTCTCTGTTGAACGCATGTCCTGTCTGCAGGTATTCCGTTATATGATCTTCGTCCAGGAAAGAATACTTCAGGAAACGGCGTTCTCTCACATCTCCTTCTTTCCAGTCAAATGCAGCTTCACTCTGCTGTCCGTCCAACAGGCGCAAATATGCCTCCTGCAGATCTGCAAAGCTGACCGGTGCCTGTGATATCTGCATCGTGTCGTGGCTTTCACTGCGACCCTTTATCATTAACAGCGGGCACTGTCTCATCCAGGCTTCGTCTCCGGATTCTTCCAGGCTGCCGTTATATCCATGGTCTGCCATGATAATAAGTACTGTATTATCATAAGCTCCACTTTTGCGCAGCTGTTCCACATAATCCGCTGCCTCCAGCATTACAGCTTCCACGCTCATCTCAAAGGTTCCCTCATGTTCATCAATGATATTCATATTCTTATCATAGATGAAGGGAACATGCGCTCCATCCAGATGGAAAAATTTGAATTTAGGCTTTGAATTCTCAGTTGTAATTCCTACGGTGTCCAGATGCCCCTTGAACTGATAATCCGATGTGGTGAAGCTATAAGTTTCACCTATATTTTCCACTCTGACCAATTCGTCAAAAGCCGCGGATTTGAAAATACACTTTTTCTTCAATTCAAACGGTGCATATCTGAAACCTATCAGTTTTAATAAAGGTTTGGCAAATTTCGTATAAGAGCTTAATTTAAAGTCAACTCTGTACACATTGCTGAACATCTTGGCAATATCGTCATTCATGTACAACTCAGTATCGCAGAGCTCCATGTTGTAGCCCTTCTCCTGTAAGGCATTAAATAACGGTGATACCTCATACATATTGCGCATGTATTCATCGAACGGCTCATCGTTTTCATACCAGTCTCCGGATAGAATAAAGGGAATTGAGCGTTTTGTACAGGAATAAGCTCCAACAGTATTTTCAAAATAAGTAAAGTCCTGAAAGTCTTTGTAGTATTCCGGATGATCTTCAAGCAACTTTGAAAATGTTCTGGCATCTACTGTATCCAATAATAAGATCACAAAATTCTGATCGTCCGACATTACAAACTCTTTGTCCGCGCCGATCTGATAATGCGCTTTTTCCTGCAATACGCCACTGGTAAGTGTAACACTCACCGCTGTCACAAGCAGCATCAGAGTAAGGCATGTGCTAAGATACATGACTGTCTTCGTAAACAATTCCTTCTTCAGGAATATGCACATAGCAGCCGTAATAACCGCCACGACTATCCAAAGGATAATCCCTTCTGTTCTCAAAGCAGTATAGTTACCCCAATCGATCGTAGTTCCATCCAGCGGCGGAAGCTTTTTGACCATAAAGTTACCCTGAACATAGGTACAGATCAATGCAATAAATCCACCTGCCAGTCCTATCCGGTATGCGACAGGATGTATCAGCCATAGCACAATATATACAAGACTCATGACAGCCACGCAGACTGCAAATAACCCCAATGCCGCAGTAAACAATATTCCAAAGTCAAACCAAAATTCATCTGCATTGCTACAATACAAATCTATCGGTGCATATAAAAACATTAAAAAACCAACAGCAACTGACAAAACAATGCCCGGCAGTAATTGTTTCTTATCCCGTTTTTTCATTTCTAAATATTTCTCCTGCTTACTTGTCCTGCTTGTCCTGCGCCTGATCCAGCATAATATCGTCGGACTCTACTTCTTTGTTTCTGTTCTCATCGATACCGAGGCTCTTGTCGATCTTCTTTTTTGCCTTTCTCCAATAAATACCGGCTGCAGCGCCTACTGCGATAACGACTCCCGCTACTGCCTGAATGGCGTAGTTCATAACGGAAGGATCGATATAGGCATCTGCCGTACCGGAGAACAGTACTGCGAATGCTGCTGCGAAAAATGTTACCTGTGCGATTTTGCTTAATTTCTTCATAATTTTACTTACCTCTTTCTTTTACTTTTTATTTATTTGTAATTTCTGTTTTACAGTTTATTGTTCTTTTGCTTTTTTGATCTGTTCCTGAACTGCCTGTACGATGTATTTCGCACCTACTTCGGCACTGTTGCCCAGGTTGTATACATACTCTTCTACAATTTTTTCAATTTTATCATGATAAGCATCTTTTTGCTCCAGCAGATTTCTGACCTTACTTTCGGTCTCCTCTGTCTTCGCAGGATCCAGGCGGTCTCCGATGACATCACGCATCCAGATATTGATAGGTATGGTATCGATCTTCTGATACTCCGGATTCATGACCTTCATGGGAGTATCCACGAAGAGTACCGGTTTGTTCGTGGCAAACGCATATTCATAAGCGATACCGGACCAGTCGGTCACTAACAGGTCTGCCTCAAATACAGTACTGTTGGAAGAAAAGTCAGTCTGGATCTCGATATCCGGATTATTCGCATAACGCTCTTTCAGACGGTCCATCTTGTCCTGCTGTAAGCGTACCTGCTGGGGATGAGGACGCACTACCACTTCATAGCCCTTACCTGCCAGATCATCCAGCATACCTTCGAGACAGCTGTCCACAATATTGTCCTTCTGCCAGGAGGGGGCGATCAAAATATGTTTTTTCTCATGAGGTGCCTTGTCTGCCTTCTTGTAATCTTCGATCATGCGGTCTAACAGACAATATCCCCAATCAATCAGCTTCTTGGGTGGCAGACCGTAGGCTTCCTCCGTTTTGCGGATCTCCTCGGTATGATGTTTACCGACACAATATACCGTATCGTAATGATCCATGGATCCGGTACGCATGGTCATATTCAGGCTGTCCATGCCATGTGGGATGTAGATATATTCAATATCTTTTCTCACATAGCTGCGCTTGATATGAAAATTCTCAATATCCGGCATGGTCATAACAACCACATCCGCATCCATCTTCATCATCAGAGTGATCAGCTTCTTCTCCCCGATATAATAGGCACGGATCTTATTCTCTTTCTCTGCCAGTGCGAAGATCTGATCCTCAGGGTCACTGGTAATATAATGAATGGTCAGATTCGTATGGGCTAACAGCCATTCAATGATTCCCTGATAATATTTATAGAAGCCACTGCTCTCGGAATAAAATACCAGATGCTTATTCACCACCGAGAAGAAACGCTTGAAGTCCTTCTTCTCTCTCTTGGCATAAGGATTTCTCGCAAAAGGCTTTTTCCTGCCTCCGATAGCCTGTAATTCATCCAGTTCCTGTTTGCTGGCCTCCAGTGCTTTGTAATCCACATAGTCTTTTGGATTAATGGCCCAGTTTAACAGATACTGCTGTAAGATTGCAAACAGATTGCTGGCGATCCAGTACAGTGCCACACCGGCGGGAACAAACCAGCCCAGATACAGGGAAAGTCCTACGGAAAATGCCATCATACCGTATTTGTTCAGTTTAGACTGTTCTGCCTGAATGACATTGGCCGCATTCTGCGCCACACATAACAACCATGCGGATACTCCCGCTGCAATGGGCACAATAATATCAATGCCACCCACTTCGGATGGTACCCAGCTCAAGTTAATACCGCAGAAATCCAGAGATATGCTCTCTACCTGCTGTAATACAGAAGCGATATCCACACCGGCAAGACTGCTCTGCAATGCAGCGAACTGCTCTGCGTATTTGCCGCTCTTGATCATCTCCACTACCGTAAGCTGAACGGAAGAGCTCTCCGGATTCACCCCTGCCAGACTGATCGCCAGACCGTTAAATGCAGTGATCACATCCTGAGACATATGCAGCAGATAATCTAACGGATGATAGATAACCTCCACCAGTCCCATCAGCAGAATAATCTGAACCGCCAGGGGAATCAGAGATGCCAGCGGATTATACTTCTCTCTCTTGAATATTTTGGACTGTTCGTCTGCGATCCGATCCGCATCACCAAAATGTTTTGCTTTGATCCGGTTGATCTCAGGCTGCATTTTTACCATTTTAATGGAATTTTTCTGTACCCATACCGATACCGGTAAAAGAACGATCTTACTGATCAGAGTGAACAGAATAATAGCCAGGCCGTAATTATGTACCAGGTAATAGCAAAAGTACATAACGTATCCCAGTGCATCTGAAAGTATTCGCATGATATCTTTCTCCTTTTAGTCAATAGTACTAATTATATACATAATCCTGCTATTTTTCAACCTTATGTTCAAAACAGGCAGAAAAAAACAGGCAATATTTGCTGTTCATAGAACAGAAATATCCGCCTGTCTGATATTTTATTCCTCTGTGGACTTCTCATAGTATGCGAAATCGTTTTTGCCATTCTTTTTCACCTTATACATGGCGTCATCCGCACATACGATCAACTGTTCCAGATTATCGGTATCCTTGGGATAGCTTGCAATACCGATACTGCCTCCGATCCGCCGTTTCGTTCCGCAGAGTGTCACATCTTTGGCAAATACCTGACGGCACTGGTACGCCGTCTTCTCCACCAGCATGCTCTGACTACTGCGAAGGATCAGGATGAATTCATCTCCCGCAAAACGGTAAGAGGTAAGTATCTGGGACTGCATGTCCTTCAGCCGGTTGGCTACCTGCTGCAGTGCCTCATCTCCCGCTGTATGTCCGTAAGTATCGTTGATCTTCTTAAAGTTATCGATATCCAGCATCATGACCGTGCAGGGGATCCGGGCTCCGATCAGCTGTTCCAGATCCTTCATGAACTTGCTGCGGTTCGGCAGTCCGGTCAGGAAGTCATGCTGGGCTGCCGATTCCATGATCGCACGTGCCTGCTCCAGCTCCTGTAACAGCTTTCGTCTGCGGTAATTATCGAAGCACACCCAGCAGATAATAACATCGAGTGCAGCGATAAGTATTAGCGCCGGGATCAAAGCCTCACGATTCCTGGTAAAAAAGCCCTCCCGATGATTTACAAATTCGGTGTCTTTCGGAAACTGTGATGCCTCCAGTCCGAACTTCCGCATGACGTCTTCATCCACGCAATAAATGTTGGGGCTGTCCTTTACCACATTGATCTCTGCACTGTCGGTACCATTCGCGATATCCATGGCCATCTGTGCTGCGATCTCTCCGGACTTATACATGGATACCACATTACCACCCAGCAATCCGGCACCGATCCCATCCTCCACCATGCGGTACACCGGCACCTTCGAATAAGTCACGACCATACGGATCGCCTGCGCATTGGTATACTGCTTGCCACTGCCATCATTTGACATTACAATGTAGATCAATATGGTATTCTCATCCACCTTGCTGACTGCCTGCTGCAGCTTAGCGGTTGTCAGTTCGGAAGAATTGATCTCAGAGAATTCCAGTTCCGGATATTTTGCTTCGGCACTGTAAAAATTCTTACGCTCCGCCTCACCGGTCACAGAATCATCCAATATAGCCACTACTTTGTCCGCTGACGGGTTTACCTTTAATGCCATATCGATATTTTTTTCTACTGACAGCTTCTCCAGTATCCCGGTTACCAGAGGGTTCTTCGCTGCTTCCAGGGCATATTCCTCATCATTGACACCTTCAAAGACAATGGGAATACCATCAAACAGATCCTCTCTGAATGCCATTGCAAAACGGAGTGCGGCATCATCTCCCACGATCACGACATCATAGGGATCTGAATGATCCAGATGATATTTCAACATTGTATAAAACATTTCTGTAGACTCTTTCGTCCGGAAACGCTTCGTATCCATGAATTCATAATCCACGGTGGTTTTCTCGTCGACCCCCGCCTTGATTCCTTCGATCTGCGTCTGGACTGTGTCCCAGCCATAAGAATACGAGCTGATAAACAATACCCGCTTTCCCTGATTCAGATTCTGTGCTTCTGCCGTTACTGACACCGTCTCAATAGTCCCAATGCCTATGAGAACAGCCAGCGCAAACAGCCATGCTTTCCACTTTCTCATATTCCTTCCCCCTAATTCCAACAGGTATGCTACCGGGGTCAAAAGTCTGAACCCAATACCACGATATGAGGAATTACATTACTGGTACTATTGTACCACATTGTCTATTGAAAGCAAAGAGCTTAATTTAATCTTGCGATAATACCTTCTTCTTTTTTCTCTTTCATTTTTCCGATAACGGTAGGGATTGCTCCGAGCGCCACAAACAGATACTGTAGAACCAGATTGCCTATGTAGCTTCCCATATCAATAATTTCTGCGGAAAGTGCCGCAGGGATCAGTCGATAACACTCGAACAGACTATAACCTGCTTCCGCACCGCCGCCCTGATTGAACAAAATAATCGCCCAGTCCACACGGTCTGCAAAATACGTCATAAGGATCATGATCACAGCGCTGATGACTACTGCCTTTTTGGTCAGTTTTCCGCCCAGCATCTCATATCCCTTCAGAACGCACACCGCCATGATCACACCGGATAATGCTGCTACATATCCCAACTGGCTTAAGATCAGAACACTGAGCATTCCCAACAGGGATCCTAACAGGGCACCTACAATACCGCCTACGATGTTTTCTTTCTTCTGCGCCTTCTGCTGTGTCTTCATCGCGATGTCACTGCGCAGCTTCATCTCGCAGTCCGGACATAAATGATAGTATTCACCGCCCATTCTGAACGCTCCGGTCTCTACATTCTGACCGCACAGATCACAGCAGGGACTGTAACTGTTTGTACGCAGGAATGTCGTTGTAGCTGCAAGTGCTTCGTTCAATGTATCCTTACATTTTTCCGCATTGGACTGTGCCTTCAGTGATACTCTGATATCCAGATTCTTCTGACCAAAACTCGCGATCTTCTTGCTGCTTTTCTGAAACCCTTTCACAGCCTGCTTGTCAAATGTCGACCCGTCAGCGCTTTTTGCCGCCGTATGCAGTACCATCATATACGGATATCTTGCATCGGGTGCATAGACGATAAAGTCAAACCCATCCCGTTCCCCATGAAACAAGTCATTGGTTTCATCATAACGCAATCCGGTTCCCATGGCAATCTGCTGATAATTTTCAATCTTCTTTTTCTGATTCATTTTTCTCCCATCCTTTGTAATAAAAAATTAGTAATCGCTCTAAAGCGTTACGAAAATCATACTTTTCCATTTTACACTTTACCGTGTTAATATGCAACCCTATTAGGGGTTTTTAGCCGATTAACCTATTTGCCATGAAAAAAACTGTAGGCACATCTGTGTAACCTACAGTTTTTGAACTTCCTTATAAATAGAACAAGGTAATCGAAATCACGCAAATACGGATTTGCATTCCATCAGCATTTGATCTCAAGGTAACCTAACAGCTTGCCCATATCGTACTCTTCCAGCACACCCAGATTGGAATCATAGAATTTTCCATCATAGTGTACCAGATAGTGACAGAAACGTCCCATCTTCTCCATCATGATGCAGCACTTAGGCAGTACAGCGGGTCTACCCTCGGTATATACGATGATGTCGGTATGGTCAATGCCGTAATAGTTCAGTGCAGAGATCACGCGACCCATGGTAGCCTGCCACTCTCTGCAGTCCATAACGCTGATCACTTCCGCAATAGTAACACCTGCCAGCATTGCTACACATGCCTGGCCGCACAGACCGTCCTCGGGCTGGATGATCACATTCATGCTGTCGATCTTGCGGATCGGGTTCTCGAAGCTGTAAGGGCTGTTCTGGTCCATACGGATCAGGGAGCCGTTAATATGTAACAGGATCTTGTGGGGCACACCCAGCTCTACCTTTACAGCAGCTTCATCGGTGATCACGATCTCGTAATTGCCCTTCTCCTTGGGATGAAGCTCACACTGAATGATATTGTTATCCAGAACGATATCTCCCTTGATGCCTTCTCTCTGATGACATACTTCCCATACATTAAAAGGAATCTGAATGGTATATCCTGCATCCTTTTTTTCTACTTTCGATTCAAAAAAATATCTCATGATTCATTCCTCCGTTGCTTTTGCTGTTCCCGAATATTCTCTTAAAGAAAAAGATTTACGAAAGCGTTTACATTTTCTATTTTCCTTGATTCTAGCAAAAATTTCCGTCCTTGCAAAGAGCTTGTGGAAAAGTACTAAAAAAAAAACATCCTGTCAAAATTTTATCATAATAACCGCATATAAAATAAGCCATGCTCCGCAAAAAAATGTCTTGCAGGCACATGGCTCATCCTTGTTTTTATAAATTCATATCTCTGATATTGTCTGCTGTCTATAGACCCATGATTGCAGATGCCACCCGGAAATATACCAGCAAAGACAGTGCATCCACGATGGTAGTGATAAAAGGACTGGCCATGACCGCCGGGTCGAAGCCCAGACGCTTTGCCAGAACCGGCAGTAAACAGCCGATAATCATGGCGATCACTACGGCAGCTATCAATGTCAGGCATACAGAAACCGCCACCAGCACTCCTACTCTGTCCAGCAGCAGTAATTTTACAAAATTGGCTGCGGAAAGAGTAATACCGCAGATCAGTGCCACGCGGATCTCCTTGAATACGACCTTCGGCACATCCCGGTATTCGATCTCATTCAGGGACAGTCCACGGATGACCGTAACGCTCGCCTGACTTCCGGCATTACCGCCGGTATCCATCAGCATGGGGATATATGCCACCAGTACTGCGCATACGCTTAATGCGTCTTCAAAAGAAGAAATGATGGCTCCGGTAAAGGTAGCTGACACCATCAAAAGCAGCAGCCAGGGAATACGCTTTTTGAAGGTCTCAAATACTCCGGTCTTCATATAGGGCTTATCGCTGGGCACGATAGCCGCCATTTTTTCCATATCCTCCGTGGTCTCTTCTTCGATGATATCCACGATATCGTCCACGGTGATAATACCTACCAGCCGGTTCTCATTGTCCACTACCGGCATGGCTGTAAAGTCGTATTTTTTGAACTGTCTGGCAACTTCCTCCTGGTCCATCAGCGTATTGATGGAGATGACGTTTTCATGCATGATGTCACCGATGATCTCGTCGCCGTCCATAAGCAGCAGATAACGCAGAGCAACTGTTCCCACCAGTCTTCTCTGGGCATCTAAGACATAACAGATATTGATAGTCTCACTGTCAAGGCCCACCTTACGGATCCGCTCGATGGCCTGATTCACCGTCAGATTCTCCTTCAGGTCTACATATTCGACCGTCATGATACTTCCTGCGGAATCTTCCGGATAACGCAGCAGATGATTGATATCTCTGCGCACATCGGGGCTTGCGTTGGTCAGAAGCTTTTTGACAATGTTCGCAGGCATCTCCTCCAGCAGATCAGCCGCATCGTCCGCCATCAGGTTGTTGATGATGTTCGTTGCTTCCTTATCTGACAGGGACGTGATGATCTTCTGCTGATTGTCCATATCTAAATAGGAAAAAACGTCTGCCGCCAGGTCCTTGGGAAGGATGCGGAAGACCTTTAACATCTCTTCCTCTTCCAGTTCTTCCAAAAGTCCCGCAATATCGGCATCGTTGAGTTCAGCCAGATACTGGCGCAGCTTGGTGTACTGCTTGGTGTTAAGAAGCTCTAATACCTCTTCCAGTTCTTTGATCTGTTCCATGATGATCCTCCTTATGATGTTTTCTATGGGTGTAACTTACATGGCAACTTCGCCCCGGAAGTGGGTTGTCAGAGCTCTTCTGTGTACACTTCATAAAAACCACCACCTTTCCTCATGGAATCCTTAAACCGATATTTTTATTTTATTTCATTGACTATTCTTTGTCAACGAAATAAGTCTCTTTCAATTTCTCAATTTTTACCTTTCCACAGGTGGTTTCTGTCAGGTTTTTCCTGACTTTTTCCTCTTTTTCCACCGGGATAAGTAAAATAAATTTTACGTTTTCGGCATAGATACTGTCTGAGGGAACGATGCCCTGCTGTCCGAAATAATATTGCAGCTTTCCTACATCATTATAATCTGCTGCAACTTCCAGTTCACAGCCTTTTCGCATGATCCCCGTCTCGCAGTGGGCAAGGCCTTCCTTCACCGCCTGGGTATATGCCCGCACCAGTCCACCGGTACCCAGCAGAGTGCCGCCGAAGTACCTCGTCACCACCACCGCGATATTGCGGATCCCTGAGCCGGTCAGCACCTCTAACATCGGTCTGCCCGCAGTGCCGGAGGGTTCTCCGTCATCACTGCACCTTGTCAGCTCTCCTCTGCTTCCTATTATAAATGCAGAACAGTTATGCCTGGCATCCCAGTACTTTTTCTTCATTTCTTCTATAAAAGCTACGGCCTCTTCCTCGGTTTCGCACTTGCGGATCGTTGCGATGAAACGGGATTTTTTTTCCACGATCTCTCCTTCGCCGCCGGATAATAATACTCTGTAGCTGTCTGTTACTGCCGTATCGCCCATGTTAACCTCGCTTACTTTTTGTTTTCCTTCAGATTCTTTTCCAGTGTAGCATAACTTTTCCAAAATGTGAAACAATTCTAAAGACTGGAAAGAAAGCCTTTATTTACATAGCATTATTTGGTATAATATTTTCGTCTGTATCTCAGACAGAAAGGACTTATTGTATGAATTATGGTAAAAAAGGTGTCCGAGCGAAGCAGAAGGCACTCAACTCTAAATCACAAAAATGGGGAAGGAAGCTCGCACTGACCTGTGTCAAGATCATGCTTGCTGCTGTCGTAGGCATCGGCATCTGCGGTGTAGCCGCCGGTATCGGTGTTTTCCGCGGCATCCTCTCTTCCACTCCCACGATCCGGCTGTCCGATGTCGTGGCGGTAGGAGAAGCTACCATCGTCTATGACAGTGAAGGCAACGAGATCGACCAATATGTCAGCACCAACTCCAACCGTCTCTCCGTAGGCATGGATGAGATTCCCGACTACATGGGCAAAGCCTTCGTGGCAATCGAGGACGAGCGTTTCTATCAGCACAACGGTATCGACTTCAAGAGCATTCTCCGTGCCGGTTACCAGTTTTTAAAGACCGGCGGTGAAGAGGTCCAGGGTGCCAGCACCATTACCCAGCAGCTTCTAAAAAATACCGTCTTTACGGACTGGACCTCCGAGGGTAATAACAAGATCAAAAAAATCAAGCGTAAGATCCAGGAGCAGTATCTGGCACTGGAAATCACCAAGTATTATTCAAAGGATGAGATTCTGCTGCGTTACATGAACGCCATCAACTTAGGGCAAAATACTCTGGGTGTGGAATCCGCTTCCCTACGTTACTTCGGTAAGCACTGCAGCGACCTGACGATTTCCGAGTGTGCTGTGATCGCTAGTATTACGCAGAACCCTTCCAAATACAATCCGATCCGGCATCCGGAAGAAAATGCAAAACGTCGTGAGACCTGTCTGAATAAAATGCTGAAGCTTGGATTTATCAGTCAGGCACAATACGATGAAGCCGTGGCAGATACCGATGCGGTATACGAGCGTATCGGTCTGTACGACATAGATTATCAGGAAGCCAACGCCACCACCGGTTCTTACTTCTCGGATGCAGTATATGAACAGGTAAAACAGGATCTGATCCTTGCAGGTTATAACGAAGCCATGGCAGAGACCCTGCTGACCTCTGGCGGCTTACGTGTGGAATCCACACTGGATCCTAAGATTCAGGCGATCCTGAACGAAGAATACGCAGATCCGTCCAACTATCCGGAGAACGTGAAATGGTATCTGAACTATGCTCTTACCATTATTTCCTCCGATGGTACAAAGAATAATTTCAGTAAAGAAAATATGATGACCTGGTTCAAGGAAAATCAGAATAAAAAGTTCAATCTGATCTTCTCTTCCCAGGATGATGCTTATGCAGCTGTCGATACGTATCGTTCCGCCATGTTAGCCCAGTTAGGCGTGGAAGACAATGCGGATAACTACGAAGAGACGATCACCATGACGCCTCAGCCACAGTCCGCAATGGTCATCGAGGAACAGAGTACCGGTCATATCGTCGCTATGATCGGTGGCCGTGGTACCAAAGAAGGCCGCCGGACCCTGAATCGTGCTACCAGCGCAAAGCGTCTGCCAGGATCTACTTTTAAAGTAGTTGCTTCTTACGCTCCCGCCTTGGACAGTGCCGGCAAGACTCTGGCAACTGTTTATAATGATGCACCGTTTAACTACGCAGACGGAACTCCCGTACGTAACTGGTACAAATCCGGTTACCGCGGCATCCAGAATATCCGCAGTGCGATCCGTGACTCCCTGAATATCATCGCTGTAAAAAATATTACTGTGATCACCCCGAGACTCGGTTACGATTATCTGTTGAATTTTGGTTTCACTACTTTAACAGATGGCGTCCAGGTCGGCAATGAGATCAAGTCCGATGTGAACCAGTCCCTGGCTCTGGGCGGTCTGACCTATGGTGTCACCCCTTATGAGCTGACCGCTGCTTATGCGGCTATCGCAAACAGCGGTACTTATGTAACACCTAAGCTGTACACCAGAGTCACAGATTCCGATGGCAACGTGATCCTGGACAACACCAATCCGCCTACCCGTCAGGTGATCAAGGAAACTACCGCTTTCCTGCTGACCAGTGCCATGCAGGATGTTGTTACTTCCGGTACCGGCGGAAAGGTTAATTTCGGAGGAATGGCCATTGCCGGTAAGACAGGTACCACAACAGGACCTACCGACGCATGGTTTGCAGGATATACCCCTTATTACACTGCTGCTACCTGGACCGGTTACGATAACAACGTAGACCTGAACAGTGCGGAAGACGGTGTCTCCAAGACTTTATGGCGCAAGGTGATGAAACGGGTTCATGAGGATCTGCCCAACACCCAGTTCCCGGTTCCTTCCGGAATCATACAGGTGCAGGTATGTTCCCAGTCCGGCAAGCTTCCGATCCCCGGTCTGTGTGATGGATCTGTTTATACCGAATACTTTGCAGAAGGTACCGAACCTACGGAGAGCTGTGATGTGCATTATCAGGGCGAGATCTGTGCTTATGACGGACTTCCCGCAAGTCCTGACTGCCCGTTCAAGTACACCGGTGTTGCCACGATGCCTCTGGTAGAGGATCCTGCATTACAACAGGGCTCCACCGTCATTATCAACAATCCCGACGGCACACAGACGGTCAGCACACCGAACACCAGAAGTCAGTGTGAACATGATGCAACCTTCTTCGCGAACCCGGATTATGAATCCGTGATCAATCAGCAACAGGCTGAGATCAACGCACGGAATGCCGCTGCGCAGCAGCCTGCAGAATAACTTAACATTAAACACCATACAGTCCCTGTATTACTGCATTCAGCGGTTTTACAGGGACTTTTATATGTGTATAAAAAAAGTGCTGCATACAACTTTTCGGTCATATGCAGCACTCTTATTATTTTACTTATATAGAATATGGATTGCTTACTATACAATACCCTGTGCGGTCATAGCATCTGCAACCTTCAGGAAGCCTGCGATGTTAGCGCCTGCTACGTAGTTGCCTTCCATGCCGTACTTCTTGGCTGCATCATCCAGGTTGTGGAAGATGTTCACCATGATGTTCTTCAGCTTGGCATCTACTTCTTCGAAGGTCCAGGAAAGTCTCTCACTGTTCTGGCTCATCTCCAGAGCGGAGGTAGCAACACCACCTGCATTAGATGCCTTGCCGGGGCAGAACAGAACACCGTTCTTCTGGAAGTACTCAGTAGCTTCCATGGTGGTAGGCATGTTAGCACCCTCTGCTACTGCGAATACGCCGTTAGCTACCAGCTGCTTTGCATCCTCCAGATCCAGCTCGTTCTGGGTTGCGCAAGGAAGAGCTACATCACACTTAATAGTCCATACACCATGCTCACCGTTCTTCTTCTCATGATATTGTGCACTGGGTCTTGCTGCTGCATACTCAGTCAGTCTTGCACGCTTAACTTCCTTAACTTCACGTAACAGAGCTACATCAATTCCTTCGGGATCATAGATCCAACCGGTAGAATCGGAACAGGTAACTACCTTTGCACCTAACTGCTCTGCTTTCTGGATAGCGTAGATTGCTACATTACCGGCACCGGATACAGCAACGGTCTTGCCTGCGATATCCTTGCCATTACACTTCAACATCTCCTCGGTCAGATACAGCAGACCGTAACCGGTTGCTTCGGTTCTTGCCAGGGATCCGCCGTAGCTTAAGCCCTTACCGGTCAAAACGCCTTCATACAGGCCGGTCAGTCTCTTGTACTGTCCGTACATATAACCGATCTCTCTTGCGCCGGTACCGATATCACCAGCGGGAACATCGGTGTCTGCTCCGATATATTTGTAAAGTTCTGTGATGAAGCTCTGGCAGAAAGCCATGATCTCTCTGTCGGATTTACCCTTGGGATCGAAATCGGATCCACCCTTACCACCACCGATCGGCAGGCCGGTCAGGGAGTTCTTGAAGGTCTGCTCAAAACCAAGGAACTTGATGATACCTAAGTTTACAGAAGGATGTAAACGTAAACCACCCTTGTAAGGTCCGATTGCGGAATTGAACTGTACACGGAAGCCGTTGTTAACCTGAACCTGACCCTTGTCATCCACCCAGGGTACACGGAACAGGATCTGTCTCTCGGGAGTTACCAGTCTCTCCAACAGAGCGTCCTTACGATATTTTTCCTCATTTGCCTCGATCACCACACGAAGAGATTCCAGAACCTCTTTGACTGCCTGGTGGAACTCGGGCTGTGCAGGATTCTTTGCTACTACCATATCAAATACTTCATCAACATATGACATCTGAATGTCCTCCTTCAATTGGTATACAGATTCATGACAACCTGGTTGCCATATGCTTTATTATAAAACGACTTTTTTAATTGCACAATAAACTTTATTCCACTAAATCGTAAAAGTTTTTGGCACTTTTCTGTAAAAATTGCACAAAAATTATACAAGTATACAATCTGTGCGTTGTAGCGCACAGATTGCTAAAATAACTTCTTATGCGATTTTACAAATATTCTTTTAATGTTTTGATATTGCTGTTCTCCATGGCAATCAGCTCCTTCGCCAGCGCCCTGCTGGCGGTATCCGCCATCTCTTCGTTATGTGCCAGCACTTTCTCCATCTCCAGCACACCGTTATTGCTTCCCTTGATGATCATTTCCGCTATATGTCCCGTGCTGGTATTCAAAAGCGTATTGTATCCGATGCCCATCTTAAGCATCAGATTCTCCATGGCATTCAAGCGATAAATCTGTGCCTTGCCTTCTGCCAGTTTCTGCACCGCCCTGTCATGCAGTCTGGAATACTGCAGCTCCTGGTCTGCCACTGTCGCAGCCAGACGTTCATCGTAGATTTTATCCGTGACGGCATCCAGTGCTTTTATTGCCATTTCTGTATTCCGCTTAATTTCCCGATAGATATTAATGTCCTGTTTTTTCATAAGAAAAGCTCCTCACCGTTTTTGGTAAGAAGCTTTCCCTGAAATGTCATATTTTATTCGTGCAATACGAATTGTTCCGCAGCTACGCTGCTCTCACAATTCTACCTACATTCGGATTCCGCTGATTTGCTGACGCAAATCGCTTCTTCCTCATGTAGGTGCGATTTTCTTAAGTTCATAAGTCGCCGTATGCAAGCATCCGCGAGCTTATGAACTTAGAAAATCTATTGCACATACTCACTCTTCACGTATCCGATCTGTCCGTTGTACTTGATCTTGCTCCAGTCGCCTTCGTTACCGATAAGATCCGCGCTGTCACCGCCGGAGAGCACGCCCAGGCGATCTGCCGTCTCGCTGGCTGACGCACGTACATTAATATTGGTGGTTGCCGTAACGGTTCCGATCGTATCGGCACCTGCCGCGTTCTCTACTGTCTGCAGGAATTCGCTCTTGATATAGCCTTCTTTACCTTCATAATCTACTTTTGTCCAGCCGTTGGGACGCTGTTCCAGAAGCTGAAGCTTAGTACCGCCGGATACTTTGCCCAGCTTATCAGCCTGTTCGCTGTCAGAGCTTCTGACATTTACTGTGGTGGTCGTGGTCACATACTGCGGTTCCTGCTCCTCTGCCGGCTGATCTCCGCCCTCTGTGGGTGCCTCCTGACCGCCGTCCGTGGTTCCTTCTGTATTTTCACCTTCTGTGTTCTGTGAATCACCTGCTACCTGATTTGCCAGCTTCTCACCCACGGCAATACTTACCTGCGAATCCAGCTCACTGATATACTGAAGGACTTCCGGGTGATCTACCATCAGCTCGTTGTACTCTACCGTGATCTTGTTGTTGAACTCCACAACATCATCCTGCGTACTGACTGTTTTGATATAATCGTTTACTTCTTCACTGTTCTCACCGCGCTTGATATACAGCTCTCCCTGATCATTCGTGCAGATATAAAGCGCCTGGTATCCGGGAACTTCTTCGTCATGTCCTACGAATTTGATCTTATAATACACATAGGCTATAACAGATCCATCCTCCGGTCCTGTCTTGGTGTAGATCTCCAGTGTCGGGTAATAATCAATATACTGAGCCAGTTCCACATAACGGTACATGTCCTTGTCAGAGATCTCATCACATACTGCGCGGAGTGTGCTCTCGTCTCCCGTTGCCATTGCATTATAATAAGTAGCGATCAGGGAATAGATATCGCCTTCCTCATTCGCTACTAACGGAACCTCCTGTGTAGCGGTCTCGGTCTCCGCCTGGCTTGCCGCCAAAGCGCTCTCAGCTTCCGCCTGCTGTTGTGCTTCCTTATGACTGCTGTTCATGCTTAAACTTACGGACACCGTAACAGCCACTGCCACTACCACTACTGCCGGAAGCACGATCTTATTATGTTTTATGATATAATTACCGATGGAATGTATTTTCTCTTTCCACATATAAATTCCTTTCCGAGTCTTAATCTCAATGGATCATTCTCTCAATTCCAAAAATATCTCCTGAATCGCAAAAAGCCGCAAGCGGCTTCTCAAATCTCTCCCTATAATCAAGGTGATGTAAATGCATCCGACAGGAATCGAACCTGCATTAAAGGCGTCGGAGGCCTCCGTTCTATCCATTAGACTACGGATGCAAATATTACAAATTTGTTACATCACCTCGACTATAATATCATAAAACACTACATATGTCCAGTTTAAATTTAAAGTATTTTCACACAGCGTTCCTTACAGCTGTATAAGTAAAGACTATCAGACAACACATCCTCCGGAGGGATCTCACTGCTGTTTACCTCAGCGATCATTTCTTTTAATTCCTCCGCACTTCTTCCCTGAGACAGCGGGAGCAGAATAAATTCGTGTACCGAACTGGGGATCAGATAATAGTCTCCTCCTACACTTCCCGCCAGCCGCTCCAGCACCTTCGGATACATAATGCAGCAGGCTCCATATGTCTTCCTGGAGTTGGTCAGGATCATCATGGGGATAATCTGATCCAGCTTTCCTGCGATATCCTCCCCCATTTCTTCCAGTTCCTGCAACATTTCCCGTAACGCACTTTTCATGGGCATGATCTCACAGGGGAAAAGCTTTGGTGTATTTTTCACGGCGCATTCAAACAGCTCTCTGTCTGTCACACCCCAGACTTCCAGGTGGGAATGATACACCGGGATCACGCCGTTGATCACTCCTCCTTCCTCACAGGCATAGTAGAAGCATGCCGCCAGATCCAGGATGGGGATAAAAGGAGCCTTTTCCAACAGTTCTTTATTTTTCTCCTTGTTGATCAGGCGAAAACAGATTCTGTCTTTCACTTTCTCAAAATCACAAAAGAAAGAGATATCGATCTCTTTTCCCACTGCATCATCTCTGTATACGGAGACGATCTTGCGGATAATATCTGCGAAAGTAATCCCCTGCTCATACGCCTTCAGGAAAGAATTCAGATATATGGTCGGCATGATATTATCCTCACCCCGACGGATCACAAGTCCCTGAAGGATCACACCGTTGTTCTTCCGGACTTCCTTCAGTTCCACATGGTATTCTTCTCCCAGTGCCTCTCTGACCGCATGCTGTACCTTAGTTGCAAAAACCAACATTTCCATATATTACCTCCATGCCTCTCCGAGACAGCATCTCCCCAGAGCTGTCTTCCCATGCGTCATGTGGTATTTCTTCGCTGTTACGTACTGTAAAGCACCAAAAAAGGCAATAAGCCACTATTAAAGTTGCTCATTGCCTTACAGGTTCTGTAATCAGAATATCAGTAATTATGCACGAGACAGATACTCACCCGTTCTGGTGTCGATCTTGATCTTGTCACCCTGGTTAACGAACAGAGGTACAGCTACGGTAGCTCCGGTCTCAACGGTAGCAGGCTTGCTGGCACCGGTAGCGGTATCACCCTTGAATCCGGGCTCGGTCTCTGTGATCTCCAGTTCTACGAACAGAGGAGGCTCAACGGAGAATACGCTGCCATTGTGAGAGCAGATCTTGCACATCTCGTTCTCTTTTACGAACTTCAGTGCATCGCCTACGGTCTCAGCATTCAGTGCAACCTGATCGTAAGTCTCGGTATCCATGAAGTAGTACAGATCACCATCTTCATACAGATACTGCATATCCTTTCTATCAATACGCGCCTGAGGGCACTTCTCAGTAGGACGGAAGGTCTTCTCAACTACACCGCCACTCTTGATGTTCTTCAGCTTGGTTCTAACGAAAGCTGCGCCCTTTCCCGGCTTAACATGCTGGAATTCGATAATCTGGTAAACATTGTTATCATACTCAATGGTAATACCATTTCTGAAATCACCTGCAGAAATCATAATGTATTCCTCCTAATATTTTCACGTCATAATTCTTTAATATTTTAATATAAAAGCATACATATTTCAACTACTTTTGAATATTTTTTTCAAATTTCTCTTAAGAAATCAATTGCCTGCAGATATCCGTCCAGTCCCTGACCATAGATCTGCTTATTGCATACCGGTGCCGTCACGGAAATCTTACGGAATTCTTCTCTGCTTGTAATATCGGAAATATGGACTTCCACTTTCGGAATATCCACGCTTGCCAGTGCGTCCCGGATGGCGTAACTGTAATGGGTATAGGCTCCCGGATTGATCACAATACCGTTTGTTCCATCAAAATAGGCTTCCTGGATCCTGTCGATAATGGCTCCCTCATGATTGCTCTGGAACGTCTGGATATCATCCCCGGTCTCCTTTGCCTTTTTGTCGATCAGATCCAACAGATACCGATAATCCTGCGTGCCGTAGATTTTTTTCTCCCGGATTCCCAGGAAATTCAGGTTGGGTCCGTTGATCACTAAAATTTTCATTTTCTTCTCACGCTCCTTTTTCTTCGGTGCTTCTTTCAGCTTACGAAGCTGCAGCTGTAATTCCTCTGCCAGTTCATCGGAATGTCCCTTATTTGCATCCAGGATGATATCCGCACATTCCGTATAGATTTTATCCCGTACTTCTAACAATTCCCGGATTCTTCCAAGCGGATCCTCACATTGAAGCAGCGGTCTTGTGGTATCGTTTTTGAGTCTCTCATAGACCACTTCCGGTGACACTCTTAAGTATACCACTGTTCCACATTGATGCAGCAGGGGACGGTTCACGGGATTCACCGGGGTTCCTCCGCCTACGGACAGAATATACTCGTATTTTCTGCTGCCGCATTTGCGTAAGACTTCCGTCTCCAGTTCCCGGAAATAGGCTTCCCCTTCATCCGCAAAAATCTCTGAAATGCTCCTGCCTTCCTGCCTCTCAATTATTTTATCCGTATCTTCCACCGGCATCCGCAGCAGATAGGACAGCTTTAATCCCAGTGTGGTTTTCCCCGATCCCATAAAACCGATCAGGACGATATTCCTGCGCTTGTGCTTCATTCTATTTCCCATCCTCTGTCTTTTTCGCTTCCTGCATCCGTTCATAGACTTTGTCTGCCAGCCACGATTTGATCTCACAGCCTGTCCACAGTTCAAACGCAATAATTCCCTGGTACAGCAGCATCTTCGCTCCGTTGTATGCCTTGCCGCCCTGAGCCTCCACCAGCTCCATAAAACGGGTCTTCGGCGGATTAAAGATCAGATCGTAACCGGTATGTACTTTTTCATAAAATGCAGGATCCTCGATCACGGCCGCATCACAGCCTGGATACATGCCCACGCTGGTGGCCTGTATTGCAAGATACCGTTTTCCTGCCGGAAGTGTGTCATACGCATCCATAGGCATTGCTTTTGCAAATTTCCTGCCGGCGATACGATTGACTTCGTCCGCCACCTCCTGTGCTTTCTGCACCGTGCGGTTGAGAAGGATGGCTTCCCTTGCCCCCTTATCCAATAGCAGCATGGCTACGGCTCTCGCCACACCGCCGGCACCCAGGATCAGGACTTTTTCTCCCTTCACCTTCACACCATCTTCGCACATGGCGCGGTACAACCCGGGCATATCGGTGTTATATCCCTTATAGCCTGTCTCAGTCCGTACCAGGGTATTCACCGCTCCGATATTCTCTGCCAGCGGATCGATATCCGTCAGATACGGGATCACATCACTTTTATAAGGAACCGTCACATTTAAACCCAACAGGTTCAGCGCAAAGGCTCCTTTTACGGCATCCTCCAGTCTTCCGTTCTCCACATGAAACGGGACATATGCCAGATTCTCTCCCAGCACCATGGACAGGGTGTTATGGATCACCGGTGATAAGGTATGCTCCACCGGGTTGCCGATCAGTCCACAGGTTCTCGTATAACCATTGATATCATTCAGCATTTTACTTTCCTTTCCGGCAGCATTCTCTATGGTAGAAAAACAGCACAATTTTTTCTAAATATCTCTTCAGGACGATCTGGATCTCTTCCTTAGGGTGGATAGGGCGCGTCAGATAGGTCACGATGCTGCATTTTTTGGCGCCCCACACATCCGTGAACAGCTGGTCTCCCACAAAAAGTGTAGTCTCCTTCGTAGTATGCATCTGCTCCATGGCACGCAGATATCCGTCTCTTCCCGGCTTGCCTGCCTTATATATATAAGAAGCTCCTACCGCGTCCGCAAAGCTTTTCACCCGGGGCTCCTTATTGTTCGATAATAGAAGCGTCTGAAATCCCAACTCCCGCAGTCTGCCGAAAAATTCGATTGCCTGTGGCGTCGCCGGTGCCCCGTGGGGTACCAGGGTATTATCAATATCAAAAATGATCCCGCGATAGCCCTTTTCGTATAATGTTTTGTAATCTATGCCATAGGCGGAATCCGCCTCATGATCCGGGTAAAACTGATGCAGCATATGTCCCGCCTTTCGTTTCTTTCTCAAAATGATGTCGGGTTCAAAAGCCCCCGACTTTGATGTAATCCGCTTTTTCCCACGGGGAGAAGGCCTGAAAATATGCCTCTTCCAGCGGGATCCACAGCTGTAAAAAATCCTGTAATCTGTCTTCGCCGTTCCGATTTCGGATCCGATCCTCCTGAGTCTTCCCGTCAATATCCAGAAATACTCTCCGGTCCATATAGTCACCAAATACCGGATGGCAGCTGTAGGCTCCCTCTACGAATACAAAGCCGTTATTTTTCACCAGAATCTCTTCTCCCAGGCTCATCCGGGAGCAGTCAAATCTCCGATAAGAAAAAGGGTTGCCGGATGCAAGCTTCGGGATCACTTCCGTTAAAAAGCGTTCATAGTGCACATTTCCCCCGGGCTCGCTTCTGCGTTCCAAGGTTCGGAGTGCAGGTGGCAGGAAGAAATCATCCATATGGATCACGTCCCCACCCAGTTCCTTTACCAGTCTTTTAGCCAGTGTCGTCTTCCCGGCAGCGCATCTTCCGTCAATGGCAATGATCCGTACCTCTTTAGAGAGTTCCCGTAATTCCTCTGCCAGATCATTAAAAAATCTTTGCGATCTCATCCACAGCCTCCGCAATGTATTCTCCCAGTCGTCTGTTCTCTACTCCCACGATCGTCGCATGACATTTGTTCATGGGGAGCAGAACCAGCTTCGCATCGCCAGAAGCCACTGCCGCTGCCATCGTAGGAGTGATCTCTCCCAACATAGCATCCGCCATGACGATTCCCACGGGTCCCACGATCACGTCCGCTCTCTTACTGTTATATACCACAGCGTTCTCACCGGTGGCTCCGCTTGTCACGCCGCTCTTCATCATATTCGCCGTAGCCGTGGCGTTGGTTCCCACAGCGATCAGATCCGCCTCCGGGAAACGTTCCTTGAATGCCTCCAGAAGGCTTCTGCCTACGCCTCCGCCCTGTCCGTCCATTACCATAATACGCATAACCTTACTCCTGTAAAAATAATACCTGTTTCATGATAGCATGGCAGATGCTTTTTTGCAATTTATCTTGACAAAAAAATGCTTACCCTTTATTATAAATTGTGCTTCACGAAGGAGCCTGACGCCAGAAGGCATATACCCCAGAAGGGGAACTATGCCGTTCTGGCTTTTTTGTTACTGTTCAGGCTTTTGCACCTCGGAGAGGCTTTTGCGAATGAAGACTCTGAACAGTTATATTTTATCAGGAGGTTTTATTCCATGAAGAAATTAACCGTTTTAAACAAGAGTATTATCACTGCTCTGTGTGTTGCCTTATGTGTGGTACTGCCTATGGCTCTGCATGCTATCCCTAAGGGTGGTGTCCTGTTCTCTCCCATGCATCTGCCCGTGCTGCTGTGCGGTCTGGTCTGCGGGGCTCCCTTCGGTCTCATCTGTGGTATTTTAGGACCCTTTGTATCCAGTATGCTCACCGGCATGCCCGCTTTCGGCTATATGCCTATCATGATGATCGAGTTGGGACTCTATGGTCTGATCAGCGGTCTGGTCATACAGTTTCTCCGCAGCGGCAAGCTGGTCGTTGATCTGTATGCGGCTTTGATCATTGCCATGCTGGGCGGCCGCGTGATCACCGGAATCCTGCGTGCCCTGATCTTCGCCGGCGGTTCTTACAGCTGGTCTGCCTGGGCTACCGGATATTTCGTATCCTGCCTCCCCGGCATCATCATCCAGCTGATCTTACTTCCTACTATCTATGTGGCATTGGAACGCGCTCGTCTCCTGCCGGTTCGTTACACTGCCTCCGTTTCCGCAGATGCTAAGGCCGCATAACAAAATGGCTCCTCTGTCTTACGACAGGAGAGCCATTTTTTGTTTGTAGATCCGTATGAAATAAAGGACCTCCGCCACTGCGGTAATGCTCCAGGAGAACATATACAGCAGGTACAGGGACGGAATCGTATGAAAATATGCAAATACCGTATAAACCCAGATCACACGGAATACACAGGAGCCCATGATGACAATGAACATCGGTACAATGCTTTTGCCCAGGGCTCTGGCTGCCGCAATGGTACAATCCATAAATGCCGAGATGCAATAGGAAAAGCCCATAATCGTCAGACGATACATTCCGGCATCCATAACTGCCGCATCTCTGGTAAACAGAGACAAAAACGGTCTTCCGAAAACCACCAGTGACACTCCCAGGAGCAGACCGATGCCGAAGGAATACGCCAGGCTGATGAGGTAACTGTTCCGCACTCTTTTCTTTTTGCCGGCGCCGTAATTCTGCCCCATAAAGCTACCACAGGCGGTATAGAAGGCTGCCATGACATCATACACCAGTGCATCCGCATTGCTAGCTGCGGAATTGCCCGCCACCATAATAGCATCGAAGGAGTTTACACCCATCTGGACAAAGCTGTTGGCGAACTGGAAGATCACGTTCTGTAATCCGGAAGGCATTCCCAGCTTCAGAATATCCCTGGTAAGCTCCCGATCCATCCGCAGTTTTCCGGGATGCAGTGCATAGATATCTTTGCTTCGAAGCAGTGCCTGTAAGATCAACACAGCGGATACGTATTGGGAAATGATACTTGCTAATGCCACTCCCGCTACATCCATCCGGCAGACAATGACGAAGAAAAGATTTAAGATAATATTCAGCACTCCGGAAAATCCCAGATAATACAACGGCTTTTTCGTATTGCCCACCGCACTGTACACCGCGTTACCGAAATTGTAAATTGCCAGTGCCGGCATTCCCAGATAATAGATCCGCAGGTACAATACCGCTTTGTTCAACAGTTCTTCTTTCGTCTTCAATGCCGTCAGCATCCATTCAGACAAGCCTACCCCCAGCACTAATAACAATACGCCCATGATCAGGCTGACCAGCGCTGCGGAATGGATGGTCTTCGACAGGCTGTCCTTATCTTTTGCACCGTAATATAATGCCGTTAATACATTGATACCGCCGGACAGACCAATGAGGAACCCGGTAAACATAGTGACAAGTGTCGCCGTGGAGCCCACTGCGCCCAGAGACAGAGATCCTGCGAACTGTCCGATCACTGCAATATCCGCCATATTGAAAAGCACCTGCAGCAGATTAGACAGCATCAGCGGCACACTGAAGATCAGTATTTTCTTCCCTAAGGATCCTTCCGTCAGATCCTGCATATTCTGTTTCATCTTTCTTTTATCCTTTTCCCTGTTACTTACTTGCTTCCAATTACAATCCTCCCCGCCAGTTTCCACTCTGACGAAAAGAACGGTCAAAAAGCTTTTTTGCTCTCTGACCGTTCCCTATTCTAGCATATCTTTTCTTTGTATGCCATATTTCTTTTCTATATTTATCTGCTATTTTTCTGCTGTATTACGCTGCCTCTTTGTCTGAATTTTTCCCGGCACCGAACAGCTTACGGATGCAGCTGTAAGCGACCATAACGCCCAGTACCATAAGCAGCACGGCAACGATCAGCTGTAAACCGTCTACCAGGAAGGTTGCCTGTCCGGCAGCCACATTTTTCACCAACGCGATCGTCTTCTGGATCAATGCGGTGAAGGTTACGACTAACATCATTCCCATGGGGAAGTACAGCGTCCAGCCGGTACGGCCGGTGGTTTTTAAGAATACTGCCAGTGCGATCAGTACCAGTGCGGCCAACAGCTGGTTCGCAGAACCGAACAACGGCCATACATTGTTGTATCCGCCCAGAGTCAGCAGATAACCGAAGAACAGTGTGATCACGGTTGCAAAATATTTATTGGTCAGAACCTTCTGCATGGGAGTCATCTTTGCAGTGTCTGTGGTATCCCCTAAGAACAGCTCCTGGAAGGACATCCGTCCGATTCTTGCTACGGAATCCAGGGAAGTCAGTGCCAGTGCGGATACACACATGGTCATGAAAACGGTTGCCACGGTTACGGGAACACCCATCTTCTCCAGGAATCCTGCAACGCCGGAGGAGAAAATGGAGAAAGGAGTGCCATCGGGTTTCATACCGTTCACAGCTACTGCTCCGACAACTACCAGTGCTACCACACCAAGCAGGCTCTCTACGATCATGGCACCGTACCCTACCATGGGCATATCTTTTTCATTGCTGATGGTCTTGGAGGAAGTACCGGAGGATACCAGGCTGTGGAATCCGGATACCGCACCGCAGGCGATCGTGACAAACAGCGTCGGGAACAGGCTGCTGTTGCCCACCTGAAAACCGTTAAATGCATTCAGCTCCATATCGGGATGTGCTACGACCACACCGAGTACAGCGCCGATGATCATGCCCAGTAACATAAAGGTGGTCATATAATCTCTGGGCTGCATCAGAAGCCACATAGGCATTACGGATGCCAGGAACAGGTATGCCATGATGATGTAGATCCATACGGTCTTGGAAGCATAGATCGGAAGCTTCATACCTACCGCAAACATCACTACCAGCAGACCGATGGCTACGACTGCCTTGACCCACTCGTTCATTTTTCCAACCTTTTTCTGGATCAGACCGAAGATCACAGCGACCAGGATGAACAACATGGAAATGGATGCTGCACTGCCGTTAGCATATGCCACACTTGCATCTTCCAGTCCGGTACCTACGAAAGTACCTGCCACCATATCGGTAAAGGCTGCGATAACCAACAGCGTGAACAGCCAGCAGAACAGCATGAACAACTTTCTGCCGGTCTTACCGATGTATTTTTCAATGATCATTCCCATGGATTTTCCTTCGTTCTTCACAGAGGCATACAGGGCACCGAAGTCCTGCACCGCACCGAAGAACAATCCGCCGATCAGAAGCCACAGAAGCACAGGCACCCATCCGAATACCGATGCGAGGATAGGACCCGTCACAGGGCCTGCCCCTGCGATAGAGGAAAACTGATGAGAAAATACGGTGAATTTGGAGGAAGGTACGAAGTCCTCTCCGTCTTCATGGGTAAACGCAGGCGTCTTCGCCTTCTCATCGATTCCCCACTTTTTTGCAAGCCATCTTCCGTAGAAGACATAGCCTGCTGCCAGCACTGCCATTGCGATCAGAATGATTACCAAACTGTTCATTTTTGTTTCCTTCTTTCTTGTGTCTTGTTATTTTGTCGTGACAGAAAGAAAAATTCTGATTGCCCGTAAAACAAAAAAAGCCTTCCGTCTCCGGCGCCCTTAAGCACCCAAAGACGAAAAGCTCTAAGCTCTCCGCGTTACCACTTTGCTTGCCATGTTTTATCACATGGCCTCTTGTTCCCATCTCCATGAAATACAAATATTCCATTTCCAACAGGCTTCTAAATAACGGTAGAATACCGGTGACACCTACTTAAAATCTTCAGTGCACTTCTCACAGAGGATAGTCTGTCATACTCACATACCGCCTCACACCAGCCGACGGCTCTCTGAAATGCTTCCGTATGCAGATCTTGTTCTGCTCATCGAATTTCACTTTCTGTTCGATAGCAACAATACCACTCTGCTTTTATATTGTCAATAACTTTCTTTTCACATTTTCTTGATCTTTTTTATCATTTTCCCTTTTTATCGGCAATCAGGGGCTTAATGGCGGAATAAATTTCACTGGTGCGCTTACTGTCCTTGAACTCTTTGTTCAGGGCATTGTTGATGCCCTGCTTGGTCTTGTACTGGCGGATGAATTTTACCACCTGAGGGACGATTGCCTGATCTGTAAGGACCTTTTCTACGGCTAAAGTCAGTTCATCCGATTCCTCCGCAGGCTTCTTTTCTGCAGGTTTCTTCTCTGCGGGTTTCTTCTCAGTAGGCTTCTTCTCTGCAGATTTCTTTTCCTCGGTCTTATCATCTGTCTTTGCAGTACTCTTCTTTCTCGTATTGCTCTTTTTCCTTGAAGGCTTCTTCACGGGTTGTGCAGGCTCGTCCACCGTCTCAGGCTCCGGCTGTGCGGGCTCCTCGGGTACATCCGCCTTCTCAGGCTCCGGCTGTACGGGTTCCTCGGGTACATCCGCCTTCTCAGGCTCCGGCTGTGTGGGCTCTTCGGGTGCATCCGCTCTCTCAGTCTTCGGCTGCATGGGCTCTTTGGTCTCTTCCGCCGGCTCTGGCTGTGTGGGCTGCGGCTGCTCTGCCACATCCTCTGCAGTGGTAACAACTGTTTCTGCCTCATTTTCCTCTTCTGTCAGAAGATTCTGCTCTGCCACAGGATTCTTCCCCCATAAGAGGTTACGGATGATCCGCACGGGAACTCCCTGCGCCTTCCAGTACACCATGAGGCTGGTGAAGCCATTGTCCTTGGTCACGATAAAATAATTCGGGTGTATCCCCTCCCTCTGCTGTTCGCAGACCAGATATCCCAGATAGGTTGCCAGCTGGAAATCCAGTGCATTCTTGGTCCCCACCGCTACCTTGTGGTAAATGATGTCTGCCTTCGTCTCATTTAATTTCCGATGCAGGTCAAAGGTCATGCTGTCAGCATTATCGCTGTAAAAAATACAGACAGTATCTTCCTCCGTCAGAAGCTCCACGCCTTCCATGCCACGGCTTTTTACATTTTCAAAATCAATCAGATAATATGCCATTATTTCTCCTCTCCGTCCGCTGTATCACTATTCTCTGCCTCTTCAGATTCTTCTATCTGCTCTGTCGGTTCTGCATCTGTTACCGTATCAACGTCGGTTGCTGCCGATGTCGCTGATGTTGCTGATGTTGTATCTTCCGGAGCGTCTATCACTTCCTGCTTTTTCTTCGGAAGCTTTTCGCGGATACTCTCTTTCCAGCCGGAGAATACTTCCTTTGTCCGCTTTTCCCATTCTCTTCTCTTCGCTGCACGCTTCTGTCTGGCTTCTTCCTTTAATTCCAGCTTTTCCTGCTTTTTCGCCTGCTTCGCCAGTGCTTTTTCTTCCAGTTCCACTTCCTTGATGGCAGCCTTTTCGATGTCACGGATGTAATGGTTCGCCTTTTTATGATTCTTACGATCCAGGCGATACGGGTCATACAGGAAGTAGGACACCGCTCCCAGCATCAGAAGCACCACTCCGGCTATCGTAAGCGCCGGTACAATAAAGGCATACTCCGTAAATTCCAGTTCATAGCACACAAACACGATTAGCATCGCAGGGAACAGGAGCAGATACAGAACCCTCGTCAGGACATCCAATATTGCATGCTGTCTCTTTCCATTGTTCAGCAGCGTTCCCTCGATAGCTGTATAAAAAGCCATAAAAATACATAATTCCGAACCGAAGCCATGGAGATATCCACAGATTCCGGTCAAGATCAGTGACAAGAAAAACATCCCGAACGCTGTTCCCTGATACAAGGCATTGCGGTACTCCGTCATTCCCTGCAGCTTGTCCTCACTGATGCCGTGCATCTGGTAGACATCCTTGCGGATCAGGCGTTCAAACTCCTCGTTATACCGCTGTTCCTCTCTGGTGTTGCGCAGATGGTCTTCCACCGCCTTGCTCATCTGTTCAATATATTCCTGCTCCTTGCGGATGCGCTTGGTCCGAAGCTGCTCCAATTCATTCTGACGTTTTACTTCCTCTTCCAGCTTACGTACTTTACCGATCCTTGGATTTTTCACCGTGATCTCCGGAGGTTCCGTGAGCACCGTGCTTTCCTTTTTTCCCTGTTCTTCCTGTTCATCCATTTTGGGGTCCTCTTTCTGTGTGTGATCCGTTAGTCCTATTATAATTTTTCCCACACAGAAAAACAACCTTTAGTTCCCCTTTTCTTCGGTTTTCTCCCAGCCTGCCATCAAATGCAGTTCCAACGGAGCGTTATAATCCGGTTCTCCGCCTTTTTGTGCAAAAAAGCGGGATGCAGGCAGGGTTTCCACCCGTATGTCTCCCTCATCCGTTGCGAGATACCAGCCTGCGAAATGATACCCTTCCCGTTCCGGAGTCGGATATCCACACAAATACACTGTTCCGCCGGAATATTTCGGTGTCAGTGCATTATACGTCTGCGATGGTTGTCCTGCAATCGTTCCTCCATTGGCATCCAATACCATAATCATCTGCCATGCAGCAGGATCCTGCGAGTTCCACACCGCGTGAATATCCACACTGCGATTGCCTTCCTCATCCGGTTTGATCCTGGCTGCATCCTCTGCGGTAAAGCTTTCCGTAAGCAGACTCCACTTCGGATAGGTATCCTTCTCACCTGAAAAATGTGCCGCCCATCCCATGAATGCAAAGCCTTCCGGCGTCTCCGGCTGCGGCAGAGCGATCACTTCTCCGGCAAAGAGCTGTTCTATGGAGAGTTCTCCTTCTTCCAGGATCCGCTCCCAGGCGTCAGCAGTGGGATTGGCCAGGTGAGTCTCATTATATATCTTGTAATATAAGGTGCCGCTTTCCAGAGGATACTGTTTTTCGATAGGTTCTGACGTTTCCGCTATTGCGATATCTGTTTCTGGCTCTGTTGTCGCGGACTGTACATAGTCATTTCCCCTGCCGTCCCGATTCTCTCCGTTTTCATCAGGTACCTGCACCTCCTCCGTTGTCTGTGCCGGTATTTTCGTCTGATCTGCCTCAGTTCCATACACGCTGCAGCCAAGCAGTACACAAGCTGTCAGCATACAGAGTATGCGCATTTCTTTTCGCTTCCGGCTTTCACTGCGTTCCGGTACCCCTTTTTCCACAAGTTGTTTACTCTGCAGATATTCGTCCGGCAGCGACGGATATTCTGGGGCTATGGAATCCGGCGGGAGTGTCTGGTATTCCGGTAGTATATTGTTTTCCTGTTTCTGCATTTTATTTATCCTATGATATTTATGATCTTCTTTGATCTTCATTTTCTCTTTTATTACCGGATCCACCCATTATTTATTATGCACATCCAACTGCGGGAAGGGGCACTCTACACCCAGCTTTCGAAAGCCCAGCAGCAGATCGTGATTCAGAATACGCATGCCGGAATAGATATTTTTCTCCGAGACTTCCACTACGAACCGGAGCAATATTCCGGAATCCTGCAATGCCTGCACTCCCACGTACACAGGAACTTTTTTCATAGTATCTTCATGTGCTTTATAGATTGACTCAAGGAGTTTCGGCAGTTCACTTTCCAGCTTTTCAAGATCCGTTTCATAAGGGATGCTGATATCGCAGACAGCCTTGGAATAATTGTCGGAGCGGTTCAGGATATTTTTCATTTCGGAATTATTGATGATCTTCACATTGTCACCGGTATCCGTGATACAGGTGGTGCGGATGCCGATGCTCGTCACAGTTCCACGGAAACCGTTCACCTCCACGATGTCTCCCACATTATACTGATTCTCCAGCAGCATAAAAGTTCCTGTCACCACATCCGCGATCAGACTCTCCGCGCTGAAGCCGACGATCAGAGCCAATACTCCGACACTGGCAATGATGGTAGTCATGTTAACTCCGAGGATCGTCAGTCCTGCGCACAGGATCACCAGAAACGCAATATATTTTGTCAGACTGGATAACAGAGAGAGCACAGACCTGGCTCTGTGATTCGCCGGTTTGATCAGCCCCAGGATCCATACGATCAGACTTTTTAAGAACAATACCCCGAAGATCAAAAGCAATAATTTACAGACTGCAACTGCATTGACCGTAAATATCCTACCCAATTCCTCTGTCTGAATCTGTCCGGTTCCCAGCGCGATTCCCATAATAAGTGCTAAAAGCACTGCATACACGATTATTTTTTTCACATTTTTCTTCTTATCTTTGTCTTCCATTTTTCCCTTGTTTTCCTCCTTTGCAAACTGCTTTTTGATGGTTCATTTTATCATTTTTGCGGAGCAAAACACAGTTGACAAATGTCTCATTATGGTAATATGTGACTATTTCACAAATATAGTAACGATTACTATTATTACATTTGTTACTTTATTCCATTTTTTTTTTTCAGGAAAAGAGATATACTATATACAGAAACAAGGAAATGTTTCCATTAACCACAACGTAAAAGAAAGGATGATAGATTATGGCAAAATTATATACAATTACTTTAAACGGTGTTACAGAGGATACTTACAACAAGGCAACGGATTACATTCAGGCAAATGCCCTGCGCCTGAACTATCGCCCGGCTGCTTCCACCATTGATGCGGAATTTCCGGATGATATTGATCCCGCCAAAGCTCCGGAGCTTGCTGATGCTGTGATCCGTGAAGTGCATCAGACTCTGTAATTTACTTTTTTCATTTTCCCAGAGCTGCAAAAGTCCGTCGATGCCTTAATGCACCGACGGACTTTTTCTCATTTCTATACATGATTGTTACCGGGGATACAACCCCTTTCTTCTGATGCTCGGATCTAACGGACGGTCTCAGTCTCCCACTCTATGACAGCTCCACTGGATGCATCGATCGTAAAGTCATATTCCGTTCCGCCATAGATGATCTTGCCTTCATATTCCGGACGTCCATCGTCATAATCGAATTGCCATTCGTAGATGTCCTTCTCCGTTGCACCACTGACACGGCCAAGTGCTGTCTGCTTCGCATCTGCCTCACTGACAGTGACGCTATTGCTGCCACTCCACCCCGCTGTTTTTTCATCGTATCCGGAACTTAAAATCTCACCGGTATCCACGGCTATTTCATAGTCGTACTTCTTACCGCCTGCGTACCATTCAATTTCATACACCTGGCGTCTGCCTTCATAGTCCAGCCTGGACTTGGTGATCGTCGCATCCGTTGCCTTCACCCCTGCGTGCTCAAGAGCTATCTTCTGTGCTGTTTCTTCGTCCACTGTCCCGGTTACGGTCTGTGCCGGAGTTGTGTCAGAAGCAGCAGCGGGGGCTGTCGCCTCCGTCTGTGCCTGGGTATCGACGGCATTCTTATCCCTGCTGCTCATTTCCATGACTGCACCTGTTTCTGCGTTAACCGTGTAGGCATAGGCATAATCGCCCGAAGTAAACTCAACCTTATAACAGGACGTCCCTGCTACTTCATTCAGGGTCGTCGCTGAGATCGCTGCATTCTCCGCTGCAATATTGGCTGCCTTTAACGCTACCTCCTGTGCCGTTTCCATGCTGATCAGCTGTGCCTGGCTGCTTGCCTGCTGATTCGTTACTGCATTACCGCCACATCCGGTCATAGCCACCGCCAGGGACAGTGCTGCGCCGGTTAAAATCAACTTACGTTTCATCATCTATCTTTACCTCCTTCAATTCAAAGTGAATTGCGTAGATTTTAGCAGACAGCCTTTTGCTATGTCAATAGACGATTTCTAATTTTTCTATTAAATCTCATGTAATCTATACTTCATGCGCTACGGTTTATCAGTTGATCAGCTCACTCTCCAGATTCTGAAGCATCATATCCTGAAATTCTGCATATTTTTTTAATTTGTCCTTCTGTGCATCCAAGCTGTAACCATCCACCTGAATTACTGTTGGGTACTCCTTGCAGAAATCTATAAATTCTATGTTGTGAAGTTTATTATTTCCAACATTATCACTAAATAAAATAATAGCTACTCCGGTCGGAGAATTCTTAAGGTGTACCAGCGTCCTTAAGCCAATATAATTGTCAACGACATATATTGACGACTTTGCCTGCTTATAAATGGATTCATATACCTCATCTGCACTACTGAATTTTGCATTAAACATAAGCCACTTTTCATCATCATCTGAAACAAAGCTGTTCATCATATTAGCCAACTCAGATTTTGTCACAACATCCTTCAAGCCTTCTGCAACATCTGAAATCTGCTTTTCAAGAGATATCATATCTGAGTTGATTTTGTTAATTTCTATTCTGTTATTAGCAGTTTCCATGCTTAACTGAAGTATTTCCCGCTGACCGATAAGATCACGATTTTCTAATATGTAATCTTTCATTTTCTTAAAAGTCTTCACAAGTGCACGGCTTTGTTTAATTGCAAGCTCGCCGCGCAAAACTGTCATAAGCATATATACTCCCTGCTCTGTAAACACATAAGGTTTGTATTTTATATTTGAACCTCTTCCCATATTCAAGGTGAAATTTTTGCACCTTGAAAGATTTTCTACTTCTTCATCATTCAATTCAAACATAAAATCATCGCCTCCAAATTTGGCAATGTTATTCTTAACCTGCCTTTTAAAATTTTTGGTTTCATACCCATAAATTTCTGCCAAGTCTGAATCAAGCATAACTTTTTTCCCTCTGAATTCATAAAGCCGATCCTTCATGTATTCTTCTGTAATTTCAATTACTGCAATTTCTTCTTTCTTCTCTTCCGTCATAAATTTCCTTCCTGATTTTGCGGTCACAATCTGTGACCACAAATATTTTCTGTTTCATGTTTGCGGTACAAAAAATCCACCGCAAAATTCATGCAACCATTTTCATAACGCCTCAAAAATGGTCTATTCCTCTTTTTCCCTCAGTTTGTCATAATACGCTTTATACCTATAGATTGTCCTCTCACTGACATTGTTTCGCTTCGCAATTTCTACCATTGTCATGCCGCTCTCATACCCAACAACAAAATCATTATAAATTGCCATCCACTTGGCGTTATGTTTCTGACGACCGCTTAACTTACGATTTCTGTAATACTCTAATTCCTCCCGAAGTTCTGCATTCTCTTTTTCCAACTTCTCGATTCTTTTTAATGCCTCTTCAATATTTATAACTTTATCCATCTCAATGTTCCTCCAATATGCCATTTTCATTTTGTCTATATCATATCAATCAAGCTTCTCTATGTCAATTTGATTTTGTCATCAATTAATTTTAAGCATAAAAAAGGAACCGATCTCTCGATTCCTTCTCATTCCTATATTCTCTTTACTATTTTTTCCTCGTCAACAGGCATACAGTCTCCACATCCCCCTGAACACTTATTTTATACTGCATAGAGAAAGTATGCAAAAGATTTTCAAAGTGGGGTAATGACTTTATCCCCTTATCATACAGAATATTGTCGGTATAATATGTCATCAACAGTCTTCTTGATACTCACCAAAATCTCAAAACAAGTAGATAGCATTTCAAAAAAGCATCTCCAGTAATTATCATATAGACCACAATTATCGCTTTGATACGAGAAATTCAAATAACTACAATAATTATTTATTTCTTCGCATATCTCTGGTCCTAAATCTAGTGAATACTCCAATAGCACCTCATTTAAAAGCACTCTTTTCTCTTGAAATATATAAATTCTTTTTAAATCATCTTCATACAGAACCCAATGTTCCATTAGCTCATTTTCCAAAAATGAACCATAATGTCGATTCTCAAAATTATGTTTCCAATATTCGTATGCGTACTGCAATATACCGTGCAAATTATCTAATGCTTCTTTTGCCTTCCTACATGCTATGTTTTTTCTACTTTCAAATACCACATTTGATTTTAACCAGTTATCCATCTGATTAATAATACAAAATTGTTCATACTCGGCCATACTTTTCCATGTATATAACAATTCTGCTGGATACTGATTTTCATCACTGTCTATCATTCTTGCACAACCAAATTCCATTTTCTATACTACTTCTCTCTTCTGGCGTTAAGTCAGGATTGTATCTTGGTCCACCTTCAGCTGCTGCGGTTATATGTGCAGCCTCACCGATTGATACTCGCTTTTGTGGATTGCTATGAGGACCTTTTGTTTCTCTTCTACAGTTTGGATTAGAACACTTTCCTCCCACTCTCTCACATAATCTATCTATAGTTTTTTGCGAAAAATCATCTCTTTTATTCATACATTGGTTTGGAAAATCTACTAATTTATTCACCCTATTATCAAGTAATGCAATCCCAAGTTCGAAGTATTGTTCCAGATCATTGCTTATTTACACATTCCTGCAGACCGTATTTTCCACCCTGACACTGCTACGGACGGGTTGAAAAAACAAAAACTGTTATTGATGCTACAGGAATGTGATGAGCAAGAGGCAGCCGAGATTCTTCCAGCAATTGAATACCTCTTAGCACTCATACATAAAAGAGGTAATTCAAACGAGTAAAGGAACCAGCTAATCCGTTGTGATTCTGGTTCTTTTCTTTTTGTTGCCATCTCTAAATCTTACTCTTGTAATATTTCAAT
>OJJE01000041.1_pt1 | contig 112249 bp, 104 predicted proteins | sample 1596091 | NCBI WGS metagenome assembly OJJE01 (sample SAMEA4350129, study PRJEB24818) | metagenome | biome: human; feature: gut; material: faeces | place: Denmark | collected 2013-09 | reverse complement strand
TTTTAAGAATTATTTGTATAAAATACGTCATTATTACGTCATTTACACCAAAGTAATCAACAGGACTTCTCTAAAATCTTTTAGGGAAGCAGTAACCCAGCAGAAAAGGACTGCTCCCCTGGGCGTAAATAGCATCCGAGTCCAGAGCGGCAGTCCTTTCTGCGTAGATTTAAAAATAACTATTTAACTAACTCTCAAGTTACGCATGATACTCTGCCAGGAGCTGTTTTGCGTAAGCAACGCAGTCTCTGTGCAGCGAGAACTTTTTCCCATCGCACATGATGACTTTACGGAATCCCAGCTTCTCCATGTATCTGCCGTTAAGGATGGACTTAACGGTAGGGGCAAAGAAGGTGGGATGATTTTCAATCTGGGAGAATAAATTGATCGCAGTGGTAGCGACTTTTATGGTACGACCGTCCTTCAGGGTTACGATGACATTGCGTCCCTCTTCCTCAGCGTAGAGGATGTCCGGCTCGGTCACATAGATAGTATCCTCATTCTCACGAAGTTCGATGAGGGGAACCGCTTTCGCCATGATCTCCAGGGCATGGTCAATGCTCTGTGCCAGTTCCGCTACTTTGATGGGCTTGTCTAGGAAGATGACATTTTCCGGATAGGTCTGTTCCCTGTAATTGATCTTAGAACAGCATAATATGATGGGCGCGTTGACACCCTGCGCTGTGAGGGCATTGACCACATCGGTACCGGTGGTCCCTTCTGTCAGACACATGTCGATATAAAAAGCATCATACTGCATGGGATTGGACAGCAGAGAAGCAGAATTGCCGAAAGAATCGGTATAAATGATCCCGGTAGATGCAGCACGTTTGTCGGATTCCCGCTTTAACAAGCGCTCTAACTGTTTTCTGTCGGCTACATTATCATCACATACTGCTATATGCATATCGACACCTCCAAAATATACGCAGAGACAGCCAACCAGGACCTTCTCCGTAAAAATTACTCATCTGTAAAGCCCTAAAGAATCAGCTTACATAATGTCAGTATAGCATAACTCTTACTTGAATAAAAGGATAAAAAGCAGTATCTGTACCACAAGGATCGCCGGCATTCCGTATTTGAAATACCAGTGTTTCGTCTTATGGCGGAAATGCTGCATTCCCAGGATACATCCCAGGCTGCCGCCCAATATCGCCGTTAAAAAAAGAGAAGCCTCCGAGATGCGCCAGGCACCCCGGATGGCTCTTTTTTTATCGACGCCCATGATGATGAATCCTGCCAGGTTGATACCGATCAGATAGATCAGTCCCACGGCAGTAATTGTCTGCATTGTGATCATAGACACCTCTTAATGTATCATTCGTGAATTTACTCACAAAATCGCTGAATAATCATTAGTTGCCGAGCTTCTTCTCGTTCTCCTGCAGCTTCATGGCACGAACCTTCAGGGACAGACCGAACAGATTGATGAAGCCTTCTGCATCGTGATGGTCATACAGATCACCGGTGGTGAAGGAAGCCAGGTTCTCATTATACAGAGAGTAAGGAGAAGTGGTTCCTGCCTTGATGATGTTGCCCTTGTAGAGCTTGAATTTCACTTCACCGGTTACATATTCCTGGGTCTTTTCGATGAAAGCCTGCTCAGCCTCACGGAGAGGAGTGAACCATTTGCCTTCGTATACCAGGCTTGCGAACTTTGCACCCATTTCCTTCTCGAATGCGTAAGTATCACGGTCTAAGATCAGTTCTTCTAACTGCTGGTGAGCCTCCATGAGGATGGTGCCGCCGGGAGTCTCATAGACACCACGGGACTTCATACCTACAACACGGTTCTCTACGATATCTACGATACCGATACCGTGCTTGCCGCCCAATTTGTTCAGGGTACGGATGATATCGGATACCTTCATCTTCTCGCCGTTAACGGAAGTGGGAACACCCTTTTCAAAAGTCATGGTCACATACTCGCCCTCATCGGGAGCCTTCTCGGGAGTTACGCCTAAGACAAGCAGATGCTCGTAGTTGGGCTCGTTGCCGGGATCTTCCAGCTCCAGACCTTCGTGGCTGATGTGCCAGATATTACGGTCACGGCTGTAGGAAGAATCGGTGGAGAAAGGAAGATGAATACCATGAGCCTTACAGTACTCGATCTCGGATTCACGGGAATCCATGTTCCACTTGTCGCTTCTCCAGGGAGCAATGATCTTAATATCGGGAGCCAGAGCCTTGATACCTAACTCGAAACGGATCTGGTCATTACCCTTACCGGTAGCACCGTGGCAGATGGCAACAGCGCCTTCTTTTCTGGCAATCTCTACCAGCTTCTTGGCGATCAGAGGTCTTGCCATGGAAGTACCTAACAGGTACTTGTTCTCGTATACGGCATGAGCCTGGACACAGGGAACAATATAATCATCACAGAATTCATCGATAACATCTTCAATATACAGCTTGGAAGCGCCGCAGGCCTTGGCTCTTTCTTCCAGACCGTCCAGTTCCTCTGCCTGTCCGCAGTTGACACAGACACAGATAACTTCGTAGTCGAAATTCTCCTTCAGCCAGGGAATGATAGCGGTAGTATCCAGACCGCCGGAATAAGCTAAAACTACTTTTTCCTTCATGATAAAATCCTCCGTTTTATAGTGTGTATGATGCCAGGGATAAAAGCATGAAGCAATCCGTAATGGCACCAGGTATCAGGATCGTGTGTTACGCTCTGACAATTACTATACAACATTATATTCGCAAAAGCAAGCAGAAAAGTTGCATAAATAAATCATAAAAATGAATAAAACAAATTAAAATATGCACATAAATGCATAAAACTAAAAATATACAGTATAATTATACATAAAATCGGACACCGAACGCATAGAACGGTCAGTCACTGATCTTTTCGATGCCTGAGATATCGCTGTCGATCATCAGGGAGTAGTTCGTATAATAGACTACAAACCCCGGCTTGGCACCGGCAGGCTTTTTGACCTGTTTTTTCTGGACGTAGTCGATCTCCACTTTCTCCTGTTCCCTACCCTTGGAGTAGTAAGCCGCCAGTCTGCCCGCCTCTTCAAAAGTACGGTCCGGCAGCTCCTTTCCCTCGGTCTTTACCACCACGTGGGAGCCGGGGATGCCTTTGGCATGGAACCACCAGTCATTTCCGGTGGCGAATTTGAAGGTCAGTTCGTCATTCTGGAAATTATTTTTCCCTACGTAAATATGAAAACCGTCGCTGCTTAAATAGTGGAAAGGCCTGCTGGTGATCTTCGCCTTTTTCGAGCCGCCTTTTCTGCGGATGTAACCGCTCTGGGTCAGCTCTTCTTTGATCTCCACCAGATCTTCTTCTTTCAGGGCAATGTCCAGTGCGGTGCTGATGGTCTCCAGATGGTCGATCTCTTCTTTTACCTGGCAGGTCAGCTCGGACAGTGCTTCATAGGTACGCTTTAGCTTGCCGTATTTGTCGAAGTATTTTTTCGCATTTTCCGTGGCGGAGAGGGTGGGATCCAAGGGGATCGTCACCGGTTCATTTGTATAATAATTCACGGCGGTGAGAGATTTGTCGCCGGGCTTTGCACTGTAACCGTAGGTATTGAGCAGTTCTCCGTAAATCCGGTATTTTTCCCGCTTTTTGGTGTCCTCCATCTGGGTCAGCTGGAGGTCATATTTCTTAATATCACGTTCCAGGGCTGTCTGCACGATACGGCGCAGATCGGAAGATTTCTGGCGGATCCTTGTTAATGTATTTTTCTCCGCATAAAAATGCTCCAACAGAGCGGACATGGAAGTGTAGGCTTCCAAATGATCCGCTCCCGAGCCATACATCGTCAGAGGAACCGCTGCGTATTCCACGGGCTGAGTGCCGGTGTAGGCGATGCATGGAGAGAAGGCTTCTTCCTTAATAGAAGTGACCATTTCGGAAAATGCTCTGTATAAAGCAAGGTAATCCTCGGATGTCAGTGCCGCCGTAGGACGGTCCCCGTCGAGACCGGCCTCGTGGCACAGCTCCTGCGCCAGTACCGGCGAGATACCGGTGAAGCTTCCGTAGATCGCCTTAAAGACCGGCTGGGGCTTGGCGGCAAGCGCTTCACGGAACGTATTCTCATCGCAGGTAAGGGCATCCAGCTTGTCCTGTGTATGGGCGATGAAGTAAGGCTTGCCGGGCAGGACCTCTCTTACACTGCTGACCGCAGCGGATACGTGCTTGATGCTGTCGATGATCATATTATCGTCGTTACAGAAGATCAGGTTACTGTGCTTGCCCATCAGCTCCATGACCAGCGTCTTGTGACGCAGATCCCCCATCTCGTCGAGATGCTCGATATCGATATGCACGATACGCTCTAATCCCGGCTGGGAGATGTTCACGATACGGCCGTTCTGTAAGTGCTTGCGCAGCAGCATACAGAAGTTGGGAGCCGTCATGGGGCTTTGTTTGTTGCTTTCCGTCAGATAGATCAGGGGAAGGGAAGCACTGGCGGACAGAAGCAGCCTCTTTTGCCCTGTGGGCTGCTTGATGGTCAGCAACAGTTCATCGTTCTCCGGTTGGGCAATCTTGTACAGCCTTCCGCCGATCAGTTCCTTTTTTAATTCCGATATTACACAGGCAATGGTAACGCCGTCAAAAGCCATAATTTCCTCATTTCTGTGTCCGGCAAGGACACGCAAAAATAAACACAAATTATTGTAGCAGACTTTGCGCGGAAAAGAAAGAGGCTGTGGATTTTGCGTTGCATATCTTGGAAAGTTCTACTATAATATGTTTAAATAACTACCATAGAACGGAAAGATAAAACAATGAAAGAATTGGAATATCCTTTTGATCCGGAATGGATCCTGAAAAAGAAAAAGGCATTGAAGCGGGAACTGCTTCAAAATACACAACAGACATTTCTGGAAAAAAAGATAGCGATTCTGGGAGGAAGTACGACCCGTGACATTCGTGACATTCTGGAACTGTTTTTGCTCAATTACGGCATCCGTCCCTGCTTTTATGAATCGGAATACAATCAGTATTATGCAGACGGGATGTTTCCGAATCCGGCACTGGAGGAATTTCATCCGGATATCCTATATATTCACACATCCAATCGGAATATTGAACAGTACCCCTCCCTGGAGGATGACAGGGCGCTGGTTACGCAGAAGCTTCGGGCAGAGTATGAGCGTTTTCAGGCGTTGTGGGAGCATCTTCATGCGGTCTACGGCTGTCCTGTGATACAGAATAATTTTGAACCGCCACTTTACAGACTGTTAGGGAACAGAGATGCCTCGGATCACAGAGGAAGATGGAATTATATTCAGCGTCTCAATCAGATGTTTTATGAATATGCGGATACGCATCAGGATTTCTATATTCACGATATTTGTTATGAAGCGGCGGATTACGGTCTGGAGCGCTGGTCGGATCCGTTTTACTGGAATATGTATAAATACGCCATGTGTGTTCCAGCCATTCCTTATACGGCATTCCAGCTGGCGCGGATCATCAAATCCATTTTCGGCAGAAATAAAAAGGTATTGAACCTTGATCTGGATAACACGTTGTGGGGTGGAGTGATCGGAGATGACGGTCCGGAAAATATCGAGATCGGACAGGAAACTTCCCTGGGGCAGACTTATGCGGAATTCCAGGATTATCTGAAACAGCATAAGAAACTGGGAGTTTTGTTATCCGTGAATTCCAAAAATAATGAAGAAACGGCACTGTCAGGTCTGGAACGGGCGGACAGTGTTCTGAAGCGGGAGGATTTTGTGGTATTTCGGGCGAACTGGGAGCCGAAGAGCCATAATCTGTATGCCACAGCGGAAGAATTGAAGCTATTGCCTGAGAGCTTTGTGTTCGTGGATGATAATCCAGCAGAGCGGGAGATCGTGCGGCAGGAGGTTCCCGGGGCGGCGGTTCCGGAGATCACGAAGGTGGAAGAATACATCCGGGTGCTGGATCGTAGCGGCTTCTTCGAGGTGACAAATTTCTCAGAGGATGATCTGAAGCGGAATGAAATGTATCTGGCAAATGAACAGCGAAACAGGATGCAGAAGAACTTCTCGGATTACGGAGACTATCTGCGTTCCCTGGAGATGAAGGCCCAGATCGGGGCTTTTGACCCGGCATATTTTTCCAGAATTGCACAGTTAACGAATAAGAGTAATCAGTTCAACCTGACCACACACCGTTACAGCCAGTCGGAGATTGAACAGATCGCTGCAGATCCACAGTACCTGACATTGTGTGGACGCCTGGAGGATAAATTCGGAGATAACGGTGTGGTGAGCATCGTGATCGGACGAAAAGAAAAAGATGTTTTACAGATTGAGCTGTGGCTGATGAGCTGCAGAGTTCTGAAACGGGATATGGAATATGCTATGATGGACACTCTGGTGAAACAATGCAGAGACTGTGGAATCCGTCAGATCTACGGATATTTTTATCCCACAGCGAAAAACGCCATGGTAAAAGATTTTTATGCATTGCAGGGATTTGAAAAGCTGGAGGAAGACGTAGACGGAAATGCAAAATGGTCCTTCCGGATACCGGAACAGTACACCCTGAAAAATCAGGTGATCACAGTAATGGAAAGCTTTAAGTGAGAGCAGATAAACATACATAAAAACAGGAGACAAACAGATGACAAGAGAAGAAGTATTTGAGAGACTGAACAAGGTATTTCAGGAAGTGTTTGACGATGAAACCATCGAAGTAAATGACGATACCACATCAGAGGATATCGATGACTGGGATTCTTTTGAACATATCAATCTGATCGTTGCGGTGGAAGAGGAATTTTCCATCAAGATCCCCATGGGAAAAGTAGTAACCATGAAAAACGTAGGTGAGATGGCAGATATCATTCTGCAGCTGGGGAACTAAATATGACGATCACATCTTTTACATATCTGCTGTTTCTGGCAGCAGGAGTCTTTATCTATTATCTACTTCCAAGAAAGTGGCAATGGGTGGAACTCCTGGGACTGAGTATTTTATTTTATTGTATTGTGGCTACACCGTACACCCTGATTTATATACTGATTGCCACGGCAGCAGTGTATTTCGCCACGGTCTTTTTGGAAAAGGGCGGCAGGAAGGCAGCAACAGCAGGAGTGATCGCGGTAGTGATCAATGCGGTGCTGTGGTTTGCCTTAAAAGGGTATGCTCTATGGGCACCGCTTTTTCAGGTAATGGGGATCACTGTGAAAGCGCCGGTGGCAGCTCTTGGCATGGGATATTATACGCTTCAGGCAGTAGGATATATTTTGGACTGTTATTGGGGGAACAGCAAACCGCTGAAGAACCCTTTGCAGCTTTTGTTGTTCTTATGCTTTTTCCCACAGATGATCACGGGTCCCATCAGCCGGTTCCACGAACTGGAAGATATGTATGAGGGACGAGGTCTTTCTTATCAGAATCTGACCTACGGCGCTCAGCGGATCCTCTGGGGATTTTTTAAGAAACTTGTGCTGGCGGAGCGTGTAGGTGTCCTGGTGACAGCAATCTGGGGGAATCTTTGGCAATATAACGGCTTTTACAGCTGGATCGCTTTTTTGGCATTTCCGCTGCAGCTTTATGCGGATTTTTCCGGATGTATCGATATTGCGCTGGGAACAGCCCAGCTTTTCGGAATCAGACTTCCGGAGAATTTCAATTCTCCGTTTTTTTCAAGAACCACACAGGAATTCTGGCAGAGATGGCATATCACTCTGGGAACCTGGACCAAGGATTATATTCTCTATCCGGTGTTAAAATGCAGTGCCATGCAGAAGCTTTCCCGCTTTTTGCAGAAAAAGTGGGGGAAGAAAAACGGAAAACTGGCAGTCACGGCAGTGGGAATGTTCTGCGTATGGATGTTCATCGGACTTTGGCACGGCGAAATGAAATATGTGGTTGGAGAGAGCCTGTGGTATTGGATCCTGCTGATGCTGGGAGAGATCTTTGCAAAAAGATGTAAAAAGTGGAAGAACACACTGGGGATTACAGAAGACAGCTTCAGCTGGCATCTGTTCCAGTCGCTCCGTACATTTTTGATCTATGCCATAGGAATCGTATTCTTCCGCGCGGACAATTTAAAGGAGGCATTTTCCTTCCTGGGAGATGTGGGAGGCGTTCTGATCGGCAGACATTTTAATCCCTGGGTGCTTTTTGATGGCAGCATGGAAATGCTGGGAATCGGCAGCGCGGATCTGTGGGTCATTTTTTGGGGCGTTGTGCTGTTGTTTGTGGTTGGCGCTTTGCGGGAGAAATACGGTTATGCCAGAGAATGGGTGAGCAGACAGCTCCTTCCCTTCCGGTGGCTTGTCTGGTGCGGACTGTTTTTGTTCGTGGTATTGTACGGAAAATACGGTGCACAGTACGATTCTGTGAATTTTATCTATCAGGCATTTTGAGGTGGGAAGCATGACAAAAAAGGAAGTATGTAAAATAATAGGATTCCTGGCGGTGCTGCTTATGGCATTGTACGGTTGCTCGCTGATCTGCTTTCGCAATCTGCGGGGATTTAATGATCATGAGGATTTCTACAACTGTGAGCAGGATACTGTGGATGTGATCTTCGTGGGAGGCAGCATGTCTTACAGTGGATTTTCCCCCATGGAATTATATGAGAAATACGGCATCAGCAGTTATAATTTCGGAACCTCGAATCAGTCCATGCTGGCGGGCTGGCTGTGGGCGATGGAAGCCTGCGAAAAACAGAATGTGAAAGTAGTCATTGTGGAGGCAATGGAAGTGCCGATGTCTCATGGTGAGGTGGCTACGGATGTGCGTTCTCTCTTCAGTATGGGGATGAACGAGAATTATCGCAAGCTGGCCGGAGTATATAAGCGCAATGCACTAAACGTGCTGCTGCCGGTGTTTATCCTGCATGATGAGTGGAGAATTGACGGAGATACTTTTCGTGACGAAGCGGAAGAGGATTATCTCCGGGGATTTGTTCCTATTGACAGCTGTGCGGGAGAAGAGTACCGGGAATCTATTCTCCAGGAAGATCCCGAGGCAACCACTTATCTGAATTTTACCTATGTGGATAAACTCAGAGAGTACTGTGAGGAAAAGGGGATTTGGCTGATCTTCGTCAAAACACTGATGGCAAGCAATGAGGTGAATCACTGGGATGACGGCTGCCATAACAGACTGCAGGAATATACGGAAGAATACGGAATTTCCTTTATTGATTTCAATACAGCAGAGTATCGTAATGCAGCAGGTCTGGTGATCTCGGAGGATGTGGCAGCGGATCTCAGACATATGAATATAGACGGAGCGTACAAGGCAACGGATTACCTGGGAGAATATCTGCTGGATCATTACGGAAGTGTCCTGCGGCAGTGGCAGGATCCGGGGCTGGATACACAGACTCTGGAAGGATACCACAGAATTATGGAAGGGTATCATAGAGGTCTGGATGAATTCTAGTGTGCGACTGCATATTATTACAGAGAAAACTCTATAAAAATGTTTAAATACAGTGCATAAATGCATAAATATACATGAATAAATAAAAATAATGCATAAAAATAAAAAAGTAGTAGACATTTGAAAAGAAAGTGAGTATGATAATTTACAGAATTGCGGGAGCAGCTTGCTGCGAAGCAATTCGTTGACACAGAAATGCAATGAAACGAGTGTGAGGTAGAAAAATGATCAGAGTAGGAATCATCGGAGCAACCGGTTATGCCGGAGGAGAACTGGTACGTATCCTGTTGAACCACAAGGATGCCAAAATCGTATGGTATGGTTCCCGAAGCTATATAGATAAGAAATATTATCAGGTATACCAGAACATGTTTCAGCTGGTGGAGGATATCTGCAAGGACGACAATCTGGAAGAACTGGCGAAGCAGGTGGATGTGATCTTTACCGCGACCCCCCAGGGATTCCTGGCGGGACTTCTGACCGAGGAGATTCTCTCTCAGGTGAAAATCGTGGATCTGTCCGCGGACTATCGTATCAAGGATGTGGCTACCTATGAGAAATGGTACGGCATCGATCATAAGTCTCCGCAGTTCATCGAGGAAGCGGTATACGGACTCTGCGAGATCAACCGTGACAAGATTACAGAGAAGACCAGACTGGTAGCAAACCCCGGCTGTTATACCACTTGCTCGATCCTGACCGCTTACCCTATGGTAAAGGAAGGCATGATCGATGTGAATACCCTGATCGTGGATGCCAAGTCCGGAACCTCCGGTGCAGGCAGAGGAGCCAAGGTGCCCAACCTGTTCTGCGAAGTGAATGAGAATATGAAGGCATACGGTGTGGCAAGCCACAGACATACCCCGGAGATCGAGGAGCAGTTAGGCTATGCGGGCAACTGTCAGGTGACCATTAATTTCACACCACATCTCGTACCTATGAACCGTGGTATTCTGGCAACCGAGTATGCAACACTGAAGAGAAAACCGGACGGCACACTTCCTACTTATGAAGAGGTAAAGGCTGTCTATGATAAATATTATGCAAACGAGAAATTTGTCCGTGTACTGGATAAGGGCAGCTGCCCCGAGACCAAGTGGGTGGAAGGCAGTAACTACGTGGATATCAACTTCGTCATCGACGAGCGTACCGGACGCATCATTATGATGGGTGCACTGGACAATCTCGTAAAAGGCGCTGCCGGTCAGGCAGTACAGAATATGAACCTGCTGTTCGGACTTCCCGAGAGCGAAGGTCTGGAGCTGGTTCCCTGCTTCCCTTAAAGCAGACACAGGACAAGGACGAAAGGATTACATACATCAATGAGCAAACAGTTTACGATCAAACCAATGAGCATAGAAGATTATGACGGTCTGCATGCCCTCTGGATGACCATTCATGGCTTTGGTATCCGAAGCATCGATGATTCTAGAGAAGGTGTGGAGCGTTTTATCAACCGGAATCCCGGTACCAGTGTGGTAGCCATCGGGGAGGATGGAACCGTAGTGGGCGGCATTCTCTGCGGTCATGACGGACGACGGGGCTGCCTGTATCATGTATGTGTGAGAGAAGATCATAGAAGACTTGGCATTGGAAAAGCCATGGTGGTCCACTGCATGAATGCCCTGAAAGAAGAGCACATCAATAAAGTCAGCCTGATCGCTTTTACCCAGAATGATATCGGTAATGCTTTCTGGAAATGCATCGGCTGGACGAAGCGGGAAGACCTGAACTATTACGATTTTACCCTGAACGAAGAAAACATTACGGCGTTTAATCAATAGAAACAAAATCGAAAGGAGATTATTCCAATATGAAACAGATCCAGGGCGGTGTGACCGCAGCAAAAGGCTTTGAGGCAGCAGGTGTTGAGGCTGCCATTAAATATCAGAATCGTAAGGATATGGCACTGATCGTAAGTAAGGTTCCCTGCACCGTGGCAGGTACTTTTACCTCCAATGTGGTAAAGGCGGCTCCTGTGCTGTGGGATAAGCAGATAGTGGAACATTCCGCATATGCACAGGCAGTGGTAGTTAATTCCGGAATCGCCAATGCCTGCACCGGCAAACAGGGACTGGACTGCTGCGAGGCTGAAGCAAAATGTGCCGGAGAATTGTTAGGAGTGCCCACGGATGCAGTACTGGTAGCATCCACCGGTGTCATCGGTATGCAGATTCCCGTAGATAAGATTACCGCTGGAATCAAAAAGCTGGTGGCAGCGAAGGCGGACACCTTAGAGGCCGGTTCCGATGCGGCTCATGCCATCATGACCACCGATACCATTTCCAAGGAGATTGCCATTGAGACCGAGATCGGCGGCAAGACCGTGACATTAGGCGGTATGTGCAAGGGATCCGGAATGATCCATCCGAACATGTGCACTATGTTAGGCTTTGTAACCACCGATGTGAATATTTCCAAAGAGATGTTACAGAAGTGCGTCAGCGCAGACGTAGTAGATTCCTTTAACATGATCTCCGTGGACGGCGATACTTCCACCAATGATACACTGTTAGTACTGGCGAACGGTATGGCAGGCAATGAGGAGATCACCGCAGAGGGCGAAGATTACGACAAGTTCTGCAAGGCATTGCATGAGATCACCACGTTCCTGGCCAAGAAAATGGCAGGAGACGGCGAAGGAGCAACCGCCCTGTTTGAGACCAAAGTGATCCATGCAGCCAGCAAGGAAGATGCCAGAACCCTGGCGAAATCCGTGATCTGTTCTTCCCTGACCAAAGCAGCTATCTTTGGACATGATGCCAACTGGGGACGTATCCTCTGCGCACTGGGCTATTCCGGAGCCAGATTCGATCCGGAAAATGTAGACCTGTATTTCGAGAGCAAGAGCGGCAAGATCCATATCTTCGGTAATGGCGTGGCATGTGATTACAGCGAGGAAGAGGCTACGAAGATTCTCTCCGATCCGGAAGTTACTGCCCTGGTGGATATGCATATGGGTGATGCGGAAGCAACTGCATGGGGCTGTGATCTAAGCTATGACTATGTGAAGATCAACGCAGACTATCGTTCCTAAGACAGTGCGCGACATACGGAAGAAATAAGTGACGGGCGGACCAAATATCTGCGGAAAGGCATGGACAAAACAATGGAAAAAGATATGGAACAGGTAATGAAAAAAGCAGAAGTGCTGATTGAGGCACTTCCTTACATACAGAAATTCAATCGCAAGATCATTGTGGTAAAATACGGCGGCAGCGCCATGAGCAACGAAGAACTGCAGAAGAATGTCATCAAGGACGTGACACTGTTGAAGCTGGTAGGTTTCAAACCCATCATCGTGCACGGCGGCGGCAAGGAGATCAGCCGCTGGGTCGGCAAGGTCGGCAAAGAGGCGAAGTTTATAAACGGTCTGCGTGTCACCGATGAGGAGACCATGGAAATTGCCGAAATGGTATTGAACAAGGTGAATAAGAGCCTGGTGACCATGGTGGAAGAACTGGGGGTCAAGGCAGTCGGTGTCAGCGGTAAGGACGGTGGACTGCTTCAGGTAGAGAAAAAATATTCCGACGGTCAGGACATTGGTTATGTGGGGGAGATCACCGGCGTGAATCCCGATATTCTCTTCGATATGCTGGAGAAGGATTACCTGCCCATCATCGCCCCCATCGGACTGGACAAAGATTATCACACCTACAATATCAATGCGGATGATGCAGCCTGCGCGATCGCAAAAGCAGTACATGCGGAGAAACTGGCGTTCCTGACAGACATCGAAGGTCTGTACAAGGATATCAACGACAAGTCCACCTTTATCTCCAGACTGACCGCCTCCGAGGCAGAGGGACTGATCCACGACGGTTACATCGGCGGTGGCATGCTGCCGAAGTTAAACAACTGTACTTCCGCCATCCGTAACGGCGTAAACCGTGTGCATATTCTGGACGGACGCCTGGCACACTGCCTGCTGCTGGAGATCTTCACCAATCAGGGTATCGGTACCGCGATCGTATCCGATGAGGAGGAATAGAAAAATGAGTGACACCATGAAAGAATATATTGCAGAGGCGGAAAAAGATTTGCTGCATACCTATAACCGGTACCAGATCGTTCTGGATAAGGGGGATGGTGTGTATCTGTATGATACAGACGGTAAAAAATATCTGGATTTTGTGGCCGGTATTGCTGTGTTTGCACTGGGATATCAGAACAAAGCATACAACGATGCACTGAAAGCACAGATCGACAAGGTGATCCACACTTCCAACTATTATTACAATGTGCCTGCCATCGAAGCGGCAAGAAAGATCAAAAAAGTATCCGGCATGGATCGCGTCTTTTTCACCAATTCCGGCGCGGAAGCAGTGGAGGGTGCCATCAAGGCAGCCAGAAAATACGCCTATCTGAAAGACGGCTGTACCGATCACGAGATCATTGCCATGAACCATTCTTTCCATGGCAGAACCATGGGAGCTTTGTCCGTAACAGGCAACCCAAAGTACCGTGAGGCATTCCAGCCTATGATCGGTCATATCAGATTTGCCGATCTGAATGATTTTCAGAGTGTTCTGGATCAGGTGACGGACAAGACCTGCGCTATCATTATGGAAACCGTGCAGGGCGAGGGTGGACTGTATCCCGCTACCGGGGAATTCTTAAAGCAGGTACGTGATCTGTGCAATGAACGGGATATCCTGCTGATCTTAGATGAGATCCAGTGTGGAATGGGCCGTACCGGCTACATGTATGCATGGCAGCGTTTCGGTGTGAAGCCGGATATCATGACCTCAGCCAAGGCATTAGGCTGCGGCGTGCCGGTAGGAGCTTTTATGATGACAGAAAAGGTTGCACAACATTCTCTGACCGCGGGGGATCACGGAACTACCTACGGTGGCAACCCGTTGGCCTGCGCCGCTGTGGAAAAAGTGCTTGATTTATTCGAAGAGGACCATATAATAGAACATGTGAGAGAGGTGGCTCCTTATCTGGAACAGCGCCTGAATGAACTGGCAGACAAGTACGACTGCATTCAGGAACGCCGCGGCGTGGGACTGATGCAGGGACTGGTATTTGACCATCCGGTAGGAGACATTATTAATAAGGCATTGGAGAAGGGATTGATCCTGATCAATGCCGGTGCGGATATTATTCGTTTTGTACCTCCTCTCGTAATTACCAGAGAAAATGTGGACGAAATGATCGCTATTTTGGACACCTGTATTGAATAAGAGGTTTAAGTTAAGTATGTTTTTGAAAAAAAGAATTATTGCAACAGCAGCTGTGATCGCCATGGCTGCTGCAGCTGTTTTCGGAAGTACGCAGGAAATGAGTCAGACGCAGGATACCGGAGATCGTCTGCAGTTATTTCGCGGGAAGGAGACCATCTACTGCTGGTATTCGGATGAATCTCTATCCGGCTATATCAATGCGGCAGCGGTGTCTTTCGGAGAACAGAATAAGGTCCGTGTGATCCCGGTGCTGACTGCCGACAGTGAATATCTGGAGGTAATCAATCAGGAGACACTGCATTCCGATCAGATACCGGATATCTATCTGTTAAGCAGTGACTCCCTGGAGAAGGCTTATCTTGCGGGACTGGCATCGAAAGTGCCGGACACGGAGGAAATCTGCGATACGGATCATTTTTCCCCGGCAGCACTGGCAGCGGTGACCTATAATGATAAGATCATAGGATATCCTGTGTACTTTGACACCAGTGCACTGGTATATAATGAAGACTATCTTAAGACCTGGGCGACGCAACAGGCGGAAAAAGAGCTGTCCGGCAGCAGTGACAATGACGAACCGGTAGGAGAAGGTGAGGAGATCATCGAGGAAGATTCTCTTCCGGAGGATCAGACCACAGAGCAGGCTGCCGCGGACGAGGCAGCGGTAAACGCGCTGGCGGAACAGTATTTCGCCAAAGCGCTACCCTCTACGGTGGACGATCTGTTGAACATTGCAGACACTTTTGATGCACCGGAGGGTGTGGAAGGTGTCATGAAATGGGATGTGAATAATATTTTCTATAATTACTGGATCGTGGGTAATTACATGATCGTAGGCGGTGACCCCGGTGATGACAGAAATGACATCAATATCAATAATCCGGAGACCATACAGTGTCTGGAAGTATACAAGGCGCTGAACCAGTTCTTCTTCATCGAGTCCGACACTGTGACCTATGATTCCGTGATCCAGGACTTTATTGATGGAAAGACCATGTTTACCATCGGTACCACGGATGTGGTAAAGCGGCTGGAGGATGCAAAGACGGACGGCAGTCTTACATTCAATTACGGAATTGCCCGTATGCCGGATGTCAGTGCCGAACTTCAAAGCAGATCCCTGTCTGTTACGGGAGCGGCAGTTATCAACGGTTATTCGGAGCACAAGGAACTGGCGGATCGTTTTGCGGCGTATCTGGCGGAAGGATATTCTGACGGATTATATGAACGTTCCGGTAAAATGCCGGCAAGCCTTCATGCGGCAGAGAATGCGGACAACGGAGCACTTACCGTATTTGCTGACGAGTATGCGGACAGCGTATCCCTTCCGAAAATGCTGGAAACAGGGAACTTCTGGATGCAGCTGGAGGTATTGTTCTCCAAGGTATGGAATGGTGAGGATGTGACAACGCTGATAGAGCAGCTTGCGGGAACAATAGCTGAACAGGTGGGAAGTACGGAGAACTAGATTAATACAGTAAAATATGAATGAAGGAACCGGTCACAGGATAGACTACTACTAAAAAGAAAAGGTGGTAGAATCCTATGATCGGTTTTTTGATTGCATTATTATCCGGAGCACTGATGAGTATTCAGGGCGTGTTCAATACCCAGGTGACGAAAAACTCAAGCATCTGGACCGCCAGTGCTTTTGTGCAATTCACGGCACTGTTGGTATGTCTGGGGGCATGGCTGTGCACGGAGCGTACTTCTTTTCTTAAGGTATGGCAGGTGGAGCCGAAATACATGCTTTTAGGAGGTGCCATCGGTGCATTTATTACGTACACCGTAATTCGCAGCATGGATGCCCTGGGACCGGCGAAAGCGGTCATGCTGATCGTGACCGCACAACTGGCAGTGGCGTATATCATCGAACTGTTCGGGTGGTTTGGCGTGGAGAAGCAGCCATGGGAGTGGCGCAAGGCGGTCGGCATGGCGGTGGCAATTGTGGGAATTATAATTTTCAAGTGGTAACTATTATGAAAAGTTATCAATTAATTATCACAAATGCGAAAACAGCTTGTAAATTCCGCGTGATTCCAGTACAATAAAAGTTAACAGCATAGAGAGGCAATCCCCTGAAAAGAACGACAGGAAGGGGACTATGATGTTTTTTAAAGTTATTTCTAAAATAAAATATAGGTGTCTGATCACTCTGTTGGGATGCATTGCACTTCTCATGGCAGGCTGTGGGGGGAAGGACGAGGCAATTATTTTGCTCCCGTCCGGAGAGTCTGCGGCAGAATATCCGGAGCTGGAAGCCGTGGAACAGGTCGCGGAGACTGTGGATAACAATGTGGCGTTATCGACAGCGGAGACGATAAACAGAACGCAGATGGTGTATGTCTATGTCTGTGGGGCCGTGTACTCACCGGGAGTCGTGGAAATCGCGGAGGGCAGCAGAGCAGAAGAAGCCCTGCGCCTTGCGGGCGGTATGACACAGGAGGCGGATCCCTTTTATGTGAATCTGGCGGAGACGGTGACGGATGGACAGAAGTTGTATTTTCCCACGACAGAGGAAGCAGAGAGGCTGGAGACTGCGGCAAAAGCGGCGGAAGAGGGACTGGTGAATATCAATACGGCATCCGAGGAGGAATTGTGTACCCTTCCCGGAATCGGAGCTTCCAGGGCAGCGGACATTGTGCGTTACCGAGAGAAAAACGGGAGTTTTCAGACCAAAGAAGATATTATGAAGGTATCCGGAATCAAACAGAATGCCTATGATAAGTTATGTGATAAAATTACGGTGCAGTGAGAGTGGCACAGCACCGGGAAGAGAAAAGTAAGATAGAGAGGTTGAGGAAGATGGCAGGCAAGAAAGTGCTGGTAGTGGATGATGAGAAGCTGATCGTGAAGGGAATCCGTTTCAGCCTGGAGCAGGACAATATGGAAGTGGACTGTGCCTATGACGGAGAGGAAGCCCTGCAGATGGCGAGTAATAAAGAATATGACATTATATTGCTGGATGTCATGTTACCGAAGCTGACTGGTTTCGAGGTCTGCCAGCAGATCCGCGAATTTTCCAATGTGCCGGTGATCATGCTGACCGCCAAGGGAGACGATATGGATAAGATCCTGGGGCTGGAGTACGGTGCCGACGATTACATAACGAAACCTTTCAATATACTGGAAGTAAAGGCGAGAATCAAAGCAATCTTCCGCCGCATGGAGCCGAAGAAGGGAACTGCGGAGAATACCGTTATCTTAGAGAGTGGCGATCTGAAGCTGGATCGTGAGGGCAGAAGAGCCTACATCCAGGGAAGAGAGATCGGTCTGACGGCCAAAGAATTCGAAGTACTGGAGCTTCTGATGCTGAATCCGGACAAGGTATACAGCAGAGAGAATTTGTTAAAACTTGTGTGGGGCACGGACTATCCCGGAGACGTGCGTACCGTGGATGTACATATCCGGAGACTGCGCGAGAAGATCGAATTGAGTCCCAGCGAACCCAGGTATGTCCATACCAAATGGGGCGTCGGCTATTACTTTAATGATAAACTCAGCCATGGACAGAATGCGTGACTGCTTGCAGGCAAAGCATTCTGTCCATGAGCGGAGTGAACGAACATGAGCAAGGAGGACGATAGTCCGGAATGCGAATGGGCGTTACGATTTCGAGAGTGCGAAGCACGAAGAAATCGTATATCATGTCATGGAGTCGGATGAGCGTGACTGCTTGCAGGCAAAGCATTCTGTCCATGAGCGGAGTGAACGAACATGAGCAAGGAGGACGAAAGTCCGGAATGCGAATGGGCGTTACGATTTCGAGAGTGTGAAGCACGAAGAAATCGTATATCATGTCATGGAGTCGGATGAGCGTGACTGCTTGCAGGCAAAGCATTCTGTCTATGAGCGGAGTGAATGAACTGAGGTTTTTATATTGTGAAGAAATGGAATAAAGAACGATTCATAACTATATGGGAAAAAATAGAGAGCATGATCGAACTTCGAAGCCTTCGTGCCCGTATTTTCCTGTTGATCTTGTTGATCGGTCTCGTGCCCTGCATTGCCATGCGTCACGGTATTGTGAATAATTATGAGGATATGGCAGTGGAACAGCGGATCACCGTGGTGCAGAACCAGCTGATGATCCTGGCGAACCACCTGGTCAGCAACAATTATTTGAGCAGCCACGGTGTCAGAGAGGATACCGGCAATTCCAGAGAAGTCATCAACGCGGAGCTGGAGATGCTGTCCAATCTGTACGAAGGCCGTGTGATGATCATTAACAAGAACTTCAAGGTTGAGAAGGATACCTACGGCATCAGTGAAGGGAAGACGATCATTTCCGAGGAAGTCATTAAGTGTTTTCAGGGGGAAAATGTCTCTCACTACGACCCGGAGCACGGTTACATAGAGATGACGACTCCCATCATGGATACCACAGCCAATACCACGGACGAGAACGGCAAAAAAAATCCCGATGCGATCCGAGGTGTCATGCTGACCAGTATTTCCAATGACAGTATTGTAAATGCTAAGGAAGTGTTGAACCGGAAGGCATATATCATGGAAGTGATCATGATCGTGGCAATCCTGGCACTGGCAATCGTGTTGTCCCAGGTGCTGACGAAGCCGTTCAACCGGGTTACCCAGGCGATTAATGCGGTACGGGAAGGCTTCAGCGATGAGACCATATCAGTCCCGGATTATGTGGAGACCGTACATATTGTAGATGCGTTTAACCAACTGTTAAAACGAATGAAGGCACTGGATGATTCCAGACAGGAGTTCGTGGCAAATGTGTCCCATGAACTGAAAACTCCCATGACATCCATAAAAGTTCTGGCAGATTCCCTGCTGGCACAGGAAGATGCCCCGGCGGAACTGTATCATGAGTTCATGGAGGATATTGCCTCAGAAATCGACAGAGAGAATCAGATCATCACAGATCTGTTGGCTTTGGTAAAAATGGACAAGAAGGTGCAGGATCTGAACATTGTATCATTGAATATCAATGATCTGACAGAACTGATTCTGAAGAGGCTGCGCCCTATCGCCCGAAAAAAAGATGTGGAAGTCGTATTTGAGAGCGTTCGCCCCGTAGTGGCGGAGGTTGATGAAGTCAAGATGACGCTGATCATGACGAATCTGGTGGAAAATGCCATCAAATACAACAAGGATCATGGCTGGGTAAAGGTGGTACTGGATGCGGATCACCAGTATTTTACTTTTGAAGTCAGCGATTCCGGTATCGGCATCCCGGAGGAATCCCTGGCACACATCTGCGAACGTTTTTATCGTGTGGACAAGTCCCATTCCAGAGAGATCGGAGGAACCGGACTGGGGCTGGCGATCACCAAGAGTGCCGTGCTGATGCACAAAGGATCCCTCACGGTGACCAGCACAGAAGGACAGGGATCCTGCTTCCTGGTGAAGATTCCGCTAATGTATATAGCGTCTTAGAAGGACTGTGACTATGAAGAAAATAATAAGTTATATGATGACAGGAATATTGCTGTTGTCGTTTTTGTTGACCGGATGTGGTAAGACAGAACCCCAGACCGGGAAGAAAATGTCCATGTATTATATCAATACAGCGGAGACGAAGGTTGAGGTACATGAACAATATCTGAACACCAAGACACCGGAAGAACAGGTGGATGAGACCATGAGGTATCTATCCACAACTCCGGAAAAGCTGGAATATAAGGCACCTTTGGATATGGGATTCCAGGTCCTGGATTATGAAGTAGAAGATGGGAAACTTTTGATCAACGTAAACAAGGCGTATTCGGAACTGTCTCCCACTACGGAGGTGCTGGTGCGCGCAGCCATTGTAAGAACGCTTACGCAGCTGCCCGATGTGAAGTATGTGGGCATTACTGTAGAGGACAGTCAGCTGTACGATAATGCCGGGGAACTGGTAGGCTGGATGAATGCCGATCAGTTTATCAATAATGACGGTAACGAGATCAATACCTATGAACTGGTGAAGGTAAAGCTGTATTTTGCCAATGCGGACGGTGACAAACTGATCGCTGCATACAGAGAAAAGCATTATTCCACCAACACGCCCCTGGAGCGTTTTGTTGTGGAAGAACTGATCACCGGTCCCAGCGGACAGATCGAGGGCTTATATCCGGTGATCAATCCGGAGACAAAGATCGTCAATATCCTTACTAAGGACGGCATCTGTTATGTGAATCTGGATTCGAATTTCCTGACGGTGGTAAATAACGTATCTACGGAAGTGGCAGTTTACGCTATCGTGAATTCGCTGGTAGAACTGGATAATATCAATAAAGTACAGATTCTGGTCAATGGCGAAGTGCCGACTACCTTCAGTAATTCCACTTTTGAGAGAAACCTGGATTATGTAACGACTTTGGAACAGTAAATAGATACGGATATGGATTGCTTCGTCTTTTATTGCAGACACAGTCCGATCTGTGGTGCAGGCGTGTAAGACGTTTGCAGAAAGGAATTTAATGAGACGACCGCTTTTTATGGCGTGTTTGTGTCTCGTGATAGTAATCACTATAATGAAAATACTGACAGGCGCAGGCACCGGCGGAGACGCCGTGCTGCCGCCTGACGGAAGTCCGGTGAGAATCACGGGACGGATAGACACGAGAACTTCTGAAGTAATTATTCTGCAATGTATTTCTTTGATCCACGAGGATCAGACCTATTCCTATTCTGGAAAATTACAATGTGAACTGGACAATATGAAAACGGCAATGATCACTGCAGGTGCTGTGACCGGAGAAGAGGAAAGCCTTAAGATCGGACAGCAGATTATCCTGGAGGGGACATTTTCGCATTTTGCCACGGCAACGAATCCCGGTGAATTTGATGTGCAGCGTTACTATGCGGCGAAAGGTATTGGCGGCAGAGTGCGAAAGTCACAGATTCTGGCAGTTGGGGAGACGTATAGTTGTCTGAGAGAGCTGCTGTATCAATGCCGTTTTGTATTGCATGACAGGCTGGCAGAAGTTTTTCCTGCGAAAGAAGCCTCCGTTATGCAGACATTGCTGCTTGGGGAGAAGGAGGGACTGGACGCGGAGGTAAAGGCGCTGTATCAGAAAAACGGAATTGCCCATATATTAAGTATTTCGGGATTACATATTACTTTGCTTGGAATGGGGGTATACCGGTTGCTTAAGAGACTGGGGTTACCTGTCAGGGCGGCAGCAGTGGGTGGTGCAATGCTACTTCTTATGTATGGTGTGATGGTGGGCATGAATGTGTCCGCCAGCCGTGCCATCGGAATGTATCTGTTGCAGATGCTTGGGATATTTGTGGGCAGGACTTATGACATGCTGACAGGTCTGGGACTGATGGCACTATTGCTCGTCTTACAGGAACCGGAGAGGCTTTGTGATGTGAGCTTTTTAATGTCCTTCGGAGCGGTGCTGGGGATCTGTATTCTGACACCGGTGCTTTCCGGGGACGGCAGGGAAAGGGATGCAGATGCGGAATTAGAAGTCAAGGGGATATCGGCATGGCTTCGAACTGTGGCGGATATTCTGGGCGATTCCGCCTATGAGAGAAACAAGTACCGGGAAGGCTGGAGAAAGGTGGCGTATGAAGGAATTCAACGTATAGTGTCGGCGGTCAAAGGAGACTTTGCCGCCAGCGTGGGAGTCATCCTGTTTACACTGCCCGTACAGTTATGGTTTTTCTATGAGATCCCGGTCTATTCGGTGTTGTTGAATCTGTTGGTGCTGCCATTTATGAGTGTGGTAGTGGCGGGAGGAATCCTGTCGTTGATTCCGGGACTTGGGCTTGTCGGAACAGTGGATTGCCTGATTTTGTGGTGGTATGAATGGATCTGCGGGCGGTTCGCCCAATTGCCGGGAGCAATATGGTGCGTGGGGCGTCCTGAGATATGGCAGATCGTTTGTTATTATGTCGGGATATTTCTGCTGGTCTTCGGCAGAGAATATGTGGAAGCATGGAAGAAGCGGGGAACATATGGGGAGAAAAATGTTCCGGGAGACAGGCAGCATTTTGCGAGAACCCTATGGTGTCTTAAAATGAGAGGAGCATGGAAGAGACGGGGAACATATGGGGAGAAAAATGTTCCGGGAGACAGGCAGCATTTTGCGAGAACTCTCTGGTGTCTTAAAATGAGAGGAGCATGGAAGAGACGGGGAACATATGGGGAGAAAAATGTTCCGGGAGACAGGCAGCATTTTGCGAGAACCCTATGGTGTCTTATAACGAGAGGAGCGGATGAAAGTATCAGGAATAGAAAAAAGGATTGCAACGGAGAGATGATACAACATTCTGACAGACGTTTTGGAATATGTCCCACGGGAGTGCAGAATGCGTTGGCAAAATTTCGGTGTGCATGGCAGGGAGCGATGACATATATGAACAGAGTCCAGCACTTGATCGCAGTCGTGATGATCTTAGGATTATTGATTGGTTTGCTCACAGGAAATTTTGATTGTGGGAGTCGCGTGACTTTCCTGGACGTGGGGCAGGGCGACGGCATCGTGGTGGAGACCGGGCAGGGAGCCTATCTTTTCGACTGTGGCAGCACCAGCCGGAAGAACATCGGGGAATATGTGCTGAAGCCTTATCTTAAGAGCCGTGGGACCCGATCCCTCCGTGGAGTGTTTGTATCCCATCCTGATGAAGATCACATGAATGGTGTAATCGAATTGCTGGAGAATGGTGCGGACTGGGGGATAGTCGTAGAGCAGCTATTCCTACCGGCGATTGCGGAAGGAAAGCGTACAGAGTCTTTTGCCACGTTGCTGGCTGCGGCGGAAGTGGCAGAAGTACCGGTGAGTTACATAAAATGCGGCGATGAGATCAGAGACAGTCAACTTAGGTTGTTGTGTCTGCACCCAGAGGAGAATACGACCCTTGCAGATGCCAACGCCTATTCGGAATGCTTCTATGTGGAGGTGTTTGCGAAGAAGATGAAGCAGGAAGCAATAGACGACAGGAAAGCAAATGACGCGAGTGGGGGATCTGCCATTGAAGGTTCCGGTGAAAACGGTAGTTTTGCTGGTAATAGTGAAAGGAAGGATTTCAGAGTGAACGATGGGAAGATAAACATTCTCCTGACTGGGGACGTGGAAGGAGAAGGGGAACGGCAATTGATGCAGGAATTGCAGGAACAGCGCGGACAGAGGGCGTTCAGGGTAGATATACTGAAGGTAGCTCATCACGGTTCCGGATATTCCACCGGCACCGAGTTCCTTGCCGCTGCCAGTCCTGCCACCGCAATCATATCCTGTGGCCGCAACAATTCCTATGGTCATCCCCATGCCGAGACTCTGCAGCGCTTAGAGGACGCCCGGGTTCCCTGGTATGGAACCATGGACTACGGAGCCCTGACAGTGACTGTCGATTCTCATGGAAATCGCCTGCATGGGTATCTGAGTGGGAAATAAGCCATGATACCCACGGCGCTTGGTGAGTGTGGGTATGAGAGACAGAAATAAGCCCAGATACCCACGGCGCTTGATAAAGTGTGGGTATGAGAGACGGAAATAAGCCCTGATACCCATGCCACTTGAAAAGTGTGGGTATGAGAGACAGAAATAAGCCCTGATACCCATGCCACTTGAAAAGTGTGGGTATGAGAGACGGGAAGAAGCCATGATACCCAAGGCGCATGAAAAATGTGGGTATGAGAGACAAGAAGAAGCCATGATACCCACGGCATTTGAAAAGTATGGGTATAAGAGGCAGGAAAAAGCTGAAATACCCACGCCACTTGAAAAATGTGGGTATGAGAGACAGGAAGAAGCCGTGATACCCATGGCATTTGAAAAATGTGGGTATGAGAGGCGGAAACAAGCCCAGATACCCAAGGCGCATGAAAAATGTGGGTATGAGAGACAAGAAGAAGCCATGATACCCACGGCATTTGAAAAGTGTGGGTATGAGAGGTGAAAAGAAGATAAAATCCTCCACGACTTAGAAAATGAGGGTATATGGAATATAACAATAGGAAGGAGAACAATATGTTTGCGAATTATTGGGAGATACAAAATCGTGTAAAGTACATCGAGGAAGAATTAAGCCGTATAGAAACTGTGGAAAAGGGAATGCCGGAGGGAGAACTTATTGTAGCAAAGAATGATAAGAATTATAAGTGGTATTTTCATAATCAGAATATCACGATATATTTGCCGAAGAAAGAAATTGAACTTGCTAAGAAATTAACATTAAAAAAATATTACCAGTTGCGTAAGGGAGAATTACAAAGAGAGTTGCAGGCATGCCAGATATATATGCAGAAGGCAGACTGTAAGAAAGATATGTTGGAAAAAATGTTGGACAATGCGGAATATGAACGGCTTTTAGGAGGACGAAGACATTCTGTAAAAAAAGAGTTGGAGAGTTGGATGAATGAAAAATATGAGAAAAATGGCAGTCATCCTGAAAACCTGATTGTAAAAGGAACACAGGGAAAATTTCTGCGTTCGAAGTCAGAGGCTATTATAGATAAGGCATTGTACACAAATGGAATTCCTTTTCGATATGAAGATAAACTCGTCCTCGAGAACACTTTTCTGTATCCGGATTTTACGGCCCGGCATCCTAAAACTGGACAGGTATATTATTGGGAACATTTTGGATTGATGGATCAACCGGAGTATATAAACAGAGCCTGCCAAAAAATAAAATTGTATTTTGAAAACGGAATTATACCAGGGATAAATCTGATTTTGACATATGAGACAAGAGAGCATCCATTGTCAATTGATCAGGTGGAAAAAATAGTGAAAGAATATTTCCAATAGAAAAGGATATTATGGTACAATTTATAAGAGCACATTCCAGGGCAGGAGGAATTGATATGAAGCACCTGATCATTGTAAAGTTTAAAGAAAATGTATGGGACAGGGAGACCGAGGCGAGCAGAGAAATGCTTGCGGATATCCGTGGGATCTTCGATCGGACGAAGCAGATCGAAGGTGTCCATACAGTGAATATTTATGAAAATGTGACGCCGAGACCGAACCGGCATGACTTGATGATCGAGATGGAGATGGATCCGGAGGCGCTGCCTGTATACGATGATTCCGCAGCTCATCAGGAATGGAAGGCAAAGTACGGGGAGTATATTCAGACTAAGACCATTTTTGATTACGAATAAAGTATATAATTTTATGAAAAAGAGAAAACGAGAATGAAAGAAAATTAGAATGAAAGAAAACCAGAATGAAAGAAAACCAGAATCTGATCGGCAGGATAATCATTGCGGTAGCTATTGTGATTGCGGGAATATTGATCGCAAATGCGCTGGAGCATTTGGGTGGAAGTATTGGTGCAGGTCTTAATACGATTGCAGGTCAGATCAATTAACAGATGACAGAAGGGCTGGAGGCAGTTATGGAAGAATTTGATATCAGAGAAGCTACGCCGGAAGATGCGGAGAAGATCATTGCATATTTGGCGCAGGTAGGTGGAGAGACAGATTATCTGTCCTTTGGAAAAGAAGGGCTTCCTATTTCGACAGCAGAGGAAGAGAAGTTCATACAGAACATGAAAGAAGAGGAACATTCCGTTCTCTATGTAGTATGGAAAAATGGAGAGATCGTCGGAGATGCCAGCCTGAACGGATTTTCTAGGAGGATGAGCCACCGCGCCGAATTCGGAATCTCTGTGGTCAAGTCGGAATGGGGGCAGGGAATTGGTAGTGCGCTGTTACAGAAATGCATTATGTATGCAAAAGAACATACGATAGAACTGATCAATCTAGAAGTCCGAAGCGATAATATACGCGCTATTCAAGTCTATGAGAAATATGGCTTCCGGAAAATCGGGACCTCACCGGCGTATTATAAGATGGACGGAACATATTATGATTTCGATCTGATGGTATTAGACCTTAGAAGGGAAAGAGAGTAGCTATCGATATCGCCGCGGTCATCATCGCAAAGGTCATCGAAACGGACAGGCAGCAATATCGGAGAAAAACTCGGCACGATCTCAGCACAGATGAATTAACAAAGAAATCCAGAGGACTGCAAAGAACCCCAGAGGACTGCAAAGAACCCCATAGGACTAGAAAGAAACACAAGGAGCCATAACACCATGGAAATATTTGACATCGTAGATGAAAAAGGCATTCCCACAGGGGAGACCATAGAACGCACACAGGCGCATGAAAAGGGTGTTCGCCACAGAACCGCCCATATCTGGATCGTGAGGGAACAGGACGGAAAAGCCCAGCTGTTATTGCAGAAGCGCTCTGCGGAGAAAGATAGTTTCCCGGGGCGGTTCGATACCTCTTCCGCCGGGCATATTCAGGCTGGGGATGAGCCGGAAGAGTCCGCAATCCGGGAACTTCACGAAGAACTGGGAATCCGGGCATCAAAGGAGGATCTTACATTCGCCGGATGTTTTGATATTCAATACGAAAAAGAATTCTATGGAAAAATGTTCCGGGACAATGAAGTGGCATTCGTCTACATGTACACCAAGCATGTAGATGCTAAAAAGCTTACCCTGCAAAAAGAGGAAGTGGAGTGCGTGGAGTGGTTCGATGTGGAGGAACTCGATATTGCATTGCAACCGCCCAGAGACCAAAGGTTCTGCGTTCCCATGGAGGGCTTTCGGATTGCTAAACGATGGTGGGAGAGCAGAAGATAGGGATTGCAGCACATGGAAGTATTGGAATTTGCTTTTGCAGCAAACGGAAGTCCCCGGAACCGGAAGTGAAGCATGGACAATATATGAAAATGCTAAAGTATAAAAGAATGCAGTAGACAGATAGGCAGAGTAAAAAGAGCCGCCCTCTTTACGAGGACAGCTCTTTTATATTGCAATCTTCTGAATTGACGATGCCATGAAATTACTTCACAGTTACGGAAGTGATGTGAGGGTTCACACCTTCGTACCAGTACAGGAAGCCTTCCATATCAACGGTGTCACCGATCTTTAAGTTCTTTACTGCGTTGTAAACATCGGTGGTGTTGTCGCACAGATAAGACTCAACGGTGAAGGTATAGGTCTGACCATTCAGAGATACGTTGAAGTACAGGTCGTTACCGTCTTCACCGGAACCGTCCCAGTTGTACAGGAAAGCAACGTCGTTGCCGTCAGCATCCTGACCTGCAGCTTCTACGGTCATGCCCTTGAAAGCTACGAACTGGTTCTGGTAGTTGATCAGATCATCGGTACCTAACAGATCGGTCACATCGGTAACGGGAGCGATGTAGCTGCCGTCTTCGATCTCGAAGGTAGCACCTTCAGCGATCTCTACTTCACCGGACCACTCGGTCTTATAACCGGTTACTTTGATCTTGGTACCGGGTACCAGCTTTGCATAATCCTCTTCGGAACATACGGCATTATAAATGAAGTAAGCGCCGTCCTGATCCTGGGTGTACAGAGTGGCCTTGTCTTCCCACCAGGACTGTTTAGCCTGAACATAAGCCTCGATCACAACTTCAGAATCGAGATCAGCAGCCATGTACTCTTCATAGGTCATAACACCCTCGGACTTCTCATCAGCAACAGCCTCAGTAGAAGCTTCGGTAGCAGCTTCGGTAGTAGCAGCTTCGGTAGTAGCCTCAGTGGTGGCAGCAGCGGTAGATTCAGCAGCAACGTCTGCATTGCTGTTTCCACATGCAGCGAGAGACAGAACCAGAGCCATAGCCATGGTTAATGCAAGTGTCTTCTTTTTCATAATAATCCTCCATTCCTGCGCTTTGTGGCGCATATGGGTCTGTGCAGATACACAGACATCTCCTCAATTTATCCGGTGCGCTCAGACACCGAACAGTTCCATTATACCTGAAACGTAAGATAAATCAAGGCTTTTTGCAAAAAGAGACCCCATGCGCAGGAAAATACCACCAGATATTATCTTACGAATGGGGCTGAAAAATTACTTCTTTCTGTTTTTTAAATATTCCCGCCCGACATACAGCAGGATCAGAACCCAGGTGACTACAAGTGTGCTTAACAGGAGCACGGAAGCCCGGGGCATGGCACCCAGTTCCTTTTTGCCGAAGGAGGCATCACTTCCCTGACCGAGACGGTACAGGCTCTCCACATCGCTGTAAAGCTTTTGCATGTAGGCATCATCCACAGTTTCTTTTCTACGGGTGGACTTCACCACGTTTTCAATCAACTGTCCGGAAGCATCACGTAAGGATGCGGAACCGTTAAATACCGGTGTGACAAAAGTATTGTCCACATGATCCAATAGTAGCTTGGAAGCTTCAATCTTCACTGCATAATGTGTACCGTTATCTGCACCGCTTTTGGACAGATAATCCTGATACTCTGCGGAGCTCTGTGCCTTAGAGGTTACAGGTACATAGCCTTCTGTCTCGGAATAAGCGATCTGCACATCGTTGGTGAGCAGATACTGGGCAAACAGCCAGGATGCCAGTACTTCCTGGGAGTCCGATTTATTGAAGACGCAGACGGAAGGACCCTGGGAGATCATTTCGGGATGCTCCGGGTCAAACTGGGGAATCATCCGCACGGCGGTCTCAAACTGCACCAGAGAGTCCTCACTGATATCCGACAGCGGAGCGTCCGTACCCATCCAGGTGGCTCCGGCAGTGGAATCAATGGCGAAAATGCATTGCCCGGCATTCAGGAAGTTCGCAGGATAACCGGAGATCTTGAAGGTGGAAAAAGCACCGCTTTTTACATGTCCGGCAATACCATACAGGAGATCCGTGGTAGTATCGTTGAAAAGTTCAATGCTGCCGTCAGCTGTGGAATATCCCGCGTTCTTTTGCTTTAACATCTGGATCATCATGTTGTCGGTGGACTTGTAGATAAACGGGATCAGTACATTCTGCCCGTTGACTACATAGGTGCCGTCCGCATTTTGAGCGGTGGCAGCCTCGGAGACTTCCCAGATGAAATCCCAGGTCAGTACATCCGGCAGAGTATATCCAAGATTTTCCACGTAGGTCTTATTTACGTAGCAGGCTTCGGTGGAACGCATGTAGGGTACGGCATAGTAATGACCGTCGACGGAGCATTCATTCAGAAACTGCGGAATGACTTCTTCTCTGGCAGGACCGTCATAGGCAAGCTGTGTGCCGCCCAGACCGTATTTTTCATCGGCAAACAGGTCATCCAGAGGAACTACGGTGTTCTGTCCGGTGAGGTAGGTGGCAATGTGATCCGGGTAGGTGATGCAGACATTGGGTGTCGTATTAGTGGAAATATTGGTAATGACATCGTTGTAAATTTTGCCGTAATCCGTGTATAGATTCAGGTTCACCGTGATATTGGAATACAGGGCTTCAAAATCCGCAATGGCTTTTTTGTAGATTTCCGTCTGGGTCTTGTTGGTATCGTTTTTCGCCCAGAAGGTGATCTCATAGTTCCTGGAAGTATCGAATTCCTCCGGAACGGTGAATTCCGGCAGCCCCTTGGAACCATGGCAGCCGGTCAGAGACAGGGACAGCCCGCCCAGGGCACATAAGAGTGCCAGCTTTTTGCTAAATCGACTCATCCTTTGGTACCTCCTCTGGCAACGCCTGCCATGACTTTTTTACGGAATACGAGGAACAACACCACCAGAGGAACAGAGATCACGACCACCGCAGCCATCATGGCGGGGATATTCTCTCTGCCGAAACCATTCTCACGGATCTCCTGGATACCATTGGATACCAGATAGTAATCCGGATCATCGGTGATCAGTCTGGGCCACACATAGGAGTTCCAGCATTCAATAACCTTCAGGATCACGATGGTGATCAGCGTGGGCTTGCAGATGGGCACCATGACCTTGCGCAGATACCGCAGATCGGAAGTGCCGTCCACCTTGGCGGCATAATACAGCTCGTCCGGAATCTGTGCGAAATTCTCTCGTAGCAGATAGATATAAAATACGCTGGTCACGGAAGGCAGGATCAGGCCGGTGAAGGTATTACGCAGATCCAGGTTCGTGATAGTGGTGAAATTCGTAATGACCACCAGCTCGTTCGGAATCATCATCAGGGATAAAAATAACGTAAAGATCAGATCTTTTCCGGCAAAGTTCAACCTTGCAAACGCGAAGGCCGCCAGGGTGATGACCACCAACATAATGGCAGTGGTGACCACAGTGAAAAACAAAGTGTTCCAGAGGTATCTTCCCAGAGAAACAGTGGTAAAAGCGTCCACGTAGTTCTGCAGAGTGGGAGACAGAGTGAAAAACTTCGGAATATATTCCGCATTATAGGAGCCGTAGCTTTTTACGGAGGTCAGTACCATCCAGTAAAAAGGGAACAGCACGATCAGCGCCCACAGACACAGAAAAAAGTAGACGATCCCATTACGGATATTGCCGCAGATCCGGGTGCGCTTTTCTTGTTTTTTATAATCAGATGTAACATCAGACATCACAAAGACCTCCTTTCCTATACATAGTGGACATGCTTTTTGCTGACCAGCAGATTGATGCAGGTGATGGTCAGGACGATGGCAAACAGCAGGATCGCCGCGGCGGAAGCATAGGAAGGATATCCGCCGCTGTCGCCGTAGAGCATGTCGTAGACGTAACCGACGATGGTATTCATCTCTGCAGCATTTAAGTTCGTGCCGAAGAGCGCCACGGCATCACTGTATGCCTTGAATGCGCCGATAAAGCCGGTGATGATCAGGTAGAACACCATGGGAGAGATCATGGGTAGTGTGATTTTGGTGAACATCCGGAAACGGGAAGTGCCATCCACTCTTGCCGCATTGTAGTACATGGGGTTCACACTGGCGAGAGCGCTGGTCAGGATCAGAATCTTAAAAGGCATAACGATCCAGATGGTGTAAAAGCACAGCACGAACATTTTCGCCCAGTAGGGTCCGTCGATGAAATCCACGGAGCTGCCGCCGAAAAATTGAATCAGCAGATTGATCAGACCATCGGAGTAAGGAGTCTTTTTGAAAAGAATCATGAAGACCAGACCGACCGCCAGAGTATTGGTTACGTAGGGCAGGAAAAATATGGTCTGGAACAGATCCCGCAGCGGTTTGATGGAGCTTAAGGCAGCGGAGATCAAAAGCGCCAGTCCGGTGGAGACCGGAACGGTGATGATGACCAGAATGAAGGTATTTTTCAATGCCTGTAAAAAGTACGGATCGTGGAGTACATAGGAGTAATTGTACATGCCTACGCCGTAAAAGGTCTGGGATGCGGAATTGTAACCCTCTTCAAAGGAGTACACGAATACGTCGATAAGAGGATAGATCATAAAAGCACCCAGAAACAGGAATGCCGGCAATAGATAGAGCCAGGCTTTCAGATTTTGTTTTTCCATAAGAGACCTCAATTCTTTCTGCAGCCCATGAATTGCGCCGGACTGCAAAACCGGATAAAATATTAGAAACGGATGCGTTCTTCGGTGTCGGTGCAAAAGAGAAATACTTTTGCGGGCTTTAAGGCGAAATGCACTTTCCCGGTGGGGAGGGATCTGCCTTCGTCTGCATCAATGATGGAACGGATAGTAACGTTCTGGGACTTCTCATGGGTGGAAACAATGCTCACATCCCGGCCCATGACCTCCAGACGTACCAGATCGCAGGAGAGCGGTCCGTCCTCTTTTAAGATGAAGCCTTCCGGGCGGATGCCGACATGCACGGGCTGATCCGCTACTCCGGGAGTGGACAGGACAGCCTCGGAGCCAATGTATAACTGTTCATTTTTTACCTCACCGGAAAATACATTGATGGGAGGTGTGCCGAGGAACTTTGCAACGAACAGATTCACGGGATCATCATATACGTTCTGGGGCTTGCCGATCTGCTGTACGATACCGTCCTTCATCACGACGATCATATCGGAGATGCTCATGGCTTCGTCCTGATCGTGGGTAACGAAGATGGTGGTGATCTGCGTCTCCTGCTGGATCCGGCGGATCTCTTCTCTGGTCTGGAGACGGAGTCTGGCATCCAGATTGGAGAGAGGCTCGTCCAAAAGAAGAACGCGAGGCAGCTTGACTAAGGCTCTGGCGATGGCAACACGCTGCTGCTGACCGCCGGAGAGCTCATTGGGTTTACGCTCTAACAGGTGATCGATCTGTACCAGCTTTGCTGCCTCCAGCACGCGCTTACTCATCTCTTCTTTGGAAAGCTTGTCAGCACCCTTCAGATTCTCCAGGGGGAACTGAATGTTTTTTTCCACAGTGAGGTGGGGGTAGAGGGCATAGTTCTGGAACACCATGCCGACACCGCGGTTCTCGGGCGGAAGTCCGGTGACATCATCTTCGCCGAAAAAGATCTTGCCCTCGGTGGGTTTCAGCAGACCGCAGATCAGATTCAGGGCAGTACTTTTGCCACAGCCGGAGGGACCTAAGAGTCCGATCAGCTTGCCGTCGGGGATCTCGAAGTCGAAGTCATTCACGGCAATGACATCCTCGCGGTTCTTCCTGCCGCGGACAGGACCGCGGGCGGGGAATTTCTTGGTCAGATGCTGTAATACGATTTTCATGTGTATATTTCCTTTCTTATAATGATAATGAATTCAAAATAAGTCGAACAGTTCAGTTCGCGCCATTCGCAAAGTCGCGTTATCACGCTTTTACGTCACTTCGTGACTGCCTTTGCTCATAAATTGGCGCTCTGTGCATGAATATATTTGTTCACAAAATCATGCGAGCATGATTTATGTTCTCGGATATATTCATGACTGAACTGTTGCTCTAAATCCCATAGGAATCTTTCAAAATCCCACAGTGATTTGCACCAGGTGGATTTAAATTCCGTAGGAATCACGCAAATCACTGGATATATGATCCAGATCGGGGTATACGAAGCTCTCGGAGATGCCGAATACTCGCAGGCTTTCTATAAAGTATTGTTTCCGCCTGGAGGGAATAATGATCTTATACAGCATATTTTCATCACAGATGTCTTCCAGACGTTCCAGAGAGTTATGTACGGTGAAGTTGGAGTACTGGGAGTACATGCGGAGGTTATTCTCTGTGGAGCTGCAAGCCAGGATCTTGTTTTTCAATTCCGGATTGTGGTGGTTGTGTTTGAAGGCAGGCAGCAGCATTTCCTGTGTGGTGTCCGCATCAATGGGATAGATGCAGTTGCCGAAGCCTTCCTTCTCGTTCAACAGACCCGGTGTCAGTACCCAGACGCAGGCATCGGTGTCCGGAGTCTCTCGGTAAGTCTCCGTGGCGAAAAATACGGCGATCAGGGGAGACTGGGTCCAGTCTAACATTCTCGTGGGCAGACCGTAGTGCTGCATCAGGGAGACCCAGCTGGCGTAATTGTGTTTGTCGGGAGGATTGTCCAGGATCTGTCTCGCCCGGATATAGAAATCATTGGCAATATAGCGTTCGGAGTCCAGTCTTTTCTGGCTTCGTTGGATGGAAGGGATCAGAGTCAGATCCGCATTCTCTTCCCCGCGGAACCAGAGGCGGACGCCGTGCTTTTGGCGTAACGTGCTGACGAACTGCAGGAGTTCATCGATGGTGCTTACTTTTTGTGTTAACATGATAGACCTCGTTCTTATTTCTTTATCTTGGCTGGATGCCTGCGGATTGTTTCGTGCTACGCACTCTCACTTCTACGCTCCGCTTCGGTCCGTGCTAAACATGTGCCACTGGCACATAGCACCCTGCCCGCTATTCGCATATCGTGAAGCTTACCGGGGCATCAAGCCATTTTATTATAGATGGTTTTTCTCAGTTGTACAAGTAGCCATTCTGTGGTATGGTAAAAGAAAAAATACGGAAAACGTTTTTATAATAAAAATAAAGCACACAGGAAGGAGTACACTATGGCAAAATGGCTTGATAATGCAATCTTTTATGAAATTTATCCCCAGTCTTTTCTGGATACCAATGGTGACGGTATCGGTGATTTTCAGGGTATCATAGAAAAACTGGATTATATTAAGGAACTGGGATGCAATGCGATCTGGATGAATCCCTGTTTTGCATCACCCTTCGGAGACGCTGGCTATGATGTGGCGGACTACTATCAGGCAGCGCCCAGATACGGCACCAATGCGGATCTGAAGCGTCTGTTTAACGAAGTACACAAGCGGGATATGCATATCCTGTTAGACCTGGTGCCGGGACATACATCTGTGGCACATCCCTGGTTTAAGGAGTCCTGTAAGGCAGATCGTAATGAATTTACCGATCGTTATATCTGGACCGACAGCACCTGGGGACAGCTGGAGAACATGGGAAGCCTGTGCGGTATCTCAGAGAGAGAGGGCTCAGTGATCGTGAACTTTTTCGCACACCAGCCGGCACTCAATTACGGATTTTATAAAAAGACGCAGGACTGGCAGCAGGATCCCGATGATCCGGGCCCTAAGGCAACGCTTGCAGAGATGGAAAATGTCATGCGGTTCTGGATCGGCATGGGCTGTGACGGCTTCCGTGTGGATATGGCAGGTTCTCTGGTGAAAAACGATGAGGACGGCAAGGGAAACATTGCTCTGTGGAGAAAGGTAAGAGCGTTCCTGGATGCAGAGTTCCCCGAGGCAGTGCTGGTATCCGAGTGGGGAGAGCCGGACAAGTCCCTGCAGGGCGGCTTCCATATGGACTTTTTACTTCATTTTGGACCGTCTCATTATAACGATCTGTTCCGCTGCGAGGAGCCTTTCTTCTCCGGAAGAGGTAAGGGGGATGTGGCAGCCTTCGTGGAGAAATACAAGGAAAATTATGAAAAGGCACAGCGCAAGGGTCTAATCTGCATTCCTTCCGGTAACCATGATATGGATCGTCTGGCGAGAAGCATTCATGGGGAGGAGTTAAAGGTGGCATTTGCATTCCTTCTGTCCATGCCCGGTGCACCTTTCCTGTATTACGGTGATGAGATTGGTATGCGCTATGTGGAAGATCTGCACTCCGTAGAGGGCGGTTACGGACGTACCGGTTCCCGTTCCCCCATGCAGTGGAATCATACCACCAACGCCGGTTTCAGCGCGGCACCGAAGGAAAAACTTTATGTAAAACAGGACGAAGCCGCTGACCGTCCCACGGTGGAGGCGCAGATGGCAGATCCGGATTCCCTGTATCATGAGATTCAGAAATTGATAGGCATTCGTCAGGCTCACAGCGCATTGCAGAGCCGTGGAGAGATCAAGTTTGTCTATGCCGAGGAAAAACAATATCCTCTGGCGTATCTGCGCAGTGACGACAAGGAGAAGATTCTGGTCATCATCAATCCGGCGGACAGAGAGGTCAGCTTCGGCGGAGACTATGCGGTAAAGGAAGTTTTGTATACCTTCGGCGGAGAAGCTGCATTTGCAGGCGGAAAGGTTACTGTGCCCGGAGGCAGCGCCGGATTTTATCTGTTGTAGGTGGTGGAATATATTTTAAAAGAAGTGGATGATCAGTCTGGCGTAGAGGAGGAGCTTTTGAAAAAATGATTGCGGTATCTCCAAAAAAATATGCTATAATGAACGCAGATCATGAACAGCGTCGCATGCATGCCTTGCACAATATGACTGTTTGCAGGAGATATTGGGTAAGATGTGTGGAGTATAGATAGAGTATAGATATACGAAAAGAGAACCGTATGAATCAGGTAAATTATCAGAAAGAATTAGAGAAAATTTTAAATACCTTACAGGAGAAGGGCGAGGCAGCGTCGGATTACCGACCGCCCCGCCTGTTTCTGCATAGCTGCTGTGCACCGTGCAGCAGTTATTGTCTGGAATATCTGTGCCGTTATTTTTTGATCACGGTATTTTATTACAATCCCAACATTTCTTTTTCGGAAGAATACCGAAAGCGCGTGGCGGAGCAGAAGCGTCTGATCGACGCTTATAATAAAGAAGAAAAGGGATGGCCCATTGATATCGTGGAGGGAGATTATGAACCGGAGCGTTTTTATGAGATGGCAAAGGGCTACGAGAACTGTCCCGAAGGGGGAGAGAGGTGCTTCCGCTGCTTCGACCTGCGGCTGCGCAAGACGGCAGAACTGGCATTGGCCGGTGGGTATGATTATTTTGCCACGACCCTGACCATCAGTCCTCTGAAAAATGCGGCGAAGATCAACGAAATCGGACAGACAATTTCCGGGGAATATGCTGTTCCCTGGCTGCCTTCGGATTTCAAGAAAAAGAACGGTTATAAGAGATCCATCGAATTGTCCGCGGAGTATGAGCTGTACCGGCAGAATTACTGCGGTTGTGCCTTTTCCAAAGCGGAGCGGGAAGCACAGATCGCAAATGCGTAATTGCGTCTTGCGGGATGAGGAATTTTAGGATATAGTAGAAATATTGAAAACAGCGCAGAAGCGTGAGAGATAGAAATTGTGACTGCACAAGATATTCCGGTACATTACAGGAAGTAACGGAATACCGGCAGATTACTGAAAGGTATGAGGATTGACTGACATGAAGAAATTTTTAGAAATGCTGACAGAGGAAATGCAGCAGGCATTTACCGCAGCAGGCTATGACGGAAATCTTGGAAAAGTTATGCTTTCCAACCGTCCTGACCTGTGCGAATATCAGTGTAACGGCGCCATGGCGGGAGCCAAGCTGTATAAAAAAGCCCCCATCATGATCGCAAACGACGTGGCAGAGCAGTTAAAAGACAGCAAGGTATTTTCCGAAGTGGTGGCAGTAGCCCCCGGATTCCTGAACCTGAAGGTCAGTGAGGCATTTTTGCTCACCTATTTACAGGGCATGGAGGCAAATGAAAAATTCGGTCTGGAGAAGCCCGAACATTCCAAGAAGATCATTATCGACTACGGCGGCCCCAACGTGGCAAAACCTCTGCATGTGGGACATTTACGTTCCGCAGTGATCGGTGAGAGCGTAAAACGCATCAGCCGCTATGTGGGACATGAGGTTATCGGTGATGTGCATCTGGGTGACTGGGGATTACAGATGGGTCTGGTCATCACCGGTTTACAGGAGAGACAGCCGGAACTGGTATATTTTGATGAGAACTACGCCGGGGAATATCCCGAGGAAGCTCCGTTTACCATCAGTGAACTGGAGGAAATCTATCCCGCAGCCAGCGCCAAGTCCAAGGAAGATCCCGAGTACAAGGCAAAGGCCATGGAAGCAACCTTCAAATTACAGAGCGGTGTCAGAGGATATCGTGCTCTGTGGAAGCACATTATCAATGTGTCTGTGAACGACCTGAAGAAGAATTATTCCAAATTAAACGTAGAATTCGATCTGTGGAAGGGAGAGAGCGATGTCCATGACATCATCCCGGAGATGGTCGCTTATATGAAGGACAACGGCTATGCACACTTAAGTGAGGGTGCGTTGGTAGTGGATGTCAAGGAAGATACCGACACCAAGGAGATCCCTCCCTGCATGATCTTAAAGTCCGACGGGGCCTCTCTGTACAATACCACAGACCTGGCTACTATTATGGAGCGTATGAAGCTGTATCATCCCGACGAGCTGATCTACGTGGTGGACAAGCGTCAGGAATTGTACTTCGAGCAGGTATTCCGCTGTGCCCGCAAGACGAAATTGGTAGAACCCGAGACCGAGCTGAAGTTCTTGGGCTTCGGTACCATGAACGGCAAGGATGGCAAACCCTTCAAGACCAGACAGGGCGGTGTTATGCGTCTCGAGAACCTGATCAAGGATACCCAGGATGAGATGTACAAAAAGATCAAGGAAGGCCGCGATATGGAAGATGCCGAGGCGAGAAAGGTAGCGGACGTGGTAGCTATCTCCGCGTTAAAATACGGTGATCTGTCCAATCAGGCATCCAAGGATTATGTTTTTGATATCGACCGTTTCACCTCCTTCGAGGGAGATACCGGCCCCTACATCCTGTATACCATTGTGCGAATCAAGTCTATTTTGAATAAATACAAGGAGCAGGGCGGAGACCTGACCGCTGTAAAATTACAGCAGCCCGGTAATGCGTCCGAGAAAGAGCTTGCCATGGAACTGGCACAGTTCAATACCATGATCGCTACCGCTGGAGAAGAACTGGCACCCCATAAGGTATGTGCCTATATTTACGATCTTGCCAATGCGTTCAACCACTTCTACCATGAGACCAAGATCTTAGGTGAAGAGAATGAGGAGCGTAAGCAGGGACTGGTAGCACTTTTAGTGCTGACCAGAGATATCCTGGAGACCTGTATTGATATGCTGGGATTCGAAGCTCCGGAGAAAATGTAATAAAAATAATATCTATTTAGTAAACCCGCTGAAAAACGGGGACACAAAGCCAGATGGGTCTAAGGTCTGAACATAGAGAAAAATCAGACTATGACAGCCGGTTGCAGCAGATTCCTGAGTGTAGGGGAGTATGTTTATCGTGAGCCGTCTGTCAGTGCACATTTTTGGCAGACGGCTTTTATTGTGCCGTAGAAGGGGAAAACGATGTCTTTAAACTATGAGCAGAACGAAAATGACATCCTGAATAAATTATTGCCGGAATATAGACAGCATTCTGTACAAAGAAAAAGCAATCCAGAAGCAGTTACAGGACACATTGGAGAAAGTGAAGCTGAGTAACGAGATCATTTCCTCCATCGCCAGAACTTACCAGTATATTTCACGGATCGATATTCAGGCAGATTATTTCGAAGAGATCAATAACCGGGATACCGAGCATCTGAAGTTCACGAAATCGGGAAAGCTGTCGGAAAGCAATGAAAAGGTATGCAGACTATACGTGGCGGAGGAGTATCAGGAGGCATTTTTCAAATTTGTGGATCTGAAGACCCTGCCGGAACGCATGAAGAATGAAGAGACGTTAGTCCTAGAATACCGGATGAAGGATGGCGACTGGCACAGACTCCGTTTTGTGGAAAAAAAGAGAGACGAAAACGGTGTACTGACCCATGTGCTCTGCCTGATCCGCAGCATCAGCGATACCAAGAAGTGGGAACATGAACTGATGTATCAGGTGGAGGAAGCCAGGAAGGCAGCAGCTTTGAAGGCCCGTTTCCTGTCAAATATGAGTCATGATATCCGGACACCCATGAATGGCATTATCGGCACGCTGAATCTGGCAAACCGTTATCCGGATGATCTGGAGGTACAGAGAAAGTGCCGGGAACAGATCATGACTTCATCGAAGTATCTGGTCTCTATCGTGAATGATATTCTGGATATGAACAAACTGGAGTCGGGAGGTGTAGTGGAACAGGAGATTCCGTTTAATCTGGCAGAACTGCTGAACCGGGTTAACCTCGGCAAGCAGAAGCAGGCGGCAGAAAAGAATGTGGAATATATTGTTGACTGGGAACAGAGTGATATCCGCCATATGGATCTGGCAGGGAATCCAATCTATGTGGAGAGACTGCTGACCAATATTTCTGATAATGCGGTTAAATTTACCGGACCGGGCGGCAGTGTGCGTGTCTGGTGTGCAGAAAAATATGCGGACGAGGAGCGGGTAGTCTATGAATTCGGCTGTGCCGATACTGGTATCGGCATGAGTGAAACCTTTCTGGAACATGCTTTTGAACCGTTCACGCAGGAGAATGAGACCAGCAGATCCAGGTACGAAGGCACAGGACTGGGACTTGCCATTGCAAAGAAAATCGTGGACAGGCTGGATGGAGACATTGCCATAGAGAGTAAAAAAGGCGTCGGAACTACTGTGACCATGACACTTCCGTTCAAAATCGGGGAACCGGTGGAGAAGGAGAAGAACGTAAACTATGAGGAAATCCCGGTGGAAGGTCTGCGGGCGCTGTTAGCAGAGGACAATGAACTCAACATGGAGATCACAAAATTCATGCTGGAGGATTACGGGATCCACGTAGAGTGCGCTGCAGACGGAGAAGAGGCGGTACAAAAGTTCAAAAATCTGAGCTGGGATATTACGATGTGATCTTCATGGACATTATGATGCCGAAGCTAAATGGCTGGGATGCCACCCGCAGGATCCGGTCCATGAAACGGTCGGATGCCGGAAATGTCCCCATCATTGCCATGAGCGCCAATGCCTTTGCGGAAGACATTATCAACAGCCGATGGATGAAAAGAAGCTGTTGGAAACAGTGAAGGAATGCATTATGTTCCGGGACCATTCCTGAAGAAACAGCATAGAAACAGCCTAGAAAAGGGCAGAGGATATCCTCTGTCCTTTTCCTATATTAGGATGACTTATCGTGCAACATTACGTACTGAAAATGGTGGGACAACCGGATATAATAGCTACAAAGACAGGAGTTTTTTCTGTGAAGCATGTGGCCTACATTATGGAAAGGAGAAAAATTATGATTTCATTTATATTGTGTCTGTTGCTGTTAACCATTTTATTCGGAATCGCATATAAGATTACCGGGGCAATTTTAAAGGCCTGTGTGTGGCTGCTGATCCTGTTGCCCATCGGCCTCATCCTGTCGGGCGTGGGAGTGATCTTCTGCTGTACAATCATTTTAATACCGGTAGGGATCGGAATTATCAAGGCCGGGATCAGGATGATATTGCCGGGGTAAAGAAATAAAATGATAACAGACTGCCTGATGTGTGGTAAAATAAAGTTATCGCATATCAGGCAGTTTCATTATTATTGATATATAGTATTGATAAATCAGGAAAGGTGATGGCATATGGAGATCAAAAGTATACTGATCAAAGATACAACGAGAGAAGAGCGGATCCGCATTATACAGGAGGGTTTGAACCAGTGCGGTGGAGCCTGTGACTTCTGCAACGGTTGTGATAATCTGGGCGGTGGTTCCGTGGATACATTTTATGAACCGTACATTAACGGGGAGAAGGAACTGCGGCAGCTGAATGAGGAATACAGAAGCAACATGGGACTGGTGAGATAGGAGACGGGCTATGTTTTTCATACCGTGTATTAAGTGGAATAAGCACTATTATGTGCGGACAAGCTGCTGTAATACGCTGTATGAACTGGATCCGGAGATGGGAAAGGCCATTGCCCGGGGAGAGCAGGTACTGATTCGCCCGGAGCATTTGCAGAGAATTTCAAAAGTGACCTATGGGTATAACTATAAACATTGCAATTACTGTGGGTATGAGACAGCAGAAAATTTTGAGTATTGCCCAAAGTGCGGTAAGAAATTTTAAAAGCGAGAGGGGACGTGAATCTGTCTCGATTTCAAAAGGGAGTGTTACTCACAAGGACCATTGTCTTTCCAGGCACCTTTCCATTTTGGTTTTTCTGTGGAACGTTTTGGTAGATTCATAGTGTTCATCAGGCGGTCCACTCTGCCGAGACTGATGTTTATGCCATAATCACGTTCTAATACACGACGGATCTTGTAAGCACCAAGAGAGTTATCGTAATCAGTATAGATTTGTAAAAGGTGCTTACGAATCAACGGATTTTCTTTTGTACGAGGTGCTAAATCTGAATAAAAGTGCTTGTAATAAGTACTGCGATTTATGCGAAGAACTCGACAAAGAGTTTTGATATCGTATTGATGACGCAGCTTATGCACGGCATCTAATCGTTGCTTGAGTGTGGCGTGAATATGGCAATCGCTTTTTTTAGTATTTGGTTTTCTTCTTCCAGCTGAGCCATACGTTTTTGAAGCTCTTTCACCTGCTTTGCAGTAAGAACTTCACCGTCATCAGTTTCAACAGTTGAATACTGTTTGACCCATCTGGAAAGAGCAGTTTGAGATACGCCGTACTCTTTGATAAGAGAGGCCTGAGTTTTACCATTGTGGTAAAGCTCAACGAGGGTTCGTTTGAAATCCTCATCGTAATGTTGTTTTGTGGACATAAAAGATACCTCCTTTTGGTGTCTATGTTAATAGTAAGTCTATTTAACCAATGTGTCCACTTTTATAAGTATAATGCAGGTAGTACACATGATAAGAATTGCTGTTTGTGATGATGAAAATGTAATTGTGAATCAGATAGAGCATATAATTTCTGAAGTATGCAAGCGGGAAAGCATTCCCGTGAATATTGATGTTTTTTACAGTGGTAGGGAACTCAAAAGGCAGGTTACATCAGGAACAAAGTATGACATCATCTTTTTGGATATTCAGATGAAGGGTGGCGATGGCATCACTGCGGCTGAAAATATACGGAAGGTGGATGATAATGTACTTCTGATTTATGTATCAGGCTATGATAAATATATGATGGAATTGTTCCGGTTGGATGTATTTGGATTTATAAAGAAACCAATCGATGAGGAGATATTGACAAAGACATTTCTGGAAACTTATCAGAGAGTCTGCAGTAAAATGGTCTATTTTACCTTTTCTTATAAGCATGAAGAATATAAAATTCTATGTAAAGAGATTTTATACTTTGAAAGCAATGCCAGGAAAGTTACAATATATACGCAAAACGGGGAGCATTACACATTTAACGGGAAACTGTCAGAGATAGAACAAAAAATGTCAGATGGAAAAATACCTTTTTTGAGAGTACATCAGTCTTATCTGGTAAATTATTATTTGATTAGATCAAGGACAAAAATAGAAATAACGTTGGTAAATGGGAAGAAACTGTCTATAAGCGAAGAACGGCAGAAATACTTTAACCAACAATACAGCCATCTTCTGGGAGGGGAAATCAATGTATAATCAAATAGAAGATATTCTATTAAATATTTCTATTGTTATCGCAACCGTATGGATTGTAAAAAGATTTTGGGGAAGCTTTTTTGAAGAAAAGCAGAATAGTATACTTTCTGTTTCTCTGTGGATTGTTTATTGCATATTCCAATTTTTCTTTGGTTATCATAATGGGCGCCTGCAAATTTTTGCAACCATTCTGAACATTTTACTGATTCTGTCCATAGCGATGGTGGCCTACCAAAGCCGTGGAAAGGAAAAATACTTTTTATTGGCTACATTCTATGCAGGCTGGTCGTTGATTGAGGTCTTTGTCTTTTCCCTAATCAATAGCTTTGACATAGGGGAAAGCCAGCAAAGGGATATTATTGGGTTGGTATTATCGAACATCCTGATGATCCTTTCTGTATATGCACTGTCGATGGTGGCAGAAAAAAGAAAGGAGAGTCCGGTACCGGGAAAATATTATTTTTTTCTCCTGTTGGTGCCAGTGGGAAGCATAGTCATTGCAATCAATGAATTTTGCTCAGAAGGAAAGTCCTTTTTTGCTGTTATCACTATCAGCATTCTTATCTTATTTAATGTCATTATTTTTGAATTGTATGTAAAAATAAATAAAGTTTTTGCTTATGAAAAAGAACATACAGTTTATGCCCAGCAATTTGATATGATCGAAAAAATTACGGTATCGCAAAAAAAGATGTTGGAGGAATTTTATGAGGACAGGCACAATCTGCTGAATAAACTTATTGTTTTAAAAAACAGCGTTGAAAACAGTGATAAAGAGTCTGTAATCAGAAACCTGAATCAGATTATCAAAAACAGCAATATTTCCGAAAACATTTCCAATACCGGCAACAGTACCATTGATTGTCTGATTAATTTCAAATATGCCGTTGCTAAGGAATACGGGATTACATTTCAGTTAAAAATATTTATTCCAGAGGAGCTTTCCATGGAACCATGTGATATTGGCATAGCACTGGGAAATGCACTGGATAATGCAATAGAAGCTGTCCGGGACTGCAGGCAGCACCAAAAGGTGATAGAAATATCCATGGGAGTGAAAAAGCAGGCGCTGGTCATGCTGATAAAGAATCCATATGAGCATGTCTTAAAAAACGACAGAAGCGGAAAATATCAATCCACAAAAACAGAAAGCGGCAGACATGGATATGGATTAAATTCCATAGCAAGAATTGCAGAAAAGTACCAGGGCGAAATTCTAGTGGAAGCACAGGATTCTGTATTTTGCCTGACCGTTGTTATGAATTTGCCGGAAAATTGACAGCTATTGCCGTATTTTTGACATATTAGGGATTATTTTGAGGGGAATATGATACCTGACTTTGGGAGTTGAATCTTAAAATATGGTGCTAAGCCACGGATTAAAACCTGTGGCTTAGCATTTTTTCTGATGTCTCCGTCGTTTAAAAAGTAGGAACTTAACGGCAGGCCGATAAGTGCTGAAAATTCTTTTATAAATTTAGAACCCCGTGCAAGGTTGATATACTTTCGGTCTGATATTTTACAACTCGGAACTCATGGATAAAATTAAAGATATCCTAAAGACGGATGACCGTTGTCATGAATCTACTGGAAAATTGACAGCTATTGCCGTATTTTTGACATATTAGTGATTATCTTGCGGGGAATATGATATGATTACAAAAATAGTTCATTAAGGGGGTATACATAATGAAGAAAAATGAAAAGAAAACTGTATTAGCAAAAGCATTAACATCCGTTGCTGATGGAATGTTATCAAAAGCTGCAAACAGCAGATGTGCACTCATATACCATCAGCCTAAACAGCCGGAAGAAGTGAGGAAATTCAGGAAAAACAAATAAATGAGAAAAGTAGCAAAGTTGTTGACAGATTATGTTATCAAAAAGAGCATGGTTGATGAAGCAGATCGGGAAGTCTATGAATATGGATTTGTCATAACCTTGGAAGTTGGGTTATTTTTGGTTGCAAGCTTGTTCATCGCACTGAAACTCGATATGGTCTTAGAAGGGATATTTTTCTTTGTGATTTTCTCACCATTGCGTTCCTATGCAGGTGGTTTGCATTTGGAAAAATTCTGGATATGCTTTGTTTTGTCATGCTTAACATATATTACTACTCTGCTTGTAGTTAAGAATCTCTGTTTACATGAATTTGTTTCACTTATTGTATTATTCGCCCTGGAAGTATTTGTGTATGTGTTATATCCAGTTGAGAACAGAAACAGGGAGATAAACGAAGAAGAGAACAAGTGTTTTAAAATAAAGCTGATGAAATATTTATGCTTGGATTTTTTTATCGGAATAGTTTGCACTATATTTGAAAAGGATAGCTACTTCTTGGAGCTAAATATAATATTTTTAATAGTTGTAATCACAATGCTGATAGGGAAATGCAGAAATCATTTGAAAAATGTATGTAAAAGCTATGTTCCAGGAAAAGGTCTCTGGTAGCTGGGTCAATGTGGAATCATGGGAAGATTCGAGCAATACCATAACAGCATCTGGCTTGGAAATATATCTGGTTTCCAGAGGTACATATCGAGTTACAATGACGTGTAGTGTTAATGGAGAAATTAAAACGGCAACATCGGCAGAAAAGAATTATCAGTTTGTAGAAAAATGTAATGTGTATTGCAGGTGGGGAAATCTGCTTTGCAACTATGGATGGGAGTGGTGCCCATGAAGAGTCTATAATGGCGAGAAATTTGAGAAGTGAAACGGAGGAGATTTTGAATGAAAATATTGACAAAAGTTATGGATTTACTTGCATTATCGGTTATCTTGTCTTTTATGATTTTGATGTTTTCAGGATGCCAGATGGCTTCCGGTACTCTTTCCGAAAAGGAAATTACTGTGTTTAACACAGAATTTTTCAATGGTGACATAACGAACATGAACAATATGCTGTTATCCAGCGAGTATAGTCAACCAGATGAAATTAACTTGTTTGAGTTATTTTATAATGGCGTTGGAGGAGCGTTTGGCGAAGTATCGGAGGATGAACTGTCAATGCTGACAGAGTTATGTAGTGATGCCCCGTATTTGGATATCATAAAAATCACAGCAAATGAAATGGATGCTTTTTTGCAGGAAAAAATGGGAATAAGTCTGGCGGAGACAAAAAAGACAGGCTTGGACAGTTTCTATTATTTGGAGCAATATGACAGTTACTATCTGATTAAGGGAGACTCGAATTTTGATTGGTGTATGGTTACTTCCGGAACTTGGGAGTCAAATAACAAACTCATACTGAAATACGAAAAAGAGTATGAGGGGGGGCAATGGGTGGTCATTTTACAAAAGACGGATGATGGTTATTTGTTTATTTCTAACCAGAAGGCAGATTAAACAAGTTCAGACGAGAAAGAGAGGTATTTTATGAAGAGAAAAGAGGAAGCAATGAAAAAGTATATTGCGAGTTTTTTAGCTATTACGCAGCCTGCTTTGAAAGCTGTAAGTTGCACAGATATTGCAACTGGTGCGGGAGGACATCGTTACGGGCTATGTCAAATGGGTGCCGCATTGCGTGCAAAAAATGGTGATTCCGCATCGAATATTTTGTTGTATTATTACACTGATTGCAGGATCATATCCTGCACATTAAAATAGAAAATGTGCCAGAAAGAGATTAAGACGAGTATGGGTAAGATGAAAAATAAGGTTTTGCCGGTCTCTGTTCTTGTGTTGTTTATGCTGATGTGCATCAATGCGTGTGGAATATCGAAATCCAGGGATAGTGCTGATATGGTCTCAGAGCTTAATAACAGGATTATAGAAAAGGTAGCAGAGAATTACGAAGAAGGTAACATCAGTGCATTAGATATTGTTATAGTTCGGATTGATTTTGGTTCTTTCTCGCAAGATAATGCCAGTGAAATATTCGTGTTATGCAAGATTTTGAATACCCCTCATGTTGCAGGATTGGATAAAACGGTGGGTATCCTTTTAGATGCTGATTCATTAGAAATGGTAGCATATAAGGAGTTTGCGGCTGATAAAGTAGTTATAAACTGTATTCAAGCGAGTGACGGACAAAGCAGAATATTGGTATCAAAAACCACAACATATCAAGGAATATCAACACAGGAAATTCAGCTTTTAGCTGTCGAAGGCAGTCAATGGGTAGAAATTCCGATAGATGCGCTAAAGATCATTGGAGATGAATCTTTTTATTATATGGATATAGTAGATGATTTGATTATTGTGGCATCTGAGGATAAATTGATAAGTTCTGAAGAAATCGTAGCAGTATTAAAGTGGAACCCTGAGACAGAGCAGTTTGTTTTGGAACAGTAACGGGTTTGGCGGTGTGCAAGTCCAAATTATTAAATAACAATGTGCATAAAGAAAAGCGGAAATCTGGCTATATTAGATGAAATCACCATGACCACTAATTCCTTTGTCTATCAGAATGCTGAAAGCGGTGATGCTAAAGTTTAATTTTTATTTAAAACCGTATTTTCCAAAGAGGGAAGAAGTTCGGCAACCGTAACTTTTTCCACGGAGTCAGCTTTCGTACCTTTTGTTTTAGGCTTCTTAACCCTGGTTTTAAGAGGAGAAAACCGGCGCATTTTAAACTCTGGTTTAACCATTATCACCGTCAGAAATCCAGAAGTAAACAAAAGTAAACATATTATTTGATACTTTGAGAAATCAAAAAAATCGGAAACGCTGTATTTATCAGCATTTCCGACCCTTTTAACCTAATAGCGAGAGGGGGATTCGAACCCTCGACACTGCGGGTATGAACCGCATGCTCTAGCCAACTGAGCTATCTCGCCATATGACCAACCGAAGTTGGAATGGAACCTATAGGGCTCGAACCTATGACCCTCTGCTTGTAAGGCAGATGCTCTCCCAGCTGAGCTAAGATTCCATTTCGTTGCTCTCGCAACCGACCTGTTCAGTATACAATGCGTGTCCCACTTTGTCAACACGTTTTTTGATATTTTTGTAAAAATTTTGTATGCAATTAGAACAATAATAGCAAAAAGCAGGAAATTACAGGGCTTTCTTTACACTGATAGCCTTCATGGGGCACATTTCCTGACAACAGAAGCAGGAGATGCAGCCTTTTCTCTTGAATTTCGCCTTGCGATTTTCGATTCTGATGACATGTGCCGGACAGCTTTCCGCACATTTTCCGCATCCCACGCATTTCTCCGGGGTCAGCTGCGGATAGGATTTCAACAGTCGGGAAGCCACGAACATGAAAGGCTTGCGTAAAAATTTCGGCACACCGTTGGTAAAATCTAATTTTATGGTATCCGGCTTCTGAAAAGGAGATAAGCCTTCCGGAACCGGATCTCCCACAAGCGCCAACTCCTTAGGGCGAGCCAGACCTTTTTCCAGTGCCTGACGCAGCATGACGATCTCTGTAGGTTCTAATCCCATAAGTTTTGCGGCGAAGCAGTCCTGGGTATAGAAATCTTTTGCCGCCAGCAGCATATGCAAAGGATGCGAAGTGCCGCCGGTGGGACCGTTACCCTCCATGGCATCAATGGCGTCAATGACGGTGAGATTGGGAGCTACGGTCTGAGCCAGTTCTAAGAGCATGTTGGAGAAATCTTCGATCTCCGGCCAGCGGTAGTGCATCTGGGGCTTTTCCAGACCGGGGATGGTGCCGAAGAGATTCTTGATGCCGCCGGAATAGCCGGTCATGGCATGGGTCTTCAGTTTACAGATATTAATGATATAATCGGCTTCCACGATAGGAGTGATCAGGTGGAAACTGTGATTTTTAAATCCTGCCGGACAATTTACGGTCTGTGCGGAAAAGTCCATGTTGAGTTCAGCACCTTCGCCCAGAGTATCCATGCCGCATACGTGATATACGTGTTTCATGGCTTCGGCATTGTAGAGACCGCCGGAACTTTCCGCAATGGTGATGTGCTGCATGCCCTGCTCTCGCAGCCACCTGATCACAGCTTTTATGACCAGAGGGTGGGTCGTGGCGGGAAAATCCGGGGATTTCGCCATGACGAGATTCGGCTTGATGACGATCTTCATCTCCGGGCGCAAGTCTGCGGCGATGTTCAAAGCCTCCATACTTTTGCAGATGGCGGGATAGATCAGTTCTTCGTTATATTCCGGTACGATGTGTAATGTCTGTATCATAATGACCTCTAAAGTGGTTTATTTTCTATATAGTACATGAATTTACTTGTTTTTTCAATGCTTCCGTGCTATACTACGAAATGTTGTTGAGATTTGATGGAAGAAATCAGAAGCGCATCGCAATGATTTCTTTTTTTGTGCTAAAAAGGAGTATTTTGTGAGTTATTTTTTGGAAAATGAAGAAGTGGAAAAAGTAGAAGAGGTAAAGGAGCAGGACGGTATCGCATCGATCGAGCCGTTGTTGGATAACCGTATCGTCCGTGCGATTCGTGAGATGGGTTTTGAGAAGCTGTCTCCGATCCAGGAGCAGGCGATTCCCTATTTATTACAGGGTGAGGACATTATCGGACAGGCACAGACCGGAACGGGCAAGACTGCTGCATTCGGCATTCCGGCGATCCAGCACATCAACCCGGATGTGAAAAAGTTACAGACCATTATCTTGTGCCCCACCAGAGAACTGGCGATCCAGGCAGCGGAAGAACTGCGGAAGATCGCAAAATACATGCACGGCATTAAGGTGCTGCCGGTCTACGGCGGACAGGATATCAGCCGTCAGATCGCGGGACTGCGGGGCGTGCAGATCATCGTGGGAACCCCAGGACGTGTCATGGACCATATGCGCAGACGCACCATTAAGCTGGATCTGGTGAACATGGTGGTACTGGATGAAGCGGATGAGATGCTCAACATGGGCTTCCGTGAGGATATGGAGCTGATCCTTGGTCAGATCCCCGGAGAGCACCAGACCGCTCTGTTCTCCGCGACCATGCCGAAGCCGATCCTGGAGATCACAGACCGTTTCCAGAACGATGCGAAATTAGTAAAGGTGGCAGCGCAGGAGCTGACCATTCCTCTGGTATCCCAGAAGTTCTACCGCGTGAAAAATCAGGATAAGGATGCTGCCTGCGTAAGACTGTTAGAGTATTATCAGCCGAAGCTGACCCTGATCTTTTGTAATACGAAGAAAAAGGTGGACGAACTGTCAGACTTATTAAAGGAGCAGGGCTTCCAGGCGGAAGGACTGCATGGAGACCTGTCCCAGGCGCAGCGTGATGCGGTCATGAAGCGTTTCCGTAACGGTGGAACCAGTATTCTGATCGCTACGGATGTGGCAGCCAGAGGTATTGATGTGGATGATGTGGAAGCTGTCATCAATTACGATATTCCGCAGGATATCGAGTACTATGTGCACCGTATCGGCAGAACCGGCCGTGCCGGCAGAAAGGGCAGATCCTTTACTTTTGCCAACAGCAGGGAGATCTACAAGATCCGCGAGATTGAGAGAGTCTGCCATACCACCATCACGGAGAAAAAGCTTCCCGGAGCTGCGAAGGTGCTGAAAGCGAAGGCAGACAAATATCTGAACAAGGCTTGGGAACTGCATGAGCATGAAGACATCGAGCTGATGAAGAGCTTTTTACAACGAAAGATGGAAGAGGAAGGCTGTGATGCACTGGAGCTGGCAGCTGCCATGCTGAAATTACAGGTCGGTGACAAGGGCGAGGAGATCGCCGCAGATGAATATACAAAGCGTGGCAATCGCTTCGGGGACAGAGGCCGATCCGGCAGAGGCGATGGTGAAGGCCGCAGCTTCGGCAGAGGAGACGGAAGACGGAGATTCGGCCGTGAAGACGGGGAGCACAGAAGATTCGGCCGCGGTGACAGAGACCGCAGAGAGGATGGAAGCACCGGCTCCGGTGAGAGTAGAAGACGCCGCAGAAGTGACAGCCGTGAAGACGGAAGAAAATGGAACGACCGCGACAGGAAAAACGCAGATCGTAAGCCCTCCGCAGACAGAGCAGAGAGAGAAGAGAAAAAGCGAAAGAAACGGGAAGAGCCGGGCATCGGCAACAGCTTCCCCAAAAGGAAACGATCTTAATGAAATGATAAAACTTGTAGATTTGCCGCAAAAGCCGCAGTTGTGCTTTTGCGGCAAATCGTGTATAGTTAGGGAAGAATGCATAGGCATTAACAGAAAGGTCTGCGGTATGAAAACACTGAAAAAACAGATAACCTATATTTTGCTGGGAGCGACGCTTTTGCTCCTGCTTGGCCTAAATATCATCAGCCAGGATCACTGGCTGGATTCCGATATGGCGGCGGAGATGATCTTTTCCCGGATCCTATCCGAAGAGCACCACATTTTTTCCACGACAAACTGGTATTATTCCACGGAATTCCGCGTGCTGTATACACAGCTGATCATGGGGCCGCTGTTTCGTATCTGCAGCAACTGGCATGTGATCCGTACGATCACGAACCTGGTATTTTACGGGCTGATGCTGGCTTCCTATTATTATTTTATGAAGCCGTTAAAAGTATCCCGCGGACTTACAGTGTTAAGCTCCTGCCTGCTGCTGCTGCCTTTTTCCGAGACCATGATGACGCATATGCAGATGGGCAATACCTACATGTCCCATGTGATCCTGGTGCTGTGGTTCTTCGGTATGTATCTGCGGTTGTGCAGCGGAGAATATTGCGCAAAACGTAAGGTCAGCCTGTGGATATTCTATGTGCTGCTTGCTGTCGTCTGTGGAATGTCCGGCGTGCGTTACCTGCTGGCATTACAGTGCCCTCTGGTACTGACTTCCTTTTTCTATCTGCTGGGTGGAGAGGAATTTCAGAGCTTCCGCGGAGAGATGACAAAGGAGCATTTCCGCTCTTTACTTTCTACGGACAGGATGCGGTATTTCTTATATAGTCTGGCGGGGGCATTTTTTGCGGTAGCGGGCTATGGCATCAATGTAGTGTTCATCAGTCACAAATACGTATTCCAGACCTATGGTGCCACGAATTTCATCGTATTGTATCACGGTGTGTTATTTGACCGGATCCAGAATGCGGTGGGGTGCCTGTTGATGCTTTTTGGCTATATTCCGGATAAGGGCTTTTTATCCCTGCGGGGTGTTGTGACGATGGCAGCCTTTGTGATGCTTGGCATCTGCGGATATGTTACGGTCAAAAGCGGGAAAATGCAGCGTGTCACGGGATTTCGCAGTCTGATCACACTGTTTTTAAAGGTCAGCTTTGTACTGAATTTATTTGTTTTCATATTTACCACCAGTACCATGGTGCCGCGGTATTATATCACGATCTTCATTTTCGCCCTGCCGGTATTGTGTTTTTATCTGGAAGAGGAAAAAATGCCCTTTGACAGATTTGCGGTGACGGCACTGCTTACTATCTGCCTGATCCTCGGAACGGGGAAAACGGTGATGTCTTTCCTGACGGTGGACAAGAACGAGACAAAGCGTCCTGTGGCACAGTTCCTTGCGGAGAACGGGTATGATTTCGGCTTCGCTACTTATAATAATGCCAATATCATCACGGAGCTTACGAATGGTGAAGTGGAGATCGGCAATATCGGAGATCCCGAGCACCTGGAGTATTTCAAGTGGTCTTCACCTATGAAATATTATGAGGAAGGGTATCATGCCGGGGAGACATTCCTGCTACTGACGGCGGAGGAGTGCGCTGAATATGCAGAGACTCCAGCATTAAAGCAGGGCAAAAAGGTATATGAGGACGGCAGTTATACCGTCTATGTATTCGACAGCACGGAGAATCTGATGAACTGTGCTGTGGCGAGATGATAATGACAGAGATTTCGCATATTGCGGACGATATTGGCACCCGGCACTGGCCGCAACGGGACAGTCGGTACTTTTTGAAAAAGGATAACGTCTGCGGAAAGGTTGTAAGTATGAGAATCGGAATGGGATATGACGTACACCGTCTGGTGGAGGGAAGAGACCTCATCATCGGCGGCGTGAAAATACCTTATGAAAAGGGTCTTTTGGGACATTCGGATGCGGATGTCCTGCTCCATGCGATCATGGATGCGCTGTTGGGAGCAGCGGCGCTGGGGGACATCGGGAAACATTTCCCGGATACAGATCCCGCGTACAAGGGTATTTCTTCCATAAAATTGCTGGAAAAAGTGGGCGAGCTGCTGGAAGAGAATCATGTGTTTATCGAAAATATCGATGCAACGATCATTGCACAGGCACCGAAGATGCGCCCGCATATCGATACCATGCGGGAAAATATCGCGAAAGCCCTGGTGATCGATGTGGGACAGGTCAATGTGAAGGCTACCACGGAGGAAGGGCTGGGATTCACCGGAAGCGGAGAGGGAATCTCCTCTCAGGCAATCTGTCTGGTGACTACGCCTTATGATCTTACGGCACAGGCGGTGCAGGGCGGCTGCGGAAGCTGTAGCGGATGCCCGAAGAGCTGATAATTTCGGAAAATAAGAACTTGACAAATAGGTCGATAGGATATAGACTTTAATTAGAACAAGGTCTGTATACTATCGACCTTTTATAATGTGATGAGCGCAAAAAAGCCAATAGGACTGCATATGGCAAGTGCTGGATTAAGAAGGATACAAGGAGGAATGGGAATGTATCAGATGACGGAGACAGAATACAAATTTGCTGAACTGATCTGGGAGGAGGAACCCATCGGTTCCGGAGAACTGGTAAAACAGTGCGCGGAGAAGTTCGGCTGGAAGAAATCCACTACCTATACGTTTATTAAAAAGCTTTGTGAGAACGGTATTTTCAAAAATGAGAATGCCATCGTATCTTCCGTATTGAATAAGGAGGAATACCACAGAGCCCAGGGGGAGGCTTTCGTGGAGAAGGCTTACGGCGGTTCGCTGCCGAAGATGATCGCAGCATTTATCCAGAGCAAGAAGCTCAGCGCAGCGCAGATCGCTGAGATCGAAGCTATGATCGAGGATTATAAGGGCTGACGGAGGAGATTGGATGAGGGAGATTTTAGAGAAGGTATTTGGGATCGTTTGCAACTTGAGCCTGGTGGGAAGCTATTGCATTTTGCTGGTGCTGGTGGCGAGACTGGTACTGCGCAGGGCTCCCAGATGGTGTTCTTATCTGTTGTGGGGAATCGTGTTTCTGCGTCTGTGTTGTCCGATATTTCCACAGACACAGATCAGCCTGATTCCACAGCGGTTGGTAATGGGACAGACGGTGAGCGCGCCGCTGAAGGTGCCCGGAGATATCATGCAGAATGAGAGAAATGCCGGAGAAAAAGCAGCCATGGAACATTCAACCGCGGAAGCAATACAGATTTCAGGCATGACGGAGCAGACCGATAGTGACGATGGCGGTCAGCCGGAGACACTTTCGCAGGAGCCCTCTATGGTAACCGGACAGACAGGAATGTCTGCAACGAGCGATCCAACCACGGAAATGTTTGCAACGCACAGCACACAGATGCTGAAAACACTGGCGGGAATCGTGTTACCGTACTTGTGGCTGATCGGGTTTGTTGGGTTTGCCGGTTATCATCTGTTTTCCTATCTGCGGATGTATTACCGTCTGCGTCAGCCGGAAAATGGCATTCATAAAGTAGAAGAAGGAATTTGTGAGATTAAGGGGGGACACCTTTCTTTTGTTATGGGGATCCTGCATCCGACCATTTATCTGTCATCGGAGCTTGCCGGGGAGAGCAGAGAGGTAGTGTTGTGCCATGAGAGGGTGCATTTGCAGAGAAGAGACTATCTGATCAAGCCGGCAGTGCTTTTTATCTGCTGTGTGCATTGGTTCAATCCCCTGGTGTGGCTGGCCTTTTACCTGATGAATATGGACTGTGAGATGTCCTGCGACGAAAAAGTGGTAAAGCTTTTGGGAGAGGAAAGCAAGAAGGTCTATTCTTATACACTGTTGGAGGAAGCCAGCGACGGCAGGTGGAGAAAATACCGTGGTGGTACGATCTGCGCGCTGTTATCCTTCGGAGAGGATCATGTGAAGAACCGGATCCGTCATGTGCTGGATTATCGTAAGCCTCCGTTCTGGATCCTCATCGGTGCGGTGGCGGTGATCGTAGCACTCATCATCTGCCTGTGCAGTAATCCGGGAGGAAACCGCAGTGAGGAAAAACTTCCTACGGAAACTGCACCGTCTGCACAGAACGAGCCGGTAGATATCAGTGATACGGAGTATTCCGATGAGGCTGTCTGGACACAGGAAGAATGGGATATTTATGCGGAAAAGCTGTCGTATGTAACGTTTGAGACGCGCTCCGATTTCGCGGAATTTTATTCCCCCGAGAGGATCGAGAGTACCCATTCCTTTGCACAGGAGAAGGGATGGTATGTTAATCACAGAAGGTATGCCGGGTATCCTGCGAACTGGGAGATGTTCGAAAACAGCCGTTTCGAGGAGCAGTACGGCACCGGTGATCACAGATCCTACGAGGATTATAAGGACCCTGTGACGGCGGCAAAGCAGCTTCTGTCACTGGGGAAGGGTACCGGTGAGGTGACGGAAGTCCTCTACGAGGCGGCAAGACAGTACCAGCTCTATGGCGATGACCGTATGGGAGAAGGATCGGTGGTCAATGTGGAGTATACTTTTGAGAAGGATGGTTCTGTGATCGAGATTCCCATGGTGCTGGCGGAGGAGGAACAGAAAATCTGGCTGTTGTCTACCGGAGATGTGAGTGCGGCAGCAAAGCAGAAGATCGGACCGCTCCCGGGAGAGCAGTCTGCCCGGAGAGTCTATGTGGAATACGAAGCGTATTCTCCGGGAAATATGCCGGCAGGACAGTATACAGAGTATTTGGAGACGAAGATCGGAAGCTATTCCGGTTCCGGTATTCATATTCAGGTATCCAGCTGCGGAATCTATGCGATGTATGATCATACCTTCCGGTGTGTGTCTGCGGATGGCATCCCGGAAAATATGGCATCGGCTGCGATCTGTGACCGGACCTACTACAATACTTCCAACGCTTATAACGAGAAGCTGCAGGAGGACAGCAGTGTCGGCTGGATGGGCAGCAGGGTATTCTATATGACAGAAGCAGCGGAGCATTTACAGGAGGACGGGAAACCTACACTGTATACGGTGAAGAACTGCAGCCTGGCAGGTGATACCGGATGGGAATTGACCGGGGAAGAAACGGCAGAACCTGTGCTTCCGTTTTCCATGAAAGTACAGAATGGTTTCGTGACGGTCTATAACGGCAACGGAGAACTCTATCAGCAGTATTCCATCAGTGGTCTGGACGCCGGAGCTGACAGGCTGGATCAGGTGTCAAGGGACCGGTATGCTGTGGAATGGCGGGAAGATATTTTATCTCATCCCGGTATGGTATGCGATGTGTCCCAGAGAACTTTTTCTGAGACCTATGCGTTGATTGATCTGGATGGAGATGCGGCAGCGGAGCGGATCGCACTACAAACAGACGCCTGGAAGAACGTGGAAGGAAACAGCCCGGTGAATTACACCTTCGGAGTGGAAGGTAACAATGTAGACCGCCATGCAAGACTGTTGGACAACAGCATTCTCGCTTACAGTCCGGATGGGGAGCAGATCGTGATCGCACTGTATGAGACCGGAGATGATGCAAAAGCGAGAACCGTATTCTTCACCTACGATGGGGAAAAATTACAGGAGACCGGAAGTCTGCAGGCAGACATCCGACGGTGCCAGTACTGGATCCTGGATGCGGCACCGGAGGGAAAGTGGGTGCTTCTGGAAGAATAAAATACTATTGTGATTACAGAGGTTCTATGCTAATATAAATGGCATAGGACCTTTTCTATTATCAGATCTATTTTCTATTAGAACCCAATGTCGGAGAAATTTTCCAATCCATTGAAATTAAGTAGAAAATATGCTTTTAACTTTATGTTTGCAACTAAAAACAGTTGCAAAAAGCAAGCAGAAAAAATATAATATAACTAACAAGGGGTACAAATGGGACAAAAGGAAAAACTAATTGAACAGTTAAAAAGTAGACCTAAGACATTTACCTTTCATGATGCGGAAGTTTTATTGGATTATCTGGAATTTACGAAATGCAATAAGGGGAAAACCAGTGGTTCGAGAGTGATGTTTACCAGTGAGGAGCACGGGAGCATATTACTGCATAAGCCGCATCCGCAAAAGGAATTGAAAGCATACCAGGTCAGACAATTATGTGATCTGTTGGAACAGGAGGGATTGATTTGAAAAATACGATGGAATATAACGGGTATGTCGGCAGCGTAGAATTTTCCGAGGAGAATGGAATTTTTTTCGGAAAGGTAATGGGGATCCGTTCCCTGATCTCTTATGAAGGAACCGATGCCAAGAGTCTGGTAGAAGATTTTCATGGGGCGGTAGATGATTATCTGTTACTATGTGAAGAAAATGGGAAAATTCCGGAGAAGGCATATAAAGGTAGTTTTAATATCAGAATTGCACCGGAAACACATAAAAAGTTAGTGATTCATGCGACTGCATGCCAGATGTCACTGAATGAATACGTGAGGGAAACCTTGGAAAAAGCTGTAATGTAGGAAACTCCAGGGTTGACAAAACCCGTATTTTTGCATATCTTATTTAGTAGGAATGATCATATATGCAGTAAAGGCATGGAGCAGGAAAAGTACTTTTCGGTGGGACGCCAGAGAGAAGCTGTTAGAAGCTGGGAGCGGCTTTCGTCTGAGGAAAAGGAAGTGCGCCTGTGAGCTGATCCGGGGAACAGACATAAGTATCCGGATCCGGTAAGCACCCGTTATGTGCATGGCGTTTTACGCCAGAGTGAAGGGCATTGTCCCTTAAGTAGAGTGGAACCGCGGATAAATTCGTCTCTAAGATGAAGTTTATTCGCGGTATTTTTTTCGAGGTGAGAACATGGGCATCATCAAAAATTTAAAAGAAGAAGTCCGTATTATCAAGGAACGTGATCCTGCGATCCATTCCTCCATGGAGGTTCTTTTGTATCCCAGTTTCAAGGTCATGATCCATTACAGACTGGCGCATAAGCTGTACCTGAGCGGACATTATTTCTGGGCGCGGTATATCTCCCAGCGGGGCGTGCGCAAGACCGGCATCGAGATCCATCCCGGTGCACAGATCGGCAAAGGATTTTTCATCGATCACGGTAACGGTGTCATCATCGGTGAGACCACCATTATCGGCGACAATGTGACAATGTATCAGGGCGTGACCCTGGGCGGTACCGGCAAGGAGCACGGCAAGCGTCACCCCACCATCGGCAACAACGTTATGATCAGTGCGGGAGCGAAAGTCCTGGGGTCCTTCACTATCGGAGATAATTCGAAGATCGGTGCCGGAAGCGTTGTCTTAAGCGAAGTGCCGCCCGGATCTACGGTGGTAGGTGTGCCGGGACGCGTCGTAAAGCGCAACAACGCAAGCCTTCCCCAGGAGACCATGAACCAGACGGATCTCCCCGATCCGGTACGGGAAGATATCACGGTATTGCAGCGTGAGAATTCCGAACTGACCAACCGGGTACTGGAAATGGAAGATGAATTAAAGCAGCTGCGCAGGCTGGTGGTAATGAGTGCGGAGACCGGGGAACAGCCCTAATCTGCAGAAAATGACAAGACAGTGTGATAAAATAAAGATATATCATTGCAAAAATCGCAATTAGGAAAGGATAAACAATGAGCATTCAAATCTACAACACCTTAAGCAAGAGAAAAGAAGAATTCAAGCCCTTAGAGCCCGGCAAGGTAAAAATGTATGTCTGCGGACCTACCGTATACAACCTGATCCATATCGGAAATGCCCGTCCTATGATCGTATTTGATACCGTGCGCCGTTACATGGAATACAAGGGGTATGAAGTGAACTATGTATCCAACTTCACGGATGTGGATGATAAGATCATCAAAAAAGCTAACGAAGAGGGCGTCGAGCCCAGCGTGATCTCCGAGCGTTACATCGCAGAGTGCAAAAAAGACATGGAGGGCATGAACATCAAGCCCGCTACCAAGAACCCCAAGGCTACCGAGGAGATCGGCGGCATGCTGGACATGATCCAGACCCTGATCGATAAGGGACATGCTTATGTTGCTGCAGACGGTACCGTGTATTTCCGTACCAGAAGCTTCAAGGACTACGGCAAGCTGTCTCATAAGAATCTGGACGACTTACAGGGCGGTAACCGTTCTCTGTTAGTCTCCGGTGAGGACCAGAAGGAAGATCCCTTAGATTTCGTACTGTGGAAGCCGAAAAAAGAAGGCGAGCCTTACTGGGATTCCTGCTGGTGCCAGGGACGTCCCGGCTGGCACATCGAGTGCTCCGTCATGAGTAAGCGTTATCTCGGCGAAGAGATCGATATTCATGCCGGCGGAGAGGATCTGATCTTTCCTCATCATGAAAATGAGATCGCACAGTCCGAGGCAGCCAATGACAAGCCTTTTGCAAAATACTGGATGCACAATGCTTTCCTGAACATCGACAACCGAAAGATGTCCAAATCCCTGGGCAATTTCTTCACCGTACGTGAGATCTCTGAAAAATACGATCTGCAGGTACTGCGTTTCTTCATGCTGTCCGCACATTACAGAAGCCCGCTGAATTTCAGCGCTGACTTGATGGAAGCTGCGAAGAACGGCTATGAGAGGATCGTCACCAGCGTGGATAATCTGAAATTCTTACTGGACAAGGCAGCAGATACCGAAATGACCGGGGAAGAGAAGAAGCTGCTTACCGAGGCACAGGGCTTTGAGACCAAGTTTGACGAAGCCATGGATGATGATTTCAACACCGCAGATGCACTGGCAGCTATTTTCGAGCTGGTAAAATTCGTGAATTCCAATGCTAAGGCTGAGAGTAGCAAGGCATTCCTGGAAGCATTAAAGCAGGAAATCGTGACCCTGTCCGATATCTGTGGACTGATCGTGGACAAAAAAGCAGAGATGTTAGACAGCGACATTGAGGCACTGATCGAGGAGCGTCAGGCAGCCAGAAAGGCGAAGAACTTCGCTAGAGCCGACGAGATCCGTGATGAACTGTTAGCTAAGGGCATTGTACTGGAAGATACCAGAGAGGGTGTAAAATGGAAGAGAGCATAACCCTTCTTACTAAGATCAAGCAGACCTTCGACTGCGAGGGGCAGGACGTCCGGGCATATTCTCCGCTGACATTAGCTTACATCGGAGACGGGATCTATGAACTGGTGATCCGAAGTATTGTGGTGGAACGTGCCAACCGCTCCGCAAATGACCTGCATAAAAAGACAACACGCTATGTAAAAGCACCGGCGCAGTCCGCCATGATCGAGGCACTGCTTCCGGAGCTGACGGAGGACGAGGAAGCGGTGTACCGCAGAGGACGCAATGCCAAATCCTACACCACGGCGAAAAACGCTTCTGTGGCAGACTACCGCAGAGCTACCGGATTTGAAGCGCTGATGGGGTATCTGTACCTGACGGGACAGACAGACCGGATGCTTGCGCTGATCAAAGAAGGTATCCGCCTGGCAGGGTTGGAAATCTGAGTGTAGTGTAACGCATGTGACAGAAAAGTAATGCGTAATGAGAAAGTAATACGTAATGAGAAAATAATGCGTAATGAGAAAGTAATGCATAATAACAAAGTAATGTGTAATAAGAAAGCAATACGTAATAAGAAAGGACAAGCATGGGATATCAGGAATTTACCATAGAGGGCAGAAATGCCGTGATCGAGGCGTATCGTTCGGGCAAACCCATTGACAAGCTGTTCATTTTGGATGGCTGTCAGGACGGTCCGATGATGACTATTAAAAGAGAAGCAAAAAAACATGACACGTTAGTAAAGTATGTGACCAAGGAGCGCCTGGATCAGTTATCCGAGACCGGAAAACATCAGGGCGTCATCGCTTACGCGGCGGCTTATGAGTACGCGGAGGTAGATGACATCCTGGAAGCAGCGAAGAAAAAGGGTGAGCCGCCCTTTATTTTCCTGCTGGATAATATCGAGGATCCCCATAATCTGGGAGCTATCATCCGTACTGCCAATCTGGCGGGTGCCCATGGCGTCATCATTCCAAAGAACCGTGCAGCGGGACTGACCGCTACGGTAGCAAGAACCTCCGCCGGAGCACTGAATTATACGCCGGTGGCAAAGGTGACGAATCTGGCGAAGACCATCGAAGACCTGAAAAAGGAAGGTCTGTGGTTCGTGTGCGCGGATATGGGCGGTACTACCATGTACGATCTGGATCTGAAGGGACCCATCGGTCTGGTCATCGGCAACGAGGGCGAGGGCGTAGGCCGTCTGGTGAAGGAAAAATGCGACATGGTGGCGTCTATTCCCATGAAGGGCGACATCGATTCCTTAAATGCTTCCGTAGCAGCAGGCGTACTGGCTTACGAGATCGTACGTCAGAGACTGCAGGCGTAAAAAGTGTCGCGAGGTATAACAGAGTCACATGTTACAGTGAAAGAGCCTGCAATATGCCGAATGCCGTCAAGTGATCCGGATGTCGTTAAGTGATCCGGATGTCGGCAGGTCAGGAGAAAGAGTATGACAGAGCACTTCAAATATGAAGATATGACAGATGAGGAGCTCATCGACCAGCTGCGGGAAGGCGACAGGCCGGTGATGGACTACATCTGTGACAAGTATAAAAATCTGGTGCGCAGCAAGGCAAAATCCATGTATATCCTGGGCGGAGACAGCGAGGATCTGATCCAGGAGGGGATGATCGGCCTGTTCAAGGCAGTGAGGGATTACGACTGCGGCAGAGACGCCAGTTTTTACACATTTGCGGATCTGTGTATCAGCAGACAGATGTATACGGCGGTGCAGGCATCGCAGCGGCTGAAGCACACACCGTTAAATACCTATGTCTCCCTGGACAGCCATGGAAGAATGGAAGAGGACAGAGATCCGGAGACACAGACACTGGCGGAGCTTCTGGCGGATAAGACCGGCAGGAATCCGGAGGAACTGTTCCTGGATAAGGAGAGAGTGGCTTATCTTGAGAAAAGGATCGCCACGGAGCTGAGCGAGCTGGAGCGTCAGGTGCTGGATCTCTATATTACGGGAATGAGCTACACACAGATTGCGAAGGTGCTCAGGAGGAGTGAAAAAGCAACAGAAAATGCGTTGACCCGTGCAAAGCAGAAAATCCGCGGCTTTTTAAGCAAAGAATCGAAATTTTAGATTTATTTAATGGATTTTCGCGATTTGTTAGTGGTAACATATTACTATACAGATGTTTACGTGGGAAAGGCGCGGGAATATATGGAAAAATTCAGTGTAAAAAAACCGTTTACAATTCTGGTGATGGTAGTTGCCATCATTATTCTGGGATTTGTAAGTTTATCGGGAATGACAACGGATCTTTTGCCTAAGATGAGTCTGCCGTATTTACTGGTGATCACGACTTATCCGGGTGCGAGTCCGGAGAAAGTGGAGTCCAGTGTGAGCGAACCTGTGGAAAGCGCATTGGGCTCCATTTCCGGTGTAAAGAATGTATACAGTATGTCCTATGAAAACTACGGGATCGTAGAACTGGAATTTGCAGACGGAACGGATATGGATTCCGCCATGGTAAAGGTATCGAGTGCCCTGGACAGTGTAAAATCGGCATTGCCGGAGGAATGCGGTTCTCCGAATATCATGGAGATCAGCATGGATATGATGGCTTCCGTATATCTGGCGGCATCCTATGAGGGTAAGGATATTCAGGAGACCTCGCGGTTTGTCGAAGACACCCTGATCCCCTATCTGGAGCGGCAGGAGGGTGTGACCAGTATCTCTGACATTGGAATTGTGGAGAATTCCATCTCTGTGGATCTGAATCAGGATAAGATCGATGTGTTGAACGAGAAGATCCTGGCAAAGACCAATGATGCTTTTGCGGATGCGGTGGATCAGCTGAATGATGCGAAGAAGCAGCTGCTGGAATCGGAGCAGAAGCTGGCAGACAGCACGCAGGAGCTGGTCGACGGACAGAAGGATATCGACGACGGCAGGACGAAGTTAGACGATGCGCAGAAGGAACTGGATGAGCAGAAGGAAAAACTGGAAGATGCCAAGGGCTCTCTGGAGGATCAGAAGAAGGATACCGAGAATAAGCTGGCGACCGCCAGCCAGGCATTGGATCAGTTGAATGCACTGCAGACAGACCTGCTGACGTTACAGGCGCAGGAGGAATCGCTGAAGACGACGATCACTGCGATTGACGAAATGGCGCCGACGAAGAATGACAGAGAGATCATGTCCGGCGGGCTGGAAAGCCGGATCAGCTTTTTACAGTCTCCTGATGCCAGCGAACTGAAAAGTATGGAATATGCAACAGCTGTGGGAACGCTGACCGGACATGGTATTGATATAAAGAGCCTGGGGGTTACTGATGAGAAAACATGGAAAGCACTGACCCAGGAACAGTGGGGCGCAGCCTTGAAAAAAACGGCGGACGGTTACCAGTCGCAAAAGGATATGTTGGATGGCTACGACGACTACGTATCTTCCCTGAACAGCCTTCAGGTCGAGAAAGCCGGTGTGCAGGCAGCGGTATCCGCAGCAGAAGCGGAGCTGAAGAAGAGCGGTGTTTCCTATACGGATATTGAAAAGGCGAAAATCGAGGCGGCAGCAGGCTTTGGTGCGGCTTCTGCACAGATCTCTTCCGGACAGAGTGCACTGAATTCCGCCCAGACAACCCTTGATAGCAACAAGGAGAGCCTGGATTCTGCCCAGGATCAGATCACAGAGGGCTGGGATTCCATTGCGGATGCGAAAAAGCAGCTGGCAGACGGCTGGGATCAGTATAATACTTCTCTGGAGAATTTTGAGGTTCAGAAGGCGGAGGCACTTCGTAATGCCAATGCAGACCAACTGGTGAATATGCAGACACTGTCACAGCTCATCTATGCACAGAATTTTGCCATGCCGGCAGGATATCTGGATGATGCGGAGGACAATTCCTGGCTGCTTAAGGTCGGAAGCAATTATGAAAGTGTGGATGAACTGTCCAATATCGTACTTACCAATATTGAAGATATCGGGGATGTACGGCTGTGCGATGTGGCTGACATCACGGTGATCGATAACGCCGATGACAGCTATGCCAGACTGAATGGTCAGAGTGCGGTGGTACTGTCTGTGTTCAAGAGTTCCACAGCGGGAACGAATGAGGTGAGTAAAAATATCGCTGCTGCAATTTCAGAGCTGGAAGAGCAGTATCCCGGACTGTCGGTACTGACACTGATGGATCAGGGCGATTACATAACTATGATCATAAATGGCGTATTGCAGAGCATGATCGTAGGTGCGGTACTGGCGATCCTGATCCTGGCGCTGTTCTTAAAGGATGTAAAACCCACCATCGTTGTAGCTGTCAGCATTCCCTTGTCTGTTCTGACGGCATTGATATTAATGTATTTTACAGGTATTTCACTGAACATGATGTCGTTATCGGGTCTGGCACTCGGAATTGGCATGCTGGTGGATAACTCCATTGTCGTGATCGAGAATATCTATCGTCTGCGGTCTAAGGGAGTCGGTGCGGCGAGAGCAGCGGTACAGGGTACGAAACAGGTGGCAGGTGCTATTATTGCTTCCACTCTGACAACAGTCTGCGTATTCCTGCCGATGGTATTTACCGCAGGAACCGTCCGTGAACTGATGATGCCTATCAGCCTGACGATCATATTTACCCTGGCGGCATCGTTGTTGATCGCCATGACCGTAGTGCCTGCAGCGGGTTCGACCCTGCTTCGTAATTCCAAAGAGAAGAAGCATCCGTTCTTTGACAAGGTGCAGGATATCTATGGAAAAATGCTGGCATTCTGCCTGAAAGTGAAGGTCGTGCCCCTTGCCATTGCCATCGGCCTGCTGGTATACAGTATCTGGGCGGTCATGCGGATGGGTATCGTCATGATCCCGGATATGACCTCTAACCAGATTGAGATATCTGTGCAGATGCCGGAGGATACGGATAAGGAAGAATGCTACAAGAGGGCTGACCAGGTGCTGGATGCCATGACGACCGTAGATGGCATCGGAGATGTAGGTGCCATGGCAGGTGGAGATACCACACTGGTGGCTTCTTCTTCCGGTATGTCAGACAACACCTACGATCAGTTTACATTTTTGGTGCTGACAGAGAATGAGAATGCCGGAAAAGAAGAAGTAAACAGAATCTGCAGGGAGATTGAAGAACGCACAGCGGATATTGACTGTGAACTGACGATATCAACGGGAATGTCTGAGATGAGCACGATGATGGGCTCAGGATTATCTGTTAAGGTATATGGCGATGATCTGGATACCCTGACGAAGATCACGCAGGACATCTGTGATCTGGCTGCTACGATCCCGGGCTATGAAAATATTTCCAACGGGCAGGAAGAGCCGGATCAGGTCATCCGTCTGGTGCTGGATAAAGATGCCGCCATGCGCAAAGGGCTGACGGTTGCCCAGATTTTTTCCGAGCTGAACGGAAAGATGACGGAGAGTACCGATGCCGCTACTGTGACCATAGACGGCGAGGATATGAAGATCGTCGTAAAGGATGGAAGAGAACCGCTGACCCGTGAGAATCTCCTGGACTATAATTTTGAGATTCAGACTACGGATGATAATGGCAACACTGTCACAGAGGATCATCCGCTGTCTGAGTTCGCCACACTAAAGCTGGAGGAGGGTGTGCAGAGCATCAACCGTGAGAACCAGAGCCGCTACATGACGGTGACAGCCACTGTGGCAGAGGGAAGCAATGCCACCCTTCTGTCCAGAGAATTGCAGCCATTGATCGATGCGTATGAATTGCCGGACGGTTATACTATTGACACTGCCGGAGAATCCGATATGGTCAATCAGATGGTGATCCAGATGAGTAAGGTCTTGCTCCTGGGTCTTGCTCTGATCTACCTGGTCATGGTGGCACAGTTCCAGAGCCTGCTCAGTCCGTTTATTGTATTGTTCACGGTACCTCTTGCGTTCACGGGTGGCCTGATAGGATTACTGCTTATGAACGAGCCGCTGTCTGTTATGGGTATGATGGGCTTCGTGGTGCTGCTGGGTACGGTTGTCAACAACGGTATTGTGTTCGTGGATTATGCGAACCAGCTCCGTGTGGGAGGACTGGAACGCAGAGAGGCACTGATCGCTACCGGTAAGACCAGAATGCGCCCGATCCTGATGACGGCGCTGACCACGATCCTGGCAATGGCAAGCCTCCTGTTCGGAGATGACCTCTCCAGCCAGATGTCCAAAGGCATGGCGATCGTAGTGGCGGGAGGACTTGCTTACGCCACACTGATGACGCTGTTCATCATTCCTGTCATGTATGACATCCTCTTCAAGAGAAAGCCTCTGCAGGTGGATATCGGCAGTGAGAACCTGGATGACGTACCGGATGATGCGGCGGATTACCTGAAGCAGAAGGAGCAGAAAGAACTGGAGCAGCAGGAAGCGACACAGAAAGACGAGAAAAATCCTAAATAGTTATAAGTGTAGCAAAAAAAGCAAAAAAAGAAAAAATTCATATTGACAAATATAGATTGCTTTGTTACAATGAATCACGGTGATTGCGTTAGCAGTCACGTGATGCTGCTGTGGCTCAGTCGGTAGAGCGTCGCATTGGTAGTGCGGAGGTCACGGGTCCGATTCCCGTCAGCAGCTCTGGATGAAAAGAGCGGAAGCCTTGATTTTACAGGGTTTCCGCTTTTTTGTTGGCAGCAGGTAGGGAACGTGGTACAATAAAACAAATAATCGGATATAGGGAGAATTATGAAAAAAACAATAACAGCAGTAGTATTTGACATGGACGGTGTGTTATTTGACACCGAGAGGATCTACATGGAGTGCTGGAGAGAAGCGGCAGAGCCTATGGGACTTAAAAATGTGGATGAAATCTCCAAAGCCTGCATCGGCAGAACCTTACAGGGCACGAAGGAAGTATTCGAGGCAGCAAAGGCAGAGCAGGGCATTGATATCTCCTTTGAAGAATTGCATGAGGACTGCAGTCGTAGATTTCAGGAAAAGGAAGAACGGGATGGCCTTCCGGAAAAGCCCGGCGTACATGAGATCCTGGAGTATTTAAAAAAGCAGGGTATTCCCGTAGCACTTGCTTCTTCCACGCGAAAAGCGGCAGTGATGGAGCATTTGGACAGAGCAGGTATCACATCTTATTTTCAGAAAATTATCTGCGGCGACATGGTGGAACACGGCAAGCCTGCACCGGATATTTATCTGAAGGCATGTGAGGAACTGGGCGTTGCACCCGGGCAGGCACTGGCAGTGGAGGATTCCTTCAACGGTATCCGATCCGCCTATGCGGCAGGCTTATATACGGTGATGGTGCCGGATCAGCTGCCGCCCACAGAAGAGATTCTTGCGATGGTAGACAAAAAGTGTGACAGCCTGACCGAGCTTCAGGCACAGCTGCCGGAGCTTCTGGCGGTGTGCGGGGACTGAGGATCATTCTACTGCGGCATGGAACCACAGTACCTTACAGCAGTCACAGGAGGAATCCCGCCTGATCACATGATCCGTGTGAGCCGGTACCATAAAGGCGGTACCGGGCAGCAGAGGGATTTCTTCGCCACCGACGAGAGCATATCCTTTTCCGTCCAATACGAAGAAGCCTTCCTGATCGTCATGCTTTTGCGGCATGTGATATTCTGTGCTGCGATAGAGGGATACGCCCATGCGACACCCTTTTACACACCCCTGGTCTTCATCTAACAGAGTGTGCCCGGTGCGTTCGGGCATTTTGGCTATAATGGAATCTAAAGTAGTATAAGGAATCATTTGTATGCCTTTCTATGGATGTGATGTAACGATTCAGGTACCATATTTTTAATAACAGTGTAGCAGACTGAGAGAGGAAAAACAATAGACTGCCTGTTAGGGCAGAGTAAAGGAATATAAAAATGGAAGAAAAAGAGACAATACACCCCGTTGAGATCACATGGGAAGAACTACAGTCCCGGGACCTTGACCGATACATCCTGGTGGATACCAGAGGGGATGAAGCAGTAAACTATGGAATGATCCCCGGAGCCATTGCAATCCCCGAATGTGAACTGGTGGACAAGCTGGCTGCGGCAGCAGGGGATAAAAAAGTGATCCTGTATTGCAGCCGCGGACAGAACAGTAAAGTGTCCGCAGAATATTTCCGGGAACAGGGAATGGACGTCTACAGTTTACAGGGCGGCTATACCGGGTGGCTTCTGAACCTGATGCAGAAGGAACAGCCCGGAGAAAAAGAAAACGAGCGGGCACGGGAGATTGAAAAAAGCATCCGCAAAAAATTCCATAAAGTCCTGTTTTCCCGATTTGCCAAAGCTATCAATGAGTACGACATGATCCGGGAGAACGACAAGATCGCCGTATGTATCTCCGGCGGTAAGGATTCCATGCTGATGGCAAAGCTGTTCCAGGAGCTGAAGCGTCACAACAAGTTCCCTTTTGAACTGGTATTTTTAGTGATGGATCCCGGTTACAGTGAGGCGAACCGCAAGATCATCGAGAACAATGCGAAGCTGATGGACATTCCCATCACGATTTTTGAATCCCAGATATTTGATGCGGTGTATGATATCGAGGATAGCCCCTGCTATCTGTGTGCGCGAATGCGCAGAGGCTATCTCTACAGTCACGCAAAGGAGCTGGGGTGTAATAAGATCGCTCTGGGACACCATTACGATGATGTGATTGAGACGATCCTAATGGGGATGCTGTACGGTGGACAGGTGCAGACCATGATGCCGAAGCTGCACAGCACGAATTTCGAGGGCATGGAGCTGATCCGTCCCATGTATCTGATCCGCGAGGACGACATCAAACACTGGAGAGATTACAACGATCTGCATTTTATCCAGTGTGCATGCCGTTTTACCGATACCTGTACCACCTGCCGTACCGATGGCAGCAGTCCCTCCAAACGTATGGAGATCAAGAACCTGATCGCTTCCCTGAAGCAGACCAATCCCTTTATCGAAGGGAATATTTTTAAGAGCGTGGAGAATGTCAACCTGCGCACGATCATCGCCTATAAAGAGGACGGCGTGAAACATCATTTCCTGGAGCATTATGACGAATGGAAATAGGAGCTTTTCACTTGACGCCCGAGGTGTGATTATTCTATAATAATATGATACTGGAAATGCGAGAATTGCAATTTTACAGGCATCATACGCCAGAGGAGAAGCTATGATCAAGAGTATGACGGGATTTGGCAGATGTGAGACTGCCGAGAATAACAGAAAGTTTACCGTAGAGATGAAGTCTGTGAATCATCGCTACCTTGATGTGAACATCAAAATGCCGAAGAAACTGAATTTCTTCGAGTCTGCGATCCGCAGTGAATTGAAGAATTACATTTCCAGAGGTAAAGTGGATCTGTTCATTACTTATGAAGATTTTTCCGAAAACACGTCCAGCGTCCGTTACAACAAGGAACTGGCAGCGGAGTATCTGGGATACCTGAAGCAGATGGCCAGCGATTTTGATCTGGATTGTGATATCAGGGTGTCCACCCTGTCGAAGTATCCGGATGTCTTCGTGATGGAAGAGCAGGATATCGACGAGGAAGAGCTGTGGAAGGAACTGCAGAGAGCCTTAAAGGGTGCCTGCGAGATGTTTGTGCAGACCCGGATCACCGAAGGGGAACATCTTCGGGATGATCTGATCGCGAAACTGGACGGCATGCTGAAGCTGGTAGATTTCATTACAGAGCGTTCTCCCCAGATCATCACGGAGTATCGTCAGAGACTCGAAGACCGGGTGAAGGAACTGCTTTGTGATACCACGGTGGACGAAGGAAGACTTCTCACGGAAGTGACGATCTTTGCGGATAAGGTGTGCGTGGATGAAGAACTGGTGAGACTGCGCAGCCACATTGAGACCACGAAGAATACACTGGTAGCCGGTGGCAGCATCGGAAGGAAATTAGACTTTCTGGCGCAGGAGATGAATCGCGAAGCCAATACGATTCTGTCTAAGTCTAATGATCTGGAGATCTCCAACTGTGCCATTGAGTTAAAGACCGAGATCGAAAAAGTCAGAGAGCAGATACAGAATATTGAATAATGGGCTGCGAAGCAGTGAAGAGCACAATATCGTGCGGTTATGTGAATGAGGACTGTATGACCACGAAAGGCGATACAATGAACCGACTGATCCATGTGGGATTTGGAAATATTGTGAATACAGATAAGATCATCGCTATAGTAAGTCCGGAATCCGCACCTATCAAACGTCTGGTTCAGAAGGCAAAAGAATCTGGGACTGCAATCGATGCCACACAGGGACGCAGGACGAAATCCGTACTGGTCATGGAGAACAGTCAGATCGTGCTGTCTGCACTTTTACCCGAGACGATTGCGGGAAGAGCACAGGCACTGTGGCCGGACGAAGAAAAAGAGGACAGTGAAGAAGATGCAGAATAAGGGAATATTGATGGTGATCTCCGGATTCTCCGGAGCCGGCAAAGGAACACTGGTGAAAAAGCTGTTATCGGAATATGACAATTATGCATTGTCTATTTCCATGACTACCAGAGGACCGCGTGAAGGAGAACAGGACGGAAGAGAATATTTCTTCCGCACCAGAGAACAATTTGAAGAAAATATTGCAAAAAACGGATTTATCGAGTATGCTCAGTATTGCGGCAATTATTACGGAACGCCGAAAGCATATGTGGAAGAGCAGATGCAGGCAGGCAAGGATGTGATCTTAGAGATCGAGATTCAGGGAGCCATGAAGATCAAGGAACAGTTCCCGGAGAGCCTGTTACTGTTCGTTACCCCTCCCAGTGCAGAAGAGCTGCAGAAGAGACTGGTGGGCAGAGGAACCGAGACAGCCGATGTGATCGCACAGAGACTGGCGCGGGCTTATGAAGAATCAGAAGGCATGGACGCCTATGATTATATAGTAGTGAACGACGATCTGGACGAGTGCGCTGCAGCGGTACAGAAGTATGTGGAAGCAGCGAAAAATGTACCGTCCCGTCGTGTAGAATTTATCACAGAGATCAGAGAGGAACTGAAAGGTTTCGCGAAAGGAGCAAAATAAAATGTTACATCCCTCTTATACCGACTTAATGAAAGTAGTAAACAGCGAGGTAGAACCCGGTGAAGCACCCGTAGTCAACAGCCGGTATTCTATCGTTATGGCAACTGCCAAGAGAGCAAGACAGATCATCGCAGGCGACGAGCCTCTGGTAACCGCCAAGGTGGATAAGCCCCTGTCTATCGCAGTAGAAGAGCTGAATCAGGGTAAGATCAAGATCCTTGGTGATGATGAGGAAGCATAAGACGCATGAAGATATTGTTTGTATCCCTGGGCTGTGACAAGAACCTTGTCGATTCTGAGAAGATGCTTGGCATGCTCCAGGAAAAGGGTTATACCTTCACGGATGATGAAGCAGAGGCAGATGTTGTAGTAGTAAACACCTGCTGCTTTATCGGCGATGCCAAGGAAGAAAGTATCAATACATTATTACAGATGGGAGAACTGAAGGACAGCGGACAGGTTAAAGCACTGATCGCTGCCGGGTGTCTCGCCCAGCGCTACCGCGAGGAGATCCAGAAGGAGATCCCACAGGTGGACGCCATTATCGGAACCACTGCTATTGATGAGATCGTAGCTGCCCTGGAGGAGATCCTGGCAGGACAGAAACAGAACCATTATGAAGATATCAATGCCGCCCCTGTGACAGAGACCAACCGTGTTGTCACTACAGGCGGACATTTTGCGTATCTGAAAATTGCAGAAGGCTGTGACAAACACTGCACCTACTGTATTATTCCGAAGGTCAGGGGCAATTACCGCAGCGTTCCCAAGGAGAGTCTGTTAAAGGAAGCCAGAGAACTGGCGGATAAGGGCGTACGGGAGCTGATCCTGGTAGCACAGGAGACCACGCTGTACGGTGTGGATCTGTATGGAAAAAAGGAACTGCCCGGACTCTTACATGAGCTGGCACAGATCCCCGGTATCTACTGGATCCGTATTTTATACTGTTATCCGGAGGAGATCACGGATGAACTGATCGATGCTATTGCTGCAGAACCCAAGGTCTGCCACTATCTGGATATTCCCATCCAGCATGCTTCCGACAATGTGTTGAAGCGAATGGGCAGACGTACCGACCAGGCAGAGCTTCGTGCCATCATTGGGAAGCTTCGGGAGAAGATCCCCGATATCTGCTTACGTACCACATTGATCAGCGGATTTCCCGGAGAGACCCAGGAGGATTTCGAGGAGCTGTATCGTTTTGTCAACGAGATGGAATTCGACCGTCTGGGTGTATTCCCGTATTCTCAGGAGGAAGATACTCCCGCTGCCACCATGGAAGACCAGGTGCCGCAGAAAGTCAAGGAATTCCGGAGAGATGAATTGATGGAATTACAGCAGGCAATCGCCTTTGACAAGGCGGAGGATATGGTAGGACACATCCTGACCGTAATGATCGAGGGCAAGGTTGCGGACGAAGAGACTTATGTTGCAAGAACATACAGAGATGCCCCCAATGTGGACGGCTATCTGTTCGTGAATACTTCAGCGAATCTGATGACCGGAGATTTTGTCAAGGTTCTGGTCACCGGTTCCAATGAATATGATCTGATAGGAGAAATATACCATGAGTAAAATGAATCTGCCCAACAAGCTGACTATTTTTCGCGTGATCCTGATCGTACCGTTTATTATCCTGTTACTGGGAGGCCATGCCGGATGGTTCGGCGAGAACACTTTCGTGACGGATATGATCGCACTGGCCATCTTCATCATTGCCAGCCTCACTGATCTGATCGACGGTAAGATTGCAAGAAAATATAATCTGATCACCGACTTCGGTAAGTTCATGGATCCCCTGGCTGATAAGCTGTTAGTATGTTCCGCCATGATCGCACTGATCGAGATGAACCGTATCCCTTCCTGGGTGGTCATCATTATCATCGCCAGAGAGTTCATCATCAGCGGCTTCCGTCTGATCGCCTCCGACAATGGCGTAGTCATTGCCGCAAGCTACTGGGGCAAGTTCAAGACCACCTTCCAGATGATCATGATCTGCCTGATGATCGCCAATTTCCCGCAGCTGCAGATCCTTACGGATATCATTATGTGGATCGCACTGATCCTCACTGTGGTGTCTTTGATCGATTACCTCGTGAAGAATAAGGATGTCATGAAGAACACGAAATAAATTGAGAGTTTACGCGAGCAATGAGCCGCGCATAGGCATAGTGAAGACAGCGATGGGCGCTTGCGCACAAATCGCTGTCTTTACTTATGCCGTGATGCAGCGAACGCCGCGAAGAGAAATACGATTGGCAGCGTTTTTTGCTGGCAATCTTATGAATAGCGTGGCTCATTGCGGAGAACCGCCAATAAATGTGGAGCGTCCTTTGCAACACATTTATGAATTGAGTGCATGGCTCGTAACGTAGGGCTGCCGTCGGCCGCTCGGGGAGTTCTGTTTGTATTAAAAACGCCATTTTTTGCTAAAAAAATACAAAAACATGAGATTTTGCCATGTAAAAAGCTGTTATTTTCGCTGAGCGTGCAAAATGAAGAAATTCCGTACAAAAATCCCTGATTTAGGAACTTTTTTGTACGGAATTCATTGTTTTTAGGGTTTTTACACCAAACTGGAGAGCTACGAAAGCATAGCCACGCTAGAGAACAAGAAAGACCGGGTGTGGGCACTTGCGCACCAATCCCGGTCTTTCTTGTTACGCGGGGCGTAATCGACAAATTTAATTAATTAAGCCCCGGTAGTTTACGTTACGCGGGGCGTAATCGACAAATTTAATTAATTAAGCCCCGGTAGTTTACGTTACGCGGGGCGTAATCAACAAATTTAGTCAATCAAGCCCCGGCAGTTTACATTACGCGGGGCGTAATCAACAAATTCAGTCAATTAAGCCCCGGCAGTCTATGTTGCGCGGGGCTTAATTATCAATTATAGTCAATTAAGCCCCGGGAGTTTATATTGTGCGGGGCGTGATCATCAATTATAGTCAACTAAGCCCCGGGAGTTTATGTTATGCGGGGCGTAATCATCAATTATAGTCAATTAAGCCCCGGGAGTTTATGTTATGCGGGGCGTGATCATCAATTATAGTCAATTAAGCCCCGGCAGTTTATGTTACGCGGGAGCGTAATCAACAAATTTAGTCAATTAAGCCCCGGTAGTTTTATTCATAGTGTGGGTATCAGCAATGAAACAAGCTTCTCATACCCACAAACTATTCACGCTGAGGCGGAAGAAGGGCACAGGCGGGCGTTCGCCCGGTCTACGGCAACCCTACGTTACGAGCCATGCACCCAATTCATAAATGTGTCGCAAAGGGCGCTCCACATTTATTGGCGGTTCTCCGCAATGAGCCACGCTATTCATAAGATTGTCAGCAAAAAATGCTGCCAATCGTATTTCTCTTCGCGGCGTTCGCCGCATCACGGCAAAAATAAAAACCGTGATTTGTGAGCAAGCTCCCAATCACGGTTCTTATTTTGCCTATGCGCGGCTCATTGCTCGCGTAAACTCTCAATCTACCTAATCATTTAAAGCCATCTGTTTTAACTTCGAGAACAGATTCTGCACCGGTTTCACGGACAGGATCAGTAATGTTACTGCTGCTTCAGCGAAGATATAGATCGCATTGTAGGCGAGGGAGTAGGGCAGGGGATCCCAGCCTTCCCAGGCATACGCCCCGAAGAAGATCCATCCGGAAATCACGGCGAACACATATCTGCCCAGCACAGCGGTGATATATCCTTTCAGCAGTCCGAACTTCGCATTGGAGAAGAGACCGGACAATCCCAAAGCACCGAAAGCCAAAATGTAATCAACGATCAACTGCATGGGATACAATACATAAGGATCGATGAGAAGCTGTAACACACCGTAAGCTACGCCGGTGGCAATACCTGCACCCAGACCGAACCAGTAACCGGGCAGGCAGATCACCAGCATGGACAGTAGTGTAATGGAGCCGCCGGTAGGAAAATGGAACAGCTTGATGTTAGACAGCACGGTTCCAAGAGCGATTGCCATAGCGCAAAAAGCCAGCTGTTTTACGGTCAGCTTACCGTGAGCCATTTTCTGATCACCGTCGTCAGCCCCGGTCTTATTTCTCTGCTTACGGGCAAATACAACAGCCACAGCCAGCAGAGCGATCAGGACAACCACTAACAGGACATTGCCCAGAGCAGTGGGGACATAAGTAGTCTCGCCCCAGTCATTCACAACAACATTGTACAACATAAAAAAATCCTCCTTCGTATGCGCGAGGAGGGACAACATCGTATCCATGCAAAAATTATAGTCTTGAACGGCACTCTTATAATGTACGGTTCCCATACACTGTTATCAGCAGTGCATATGTAGACGATAACTGCATGAAATCTATGCTTCCTTACGCCGGTATTATCCGGTTCAAGTAGTGAGGGTTAGAAGTGATGGCATAGTTTTACAGCACTTCAATCTCAGCGATGCGCTCCCCTAGCGGAATATAATGATGTCGGGGTCAAAAGCCCCCGACTTTGATGCCTACGGATTGTTCCGTGCTGCGCACTCTCGCAATCCTACCCGATATTCGCATATCGTGGGATTATCATCCCACTTTTATGCTCATATCGGGGCGGGTCCTAAGGTCTTTCACCCACCTATGAGCAAGCTCATGTGGGCTTAGACCTTTTGACCCTGGCATCATATAATATTTACTTCCTTACTATATTGCTTTATCGTGACAGTGTCAAGCTTAGAGAAAAGTTTTTAATACTTGCAGCACGCCGTTTTCCCAATAAGGTGCACAGGTTCCCTTTGCGGCAGCGATTACTTCCTCTCTGGCGTTGGATACCGCATAGCTGGTTCCGGCGCTCTCAAGCATTTCTATATCATTCAGATTGTCTCCGAAAGTACAGGTCTCCTCCGGGGCAATGCCGAGATATTCCTGCAAAAACCGAATAGCGGTTCCTTTGTTGACACCTAACGGGTTACAGTCCATCCATTCTTTGCCGGAGGAAGCGATTTTAGCCTTGGTCTGCCAGGTGGGAGTGAAAAGAGGGGCGCACATTTCTTCACATGCCGAAGGGTGATATACAGTGAATTTGATCACGTTGTCCACAGGTGTTTTTAACAGATCCGGAACTTCGCGGATATCATATCCGTAGGAATCTGTGAGCCATCGGAACATGCGGCTTCCGGCATCTTCCGCAAGACAATAGTCCGGGGTGGCAATAAAACAATCACAGTCCGGCAGGTTGTTTCGGACTGTTTCGCACATCCCATGCCAGACATCTTCGGGCAGAGTGTGGACTTTTAAAATTTTGTGCGGGGTACGGACTACCGTGCCGCCGTCCGTGATATAGAGAAGCTTATCCCGTATGGGAGCAAAAAGCTTCCGTTCACTGATAAATTGTCTGCCGGAACAGGCAACGAAAATGATTCCTTTTTCGGTGAGTTTATCAATCACAGTCATATATTCGGGATCCAGCATCAGCGTACCGTCTTTTAGAAGCGTACCGTCAATGTCGGTTGCAATTAATTTGATCATAGCTCCTCCTGTTAATGGAAAGTATGCTATGATTATAGCCTATCTGTAAGCGGATTGGCAATGACATCCGCAAGATTGACATCCTCAAGATAGATAAAACAGTTGGAAAAACGGAAAAAATATAGTATCGTAGATTGTAAAGATAAAGAAGCGGTAAAAAGGCGGTAAGAAACAGATAAGGGATAGACAAGAAACCTGAAGAAGCAACAGGAACCGGGCATAGAAGGGTTAACGATAAGAATGAAGAAATTAATTATAGGAATTCTGGCACATGTGGATGCCGGCAAGACGACACTGGCGGAAGGCCTTTTATATACCTGCGGAACGATCCGCAAGGCAGGAAGAGTGGATCACGGAGATGCTTTTCTGGACAATGGGGACATGGAGAGGAAGAGAGGCATCACGATCTTTTCCAAGCAGGCGAGAATCCGGTGGAAAGATGTGGATATCACTCTGTTAGATACCCCGGGACATGTGGATTTTTCCGCTGAAATGGAGAGGACACTTCAGGTATTGGATGCAGCGATCCTTGTGATCGACGGCAGCGACGGCGTGCAGGGGGATGTATACACACTGTGGAGATTATTGAAAAGATATGAGGTTCCGGTATTTTTATTCGTAAATAAAATGGATCAGCCGGGCACCGAGCGGGACAAAATACTGACCGAACTGCAAAGTAAGCTGGATGGCAATATTGTAACCGTTGAAAATATCATGGCGCAGGAGAAATACGGAGAAAACCGTGAACAGGAACTGGAACATGCCGCTATGTGCAGCGAAGCACTGATGGAGGAATATCTGGAGACCGGAGACTTGCAGCCGGAGAGTATGGCATTCACCGTGGCGCAGCGGAAGCTGTTTCCCTGCTTTTTTGGATCGGCGTTGAGGCAGGAAGGCATAGAAAAGCTGTTGGACGGGCTGAATTTCTATCTGCCGGAACCGGAATATTCACAGGAGTTTGGAGCCAGAGTCTATAAAATCGGCAGAGATACGGCGGGGAACCGTCTGACGTATCTGAAAGTCACCGGAGGGACTCTTCGGGTCAAAATGATGATCGGTAATGAGAAAAGCAGTGCCGGGGAAGAGACCTGGGAGGAAAAGGCAGACCAGCTGCGCCTGTACAACGGAGGAAGCTATGAGACCGCAGACAGCGTGCCGGCGGGAGAAGTCTGCGCGATCACGGGACTCACGAAGACATTTGCAGGACAGGGACTGGGCTATGAAAGCGAGAATCTGGCACCGGTGTTGGAACCGGTATTGACATACAGACTGAGTTTCCCCCCGGATGTGGATCCGGTGACAGCGCTCGGAAAGCTCAGACAGCTGGAAGAAGAGGAGCCGCAGTTACATGTATTATGGCAGGAGGAAAAGCGGGAGATACATATGCAGGTCATGGGGCAGGTGCAGATGGAGATCCTGAAAAATATCCTGTGGGAGCGCTTCGGACTGGAAGCGGAATTCGATGCGGGAAGTATTGTCTATAAGGAGACGCTGGCGGAGCCGGTGGAAGGCATCGGACATTTTGAACCCCTGCGACATTATGCGGAAGTACACCTGCTGCTAGAACCCGGTGAACGGGGCAGCGGACTGCAGTTCGCATCTGCATGCAGTGAGGATATGCTGGATCGGAACTGGCAGAGACTGATCCTGACTCATTTGGAGGAAAAAAGGCATGTGGGAGTGCTCACCGGATCGGAGATCACAGATCTTCGGATACTGTTGATTGCCGGCAAGGCACATACTAAGCATACGGAAGGCGGGGATTTCCGGCAGGCAACTTATCGCGCCATCCGCCAGGGACTGCGCAGCGGAAAAAGTATTCTGCTTGAGCCGTGGTTTTCCTATCGGCTGGAAGTACCGACAGAGAATCTCGGCAGAGCAATGTCAGATATCACCAGGATGAACGGACGATTCGATCCGCCGGTGACTGAAGGAAACAACAGCGTACTGACGGGCAGTGTGCCGGTGGCAACCATGCGGGATTACGCCAGAGAAGTAGCTTCCTATACCAAAGGACACGGCAGACTGTCCTGTAGCCTGCAGGGGTACGAGCCCTGCCATAATACGGAAGAGGTGATGGCACAGACGGATTACGATCCGGAGGCGGATACTGCCAATCCTACCGGTTCCGTATTCTGCGCTCACGGAGCCGGTTTCCAGGTGCCCTGGGATCAGGTGCCGGAATACGCCCATGTGGAGAGCGGCTGGGTACCGGATCCGGAGGAGAATGCAGAGTCTGGTGATGACGCTTTACAAGGAATGCCGGCAGTGAACAGACGGCAGGGAGCTGTACGTCAGACGGGCGGCGGCACAGAGCGTGTCATATCTCAGGAGGAGATCGAAGAGATCTTCCGTCGGACCTATGGGAAAAGGGAAGAGGATTCCCACAGATTCCGAAGATATCATACTTCTTCTGGCAGCCGCAGCAACTATTCGAGCAGCCAGACGGACAGCGTGCGGACACCGAAGACCAAAGCAGGCCCTCAGGAAAAACCGGAAGAATATCTGCTGGTGGACGGCTATAATATTATTTTTGCATGGCCGGAGCTGCGGGAGCTTTCGAAGATCAACCTGGACAGCGCCAGGGATAAGCTGATGGATATCCTGTGTAATTATCAGGGCTATCAGGGATGCCGGCTGATCTTGGTCTACGATGCTTATAAGGTGAAGGGGAATCCCGGATCCACCATGAAATATCATAATATAGAAGTGGTCTATACGAAGGAAGCGGAGACCGCAGACCAGTATATTGAGCGCACCACGCATGAGCTGGGAGCAAAACCGCAGAAATACCGCGTGACGGTAGCTACCTCGGATGCCCTCGAGCAGATGATCATCTGGGGCAACGGTGCCACGAGGATGTCGGCACTTGGGCTGAAGGCAGCGGTGGAGGCGGCCGGGGCGGAATATTTTGAATAAATAAGGGAGTTTTAACGGACTAAAAAAAGAGTAGTCTATACCTGTCAGATTGGGGATGACCCGATGGAAAACGTATCATGTATGAATAGAAAGAGGTATAGATTATGAGAAGACAGGCTGTTTCCAATGTTGCATTTTATGTTGTCACTGTTGTATTGATCCTGATCATTGTATTATGCGTGGGAGGAACAGCCAGAAGCGAAAGCCGGGATGAGGCACAGTGGGTGGAGAACAGAGTGCAGGAACAGCAGCTGCTTACGGATGTAAGACAATATCTGAAGAATAACGGGTATACGAACAGCGGCGTGACTCTGACGTATGTGACAGATGCAGACGGCGATCCGGAGTATACTTTCACGATCCATCATAAGAGAATCAATGACATGAGCGAAGAGGAACGGGAAGCTTTCAGTGCAGAGCTTATGCAGGCATGCAATGCTTCCGGCAGTTACAGCATCTCTTACGAATATCTTTTGACAGATTTTTAAGGGAGACATGACATTTTTCAAAATAGGGGTTATACTGTTACCATATGCCGCAGCAGAGGCGATGGGAAAGGAGAAGGACAGATGACATTTATTCCCAAACCACATGAGATATATAAGCATTTTAAAGGGAATCTGTACCAGATCGTCACGATAGCACAGCATTCGGAGACCGGAGAACAGCTGGTGATCTATCAGGCAATGTACGGAGATTTTAAGATCTATGCGAGACCGCTTGCGATGTTTACGAGCGAAGTGGATAAGGTCAAATACGCTGAGGTACAGCAGAGATTCCGCTTTGAATTACAGGGTGCGGATGCGGACAGACAGATACGTGAGACCGATGAAGTGAACGGTGGGCAGACGACAACACAGGCAGTGCCGACAGCAACAGCGCAGGACGCGGCGATTTGGACAGCGCAGGCAGCAACGGTGCAGGACGCGGCGACTGTGGCAGCACAGGCAACAGCACAGCCGGCATCTGTAGAGACACAGCCGGAGGAGCCCGAACTGGATCCTTTGGTATTGGAATTTTTGGATGCGGATTCTTATGAGCAGAAGTTAAATATTCTCGCAGGATTACATCACCGGATCACCGATGAGATGATCACGACCATGGCGATCGCCTGCGATATCGAAGTAAATGACGGTGAGACAGAGGAACGTTATGAAGAACTGAAAAACTGCCTGCTCACCATGGAGAAGTTTGAATGCAATCGTCTGAGATAGACATTAGTGAAAATTTAACAGATTTTAAGGAAATCTTTAGGAAAGGTGACCTTCTTGCGATTCCCAAACCACTTTTAAAATGGTATGATAATAATCGCAGGATACTTCCCTGGAGAGAACAGCCCACACCCTATCGCGTATGGGTCTCTGAGATCATGCTACAACAGACCAGAGTGGAAGCGGTGAAGCCCTATTTTCAGAGATTCATGGATACCCTGCCGGATATCGCAGCATTAGCGGAAGCGCCGGAGGAGACTCTGTTAAAGCTGTGGGAAGGTCTGGGCTATTATAACAGGGTGCGGAACCTTCAGAAAGCAGCAATTCAGATCGTGGAAGATTATGGCGGCAGAATGCCGGATTCTTATGAAGAATTGCTGAAATTAAAAGGAATCGGAAGCTATACGGCGGGAGCTGTATCTTCTATTGCTTACGGAAGACCGAATCCGGCGGTGGATGGCAATGTGCTCAGAGTGATCTCCAGAATACGTAAGGATGAGCGGTGCATCTCCGAGGACAAGGTGAAAAAGTCCGTGGAGAAGGATCTGTGGGAGGTTATACCGAAGGACAGACCCGGGGATTTTAACCAGGCAATGATGGAGATCGGAGCCTGCGTGTGTATTCCAAACGGTGCCCCTCATTGTGAGGAGTGTCCGCTCAGGCAGATCTGTCTGGCATACGAAGATGGAACGCAGCAACAGTACCCGAATAAGGCAAAGGCAAAGGAACGGACCATAGAGGAGAAGACGATCCTCATTATCCGGGATGCGGAGCTTGCGGTGTTGCACAAGCGGCCGGCTAAGGGGCTGCTCGCCGGAATGTATGAGTTTCCGTCAATGAAGGGATTCTGTACGGCGGAAGAAGTGAAGGAATATCTGACAGAGAACGGACTGCAGGTACTCAGGATCCAGCCGTTAGAGGATGCAAAGCATATTTTCTCCCACAGGGAATGGCATATGAAGGGATACCTCATCCGGGTGGATGAGCTCGCACCGAAGAAGGCGGGACCGGATTCTGCAGACTGGATCTATATTGAACCCCGGGAGACGAAAGACAGATATCCCATTCCTTCGGCATTTGCAGTCTATGCGAAGGGCCTACGCATGCAGCTTGGAATCCCAAGAGAGGAAGGCTGACAGCCGGGCGGCAGCACGGAACGATCCTACCCAAGGTCTTTCACCGACTTATGAGCAAGCTCATGTGGGCTTAGAACTTTTGAACCTGGTATAATTATATATAAGAAAGGACAGCGATATGAAATTACTTTCCATAGCAATTCCCTGCTACAATTCTGAAAAGTATATGAGAAAATGTATTGATTCTCTGCTCATCGGCGGTGAGGATGTAGAGATCCTGATCATTGATGACGGATCCACCAAGGATCGTACCGCAGAGATCGCAGATGAATATGAGGCACAGTTCCCTACCATTGTCCGTGCTATCCATAAGGAGAACGGAGGACATGGCTCCGCAGTGAATACCGGAATTGCCAATGCCAAGGGACTGTATTTTAAAGTAGTGGACAGCGATGACTGGGTGAAGCAGGATGCATATTTTAAGATTCTGGACACTCTGCGGGAGCTGGCAGGAGGCGGTCAGGCACTGGACATGCTCATCAGCAATTATGTTTATGAAAAAGAAGGCGAGCGCCGTAAAAAGGTGATCCAGTATCGCCATATTCTGCCGGTGGAGAAGATGTTTACCTGGGCAGACTGCCATCATTTTATCAAGGGACATTACATATTGATGCATTCCGTGATCTTCCGTACCAGGCTGCTCCAGGAATGTGGACTGAAGCTTCCCGAGCATACCTTCTATGTAGATAATCTGTATGTATTCGAGCCGCTTCCCTATGTGAAGAATATGTATTATCTGGATGTGAATTTCTACAGATATTATATAGGAAGACAGGATCAGTCCGTGAACGAGACGGTCATGATCTCCAGGATCGACCAGCAGATCCGTGTGACCAGGCTGATGATCGATTATCTCGTAGACAAAAAAGCAGAACTGGTCAAAAACAGACGCCTGTATCAGTATATGCGCAATTATTTAGAGATCATCATGACAGTATCCTCTGTGCTGCTGATCCGTTCCGGCACTCCTGAGCATCTGGAGAAAAAGAAAGAGCTGTGGGAGTACCTGAAAGAAAAAGACAAGAGACTCTACCTGTGGATGCGTAACGGCATCATGGGTGGAACCATGAATCTGCCCGGAAGAGGCGGTCGTAAGATTTCCGTGGAGGGATATAGAATCTGTCAGAAGTTGTTCGGATTTAACTAGTCAGGACTTTATTTCTGATAAGCCAGAAAAAGCTTTAAAAGTCTGAGCGCATAATCACGTTCTCTTTGTTCGGAATTATTCAGCATAGTTAAAATAGCGGATACTTCGGCTGTTTGCCCGGGGTATCCGTTTTCTTCGATTTCTTTTCCGTAAATAATATAATCCAGTGACATATCTAAAGCTTCGGAAAGTGCCATCAGAGTTTCTACACTCATACCACAGCTGCCACGTTCAATATCGGCATAATATTTAGCGGCACGGTCTATTTTTTCAGCCATTTCATCCTGCGTGAACCCCAACAGGTTTCTTTTTTGACGAATTCGGTCACCGGCAGCCAATCGATCGTATGTTTTTTTCATTCATACCTCCAATAGTATAAACCCCATGAAATTCCCCATATTGTTTTGCACTACGTACTACAGTGTCTCCCAATTCGGTCCGTGCTAAAGCAACATCATCCTATTTACATTATGAAGACCGTAAACTATTGACAATACCAGTTTTAAACGTATATAATGGTTACGTTTAAAACAGAAGATAAAATTACGTTAAAAACGTAGCGGCAGAGGAAATTCTTACAATAGCCCGGAAAAGTCCGGAAAGAGGAAGTACAAATGAAGAAAAAAATTATTTTCGTAATCGCGGGCGTGGCCGGTCTGGCTATGACTTATTTTTTAGCGAGCGGAATCTCTCATATCATCTATAATCGTCCGACGGACAATGCGGCTGCCGAAACTGAGAGCTCAACGGAAAGCACCGAACAGGGCACCGAGGAAGCCAAAGCTGCCATGACCGAGGATGAGATCAACGAAATGCTGTCAGGCATGAAGGCAACGGAGACGGCAGAGACTGAGACTGTAACAGAAGAACAGAGCGAGGTCATCCCTGTGAAGTTCGAAGAACTTCAGACAGTGAATCCGGATGTCTATGCCTGGATCACAGTGCCCGGCACCGATATCGACTATCCGATCTTACAGCATGCATCCGACAATTCCTATTATCTCATGCACAATATTGACGGTTCTTATGGATATCCCGGCTGTATTTATACTGAAAATCTCAACAGTAAGGATTTTACAGACAATAACACCGTGATCTACGGACACAATATGAAGAACGGCTCTATGTTTGCCCAACTGCATAAATACGAAGATCCGGACTTTTTTGATGCGAACAGAGAAGTTCTGATCTATCTGCCGAACGAAGTATTGCATTACACCATTTTCGCAGCACATATCTACGATGACAGACACCTGTTGTACAGCTTTGATTTTACAGATCCGGAGGTCTATCAGAAATATCTGGATTCCATATTCAGCATCCGGGATATGAGCGCAAATATTGACAAGGACATGACAGTAACAACGGATGATCAGATCATCACTTTGGTGACCTGCATCGGCAGCCAGCCGAACAACCGGCTCCTGGTGCAGGCCGTGCTGACTGACAGAGAACCGGGTACGGAGACTGTCCAAACGGCAGCAACGACAGAATAGATCAACAGAGTATTTTATGCGTGGAGACAGACTATGAAGAAGGAAGAAAGCAGAGACAGCCTCATAGATATTCCGGCAGAAGATGACCGGGACGAATCCCAGCTGACCGGGAGAAAAGCTGCGGAGTACAATAAGCAGCACGTCATCCGGCACAGAAAACGTGTCCGCACGAAGATATTATGTGCGCTGGGAATATTGTTGGCACTTCTTGCAATCCTTGCGGTGATCGCAGTGATCCTCGTTAACGTGTGGAGGTCCACCGGCCGTGCAAGCCTGCTTCATCATGCACAGGGCAACAGTACTAATGCCGTACAGAACATGCAGAGCGCTGCAAACGAGAAAAACGATAACGCTGCTGATTCCGGAACGCAGGAAGCGGAAGAATCCTATGAACTGCAGGAGGGTCAGATCCGTTACAACGGCAAGACTTACCAATATAAAGATAATCTTATGAACATTCTCTGCATGGGAATCGACAGCCGTGACGGCATTGCAAAGGAGAAAACACCCGGTAAGGCAGGTCAGGCGGACTGCGTGATCCTGGCGGTACTGGATGACGAGGCTAAGACCATTCAGCTCATCAATATTTCCAGAGATTCCATGGTGCCGGTACATGTATATGCTACCGACGGAAGCTTCGTGGAGGACCGGACCGAACAGCTGGCTCTGCAGTATGCCTATGGCAACGGCAGAGACTGGAGCTGCCAGCTCATGGAGCAGACGGTATCCGACCTATTCTATGGATTGCCGATCCATGGCTATTGCGCACTGTCCATGAACAGTATTGCCAGCCTCAATGATGCTGTGGGCGGTGTGACTGTGACCGTGCCGGAGGAGTTGGCGGAATTGAAGCCGAAGCTGTTCACGGCAGGAGAGGTTGTGACCCTGAGAGGAGAGCTGGCATATCACTTTGTCCATGACAGAGCCTATAAGTCAGCGGATGTCGCTTCCAATAATAAGCGAATTGCCAGACAGAAGACCTACGCCGTTGCTTTTGTCAATCAGCTGAAGCAGGGCATGAAAGAAGATATGACCCTTCCCGTGAAGCTGTACCAGACCGCAGAAAAGCAGATGGTGACCAGCCTGAGCCTGGATCAGGCAGTATATCTGTGTACTGAATATATGAACTGCTCCTTTGATACAGATAATATCTATACCATTGACGGTACAGTTACTATGGGTGAAAAGTATGCGGAGTTCAACGTAGATGATGACGCATTGTATCAGCTGATCCTCGATGTCTTCTACGAGGAAGTGAATTAGGTATAACCGGCCGGAGACGACCGTTTATATATAGAGACCATTCTATACTCTACGAAAGGAGATAAATGCCCAATGAAAAAAGTATATGCTTTGTTATTAGTTGCAGTTATGACCGTAGCTATGGCAGTTCCTACCTTTGCAGCAAACAGCCCTGAGGCTGATCCTGTTGTAAAGACCGCTGCCGGCGTTGACGTCGTAGCAGCAGCAAAGGAAGTTAAGACTTCCGTAGCAGCAGCTTCTGTAGCAGTTCCCAATGAAGGACTGGCTAAACAGGTAGTATCTGTTACTTCCACAGAGTCTGTTCTGAAAGACTTAAACGTTCCTACCAGCGCTAAACTGGTAGCAGCAGTTGATGTATCCTACAGCGGAGAGATCCCTGCAGGCGGCGTACAGGTTCCGTTCAAGGTTCCCGGCGCTAAGAAGGGTGATATGGTATACATCCTTCACAGACAGCCCAACGCACCTTACACCTGGGAAGTAGTTGGTTCCGGTGTTCTCGGTGATGACCTCACCGTAACCGGTACTTTCACCAGCTTCTCTCCCGTTGCATTCATGGTAGTTGATGCAGCTGATGTTGCAGCAACCGCAGTGAAGGCACCCAAGACCGGCGAGTTCTAAGATTTTCTTACGAACTTGATTTCATAAGGCCTTATGAAGTATTGGTCATAAATGAAATAAGAATTAAATTGAAGTAAAAAGGTAGAGTGGTTTCTATGAGACCGGTGTGGTGCTTCGGCGCCATGCCGGGATCAAAAAAGGAGAAATATCGCATGGAATATATTGATATGCATTCCCACATACTGCCCGGTCTGGATGATGGATCCAAGAACATGGACATGACACTTGCCATGTTGCGGGTAGCGGAAGAAGAAGGAATCCGTACCATCTATACTACACCCCATTGTATGCCGGGGAAGGGACATCCAACGCTTGCAAAAGTAGAGGAGAAAATCCATCTGGTACAGGAGATGGCGGCAGCAGAAGGAATCCAGATCACATTAAAAAAAGGTACCGAGTATTACTACATAGAAGAAATGTCGGAATGGATGGAAGAGGGAAAGATCATCACCCTGGGAGATTCCAACTGTGTACTGGTGGAATTCGAGCCCTATGCAGAGGAAAAGTATATCCACAATGCAGTCAGAGAGATCCTGGGCTTCGGTTATCAGCCGGTGATCGCCCATGTGGAAAGGTACCGGAACCTGATGGAGCGGAAATTCGCTGCCATCCAGTGTTTGAGGGAGATTGGGGCACTGATCCAGGTGAACTGCGCTTCCGTGACCGGAGATAACGGTTTTACTACAAAACAGAATGTGAAGAGCCTGCTGAAAAACGGTCTGGTGGATTTCGTATCCACAGATGCACACAGACCGGAGGGCAGGGCTCCTTATATAGAGAAATGTGCGGAGAACCTCCGCAAAAAATACGGAGATATTTATGCTGCGGAACTTACCGGAGGCAACGCCAGAAGGTTCCTGAAGTAACACTAATGAATTGACCAATGTACAATGAGAGGAAAAACAATATGCAGACTTCTAATCAGGAAGACGTAATTGAAATTGACTTACAGGATCTGTTCGGCCTGCTTCTGCACAAGGCATGGATCATTATTCTGGCAACACTGGCTACGGCGGCCATCGGATTCGCGGTTAGCTTTTTCCTGATCACACCCCAGTATGAATCAACGACCAGCATCTATATCTCTACCAGCAAAGGGAATGAGAACAGCATGACTTACAGTGATGCACAGCTGGCCAGCCAGCTGACCAAGGACTATGAAGAACTGATCCTGGGACGCACAGTGCTGGAAAAGGTGATAGCACAGTATCAGCTGAATGAAAGCTACGAGAGTCTGAAAAAGAGAGTGTCCGTAGAAAATACGACCAACACCCGTATCATAAGCATTACAGTAAAGGATCCAAATCCCGAAGATGCACAGATCATAGCCAATAGTATCCGTGATGTGGCAGCGGTACATATCAAGGATGTGACCGATGTGGAGGCAGTAAATGTGGCAGATGAAGCGAACCTGCCGAAAAAACCTTGTGAACCTTCTATCCCGAAGTGGACATTGATCGCAGCAATGCTCGGTGTGATCCTGTCAGCCGGCATTATCGTGATGCGGTATCTGCTGGATGATACGATCAAATCTTCCGAGGATGTTGAAAAATATCTGGAACTATCCACCCTGGGACTGATCCCCAACTTTGATACTGTGGAGAAGAAAAAGAAATCACGGAAAACAAAGGGAGAAGAGGAAAACTATGAGCCCCGGATGGAAGTGGACGAGACCATCGAAGTCGTAGATATAGAAAAGGAGCAGGAAGATGCAGAGCATTGAATTAAAACAGGAAAAACAGGATTTCCGTACCAAAGAAGCATTTAAAACGCTCCGTACGAACATCGAATTCTCCGGAGAAAATATCAGGGTCATCTGTGTGACCAGCTGTACGCCGAACGAAGGTAAGAGCAGCGTATCCTATGAACTGGCAAAATCCTTTGCACAGAATGGAAAGAAAACGATCCTCATTGACGCCGATCTGCGCAAGAGCGTCATGAGGAGCAGACATAAAAAAGGAAAAGTCCGCTTCGGACTGACCAATTACTTAGTAGGAAAGGTAGATCTCGACACGGCAATCTGCGAGACGGATATTCCGAACTTCCATCTCCTCTTCGCCGGTCCGGTGCCGCCCAACCCCAGCGAGCTGTTGGGAAATACACGTTTCCAGAAGATGATCGAAGTATGTCGAATGAAGTATGACATGGTCATTATCGATACACCACCCCTGGGAAGCGTCATCGATACCGCAGTAGTCTCCAAATTCTGCGACGGCGCGGTGATCATCCTCGCCTGCGGTGAGATCAGCTACCGCTTCGCCAAGAGGGTCAAGGACCAACTGGCAATGACTGGCTGCAAGATCCTCGGCTGCGTACTGAATAAGGTAGAGATGAGCGGCAAGGGATACTATGGGAAGTATTATGGGAAATATTACGGGAAGTACTATGGAAAGTATTATGGAAACTATGGGACGGAAGAGTAATTAAAAATTGTGTGATACAAAAGAGGGAAGGTAGAAGTATGACCAAAACCCACAAAGGCAAAGTACAAGGGAAATATGCATATCGAGGTTGCTGCGCATGCTTATTTATTCTGACAGAGACCGGAATGTTCTATGCAGTGTGGCGAAATTTTTTAGAAAACAATAGTAAATCGGGACATCTTCTAGGAGCCGGGAATCAAGCTATGGCAGTTATTATATATCTTCTATTATGTATGATTGCTGGTCATGGGATGAGAGCTTTTAAGGTCGGAGTAGACCGCAAGGCCAATCTGATTGCAGCACAGGTATTGACGATAATGATTGCAAATGTATCGGAAATATTGATTTCTATTGCAATTTTGGGAGATTTCCGCTTGCTTCTGAAGTTTACACATAGATATTTTCTTCTCGGAATTGCGCAGGCAGTGGTTCTATCGGCTGAGGCAACGATCAGTTTAAACTTATATCGGAGACTATTTCCACCTTTACAGATCCTGGAGATATATGGAGATATTGCCCAGAGAAAACTATCGCAGAAGATTAATAGCAGAGCTGATAAATACAATGTGGTGAAATCTCTTCCTTATACATTGGATCGGGGAGTTATCAGTGCAGAAATCCGGAAATATGATGCGGTATTGTTAAATGACCTTCCCAGTGCAGAAAAGGGATATGCACTGAAAATGTGTTTTGACATGGACAAAAGAGTTTATTTTACTCCTAAAATATCGGATATCATTGTAAAAAGCTCTGAGGAATTGAACTTATTTGATACACCATTATTTCTATGCCGTAACATCGGCCTGAAATGGTCGCAATTATTTGCAAAAAGATTTTTTGATATCCTATTATCCGGGATTGCTTTGGTGCTGCTAAGTCCCTTGATGATGATTACAGCAATAGCAATAAAAATAGATGACGGAGGACCTGTTTTTTATAGACAGGAGAGATGTACGATCGGTGGAAAAAGATTCATGATACTGAAGTTCCGTTCCATGATTGTGGATGCCGAAAAGGATGGGAAACCTCATCCTGCGGGAGAACATGATGACCGCATTACCAGAGTGGGAAGATTTATCCGTGCCACAAGAATTGATGAACTGCCGCAGCTGATCAATATCCTGACAGGGGACATGGCTATCGTGGGACCGAGACCGGAACGCTGGGAACATGTAGAAAAATATACCAATGATATACCGGAATTCTCTTATCGTATGAAGGTAAGAGGTGGACTTACCGGATATGCACAGGTGTATGGGAAGTATAATACAGAGCCATTGGATAAATTAAAACTGGATCTGTATTACATAACCAACTACTCAATCCTGCTGGATGTGCAGATTATGTTTGAGACAGTGAAGATACTGTTTCAGAAGGAGAGCACGGAAGGATTTGAGGAGAAGAGAGTGGAAGAAATACGTATGCAAAAAATAAGCTGACAAGGAAGCATAAGCAATGCAAGAAGAAAAAATAATCCCATTGATTTCAATAATCATGCCGGTTTATAACGTAGAAAATTACATAGAAGAAACTTTGAAATCCGTACAAAAGCAAACTTATGAAAATTGGGAATGTATATGTGTTGATGATGCTTCAAAAGACGAGAGTGTAAAAAAGATTACAAAAATTGCAGCAAAGGATGCAAGGATTAAGCTCATTAGGCTGAATCAAAATTCGGGCGCTGCTGTTGCCAGAAATAGGGGAATAGAAAGTGCAAAAGGTGATTATCTTGCATTTTTGGATGCGGATGACTTATGGAATGAAAGAAAATTGGAGATTCAGCTAGATTATATGGTGAAGACCCAAGCTTTAATCACATGTACATCATATGGAAAGATAGATGAATATTCTAATGCGTTGGAAAAAGTATGTAGATGTAGGGAAAAGTACACATATGATGATGTCTTAAAAGTCTGCCCGGGTAATTCTACCATTATGTATAACTGTAAACAAGTCGGTAAAGTATATGGACCGGATATTCGTAAAAGAAATGATTTTGCTATGTGGCTTAAGGCAATAAAAGCGACAGGTGAAATCTATGGTATAGATGATATACTTTGCTATCACAGAATTCGCCGAGATTCGATATCAATAAACAAAAGAAAATTAGTAAAATATCAGTGGCAGATATATAGAGAAATGGAAAAATTAGGATTTTTTAGGTCAATGTATCTTATTGGATATAAAATTGTTCAGACGTTATGTGACCGGAATGGATGATATCCATAAAATATAACAATATTATACGAGAGGGAAATATAATGATAAAACTTGGTATTTGCGGTCATTTTGGGATAGGGTTAAATTTATTAAATGGTCAGACTATCAAAACCAAGATTGTAGCAAATGAGTTTAGAAAGCAATTAGGGGAAGAGCAAGTAGATATTGTTGATACTCATGGTGGGGTAAAAAGAGTTCTAAGTATGTGTATAGAAACAATTGGTTTATTTCATAAGTGCGAAAATATAATGATTGCGCCAGCACGTAGAGGTCTTCTTATGTATGTTCCAATTTGTACACTATACAATTTTTTTTATCATAGAAAATTACATTATATTGTTATAGGTGGCTGGTTGAATGAATATTTGAATGAACATCCAAGGATAGAAAAGAAACTAAAAAAATTTGAAACAATTTGTGTAGAAACGGCTACTATGAAAACTGCACTTGAAAAGAGAGGTTTTGCCAATATAGTAATTTTACCTAATTGTAAGGAGTTAAAAGAATATCATTTATCGGAACTTCCACAGAAATATGATGAGCCTTATGAAATTTGCACCTTTTCAAGAGTTATGAAAGAAAAAGGAATTGAAGATATTGTTAATGTGGTTCAAGTGATTAACGAAAGTATAGGGCGTGTAGTTTATAAATTGGATATCTATGGTAGTATCTGGAAATCTTATCAAAAAGACTTTGCTAAATTGCAAAAAACATTTCCTGAATATATTTGTTATAGGGGAGAAGTGGATTTTAATAAAAGTACTGAGACATTAAAAAAATATTTCTTTTTGATGTTTCCAACAAAATTTTATACTGAAGGAATTCCAGGAACGATAATTGATGCTTATGCGGCAGGAATTCCAGTTGTATCGGCAAAGTGGGAAAGCTACGATGATATAGTTACTGAAGGAATTACAGGATTAGGATATTCATTTGGAGATTTAGATGCTTTAAGGCAACTTTTGGTAGAAATTGTGCAAAATCCTCAGATGATTATTAAATTAAAGGGAGCATGTTTGCAGAAATCGAGAGAACTCACTCCTCAATTTGTAATAGGAAAATTTATTGAAAATTACTTTTGATGGTAAAGGAATTTGATAATGGTAACTTGGCTATTGATTAACAAATGGAAAAAAATGATAAAACATGAGAGTGTATTGCATGTAAATCAAGGAATCGGGAAATTTTTTTCCGAGAAAAAAGTGGATGGTTATTATAATGATTTTAGAGATAAAGTTCGATATACAACAAATTTAGACAGAAAAGGAATTCCTTTTAATATAGCTACATGTGGAAAAGAAAAAAGAAAGGTATATTTTCCTATAGCTATTTTTCAGTACGGATTAGGCGCATATGATTTATATTTAGAAACAAATGAAAGAAGGTATTTGGATATAGCCATTCGAATGGCTGATTGGGCTGTAGAAAATCAGGAAGATAATGGTGGATGGAATACATTTGGTATTCTTGGGTATGCAAATAAGTATTCATCAATGGCACAAGGAGAAGCAACTTCTCTTTTAGTAAGAGCATATATAAAAACAAATAATATAGAATATATAGAATGTGGACGGCGAGCAATAGATCTTATGCTCAAATCTGTAAACGATGGAGGCACAGCAAATTATACTGCGCAAGGAATTGTATTATTTGAGTATCCAGGGAAGGCATGCGTACTGAATGGTTGGATATTTTCAGCTTTTGGGATATTTGATATTTTGAAAGCTACAGGAGAAAAAGAATATGAGCTTGCGTGGAAACAATCAGTTTTAGAGATAAAAAATAATTTGAACAAATTTGATGAAAAGCACTGGAGCTATTATTCTCTTGATGGCAAATATGCCAGTAGATTTTATCATGATTTACATATTGAACTTCTTTGTGCACTCAATAAGTTAGATCCGGATCCAATATACGATATATATATAAAACGCTGGAGTAGATACCGCAATAATTTTTTGAAAAATGCACGAGCTTTTTCCATCAAAGCTATGCAAAAAATTATTGAAAAGAAAACTGATGAATGGATTTTAGTTGAATGATTCATAAACAGATAAGAGGGTGTAATGGTGAGAAAACTGTTATGTATAGTAGGAGGCATGAATGCTGGAGGGGCGGAGACATTTTTGATGAAAATCTATCGTGAGTTGGATAGAAATGAATTTCAAATTGATTTCGCAGTTGCTTTAGAAGGGGTATATGACGAAGAAATTAGAAATTTAGGAGGGAACATATATAGAATTACATCCAAGAGTGAAAACATTTGGAAAAATTTTTTTGACATTGTTCACCTTGTAAAAAAATATAACTATAAATCTGTATTAAGAGTATCCCAAAATTCACTTTCCGCATTTGAACTTTTAGCTGGAAAGGTAGGAGGAGCTAAGATATTAGCTTTTCGTTCAAGTAATTCCAGTACAGTAGCAGGAAACAAAAAAGAACTTATAATACATAAGATGTGCAAGTGGATGCCGATTTTGTTTGCGAATGTTAGATTTGCTCCCTCAACAGAAGCAGCAGAATATATGTTTGGAAAGGGATGTATTGAATCTGGTAGGGCTTTTCTATTGAGAAATGGTATAGACGTAAAAGAATATCATTATGATGAGAAGGCAAGGCAGAGGATTAGGAAGGAATTAAAACTCAGCAATGCTTTTGTAGTAGGACATATTGGACGGTTTAACCAACAAAAGAATCATTTATTTTTATTGGAAGTTTTTTCTAAAATAAAGTGTTGTAACGAAAATGCCATGCTTGTGCTTTGCGGGACGGGTGAAAAAGAGAAGGAAATAAAAAGAAAAGTTTATGAGATGAATTTAGAAAAATCAGTTATATTTACAGGAGTTCGCTTTGATATTCCGCAGGTACTTTCAGCAATGGATGTATTGGTTTTTCCGTCTTTGTATGAGGGAATGCCAAATGCAATTATAGAGGCACAAGCTACAGGTTTGCCATGTATTATATCCGATCATATTACGAAGGAAGTTAAAGTTACAGATTTAGTAAAATTTATGCCACTAGAAAATCCAGGGGAGTGGGCTAAGGCTGCCATCGTAGCAAATGGTTCGGGAAGCTTGAAACGTGATTTATATGCGCGTGAAATGGTTAATCGGGGATATAGTATAGAAAAGTGCGGTAATTTATTTTGTCAAAAATGTTTCTTGTAAAGTCAAAATGTTAATGATGCATAATGGGGCATTTTATAAGTACCGGATTGTAAGGAAGATAATCTACATGAATGAGCGATATATTGAAAAAAAGAAGTTACAATTACAATATGAACATTTACCAATACTGTTTACCGCTTCAGCAATCATACAGTTATTTGCACCATATCAGTCAGATAGTCCTATGCGAAATGCTACGCTGAATATTCTGCTTGTTTTTCTACAGTATGGAATTGTGGCGATAGCAGCACTTCTTATATGGATGCGTAAAACTATTATTTTGGAAAATATAATTTTTATAATTCCATGTGTGATTGCTACATTATTTCCAATACTGGATAGTTATAAAAATTCAGAATTTAGTGGATTATTAATGCTTTTATTAATGATATCTTTTCTATTACTTGATTCCACGGAGAGATATCATACTTTGGTATATTTTAGAATTGTTTGGCTAATTATTTGTGTAATTGGCATTTTTTGTTTTTTATCATATTTATTGTCCGTTCCTTTACCATATAAGGAATTGAATTATTATAATATGAGTTTGGAAAGCCTGAATGTTCAGCAAAGATATATTAGCTATGGAATTGTATTCCTTCATAAGCAAAATACAATGATTCGATTATGTGGAATTTGTAATGAACCAGGTCTTTTTGGAACAATATCTGCATTATTGCTTTGTGCAGATGATTTGAATTTTAAGAAAAAAGAAAATTGGATTATTTTAATTGCAACAATTTTATCTACATCTGTGGCAAGTATATTAATCATAGCAATTTATATGATGTTGAAAAGCAGACATGATCTAAAGGTGTTTATGCTTATATTATTTGGTATTTTGCTGTATATATTTGTGCTTCCCAAAGTTCAGACAGGAAATCCGGCAATTGATTATATGTTGCAGAGATTAACTTTAACCGATAGTGGCTTGGTCGGAAATAACCGTAGTAATGCAGTTGTGGATTCCTTGTTAAAACAGACGATAAAACAAAAACCTATATTTGGTTATGGAAATGGATACGTTGGTACAAAAACTACAGGTGTTTCGACATATAAGATGTATATAGTAAATTATGGTATTTTAGGATTTATTACTATGTATGGTGCGCTATTTGTGAGTTCTATTTTGGGAAATCAAAATAACAAAGTCGGTTTTTGCTTTATTATGGTTTTCTTTGCCAGTATTTATCAAAGACCAAATGTATTTACTCTTTATTATATGATTTTGTTATTTGGCGGAATAACTTATATAAAACATAATGAGGAAGAATACCAACATGATTAAAGTGGTTCAATTTATTCATGGATTGAATATGGGTGGCGCTGAAAAAGTAGTGAAGGATTATGCTACCTTACTGAATAAAGAGGAATTTGATGTTACTGTATTATGCTATGAACATTTTAAAGATTCACCTTATGAGTCTCTTTTAAAAGAGAATGGGATTCGGATTATTTGCATATGTGATGAAATGCCACTGAGTGGAAAATGCGATATGGTATCGAAAGGAATAAATAAATTTCAGCGGTATTATCTTGTAAAAAAGTATTTAAAAAAATTGCAGCCGGATATAGTACATGTACATTTGCAACTGAATGATTATATTAAATATGCTCATCTTAATCAGAATACCAAGATTTTTTATACACAGCATTTCGCTGTGGATCGTTTGAAAAAGAATTATCCAGAACAAATCAGATATCTTAAATGGCTTCAGCAACATTATGATCTACGTTTAATAGCACTCAATGAAGAGATGAGAAAATCACTGAATAATTTGTTCTTAACAGAGAATACAGTGGTAATAAACAACGGAATTGATTTTGCAAAATATAAAACTGATTTTAATAAGCAGAAAAAAAGGCAGGAATTGAAAATACCGCAAGATGCTTTTGTGGTATGTCATATAGGAAGATTTGATCCGGTTAAAAATCATGATTTTCTAATTGATGTATTTGAACAGATTAAATATCAGATACCGAAAGCTTTTTTGGTCATGGTTGGAAAAGGAAAAACTGAAGAGGCTGTCAGAAGCAAATTAATAGAGAAAGGTTTAATGGATGCTACACTGATTTTGAATGACCGAGCGGATGTAGATGAAATTTTAAGAACTTCAGATAGTGCAGTTTTTCCATCCATTTCAGAAGGATTGGGAATTTCTGTAATAGAAATGCAGGCAGCAGGTTTGCCTTGTATTGTTTCTGAGGCAGTGCCGATGGAAACAGTGATATCAAATAAAATTCGATTCTGTAATATAAATGATTCGCCTAAAACATGGGCTGATATGCTGATATCATTGACAGAAGATAAGGAGACGTTGCGGTATACAAACACTGATGAATGGGATATCCACAATAGTATCAGGAAACTTGAGAAAATGTACGAAGAGGCATGTAAATGAAAAGAAGCAGAACGCAAAATGTACTTTTGAATACTTCGATAGCATTAGTATGCCAGCTTATTTATTTATTAGTCAGCTTTATTTGCAGAACAGTATTTACAAAATCACTGGGTGCTGAATACCTCGGAATTACAGGCCTATTTACCAATATACTTACCATTCTTTCGTTTGCTGAGTTAGGAATTGGTAGTGCGTTAGTTTTTCGAATGTATGAACCTTTAGCTAAGGAAGACTGGAATAAGGTTAGCCAGTATATTCGGTTGTATAAAATAGCATATCGTATTATTTTGACTATTGTTATATGTATTGGCTTGATACTTATCCCTATTATACCTTACTTAGTGGTTACTCCTAATGTAAAGGAGAATATTGTACTCTTATATATTCTTTATTTGGGGCAGACGGCAGTGACTTATATATTTGCTTATAAAAAGTCTCTGTTAATTGCAGATCAAAAAAGTTATATCGTTAATATTACTACGCAGATTTTCAATATTTTAATGAATGTGTTGCAATGTATTTTTTTAGTATTCACACATGATTTTGTGATTTATTGTGTCTGCAATATTGTATGTAATGTTTTGAACAATATCGCATGTTCAATTTATGTGGATAAAAACTATTCTCAATTAAAGAAAACAGTGTATGGAGATTTATCCACATATGAAAAAAAGGAACTTTTAAAAGATGTTAAAGGGTTAATGCTTACTAAGGTTGCAAGTACAGCGTTTAGCGGAACTGATAATATATTTATCTCAGCTTATATTGGTATTCGGTATGTCGGAATTCTTTCAAATTATATGTTAATATGCAATACAGTAAATAGTGTTATGAACAAATTGTTTGAGGCAGTAACGGCATCAATAGGCAATTTGGCGGTAACAGGAGAAAAGGGAAAAATAGAAGATGTTCTAAAAAAACTATTTTTCATTAATACAGCATTGTATGGTTATATGTGTATCGGCATGATTCTATTATTGCGCCCTTTTGTTACAACATTGTGGCTGGATGCAGAGTATGATCTGGCACAGTCAATTATTCTGTTTACCATGATAGAACTATTTTTGAGGAGTATTCATTATCCTCTTTATATTACAAGAAATGCATTAGGCTGCTTTTCTGAATACAAAATTATATTTGTAATAGCAGCAATATTAAACATATTGTTAGATTTTTTATTGGTGAAACCACTTGGAATTTTAGGATTGATAATTGCCACTATTGTTTGTAGAGGCATAACGTATGTGACGGATATTTGGGTGGTATATCATATAGAACTGAAAAAATCCATAGGGTGTTATTTGCAATTGATAATTAAATGGGGGATTTTCCTCATAATATGTGGTGCACTGTTAAACGCAGTCCTTCAAAGGATTTCTTTAAACACATTGTTGGGGTTCATACTAAAATGTGCATGGATTACGTTTGGATATACTTTTATGTTCATACTTACATTTCGGAAAAGTGCTGAATTTATTTTCTATAAAGAATTTGTAGAAAAGGAAATAAAGGAAAAATTAAGGTTATGAAATATGGAATTCTTACTATAGTTAAAATACCGAATATAGGTGCGGTGCTTCAAGGTTATGCACTATGTATGAAAATGCGTAGTCTAGGGATTGAATGTGAGATTATCGATTATGAATGTGTAAACATAAACCAAAGAGAAAAAGCGTATCATGCGTTAAAAAATCCAATTAAAAATGTGGCAAAAAAAATGTTTGTATGGCCGGCTACAAGAAGACGAATATTGGATTGTGAGAATTTTGCATCGGAATTATATAGTACTACTAGGTATAATAAAAAGAATATTAATGAAGCCAATGCTAGGTATGATGGTTTTGTTTCTGGCTCAGACATGATATGGAACCTTAATGTTACAGGACATGATTATACGTTTTTTTTAGATTTTGTAGATGATGCAAAAAATAAATTTTCATATGCATCATCAATTGGCGAGCAATGGAAACAAGAAGATATTCAAAATGTAGGGATGAAATTGAACAGATATTCAAAAATAAGTGTTCGTGAGAGTGATACATGTAAGTTGATACAGAATCAATTGAGATTACCATGTACTACGGTGTGTGATCCAACAATGTTACTTGATAAGACGGAGTGGGATAAGCTTGTAGTCTCAATAAATGATAAAAATTATGTCTTAGTATACTTTCCGTATAAAGAAATACTTGAAAAGGCAAAAAAATATGCAAAAAAAAATCACAAAAAACTGGTTGTTTTGGGAGAAACTTTTCCTTGGAAAGCCTATCAGCATGTTCAATACAAATCTCCTCAGGAATGGATCTCGTATATAAGAAATGCGGATGCAGTATTTACAGATTCATATCATGGCTTTTTATTTTCCCTCTATTTTGAAAAGAAAGTGTGGACAAATAACAAAGGGAATCGTTTTAAGTCGTTATTGGAAGAGTTGGAATTAAGTAAATGCTGGATTGAGAATGATCCGAATTTTATAAATATAATAGATTATGAAAGATGTAGGCAGCTTATTAAAAATAAGAGAGAGTATTCAGAACAATATATTATTGAAGCAGTAAAGAGAGCAGGTGATGCGGAGTGCATATAGATGTAACATCTACAAAGTGTTCCGGGTGCAGCGGATGTTTTGCCGTTTGCCCTAAAAAAGCTATCAGTATGGAAAAGGATAAAGAGGGATTTTTAATTCCTATGGTGGATAGAAGAAAGTGCGTAGAGTGTGGGGCATGTGTTAGAATTTGCCCTGCAAAACAAGAACAAAAGGTTAAGGAAAATATTTGCTACTCATATGCTGCAAAGTTGGATGACAAATACAATGATATTCGAAAAAACTCAGCATCAGGTGGCGTTTTTCCGGCATTAGCTAAATATGCTCTTGAAATAAGGGAAGGATATGTATGCGGATGTGTTTTAGACAATATGCTTCCGAAGCATATTATAAGCCAATGTTGGGATGATGTAGAGAAAATGCAGGATTCAAAGTACGTTCAGAGTGATATGCAATCATGCATTAAGGATATAGGTAATTTATTGCATAAGGGTAAATTCGTACTCTTTGTAGGTACTTCGTGTCAGGTAGCTGGATTGGAAGAATATTTAGATATTGCTAATATAAGCAAAGCAAATTTACTTACAGTAGATTTCTTTTGTCATGGGGTACCATCTCCTATGATATGGGATGAGTATATTGATTTTTACAAAAATAAGAAGAAAAGGACACCTGTTAACTATCGGTTTCGTAGTAAAGAATATGGTTGGGGAATGGCAAGTCGGGGTTCAAATCATCTTGGAAGCGTTGTTTTTGGAAAGCAAGTTAATAGAAGGGATAATTTTTCTTGGGCAGCGAGGATGTGGAGAAGTATTTTTTTCTCGAATCTATGTATTCGTCAATATTGTCATCAGTGCCCATATGCATCTGCACAGAAACCATCAGATATGACAATAGGAGATTTTTGGGGGATAGAAGATATATGCCCGGATTTTGATGATGGGAAAGGATGTTCTGTGATGATTATTCGAAGTTCAAAAGCTAAATGTATATTAAAACAGACACCGTGGCTTGTTACTAAAGATGTAACATTAGAAGAAGCTGTCAAAAAGCAAGGAAATGCATTTGCACCGAGTATCCGGAACGAAAGAAGAGATGCTTTTTGGAATGATTATTATAAGAACGGGTTTGAATACGTTGCAAATAAATATTTTCAATATGATGGTGTTCATAGGATGAAAGCATTGATAAAAAGGATACTTTTTGCATTGAAAATTAGAAATATATATTGAAGAGTCAGAAGAACAGAGGAAAAAGAATGCGAAAAATACTGATTCGATTTGATGATATTTGTCCCACAATGGATTGGAAACAGTGGAATCGTGCAATGGACATTATTAATCAATACAACATAAAACCTTTGATAGGTGTGATACCGGATTGCCAAGACCAAGAATTGAAAATAGATGATGAATACCCGGAGTATTGGCAGTATATTTTAAAATTGCAAGAGTCCGGTTTTGCTATAGCTATGCATGGATATCAGCATAAATACGATACTGATTGTCATGGAATCGTAAACAGAACAAGACATTCTGAGTTCGCAGGGCATACCTATGAAGAACAATATGAAAAAATACGTAAAGGAAAAGAAATCCTTAATCAGCATGAAATTTATACGGATATTTTCTTTGCACCGGCGCATTCTTATGACAAGAATACTTTAAAGGCATTATCCTCTAATGGATTTAAATACATATCAGATGGTAAAAGTGAGAAACCGTTCATGAGAGAGGGAATATTGTGTATTCCCTGTCGGGCAGCAGGATGTCCCAGAATAGGGAAAAGCGGATATTATACAGCAGTGTTTCATGCACATGAATGGACAAGACAAGATAAAGCAGAGGGGTATACCCAGTTGAAAAATCTGTGTGTTGAGTATTCAGATGAAATTGTATCGTTTGAAGAATATTGTAAGAGAAGTAAGGGAAAGGAATCTTTACAGATATTGTCGGAAAGGTTTTATCTGCTTTATGAATATTGGGTAAAGCCTACATTACGACCAGTGGTAAGAAAGATAAAGGCAATCATAAATTGAAAGAAATAGGGAAGAAAAGAATATGAGAATAGTAGATAAAATCTCGAAACTTATTTTTAATCCTCAAATCAGATTTGGATATTTAAGCAGACTTGGTATGTATAATAAAATGCCGGATGAAGAGTATTTATGCAAAGAATGGAGCTATCATTTCGATAAACCATTAGATTTACAAAATCCACAAACATTTAATGAAAAACTTCAATGGCTTAAGATACATAATCGTATATCTGAATATACAACGATGGTTGATAAGTATGCAGTAAAGCAATATGTTGCAGATAAAATCGGAGAACAGCATGTTATTCCATTATTAGGAGTATGGAATTGTTTTAAAGAAATTGATTTTGATAAGCTTCCCAATCAGTTTGTTCTAAAATGCACTCATGATTCGGGGGGGGTGGTAATATGTCGCGATAAGGAAAATTTTGATAAAAATCAGGCAGAAAAGATTTTGTCAACTTATTTGAAGAGAAAATACTATTATTGCCATCGTGAATGGCCGTACAAGGATGTTAAGCCAAGGATTATTGCGGAACAATATATGGCGGAGAAAAATAATAAAGGATTAACAGATTACAAGTTTTATTGTTTTAATGGTGTTCCACTTTATTTGTATGTATCTATAGGATTGGAAAACCATGCAACAGCACAAATGAGTTTTTTAAATATAGATTGGTCGTTTGCTGATTTCGGAAGAACAGATTACAAACCATTAGAAAAGCTTCCTCCAAAACCGGCAAGATTTGAAGAAATGATTGACATGGTAAAAAAATTGTCAAAGGGGATTCCTTTCTTAAGAGTTGATCTGTATGAAATCAACGGGGAAATATATTTCGGTGAATATACATTTTCTCCATGTGCCGGAATGATGCCGTTTGATCCTCCGGAAGCGGATTTTAAATTGGGACAGTTATTGGATATATCACATGTTTGAACATAAATAGTATAAATGAGGAAAAGCAACATGAAAAATGTAGAAAATCTACAGAATTATACAATCTTAATTACCGGTGCATCAGGGTTTATCGGAAGCAATTTGGCTAAAAGATTATTGGAAAAATACTCTGGAATTAAACAGGTCATCGGCCTGGACAACATGAACGACTACTATGATGTTCATATCAAAGAAGCCAGACTTGCGGAACTTCAGAAGTTTGAAAATTACGTCTTTGTAAAGGGCAACCTTGCAGACAAGGATACGGTTACCGGTATTTTCGAACAGTATCATCCGAATATTGTAGTAAACCTGGCTGCACAGGCAGGCGTAAGATACTCTATTACGAATCCGGATGCATATATCGAAAGTAATTTGATTGGTTTCTACAACATATTGGAGGCTTGCCGTCATTATCCGGTGGAACATCTGGTATATGCTTCATCATCATCTGTATATGGAAGCAACAAGAAAGTGCCGTATTCTACGGATGATAAAGTAGACAATCCGGTATCGCTATACGCTGCGACTAAGAAATCAAATGAGTTGATGGCGCATGCATACAGCAAATTGTATGAAATTCCCTCGACGGGATTGAGATTTTTTACTGTATATGGCCCTGCCGGACGCCCAGATATGGCATATTTTGGTTTCACTAATAAGCTGGTAAACGGCGAGACAATTAAAATATTCAATTATGGCAACTGTAAGAGGGATTTTACATATATTGATGATATTGTCGAGGGTGTTATTCGTGTGATGAAGAAAGCACCGGAGAAAAAGAAGGGAGAAGACGGATTACCCATTCCTCCGTATGCAATCTATAACATCGGCAACAGTAACCCGGAGAATCTCTTGGATTTTGTTCAGATTTTATCGGAAGAATTGATTCGGGCGGGTGTGCTGCCGGAGGATTATGATTTTGAGGCGCATAAGGAATTGGTTCCGATGCAGCCCGGGGATGTCCCGGTAACGTATGCCGATACATCGGTACTGGAACGGGATTTCGCATTTAAGCCGCATACATCACTAAGAGACGGCTTGCGGAAATTTGCAGAGTGGTACAAAGATTTTTATATGTGATAAGAGGAAAAGATTATGAAAATAGCAGTAGCGGGAACCGGATATGTTGGCTTGTCCATCGCCACACTTTTGGCACAGCACAATGAAGTAACGGCAGTAGACATTCTTCCGGAAAAGGTGGAATTGATCAATAAAGGGAAATCCCCGATTCAGGATGAGTATATTGAAAAATATCTTGCGGAGAAGGAATTGCATTTGACAGCCACCTTGGATGCGGAACAGGCATACTCGGATGCAGATTTTGTGGTGATTGCTGCGCCGACAAATTATGATAGCAAGAAGAATTTTTTTGATACCTCTGCGGTAGAGGCAGTGATACAGCTGGTGATCCGGTATAATCCGGAAGCTATTATGGTAATAAAGTCTACGATTCCGGTTGGTTTCACGGTAGCGGTGAGGGAGAAGTATCATTGCGACAACATTATTTTCAGTCCGGAATTTTTACGGGAGTCCAAGGCTCTATACGATAATCTCTATCCGAGCAGAATTGTCGTCGGTACGGATCCCAAGAATGCCAGGCTGACCAAGGCAGCCAGTACTTTTGCCGGTTTGCTGCAGGTCGGAGCCATCAAAGAGAACATCGATACTCTCATTATGGGTTTCACAGAGGCTGAGGCGGTCAAACTTTTTGCCAATACTTATCTGGCGCTGCGAGTGTCTTACTTCAATGAGCTTGATACCTATGCTGAAATGAAGGGCTTGAATACCCAACAGATTATTAAGGGAGTTTGTCTGGATCCGCGTATCGGAGATCAGTACAATAATCCGTCCTTTGGTTATGGCGGCTACTGTCTGCCTAAGGACACGAAACAATTGCTGGCCAATTATGCGGATGTTCCGGAGAATCTGATTCAGGCAATTGTAGAGAGCAACCGGACGAGAAAAGATTTTATTGCTGATCGTGTGCTTCAGATGGCAGGATATTATGATTATGGCGAAGGAAACGAGTACGATGCCAAAGCAGAAAAGCGGTGTGTGATCGGAGTATATCGTCTGACGATGAAATCCAACTCGGACAATTTCCGCCAGTCATCGATTCAGGGAGTAATGAAACGAATTAAAGCGAAAGGTGCTACGGTGATCGTCTATGAACCTACGCTGGAGGACGGTACGACCTTCTTCGGCAGTGAAGTTGTGAATGACCTGGAAGAGTTCAAGAAGTGCAGCCAGGCTATTATTGCAAACCGTTATGACAGCTGCCTGGATGATGTGCAGGAAAAGGTTTATACGAGAGATTTGTTTCGGAGAGATTAATCACTAACCATAGAATTATGTTCAAAAGGATAAAGTGTAAACGAGGGACAAATGAGTAGAAAAATTGGGAAAAGGGAAAATGCAGTTAGTAAACAATATTAGGTCATTTTTGATAGAAATGGGTGGTGATTTTACATTGTAAGTACTCAAACATGGGTACCATAAAATAAAAGAAACCGCCATTTTACTGGCGATTCCTATAGATTTGCTCTTTGACAGTTGAATTAACTTTTTTTGGAGACTTTTCTCAGACTGCTACATTTTTTCTGAGCGGCTTTTGATCAGGGGAGAAGGTCAGCACATACTCCAGATATTCGTAGACCCTGAGACCGTTTGCTTTTGCAGTTTCTACCAGGCTGTACATGATGGCACTGGCTTCCGCTCCGCGGATGGAATCCACGTTGACCCAGTTCTTTCGCCCGAGGGTGAAGGGACGGATGGCGCGTTCTGCGGTATTGTTATCCATGGGAACGTTCCTGTCAGTCAGGAAGAACCGGAGATATTCCTCCTGGTTCAGACTGTACTGGAGAGCCTTGCAGGTGCTGCTTCCGGCGGGAACTTTTGGAAGAGATGTTTCCGGTCCTTATCTTTGGTTTTATCGTAAAGCTCGTCCAGGTGGAACAACTCGAAGATCAGCTTCACACCATGTGCGGCAACGGTCCCTTCGAGTTCCGGAATACCGGTGATTTTTACGAGTTCCGCATACTTTCGTTTCGCGTGAATGTTTTTTGGAAAGACGATTATTTTGAGAATATCGAAGGAAGCAGAGAAATCATTTAGAAAGCTGAATGCGAAGAAGGTAAAGGCAGATGCTAAGACTGCTGAAGAAGCTAAGAAGACCGAAGCAGAGGCTGTGCTGAAGAAGCTGCTGGCAAGCGGGATGAGTGCGGGCGAGATTCTAGAAAAGCTGAAATAAACAAGAACCCAAGAGAAAATAAATGCCGTGTGTGAAACACAGGCTCCCCGGAGCTGAGGTGCACACGGTATATTTTGAGGGCTGTTATATAGGTTGAGACGGAAATAAAACAGCATATTGCAATCATCGTATCTGACTACGAAGCCGCTAAGGATTTTTTGTGTGAACAAGCTGGGTTTCTCTGTCATCAGGGAAAACTATCGCTCAGGTGAAGTAGTAGAGAGATCTAAAACTCTGTGGGATATCTGGGGAGTGACTTACATTTACGGAATGTTCTACCGGTTTGGGCTGATCGCATATTGCCTAAATGTAACTATTCAGAGCCATGCAAAACTGCGTTCTGCGAATGCTTGCATTCAGGCAGATAAGCAGTTTTATATGGCGAAGTAAGCACATGAGCAAAAGGAAACCGATGGCTTCGCAGGCAGTATGTACTGAGGACATCAATCGAATAAATAAAATATGGCATATTACCCAAATTCATAAGGTACAGATTTTGCTATTTTGCTACATTGACAATTACATATTTCTTTGTTATTCTCTGCTTGTAAGCAGATTTTTCTATTTCAAATTTCTAAATCAACGCAAGTTGATATCTGTGACTTCAGAGGAATTCCTGCTTATTTACCCCATTTAATACAATAGAGCAGGAGATGATGAAGGACAGAGCGTTTGTTCTACGTATTGCCGTTGTTTATTCTCCTGCAGACGTGTGAGAGGAGAATACGAATGGCAAAACGATATGAGGAACTGACGATTTCAGATGATTTTATGTTTGGCAAGGCGATGGGAGATAAGGTGCTCTGCCGGGATGTGCTGGAACGGCTACTGGAGGAAAAGGTAGGAGAGCTGGAAGATGTCCAGCCGCAGCGGGAGTTCCGGTATACTTCGGGTGGCAAGCCGGTCCGGCTGGATATGTATACACGGGATAAAAAGCGTATGTACGATGCAGAGATGCAGAATCTGAACCATCAGCCGGTGGAGAAGCTGGAACTGCCGAAAAGGAGCAGATTTTACCAGTCTACGATGGATACGGATCATCTGAGTAAGGGAAAATCCTATCGGGAACTGCCGGAGGGAAGAGTGCTGTTTCTCTGCACATTTGATCCGTTTGGCAGGGGATATGCGAAGTATTCGTTCCAGAATCTGTGTAAGGAAGACAGGGAACTGTACCTGAAGGATGGAACGGAGAAGATTTTTTATAACTGTGCTGCGGACCCCGAGAAAGTGCCGGAGAATCTGCGGGAGTTATATGATTATATCAGAACCGGGAAGGTCGGAGGAGACCTGAGCCGGAGGATTGATGAAGCGGTGTGCATGGCACGCAAGAATGAGGAATGGAGGTCGGAGTACATGAAAGAACTGTTACATGATGACGACGTCAGAGAAGAAGGAAGAGAAGAAGGCAGAGAAGAAGGCAGAGAAGAGGGTGAAAGCCAGCTGGTAAAGCTGATAAATAGTATGATTGCTGGCGGTGATGGAGATAAGATTGCCTTGTTTGGAGAACCGGAAATCTTAAAGACAATGAAACAGAAATATGGGATAAATTAATTTTGCCCCATTTTTACCCATGCGAATCAACGTAAGTTGATATCTGTGACTTCAGAGGAATTCCTGCTTATTTACCCCATTTAATACAATAGAGCAGGAGATGATGAAGGACAGAGCGTTTGTTCTGTGTATTGCCGTTGTTTATTCTCCTGCATACGTGTGAGAGGAGAATACGAATGGTAAAACGATACGAGGAACTGACGATTTCGGATGATTTTATGTTTGGTAAGACGATGGGCGATAAGGTGCTTTGCCAGGATGTGCTGGAACAGCTGCTGGAGGAAAAGGTAGGGGAACTGGAGGAGGTCCAGCCACAGCGGGAGTTCCGGTATACTTCGGGTGGTAAGCCGATCCGTCTGGATATATATACGCGGGATAAAAAGCGCATGTACGATGCGGAGATGCAGAATCAGAACCATCAGCCGGTGGAGAAGCTGGAACTGCCGAAACGGAGCAGATTTTACCAGTCTACGATGGATACGGATCATCTGAGTAAGGGAAAATCCTATCGGGAATTACCGGAGGGAAGAGTGCTGTTCATATGCACCTTTGATCCGTTTGGCAGGGGATACGCAAAGTATTCGTTTCAGAATCTGTGCAAGGAAGACAGAGAGCTGTACCTGATGGATGGGACGGAGAAGATTTTTTATAACTGTGTTGCAGAACCTGAGAAAGTGCCGGAGAATCTGCGCGAGTTATATGATTATATCAGAACCGGGAAGGTCGGAGGAGACCTGAGCCGGAGAATTGATGAAGCAGTGCGTATGGCACGTAAGAATGAGGAATGGAGGTCGGAGTACATGAAAGAACTGTTACATGATGACGACGTCAGAGAAGAAGGCAGAGCAGAAGGTGAAAGCCAACTGGTAAAGCTGATAAATAGTATGATTGCTGGCGGTGATGGAGATAAGATTGCTTTGTTTGGAGAACCCGAAATCTTAAAGACAATGAAAAAGAAATATGGGATAAATTAATTCTGATCCATTTGGCAGGGGATATGTGAAGTATTCGTTCCAGAATCTGTGTAAGGAAGACAGAGAACTGTACCTGAAGAATGAGCCGAAAGTGTTGCTGGCAATGCGGAAGAAGTATGGTCTAGAGTAGTAATCAAATTTGATTTCTAATTCTTTTGTACAGTTGAACAATAAAAGGAGATGTGCTACTATTGGTTATATAGATGCAGATCACGGCAGCTTATTTAACTGATAAGACTAGGGGGGAGCTTTATATGGCAACACAAAAGCAACAAGGTATTAAAAAGCGACTGACGAAAGGATTTGTGAAAGTAGCAATAATCGGTGCGATTGCGGCAGTTATTGGAATCGTAGCACTACTGATCGCAGCGATGCAGTATGAAAAGGCATTGAGCCGATACGGATTTACACAGGGAGATATCGGTAAAGCGGTCGCGGCATTTTCGGAGAGCCGGAGCGCATTACGTGCAGTAGTAGGCTATGATGACAAAGCAGTAATAGAAAAGCAGATCGAACTGCATGACCAGAAAAAGGCAGCGTTTGAGACTTACATGGATGAATTGAACCGCTCACTCAAATTCACCGAAGGCAGGGATGCCTATAATAAAGTATTGCAGGAACTGGACGGGTACTGGGATCTGGATGCACAGGTGCTGGAACTGGCTACCTCCGATGACGAGGACGGATATCTGCAGGCGCAGGATCTGGATACCGGAGATCTGACCGCACAGTACGAACGGATATACGCGGAATTTGTAGACTTGATGAACCTGTGCGTCGAAAAAGGAGATCAGGCGGAGGCAAATCTGCGTCATATGGAGTTTATTATGCTGATCGCGATTCTGACTATCGTAGTGACTTCTTTCTGGAGTTCTGTGATATTAGGCAAGAAAATGGCGGGAGATATCGAAGAACCGATGATAGCGCTTGCGGATCGACTTCAGACTTTTGCACAGGGGGATTTGGAGAGTGCATTCCCGGACAGCAACACGAAAGATGAGATATCCTATATGATACAGGTCGCAAAAGGCATGGCTGCCGACCTGAATCTGATCATTACGGACGCAGGAGAATTGTTGGGACAGATGGCGGAGGGTAATTATGCCATCGGTACTAAGATCGAAGAGAAATATGTAGGACAGTTTGTGGCACTGAAAGATGCCATGCGTAAGATGAACCGACAGATGAACAGTACCTTACAGCAGGTCGAAGAGGCTGCAAAGCAGGTATCAGCAGGATCGGAGAATCTTGCACAATCTGCCCAGGCGTTGGCAGAAGGAGCAACAGATCAGGCAGGATCTGTGGAAGAACTGACGGCAACCATTACGAATATCACAGACGCCGTGTCCCGTACAGCCGGTGAACTGCAGAAGACGACGGAAAAGGCTGAGAATTATGCACAGCAGGCGGATGCAGGGCATATGCAGATGAGGTCATTGATGGAGGAAATGGACCGAATCAATGAAACATCTAAAAAGATACAGAATATTATTGCTGACATTGAAGATATTGCGAGTCAGACGAACCTGTTGTCTCTGAATGCGGCAATTGAGGCGGCCAGAGCAGGAGAAGCCGGACGGGGATTTGCAGTGGTGGCAGAACAGATCCGTAAACTGGCCGAACAGAGTGCACAGTCGGCAGTAGATACCAGAAGCCTGATCGAGGGATCGCTGCAGGAGATCAAGAATGGCAACCAGGCAGCAGAGGCAGCAGCGGAATCTCTGGAGCAGATCGTTACGGGAGTCAAGGAGATTGCGACAGATGCAAAACGATTGAGTGAAGAGTCTGCTACGCAGGCACAGGCGATGCAACAGGCAGAACTTGGTGTGAATCAGATATCGGAAGTAGTGCAGTCGAACTCTGCGTCAGCAGAGGAATCGTCTGCTACCAGTGAGGAATTATCCGCACAGGCATATGCATTAAACGATCTGGTAGGAAAGTTTACACTACGTCGTGATTAATTGCTAATTAAAAAATGAAATAAATACCGGTCTTAATAATCCGTAAATAGTGGAGAATTAAGATCGGTATTTTTTATAACATAAAACTTTCATTATAACTGAAATTTCCCTTTCCGCATTATCTATTAGAATTGTAATGGTAGATATAGGAGATGGAAAAATGAGTCAAAAGCATTCGCAGGAGTATAAGAACATAGGTCAGACAATCTGCAAATACCGAAAACTCAGAGGTCTTACGCAGGAACAACTGGCAGATAGAGCATGCATCAGTATCAGTTACCTTACCAAAATAGAGGCTCCCAATTGTGACCAGCCGTTTTCTCTGGAGGTTATATTGGATATAGCGGAAGTACTGGAAGTATCCGTACATCAGTTGTTGGAAGCTATCAAATAGAGAAATAAAAAATGATCTTAAAAGGTTAACACTTTTAAGATCATACTTTTTAAAGAAGAGCTGCTGACGGGAATCGGACCCGTGACCTCCGCACTACCAATGCGACGCTCTACCGACTGAGCCACAGCAGCATCACGTGACTACTAACGCAATCACCGTGATTCATTCTAACAAAAGAGATACCGTTTGTCAACAACAAAAAATGCAAAATTTTACGCTATTTGTCGATGGGAAGAAATTGACAGGAAATCTACGGAAAGTAAAATATAAAGATATGAAAAACAAATTTTTCTCACATTGTAAAACCATCTATATTTAATATAGGGATAAATGTTAAATTATAAAATAAATATTTTTAAGAAGGATGAAACCATTTATATGGGGGAATGACAGATGCATAAAAACAAGACAGAAGAGACAGCAGCAGACCATCTAGAATTCAATGAAATGTTTCGCAGAAATGAAGCCATAGTGTATAATTTTATCAGATATCGGATACTTGATAAGTCACTGGCACAGGATGTCCTGCAGGAAACATTCTACCTGGCGTACAAGAAATGGGATATTCTGAAAGATCATCCGAATCAGACGGGATGGCTATTGGAGACCGCGAGGTATAAGATACAGGAGTTTAACAGGAAAATAAAGAAGCTGGAATGTGAAATCTCGTTGGATGATCACGATGACCATGAACATGTTGTTGCGAAAGACGAATACGGAAAAGCAGAATTAGACATGGTCCTGGAAGCGGAACTGGACGAAGAAGAGAAGACGCGTTTCTCGAGATATTTTGTGGCAGGATATAAAATATCGGAAATGGCGAAATTGGAGAATATTTCTGAGAACAATATGAGTGTCCGACTCAGCAGATTGCGTGGCAAAATAGCCCAATGCCTATACGATGGAAAAATATTCGACAAAAAGCAAAAAAAGTCTGTAAGAAATGACAAAAAAGAGACAAAGACATATAGAGAGGGACAGTCATTCGGCAGCAACGCCGGATGATGAGATATAGAAGGGAACGGAACAGTAATGAAGAAACAGGATAATAAAAGTCTGATCCAGGAAGTTACGAAGCGGTTAGACTGGTATACAATGGAGGCTTCCGACGAGGAATTTGATGCGGATGAAGTTCAGACGTTATTGAAGCTGTTGGATAGCCTGAAAGGTGAAGAGAAAGAGGAAGAACTGCCGGTGGAGGAAGCACTGGACAGCTTCTGGAAGTATTGTGAGAAACGTCAGGAAGAGGAAAGAATTCTGGCGGCAGATGGGAAGGAAAGTGAGGAGAACCGCAAAACGAAGCCTGAGAAAAAGGAAGGGCGGAAGCGCCAATTCCTTTGGTATTTTCACAAACACAGAATTGCCGTGGTGACAGCAGTGGCTCTGATTGTTATAATGCTGGGTGGTTCCTGGCAGATGGCGGTAAATGCAGAGAAACACGGTGGCTTCTTCTGGTGGATGGATAAGAACGAGGAAGGGACTACGAAGATAACGGCACCGGAGATTTCCATAGAAGAAACAGAAAAAAGTATAGAAGAGAACTATTACAGTCTAGAAGATGTTCCGAGTGAATATGTGCAATATACAATGATACCGTTTGAGATTAGTAATTTGGATGAAGATGGTTATAAATTAAATCGAATTGAGGTGACAAAATCAGATAATAAAACAGATACAATAAGTGATTATTTTCAAAAAGAAGAGGAAATATTGTATTTTGAAGTAAAGGTATATCCGCAGGAAATTTTGATAGTAAGAGAAACTTATCCAGGGTATTCTTTTTGTGAGGAATTTGAAAATGATGGTATTGATTTAGAGGTTTTTGAAAAAGAGGAAGAAAGCGGAAAAAAAAGATATGTGATATATTTCTATTATGGGAATAAAAAATATGCTGTTTTCGGTGTAGACAGCAAAGAAAAATTAAAGGAAATAGCGGTTGAGTATCAACAGGCAGTAGTTAATAATTATTCTAAATAGATATATAAAAAGAGAAGTTGAGGTTAAGACTTAACTTCTCTTTTTATATATTCTACATATTTCTTCCATATAAAAAATATTTTCTAAAATCAATTTTTCTAAAATTTTTAAACTTTTCTAAGATAAAATGAACTAAATGCAATCAACTAAAATAAATTAAATTAAACTAAATTAAACTAAACGTTGAATGAATTTTAAAAATCTGATTTGGGTATAGAAACCATAAGTTAGTCATGCAATGGTATACTGAATAGGTATCCTCCTGCAGAAGGAGGTCCTATGCCGAAAGAAGAAAGGAAAAAGGGGAC